>Ga0101945_1002802_pt1 | contig 11284 bp, 9 predicted proteins | sample DewCreD2012metaG_2_FD_75246 | JGI IMG/M metagenome (GOLD analysis project Ga0101945, IMG submission 75246) | Hot spring sediment bacterial and archeal communities from British Columbia, Canada, to study Microbial Dark Matter (Phase II) - Dewar... ... | reverse complement strand
GTCAACCACGTGCGTATCAGCGGGGATGATCGCTAAGGGTGCTGTTGTGAGCGACTGGCCCGGTGGCAGGGCGCCACTCCAGCCGTGCCGGCACGTGCTGGATGGATTGCTGTACCCGCTCATCATACGCATGTCGCGCAGTTTGGAGTGCGGCAGCCATGCTGCCGCGCCAGCCGTACCCACGATCCGGCGCGTGGTACGCCGTTACCCATCCTGGCTATGCATTACCCATACCTGGTGTCAACCACGTGCGTATCAGCGGGGATGATCGCTAAGGGTGCTGTTGTGAGCGACTGGCCCGGTGGCAGGGCGCCACTCCAGCCGTGCCGGCACGTGCTGGATGGATTGCTGTACCCGCTCGGCATGTGCGTGTCGCGTGGTTTGGAGTGCGGCAGCCATGCTGCCGCGCCTGCCTTGCTCACGATCCGGCGCGTGGCATACCGTTACCCATCCTGGTCACGGGGGTGCTGGTTGCAAGAGATTCGTGCCTGTGCACCAGCGGCCACGGCCAGCATCTGCCGGCGGTGGCGAGGATGCCTCCACGCTGGCTGGAAGCCTGCGCCACGGGGAGCGCTTGCAGTCCGGCCTGACGCAGCGTGACATGTGGGTAATGCATAGCCCAGCGGGGGCGGGTGGGGGTGGGGGTGGGTGAGAACCCCTGGGAGCGCGTACCTCCGGCTTACTCACTGGCAACGCTGGGAGCGCGCGCCTCCGGCGCGCTCCCCACCGCGCACCAAACCCTTCTGCTCCATCCCGCACCGTTCATCCCCGCTTTCAGCGCGGGCGGGCTAGGGTGGAGGTTGCTTAGAACTCCTGGGAGCGCACGCCTCCGGTGCGCTTATCATCTACCGTCATCTGAACAGTGGTAATGTAGCGCCGCCCTGCCTTGCGCCTCTGCTCGTGACCTGCAAGCGTGTGTCAGGAGAACAGTGCCGCTCATCGCAACACCGATTGAGCAACAGCATACCTGTATGCCTGCTCGGCAATTGGTGCCAGGTTCTCCCAGCGTAGCCGTTGGGCAGCGGCCAGCGCAGCCATCCGCAAACGCATGCGTGCTGACTCATCGGCTAGCAGATAAAGCGTAGCTGCCGCCAGTGCCGATGCATCACCCGGCGGGACGAGCAATCCTGCATCTGGTGCAAGGTAATCGCGGGCAGTTCCAACATCACTCGCTACGATTGGCAACCCGGCTGCCAGCAGTTCGACCAGTTTCGCCATCCCGCGCGCCCGGTTGATCAGCGTGTCACGAATCGGGGCCAACGCCACATCAGCCCCGGCCAGAATGGCCGGAATAGCTGCTGGCTCCTGCCAGCCCCGATAATCGATCATGTCGGCCCACCCCTGATCGGCGGCAAGTGCCAGGAGTTGCTGTTCTTCACCCCGTTCTCCCTTACCGACCAGCATCAGACGGGCATCAGGCCGGCTACGCTGAATAATTGCCAGCGCTGTTGCCACTTCCGCCAGATCGAGTTCCCAAAAACGGGTGTAGAGAACGATGGTCGGTTGCGATGATAGTGATCGGGCAGGAGCCTCAACATGCGGTGCACCGTTCGGCAGGTAGAAGACACGTTCGGGTGGTACGCCCATCGCCCAAATCAATGTCTCCAATGTGTGAGACACAACCGTGACCGCATTCGCTCGTCGCGGTAGATCGCGCTCTTGCCATGCAAAGAGGGCTTTAGCCGGTGGTGGATAGGGTAGCAGATCATTCCAGCCCCCTGGACCTTCCCAATCGTCACAATCAACCACCAGGGGAATGCGACCACGCGCCAGAACCGCTAAGCCGCCGAACCCCTTAGGCTTGAAAAGATGTATCACATCGGGCTGAGTCCGTCTTGCCCATTGCCACAGGGCCACGGTGTGCCAGATGGCTGCCGCCAGACCGCCAATCGGTGGGGTCGCGGTATGCACAACCATCACCCCACCGGCGTAACGTGCCGTACCACCATCGGCAGGGTTATGGATCGGGGGCGCAACAATCGTAACGATGTGCCCGCGTTGCTGCAAGGCTTGCGCGAGGGGCAGCATGCGGGCAAGTAATGTGCCCTTCGGCCTGATGCCGAAGGGCGCAATCATAGTGACTCGCATTAGCGACCAGCGCGAATAATGTCCATCATCTCGTCAACTCGCGTGACCTTAACCCGTGGTCGGCCCTGGGCTGCGCCCTGTGCCGTCTCGTAAGCATCGAGCCGCTGCCAGTCGGCGAAGGTCACGAAGTCAACACCGCGTGAACGGAGTAGATCGGCAATATCATCATGTTGCGGCGCACCGGGCAGAGCGGGAAGATCGGCCAGCATGCTATTGACGGTTGCCACTGCGTCAGGCTTATTGGTGCCGATAACCCCTGACGGCCCGCGTTTAATCCAACCGACCACATACTCACCGGGAACCGGATCACCGTTTGGCCCATTCAGCACGCGCCCATCACGATTGGGGATCGTACCACTTGCTTCATCAAATGGCACATCCGGGAGTGGTTCACCACGATAACCAACCGAACGCAATACCATCCCGCAGCTCAATTCCTCGGTCACGCCGGTTCCTTTCGGGCGCAGACTGCCATCAGCGGCCTGTACCAGGCGGTTGCGCTCGATAGTGACACCCGTCACCCGTCCATCCACACCGTGGATTGCGATTGGTGAAACCAGGAAGCGCATCACAATCCGGCGCGGCGCACCGGTGGCGCCACGAGCGGCATATGCGCGCAGCAACTCAACATTCTTTGCCGCAGTCTTGTCCTCGGCCAGTGCCGCTTCACTCAAGGGATCGAGTTCGAGGTCTGCCGGATCGACAATCACGTCCACCCCACGCAACTCGCCAAACTCTTTCAGTTCGGGATTGGTGAATGCAGCCTGCGCCGGGCCGCGCCGACCGAGCATGACCACTTCGCGCACCTTGCTCTGGCGCAGCGCTGCCAGCGCATGATCGGCAATGTCGGTCTTTGCCAGATCATCGGGATCGCTGACCAGAATGCGGGTTACGTCCATCGCCACATTCCCATTGCCAACAACAACGACTCGCTCGACGTTCAAATCTACTTCCAGATCGCGATAATCTGGTCGTCCGTTGTACCAACCAACGAACGCGGTTGCCGGCATACTGCCAAACAGGTCTTCGCCGGGAATGCCCATCCGCCGGTCTGATTGGGCGCCGACTGCATACACAATTTGATCGTAACGGGCGCGCAGATCGGCATGGGTAATGTCCACGCCGAAGGTCACATTACCAAAGTAGCGCACGCTGCTATGCGCTGCCAGTTTATCGTAGATGCGGGTTACTGCTTTAATGGATTGGTGATCAGGAGCCACTCCCTCGCGTACCAGGCCGTAAGGGGTGGGAAAGCGGTTAAAGATATCGATCTGGCAAACGAGATTTTTTTGTTTGAGTAGCGCTTCAACGGTGTAAAAACCGGCAGGACCGGCGCCGATAATTGCAACACGCAGTGGGCGCTGGGCGCTTCCCAAGGGTTCACTCACGGTGCACTCCTTTGCTGTCGTTTTGGTTTGCCTGATAATCCGTTTGTGATTTACAGCACAGATTGACCGAAATGTACCATGCCTGTTGCGTTGTGTCAAACGATTATGGTGAGTGTATGTGGACCGGGGATAACGATTGTGCTGCCCGTTCAAACCACACAAGATGGGCGATTCTGAAGGGCAAGATTGCTACACGCGCCGGCGTGTGTATGCAATGAGCAGGTACCGTGTGGTTTATCATTCGGGTCAGGATGTTCAGATCAAATCTCGATAGATCGTATCATCACAGTTGAGGCTTCCCGGATGCCCTGCAACAGCCGGTATCGCTCCGGCAGTGTGTATCACTGCGTGATGTCGAATCTGGTTTAGTCATGGCACGCGGTCTCCCGTCACGCTCGTGCTGAACCATTGAGCAAACCATCGTGGTAGACAAACCTGAGAACGCGCGCCTCCGGCTCGCTTCTTACCTGCATCGGCCCCCAGTGCCTGGGAACACGATCCTCCGGCTTGCTCCTTACCTGCATCGGCTACCGGACCTGGGAGCGCGCGCCTCCGGCGCGCTCCCTACCTTCTCCAGCCCACCGTGCCTGCATACCGCGAGGTATCGCACCCCTAAACCAGCGCACTACAGCGGGAGCCATCCATCATGCCGGCACTGCACCCGAACGTGACTGCCAGTGAACGTTTGTGGTACGCCTTTGATGACCAACCAGCAGACCGTCAGTGGTAAGTGTGGTGGTGTTTTAGCACGGGCCTGACAATCTGAATGATGTACAGTGTCAGTCAAGATTTGGTATGACACCCTCATCCATTTTGTAATGTGCATACACGATTGTCAGTCCATCAATCTGAAGATTGTAATCTGCCTTCTCATGGTATTCCGGGCTTCGATGTGCTATCATTTTCTGGAAACCCGGTTGGTATGCAGATCGTACATCATGTCGAGATGAGTTCTTCGGGCAGGATCAGCAATAAGTCCTGCGTTCAACAGGTTGCCGTCCCCAAAGCGACAGGGTATGCGCTGAGTGCGCCAACGATATTACTGTTCATTTGTTCCGGGGCTATACAGTTGTTGGCTAAGAACGATCAGGTTGTTGTATCCCGTTTGTTGTCTGTGTCCACGAATTGCTTCATCTATTCGTTGATAGTCTCACCATGACAGAAAGGACAACCGATTATGAATGATCCGCAGCGCCCGGAAGAGTACGGCAGCTATCAACCGGGTCAGCCACCCTACCAGCAGCAGCCCTATCAACCCTATCAGCTTCAATACCAGCAAGTACCCGGAGCACAGGAACATCCCTCGGAAGTCATGGCGATTGCGATCATGGCGATTGTTGATGCGGTGATCAGCGGTCTGGCTGGTGTGGGCTGGATATTCACTATTTGCGGGATTCCACTCGGTATCTATTCAATTATCGTAGCGGCGATGGCCGGTACGTATGCCTACAGGCTGCTGAGTCGTCCGCTACAACCGATACAGCCGAACAAGACGCTGGCGATTATGCAAATCGTCAATATCATCACCGGTAATGTCTTCTCGCTGGCATTTGGGATCATTAGCCTGGTGTTGTATGATCAGCCGAAGGTGCGGGCCTATTTTGCCTATCGGAATGGGCAGCCAGTCTCACCACAGCAGTACCAGCCGCCACCATTTTAGAGGTCGAGGTGTTCGTGTCGCTTACCGGGGCGTGCGGCAACGTAACTGCCGCACGCACCGACCGTCCTTAATTACGCAGAGCGCAGTGGTTGCGCTTGCCCGTTGCTGACCGCTGCCTGCCAATCCCTCAGAACACGTTGTCTTTGTCTGTGGTTTGCCAGATTTGCGCACCGGTGGCCGGCAAATTCCCAATGTCCAGCATCCCGTTGCGTACAACCGTCTCGGCACCACTGAAGAGTTCCCGCAGGTGAACCCCATCAGCCAGCCCGCCGTGACGCACCGGCAGCAGGCGTTGCCCATCATCACTGCGCCGTACCACAATGATCATGCGCTCCTCAGGTGCTTCGCGCTGGAAGGCAATCGTTTCCCCGTTTGCGTAGAGCTGCTGAAAGCCGCCCCAGCGCAACGCCGGCGACTGACGCCGTAAGCGTGCCAGCCGTTGCACGAACGCCCGCAGGTCGTGATCCCACTCTCGTTCATCCCACGGCATCGGTCGCCGACAATCAGGATCACCGCCGCCCGTCAGTCCAATTTCGTCACCGTAGTAGATACACGGCACCCCCGGATAGCAGAAGAGTAACGTCATCGCTACCCGCACTCGCGCCAGATCATCGCCTACGATTGTCCGTAGACGCGGGGTGTCATGACTTCCCAACAGGTTGAATTGCTGACTGGCGATCTGCCACGGTATCGCTGCCCGAAATGCCGTCCATTGCGCAACGACCGTCTCGGTTGCAATCGGTCGTGGATCGGCTTCAGGCCGCTGCGGATTGAACTCAAACCCTCCCAACCAGCGCCAGATGGGAAAGGTGAAGCCTTGATAATTCATTGTGGCATCAAGCTCTTCACCTTGCAGATGGGGAGTACCGTCGAAGAAGTGTTCACCCAGCAGATAGGCTTCCGGTTGCTCTGCCTTCACTGCCCGCCGAATCCCGCGTCCAATCTTGTGGCCAAGGTTGTCTGTCCCCAACCGCCCCAGCATATTGGCAACATCAATCCGCCAGCCGTCGATCCGATAGGGTGGTCGTAACCAGTAGCGCATAATCGCATCCTGGCCTGCGTACATCACGTCGCGGAGGCGGACACTGCGGTAATTGAGTTTGGGCAGGGTCTTGACCCCCAGCCAGCTCTCGTAGTCGTCGGGATGACGACGGAACATGAAGAACTCGGCTGTTGGTGATCGTGGGTTGGCCTGGGCAGCGACAAACCACGGATGGGTCACTCCACAATGGTTCGGGACGATGTCAAGCACCAGCTTCATGGCTCGCTCGTCGAGTACCTCGCGTAAGAGGAGTAACCCTGCTTCACCTCCCAGGTGAGGGTCAATGCTGGTATAGTCTTCGACATCGTATTTGTGGTTCGACGGCGCTCGGAAGATAGGATTGAGGTACAGTGCCGAGACTCCCAGATCGGTCAGATAATCGATACGCTGCGCGATCCCTTGCAAATCGCCACCGTAGAACTCTATCGATCCGGTCGCCCGGTTTGGTCGTTCATCCCAGCGGCGTGCAACAACTGGTCGCCCGTGGTAGAGATACGCACCATCGCGGACATTGTTTGTCGGGTCGCCATCGGCAAACCGATCCGGAAAAATCTGGTAGAAGACCGCATCACGTACCCAGGTTGGCGCATGATAGTTTGCCAGTACCACGAAATCATTGGCGTCGGTGGGGTAGTGACGGGTGATGCCACCGGCACTGTACCAGCGCGAACAGTCATCTGCGCGGATCAGGAAGCGGTAATTGGTGCGGATCATGCGGATTGGCAGCTCACCTTCCCACCACCGGCACACCCCGCGCACTCCCAGATCGCGTAGTGGCGTAAAATGCTGTTCTCCATCCGGGCATGTACGAAGGAAGACCCCATTGACCGGTGCGTCTGCGGCCATACGGAGCCGAAATACCGCTGTGTCACCTGGCCGGCCACTGAAGCGCAGATACGTCGGTGATCCGTCGTGATGAATACTGGCTTCCCAGTGTACAGTGCTCATGCCAGGTTCTCCAGTGCGGCAATCGCCGCTGCCAATCGCGAGAGACTCCGTTCGCGTCCTACACCGGCGAGCGTATCAAACAGGGGTGGTGCCACGCTGCGCCCGGTGATGGCGACGCGAATCGCCCCGAAGAGCGGCCCCGGCTTCACTTGCAATTGTTCGCAGAGGGCGCGCAGCGTTGTCTCCAGCGCGGGTGGTGTCCAATCGGTTTGCTGACTCAGAGCTTCGTGCGCAGCCCGCAGCAAGGCGATTGTTTGCGCCGCGTCGTGCTTCTTCGGAATCAGGTCGGCAGGGTTATACGTCTCGCCGGGTACCACATCCTGGTAGAAGAAGGCCAGCAGATCAGGCGCTTCCTGCAACTCTTCCAGCCGCTCGTGAATCAGCGGGATCAAACTGATGAGGTAAGCGCGTTCCGTCTCACTTGCTGGATCGCCGATCAGACCCGCCCGTTGCATAAACGGCAGCACGCGCTCGGCCAACTGCTCTGTCGTCAGTTTACGGATGTAGATACCGTTCATGTCGCGCAGCTTCTCAGGGTTCCAGCGCGCCGGCGAGGGTTGTATTCGCTCAAGTGTGAAACGCGCAATTAGCTCGTCGCGCGTCATAATTTCGGTCACGCCATCGTAGCTCCATCCCTGCAAGGCGAGATAGTTGAAGATTGTCTCCGGCAGGTAGCCACGCTCACGGAATCGCTGTGTCGCCACATCGTCTTTGCGCTTCGACAACTTGCCACGGCCATCTTGCCGCAGAATTGCCGGCAGATGGGCAAAGACCGGGCGCGGCCAGCCGAAGAAGTCGTAGAGCAGAACGTGGTACGGGGTACTGGGTACCCACTCTTCGCCACGCATAACGTGAGTGATCTTCATCAAGTGATCATCGACCAGATGGGCGAAGTGATAGACCGGCATTCCGGTTGATTTGATCAACACAATGTCTTGCAACTGATTATTCTGCACCACAATCTCGTCACCACCGCGGATCAGATCGCGAAAACGAGTTTCGCCTTCGAGTGGCGTTTTGAGCCGGATGGTGTACGGCTTGCCACTGGCCGCCTCTTCACGCTGGCGCTCAAGCGGCCAGTCACGCTCCGGGCCACGGAAGCGAAATGCTTTGATCCCGGCAGCTTCCGCTGCGGCCCGCATCTGGGCCAGTTCTTCTTCGGTGGTAAACGACATGTACGCAAGACCGGCTTCCAGGAGCTGGTTGATAAATGGCTGATAGATTCCCTGCTCAAACCGTTCTGATTGCACGTAAGGGCCGTAAGGGCCACCCACATCTGGCCCTTCGTCCCAATCGATACCCACCCAGCGCAGTGAGGCGCTAATGTCGTCAGCCGCGCCCGGCACAAAGCGCTTTTCGTCGGTATCTTCGATCCGTAGAATAAATTGCCCCCCGTAGTGGCGGGCACAGAGCCAGTTGAAAAGGGCAGTGCGTACACCGCCAATGTGCAAACTACCGGTTGGGCTGGGGGCAAAGCGCACCCGCACCGGCCCTTCGATGGAACTCATGGAATACTCCTTGTTGTGATAGGTTAGCTCTCTGCGCTGTACGTGCTGTGGTGTCTGCTCGCAATGTTTGTTTCTGGTTTATTGGCCAATATCCTCTCAACGACACCGTCTGCGTAGATTTCTACCCACTCAGTACAACCATATCGTCGCGATGGACGACCTCCGGCCCATAATCATACCCTAAAACGGAAACGATCTGTGATGAACGGAGACCGGCAATCATACGAAGATCGCTGGATCGGTACTGGGTCAGGCCGCGCGCTATCTCGCGTCCATCGCGGGCAAAGATGCGCACAGTTTGCCCGCGATCAAACTCACCACTCACCTCGCAGATACCCGCGGCCAGCAGACTCTTGCCGTGGCGGGTCAGCGCAGTTGTTGCGCCTTCATCCACCACAATGCGCGAATGACGAACTGTTTCGGCCAGTATCCACCGCTGTCGCGCATCGGGGTGAGTTGTGGTGGCCGGGAAGAAGGTTCCGATGCGTTCACCATTCGCCACCCGTACAATCACATCTGGCTCGTGGCCGGCTGCAATCACCACAGCTACGCCTGAACGGGTGGCTAAATCGGCAGCCTGAATCTTCGTCTGCATGCCGCCGGTGCCACGGTGGGTACCGCTGCCACCGGCCATCGCCCAGACACGTTCGTCAATAACTGGTATTTCACGAATCAGTTCCGCGTTTGGATCACTGCGTGGATCGGCGCTGTACACCCCAGCAATGTCGGTCAAAATTAAGAGCAGGTCAGCGTCGATCAAGCCGGCCACCAGCGCAGAGAGGTTATCGTTGTCGCCCACCCGAATCTCGGCAGTGACAACAGCATCGTTTTCGTTGATGATTGGCACGATCCCCTGCTCCAGGCAAAGGGTGAGCGTATTACGGGCATTGAGGTAACGCCGTCGGTCGCGCAGGTCGTCACGGGTGAGCAGGGCTTGCGCAACCTGTAAACCGTACAACTCAAAGATTTGTTCGTAAATGTGCATCAGGCGACTCTGACCGACCGCAGCAAAGACCTGCTTCAGGGGAATATTGCTGCGGTGATGAGGATTGACACCAAGGCGTTCTTTGCCTGCGGCAACAGCCCCTGATGAGACAAGGACGACTTCGTGACCGGCATCTTTCAGACGAACGATTTGGCGGGCCAGTTCGACAAAGTAAGGGCGATGGAGGCGATCTGTGCCGGCCGTTAAGACGCTTGTACCTAGTTTGACAACGAATCGGCTCATAATCTGTACTGCTCTACATTCGCTGCTTTGTAACAATGAGGGCGAGTTCATACTCGCCCCGTTGCATGCCTGAAGGTTGTATGGCTTTCGTTTCCTGCCTGTATCGGATGTCACCGGCGTGCGAAACGATGCTCTTATACCGCTATGCCTAGCTCGACCAGTCGGGCCGGCGTCGGATCGCCGGCAGCATCCCAGCCGTGACGGGCATAATATTCGGCCAGAAGCTGTTCCAGCGGTGGGGTGTGGCCGGCAGTTGGGCCACTACTCAATGCCTCGCGCAGGTAACGATCTGGAAGCGTGTCCTGACTGTTACTGGCGTAGCGACGGGTAAAGAGCCGGTCGAGGGTGACGATCCGCTCCCCAATTCGTACCAGATCGGCGCCAGATATGGTGCGACCACTGACTGCACCGAGGAGAGCAATCAATTCACCGGGTGTAATCTGATAGGCCATCAGGCCGAGACGCCGGCAAAACCCACTTGCATCAAGCGCAGCCGCAAACCGTTCGTGCCAGATCAACCGTAACGCCTTGCCTTCGCTTTCGCGCGGACCGCTGGCTGGTGGCGGCAGCCAGGCCGGTGGGTCGGTGACCAGCTCTTCAAACGCCATGGCATAGCGATAATCGCCCCCGATTGGGCTAGTTGCCATTGCCAGCCCGATCTCGGTGAGTGCTCGTGGATCAAGGGCCGGCATTGCCAGTCCTTTGACCTGGGGAGCAAATGCTGCCGATCCCCAAACGGCCTCTTGCATCTCGCCCACACCGAGGGAGAGAATGTCACGCTTCTCCTGTCGCTGACTGATACGATCAAGGGCAGCAATGACGGCTGCACCATCACCCCAGTTGAGGGTACGCTGACGGACCAATCCCTCGTCTTGTGCTTCGGTCATGAAGGTAATCGCCGCTGCGGTTGCTGCCGGGTCAAGCCCTAGTCGTAGACAACGGTCAGAAATCGCCAGCATTGCATCGGCGTCGGTGATGCCAACCCGTGCCGCAAAACCGGCGATCAGTTCCAGCCCCGGCAGCGGATGGGTCTCGCCGCTCTTCGTGCGCAAGTCTATGTAACAGGGCAACGGACATTGTGCACACCCGCGCTCCAGCCTGCCTCCCCGCCGGGCAATGTCGCTAAACATGCGAGCAATCGCGACACCGTCAGCCGGCACCCGCGCATCACGACTGGTCAACGCTCCGAGTTTAATCGCTGCCGGCAGGAGTCCAGCACTTCCAATTGTCCGAATTGCATTTGCCGTCTGGTTTTGCTCGCCGCGTTGACGGATCGATTGGAGAACACTTTGTACACGGGCTGGATCGACTGCCGGTAACGGTGCACGATCCCGCACGACAATCGCCTTGAGCTTTTTGTCGGCCATGACAGCGCCGGTACCGGCCGGTTCAACCAGATACTGGCCTTCCGCGACAATACTG
>Ga0101945_1002801_pt1 | contig 11286 bp, 9 predicted proteins | sample DewCreD2012metaG_2_FD_75246 | JGI IMG/M metagenome (GOLD analysis project Ga0101945, IMG submission 75246) | Hot spring sediment bacterial and archeal communities from British Columbia, Canada, to study Microbial Dark Matter (Phase II) - Dewar... ... | reverse complement strand
TCTTCCTCGAATCCGATCTCTGGGATGACGATTGCAACGCTGCTGCTGGTGTGCCTGATTTTCGTGGTGGTGGGGCGGAGCGGTCCCTCGGCCATGCTCAGTGCTTTGACGATCGCGGCGGTGGTGTGCATTGCGTCCAGCAACGGGGGAACGACTTCGCAGGACCTCAAGACCGGCTTTCTGGTCGGAGCTACGCCGTACAAGCAACAGTGGGGCATTCTGTTGGGCGCGATTTCGTCGGCCCTGGTCATCGGCTTCACCATGCTGCTGTTGAACACCGCGGGCACGCACTACAGCAAACAGAACCTGCCCGAACAGCGGTTGGCCATTCCTGCGGATGCGCCCCGGCAGCGGCCCGGCAAACCGTATCAGGACGACGCCCAGGAGTACTTCGTGGTCCATGTGCGGCGGGGGGAATACCCGGCGGAGCCGAGCCAGGGACTGGTGGAAGTGCGGCCCGGACGGTATCTGGTCGATGAAAGCGGCAAGGCGCACTACCGCACAGATACGCCGATCGCCCAGGAATCGCGGCGGATGGACGACGGTTCCCCCGCTCCGGCCGCCTTCACGGCACCGCAGCCGCACCTGTTCGCCAACATCATCCAGGGCATCCTGGGCGGCACGCTGGAATGGGGCTTGGTTTTGATCGGCGCGCTCATCGCTGTGTCCGTCGAGCTGATGGGAGTGACAGCCTTGCCCCTGGCGGTGGGGATGTACATTCCGCTCGCCTCCACGGTGCCGATTTTCCTGGGCGGGCTGCTGCGCTACCTTGCCGATTGGCGGCGGGGCGGACCGGAACGGGAAGCGGCGGCGGAAACCAGTCCCGGCGTGCTTTTAGCCAGCGGTTACATAGCGGGGGGCACGCTCTGCGGTCTGATCGTCGCCTTCTTTGCCTTCTCGGATGAGCTGGTGGCCGCGGTCAACCTCGGCGCGCACTTCTTCGGCACCCTGGACGCTAGCGGCAAGCGGGTGTGGGACCCCAACGAGGTCCCGTGGGCGCGGGCGTTGGGAGTAGCCCTGTTTGCCATACTGGCGGCCTATCTCCTGGCTGTGGGACGGCGTCCGACTTCCCCTCCCGCTGCGGACTCGGCCTCTCGCCCCTGAGCATTCCGTCCCCTTCGTCCTGCTGCCTCCTTCCCCTCGGGCGGATGTCGGCGTACTCCTCCTGTCCCTGTCTGCCCCTGGACCTGTTCGCCGAGGGCGGCTGGGTCCGCAGAGACGCTCTGGCCAGACTCCCGTCGGGGATGTACAACGAAGCGCTAGCATGACGGGTTCCCCGGTCTGCGGATCGGGGAGGCAAGAGGGAAGCCGGTGCGAATCCGGCGCAGGGCCGCTGCTGTGATCGGCCAGAACCCTCGGCATGCACGCCACTGTGACCTGCGGGTCATGGGAAGGCCGCCGACAGGTTCGCCACGAGCCGAAAGCCAGAAGACCTGCCCGTCATGATCTGAGTCGTTCGGGGCCTCGGACCCAGGTTGCCGGACGGGCCGGTCGATCCTTTCCTGTGCTGCGCGTGGGGCGCAGCCCCGTCCCGTTTTGACCGCACCTGGACAGTCCGCCCCGACTACCCCGCCCGGACCGGCGGGAGGAGTACCTGTCCATGTGGACCCGTGTGTTGACCGTTTTCCGTCTCCATGCCCTGCCGAACCTGCCCCAACGCGGGCCGAGCCGCCGAGCCAGACTAGCCTCTGCTAGCCGCTTCCCGCTGCGGCGCGCCTTCACGCTGATCGAGCTTTTGGTGGTGATCGCGATCATCGCCATCCTCATCGGCCTGCTCTTGCCCGCCGTGCAGAAGGTGCGCACTGCCGCCGCCCGCATCAAGGGCGCCAACAATATCCGCCAATTGGCACTGGCCTGTCACAACTACCACGACACCCACGGCAAACTGCCCCCGACCTCCGTCTTCACCTGGAGTACCCCCACCTACACCATCCAGTACTGGTACGGCCTAGTGACCTACAGCAGCACGACCTATCAGGTCGTCAGTGTGGACCCGACCCGCGGGATCCTGACCAACTTTTACGAGAACAACACGGAAGTAGCAAAATGCCCCGGAATCGAGGGGTATCCGGTGCGGGCGACGGTCGGCATGCTGTCGCGCGGCTACGCCTACAACCGCCACGTGCAGAATAAGCGTCTCCATCACCTGCCCACCAGCCAAACTTTCCTCTTTGCCGAGCAGGTCCAGCTCAACCCGGACGGCACGTTGCAGGAGGTGTTCGACAGTTTCGGCTCGCCGTATGTGCCCAATCCTTACGGAGGCACCAACGCCTTTACTTCATGGGGCGTCAATTGCGCTCACTTCCGCTTCGCCGGTGTCGGCAATGTCGCGATGGCCGATGGCCATGTGGAAACCCGCCGCCCGGTCGATGTTCCCTCCGTCGCTCCTTTCCCCCAGGCCGTCTGGGACGCCAACAAGGGGAAGTACTCCCTCGGCTTCCTCTCGAACATCCCCGCCGAGTACACGGGGGATCAGTGACGTCCTGAAGTCATCCGCCCCCTCGCGGTCAGAATGAGCCGCGGGGCGCTCCTCCAGCGGGATCAGCAGTCGCTCCTTCGCCCGGCCAGCCCTGAGAGGTTGGCCGGTGTCGTTTCTCCATTCCTTGCCCGCGGGAAAGACCAACAGTATGCTGGGATGAGACTCCAGAAACCACTCGACGACTCACCGGGACAGCGAGCTGTCAGGCACTAGGAAAGTTCCCACCATCCGAAGCCGAAACGGAGGAATTTATGCGTCACCTCTTCATGGTAGGCGGCATGATCGCCTTCACAATCGCAGCCCTGGCAATGGGGGACAGGGCAGCCCTCCGGCCCGCAGCCTCGACCATTCAAACCCCGCGTGCCACCGTCGTCAGTATCGTGAAGGACAAGTTTTACATCAACGGCCAGCCGACCTACAAGGGCCGCATCTGGAACGGTGTGCCCATTGAGGGGCTGCTATTCAACAGCCGGATGGTGCAGGCGATCTTTGACGATCGCAATCCCGCTACCGTGACACGCTGGGCTTACCCGGACACCAGGAAGTGGGACCCGGAGCGCAACACCGCGGAATTTATCGCCACGATGCCGACCTGGCGCAAGCACGGCTTGCTAGCCATCACGCTGAACTTGCAAGGCGGCAGTCCCGAAGGATACTCGAAGGCGCAGCCGTGGCACAATTCAGCGATCCACGCTGACGGCACACTGGACGAAAAATACATGGCGCGCCTGGCCCAGGTGATCGACAAGGCCGACGAACTGGGAATGGTGGTCATCCTCGGCTTGTATTACTTCGGCCAAGATGAGCGGCTTAAGGACGAGCAGGCCGTCCTCGCCGGGGTGGATCACGCCGTCGATTGGCTCATCGCCCGCAAATACACGAATGTGTTGGTAGAAATCAATAACGAATGCAACGTGAAAGCATACGATCATGACATTCTCAAACCTGAGCGAGTCCATGAACTCATCGAGCGGGTGAAAAAGCGAAGCCGGGAGAAAAATCATCCTCTCTGGGTCAGCACCAGCTACGGCGGCGGGACCATCCCTAAACCCAACGTGGTCAAGACGGCCGACTTCCTCCTGCTGCACGGCAACGGCGTGAACGATCCCAAGCGGATCACCGAGATGGTGCACCAGACCCGCCAGGTGGAAGGCTACCGGCCCATGCCCATCCTCTTCAACGAGGACGATCACTACGACTTCGACAAACCCCACAATAACTTCCTGGCGGCAGTCCAGGCTTATGCCTCCTGGGGCTACTTCGACTATCGTCGCAAGGGGGAAGGGTTCGACGAGGGGTATCAGAGCGTGCCGGTGAACTGGCAAATCAGCAGTGAACGGAAGCGAGGCTTCTTCCGCTTGCTCTCCGAAATCACGGGGGAGAAGCCGTGAGCTGGCCCGCTGTTGTGCTCATCACCGGGGCCAGCGGAAACCTCGGAGCCAAGCTGGCCGCTCATCTGGCCGGCCGGACCCGCCTGGTGTTACTCGATCGTCAAACCCGCGACGGCGTCCACACCGCCGACCTGAGCCGCTGGGGCGACTGGATCGAGCACTTCCGAGGCGTGGAGGCGGTCGTCCACTTGGCAGGCGACCCCGTGGCCTATCACGACTGGCCCGATCTACTGGGGCCAAATGTGGATGCCATGCTCAACGTCTACGAAGCCGCGGCCCGGCACGGCGTCCGGCGCTTCGTCTTCGCCAGCTCCAATCATGTCCTGGGTGGCTACCAGGATGGCCCGCCGGGGCCGATCACCGAGGACCTGCCGCCCAAACCGGGCCTGCGCTACACTGCCGACGGAGCCGAACGCTTCAGCGGACCCTACGCCGCCACCAAGCTCTTCGGCGAGCGCGTCGGCCAGCACTACGCCGCCGTCCGGGGCCTGGAAGTGATTGCCGTGCGCCTCGGCTGGGTGTGGCGAGGAATCAATCGGCCCGACCAGTTGCCAGCCGATCGGGGCGAGTGGTTCCGCCAACTGTGGCTCTCCGACCGCGACTTTCTGCACCTGATGGAGTGCTGCCTGACCGCTCCCCTCCCCGAACGGTTCCTGATTGTCAACGGCATGTCCGCCAACTCCGGCATGCGCTGGGATCTGACCGTGGCGCGCACCCAGCTCGGCTACAGACCGCAAGACGACGTCCACCGCCCCGCATGAAGGAGGGCCAAATCCCTTGCCAACCCCTCCACCTCGCGGATTCGTGGATGGACCTGTCACAGCGCATTGGAGTAACCCTCTACGCCGACTGAAGTTTGTTCGTTTGCCGGAGAGACAAGCGGGGGCAGGGACAAGTGATTCAGCGCCCGCGCCCGCGCGAGGCAGGCAAGATGGCTGAGCACGAGCGGAGATTAAACTGCTGGCCTGCTGATTGAATCCAGCCGCCAAGGGATGGGGTTACGAACTCGGCCCTGCGGCTTCCGCTATGTTGGATCCTAGGAACTTCGGAACTTCCGCGGGATCATCTTTTTCGTTGACACCCTGCCGGAACAGGTTAGCATAAATATGATTTGACCGGTTGAACCCTCAGCCGTTGGGTCAATCGAACCGAAAAGGCAGCGGAACCAGGTGGCAGCACTGATCCCAGCAGCGGCAGTCGTGATTGTGGTACCGAATCCGAGACTCGATGAAGGGGGTGCAAACCATGGCAGAGTCGGAAGTACAACCTGTCCATACTTCGGCGAAACCCGGTGAAAGAATGAAGAAGCTCGGTGGCCTCTTGGTCGGCTTGTGCTTCGCCTGTCTCATCATCGGCCGGGCGATCGTGACGATTTTCTTCCCGGAACTTCAGGGCCAGGGTATTCCTCCCGCGATGTGGTTCGTCCTAGTTCCGATTTGGTCGCTCGGCATCATCGGGCTTGTCCTTCTACTCGTAGGCTGGCTGCGAGGTAAGTTCGCCAAGTCGGGCAGTGCAGCGGAGCCAGGGGATATGTCAGCCTTCTCAGGGTCATAGCTCCCTGGTACCCCGAATGCATGCTTGGCTTCCGAGCTTGGATGCCGTTTCCCCTTCCTCCGCCTTGGTGCGAAGCTTATCTCCCTCTGCTCGTGGCACATTTGGCGCAGCTCAGCGGCGTCCTGTCGTTCCTCATTCTGCCGGGAACAATGAGGGGTGCCGGGGGCCGTCTCCCCGTTGGGCACATCCTGACCGAACCCCATGGGCAGCGGATACGTTGATGCTGGATATTTTTACATAAATCATCTCACTGTCAAATACGGTAATTCCAGGGGGCCGGTGGGCTTCCACTCACTTTTCGCGGGGGCGCGGCAAGGGGAGGTGTCCATCCATCGACAGGATGTAGATGTCGCTGCCCCCGTGGCGATTGGAGATGAAGGCGAGGCGGCGGCCATCGGGACTCCAGGCGGGGCAGGTGTCGTGGGCAGGGTGGCAGGTCAGATTGCGCAGGCCCTGGCCGTCGGGGCGGATGAGCCAGATGTCGTAGTTGCCGCTGCGGTGGGAGGCGAAGGCGAGCCATTGGCCATCGGGGCGCCATGCTGGCCAGGAGTCCAGTCCTTCTCCGTCTGTCAAGCGGCGGACGTTGCTGCCGTCGGCATCCATGAGGTAAATTTTCTGCGGGCCGTGGCGGTTGCTGCTGAAGGCGATCTGCCGCCCGTCGGGACTCCAGGCCGGATGCAGGTCCAGGGCGGGGTGATTGGTCAGCCGCTTCTCGTTTTTCCCTTGGGCATCCACGGTGAAGAGGTCCGGGTTCTTCTGACGCGTGGACACCCAGAGGACGAACTCGCCGCGGGGATGGAAGCGGGGGGATTCCTCGAACGCTTGATGCGGGATGAAGACTTTATCCTCGCTGCCGTCGGCCTGGCAGATGTTGATCTGAAGTTTGCCATCGGTGCCTTGCAAGCGGTCATAGACATAGACGATGCGTTGGCCATCCGGGGAGAAGTGGCCGTCGAAGTGGGGTTCCTTATGGCCGGGGAGAAGGCGTTTCATCGGCCCGCCGGAAACGGGGATAGTCCACAAGGCCATCAGTCCTTCGTGGATGCGGGTGAAGAGCAGCGTCTGGCCGTCCGGGGACCATTGGAGGTGGTATTTGTACGAGCCGTCGGTGGTGAGCCGCCGAGGTTCGCCGGGAGCATCAGGAGCTTGCGGGGCTGAGGAGGGCGGGTCCGCCGCCTGCGAGATGGCCAGAGGCATACCCAGACCCAGAAACAAGATAGTGAAAATCCATCCTAATTGTAAATCTGAACACTTTAATCTGGCTTTGTCAAATCCGCAAAAATCGCGGAAATTCCGGGATGAACCACGCCGTCTCCGTAGAAAAACTCCGCGCATGGTGTAATCCCCGCTATGGGCAGAACCTATACTGATTCATCGGCGATACCCTCTCTTTTTATGGAGAGAGGGGCATTGCTTTGCGGCAGCAGCCAAGCCCAATGTCCTGCCCGCGTTAGAGCAACTCGGTGATGACCCGGCCGGTGGGGGTCAGTCCCAACGCTGTGATTTGCTCGCTGGTCAGGCCCAGTTGGTGGAGGATGGTCGCGTGCAAGTCGGCGGGTGTCAGGGGTGTGTCCGCCGGTTTGGCCGCTTTGGCATCGCTGGTGCCGACGAAGCAGGCGCGGCGCAGTCCGCCGCCGGCCGCCAGGGCGCAGTAGCAGTCCGGCCAGTGGTCGCGCCCGGCTTTGTCGTTGATGCGAGGGGTCCGGCCAAACTCGCCGACGGCCAGAACCAGCGTGCTGGAGAGCAAGCCGCGCTCCTGCAGGTCATCGAGCAAGGCGGACATGGCCTGATCCAGCCAGGGGGCGTGCCGGTCCTGCATGATCTGGAAGTTGCGGTAGTGTTGGTCCCAGCCGCCGTCGCCGGCGTCCTCTTCCGCCTCGACGTGGTCGCTCCAGTTGACCTGAACGAAGGGGACGCCAGCTTCGACGAGGCGGCGGGCCAAGAGGCAGGACTGGCCGAAGCGGGTCCGGCCATAGCGATCCGCCAGGGCAGGCGGTTCGCGGGAGAGGTCGAAGGCCGCCCGGCTCTGCGGCGCCAGAAGCATGTCCAGCACCCTCTGCTGATAGTCGGGCAGGTTCTGCTGGCGGGCCAACCGCTCCGCCTCCCGCTGCACGCCATCGAGGGCTTGGAGCAACTCCTGGCGGTGGTGGAGCCGTTCCGGCGTCAGCTCCGGGGGCAAACGCAGCGCGGGAACGCGCGCCGCACCTTGCACCGGGTCATACTCCAGGCGGAAGGGGTCCCAGGCCGCTCCCAGCACGCCGCCCCCTTCGCCGATGATCGGCTTTTTCCCCTGATGCAGCTTGCCGCCGACAACGAAAAACGGATGGAGGGCCTTACCCCCTCGCGCCGCTCGCACCCGCGCCACCACTGACCCCAAAGCCGGCTGCGGCGAACCTGGCAGCGGCTTGCCATCCAGACCGACACCCCCTGCTCCGCTGCCCGTCAGGCCAATCGTTCCCGCGATGCCGTGATCGTTGGAAGAAGTCGTCAACGTGCGAATAACAGCCAGGTGGTGACTGCGCGCTGCCAGTTGAGGAAATAGCTCGGCAAAACGGACCCCGCTGATCCGCGTGGGAATAGTCCCGAACGGCCCGCGATACTCCGACGGCGCCTGCGGCTTGGGGTCGAACGTATCGAGCTGGCTGGGACCGCCCCAGAGCCAGAGCAGAATGACCGACCGGGCCGGTCCTGCGGGAGCCGTGCGGCTCGCCCCCTGCACCGCCAGCCAGCGCGGCCAGCACAGCCCCAGCACCGTCGAGGCTCCCACCTGCAAAAACGACCGCCGGTGCCAGCCAGAACACACCCGGCTCCGCTGCTGGCCCACCGCCAGCGGAGGTACCACCGCCTCGGATGGCATCGCATCTCTCATCATCGCCTCCTGTCCTGAGACGAAAGCTCATTTTTCCCCTTCGAGTCGATTCATTGCACACAGGCGAACTATTGCCGTTTGGGGTAGTGGTAATGATTAGCTCGGCAGGCAGGTTGTGCGTGGGAGCCATTTCAGAGTTGACTCTATCTTAACTCCTCTACAGGATCGCATCAACTTTTTTCAGATTCCAGAGCGTCGTTGGGTGCAACCAAATTCTCTGGGAGTTCTCTGCCGGGCAGCTCTGCTAGTCTGGGGAAACACCTCGCGGGTTCAGCCCCCACCCCCAGAGAATCTAGTTACACCCTCTCCCCTTCGGCAGTTCCCACGGAGCTTACTCTCTCCCCTTCCACCGTTCCAAATGCTAGAACACCTATTCCATCGACCCGAAGGCAGGCAGAGCCGCGGATTCTCGTCTGTCCTCGACTCAGGAATGGCATGGTATGACTGGTTTGCATTCGCTAGCCCACACGCGGGTCCCGACAGTGTTGTTTCCAACGGCAGCGGCAGCCGCCCGGTATGTGGCGCGGGAAATTGACAAGCTGATCCGCGCCCGCAATGCCGCCGGGAAATCCACAGTCTTAGGACTGGCTACAGGCAGCACACCCGTGGGACTTTACCGCGAATTGATCCGCCTGCATCAGGAGGAAGGGCTGGACTTCTCGCGAGTCATCACCTTCAATCTGGACGAATACTATCCGATGCCCAAGGAGGACCCGCACTCCTACTTCCGCTGGATGCATGAGACATTTTTTCATCACGTCAACATTCCGTGGGAAAACATCCACATTCCGGATGGAACGCTGGCCAAGGAGGAGATCGACGCTTTCTGCGCAGAATACGAACGGAAGATCAAGGCCGCCGGCGGGATTGATATTCAAATCCTAGGGATTGGCCGCACGGGGCACATCGGTTTCAATGAACCGGGCAGCCCGCGGAATAGCCGAACTCGCTTGGTCACCCTGGATAGCATTACCCGCCGCGATGCCGCTCCGGGTTTCTTCGGTGAGGAAAACGTGCCGCACCACGCCATCACTATGGGCGTGGCGACGATTCTCGAAGCCCGGCGTATTTTCCTCATGGCCTTTGGGGAACACAAAGCCTCGATCGTGTACAAAGCGGTGGAGCAACCGCCTACCGAGGCGATCTCCGCGAGCTTTCTCCAGGAGCATCCGGATGCCACCGTGGTGCTGGACCCGGCGGCGGCAGCCGAGTTGACCGCCATCAAACGCCCCTGGGAGGTCGGCCCCTGCCACTGGACGCCGGAATTGGTCCGCAAAGCAGTGGTCCACCTGGCGCTGACCGTCAAAAAGGGACTGCTGCAATTGGATGATGAGGACTTCCGCGAACACCATCTCTACGAATTGCTGCGCGAACAAGGACCGGCGGAGAAGATCGGCGAGGCCGTGTTCCATGATCGCATGTCCACCATTACGCCCTATCCGGCTGGCCGGTCCGCCCCGCAGACCATTCTCGTGTTTTCACCCCACCCCGATGATGATGTCATCTCCATGGGCGGGACGCTCATTCGGCTGGTGGAGCAAGGACATCAGGTGCACGTCGCTTACATGACCAGCGGCAATATCGCCGTGTATGATCACGATGCGCGCCGTTTCGTCGATTTTGTCCACGAATTCCTCACGCATTTCGGCAGTGCGGCAGAACAGGCCCGTGCCGCGGATGTCAAGCAGCGGGTGTACCACTTTCTCGATGCAAAGAAGCCGGGACAGCCCGACAATGACGACGTGCTGACCATCAAGGCTCTCATTCGCGCCACGGAGGCCCGCGCTGCTGCCTTGGCCTGCGGTATTCCGCCGGAAAACCTCAGCTTTCTCAACCTGCGGTTCTACCGAACGGGGCGGATCACGAAGGACCCCATCCATCCCCAGGACATCGATGATCTGGTCGCTCTGGTGCAGCGCCTCCAGCCGAAGCAGATTTATATGGCCGGGGAGCTTTCCGACCCGCACGGAACCCACCGCCTCTGTGCCGAGGCCATCTTCGCCGCTCTCCGTCGGCTTCAGGAGCAGCAGGGGCAGCTCCCCTGCCAGGTCTGGCTCTATAAAGGGGCGTGGGAAGAATGGGAACCCCACGAAATCGAAATGGCCGTGCCTCTTAGCCCCGATATCTTGGAACGGAAGAAGCAGGCCATCTTCCGCCACCAATCCCAGAAGGATCGGGCGATGTTCCCCGGTGGGTCCGACCGCCGGGAGTTCTGGCAGCGGGCCGAAGAACGCAATCGCAACACCGCCCGCATCTACGACGCCCTGGGACTTCCCGAATACTTCGCCCTCGAAGCCTTCGTCCAGTGGAAGGGGCCGTGAGGTTCGGCGGGCAGGCGGGCGGGAAAGGATACTAACGCCGGCTGGACAGACGACTCAGAATTCACACCAACTACTTCTGGGGAGAACATTTTTCCCAACCGTCGCAGAAAAGCGCCAAAAACAAGGCCCGGCGCCAGAAGCCGGACCCCAAGCCGAGAGTGTTGAGGCTTCCGCGGCCAAGTACCGCTCAGCCCCGATCCAGCGCGGGAGTTTCAGTTCTTCTTGCGGCCAAACGCAGTGATGGTGACTTCCGTGATCACACCGTCCTTGACGGTGATGTCGGCTTTGCCACCTCCGAAGCGGCCGCCGCCTTTACCGCCCCCTTTGCCACCGAATTTGCCACCGGCGAACTTCAGCCGCCGCTCCCAATCCGCAAAGGTGCCCTCCTTGGTGTTGCCCTCCTTGTCCTTGAGGATCACCTTGACATTCTCGGCGATCTTGTAGGTCGCCTCCTTGTCCCCTTCCTTGACAGTCACTTCCTTGGTTTCGGCGTTGTAGCGGATGACGATCACGTCCACCGCATACGCCAGACCCGCCATCAGAAACACGCTTGCCGTTGCGAGAAACAGCTTACGCATGACTCGATACCCTCCTCTGATTGTGGGATAGCAGGGGGGCGGTCAACACCGTGTTGACCCGCTGCTTTTATCGCCGTGTCGGAGACTCGCTCCT
>Ga0101945_1002778_pt1 | contig 11369 bp, 8 predicted proteins | sample DewCreD2012metaG_2_FD_75246 | JGI IMG/M metagenome (GOLD analysis project Ga0101945, IMG submission 75246) | Hot spring sediment bacterial and archeal communities from British Columbia, Canada, to study Microbial Dark Matter (Phase II) - Dewar... ... | reverse complement strand
GCCCGCCGCTCCTGTGCATGTACGTTTGTGCATCGCAAAAGTCGCAATTCCGTCGGCCGGCGAACGGCGCGCGAACAAGAGTGGGGGCGTAAGCCCCCCGGGGTTGGGCGACCGCAACTGCAACGGCGTCCGCCAACTCACCGGCGGCAGTCTGCCAAGCAATTGCGGAAGCGCCTTTGCAAGTGCGTTGCCCATCCGCGACGGCGGGCTTACACCCGTCGCTCTTGGTTCGGCAGTCCCTATTCGGCGGACATGATTCGGTGTGCGTTGCAGGTCCGTCTCCGTACGACCCACGGCAGGCTGACGCCCGCCGCTCCTGGTGCGTGTGCGTTTGTGCATCGCAAAAGTCGCAATTCCGTCGGCGGGCGAACGCGCGGGAAACAAGAGCGGGGGACGTAAACCCCCCTGGTTACACGACCGCGATTGCAACGGCGTCCGCCAACACGCGGGCCGACAGTCTGCCGAGCAACTGCGGAAGAGCCTTTGCAAGTGCGTTCCCCGACCCACGCCGGGCTGACGCCAGCAGCTCCTGGAGCACGTCGTTCGCTGGACGCCGAAAAAGCGACTTTTGCGATGCGCGAACGCGTGTACAGCCAAGAGCGGGGGGGCGCAAGCCCCCCGTGGTTACACGACCGCGATTGCAACGGCGTCCGCCAACTCACCGGCGACGGTCTTCCGAAGAGTGGCGGTAGCGCCTTCGCAAGTGCGGTTCCCGTAGCCATGGCGGGTTCCCGCCCGCCGCTCCTGGTGCTGCGTGCGACGATGCTGTCTGAACCTGGGCGAATCATCCCTGCACGTGCGTTTCCCACAAACACGGCCGGCTCACGCCCGCCGCTCGTGGTTACCCGTCCGACGACTGTGTCCGAATATGTACGTAATCGTGCCGGCCATACGATTGGCAACCGCACGGCGGGTTCACGCCCGCCGCTCCTGGTGCACGTCGTTCGCTCGACGGTGAAAAAGCGACTTTTGCGCTGTACAAACGCATCTTCGCCGGAACAAGAGCGGCGGGGCGTAAGTCCCCCGTGGTTACACGACCGCGATTGCAACCGCTTCGCCAACACGCCGGTCGGCAGTGTGCCGAGCAACTGCGGTAGCGCCTGTGCAAGTACGTCAGCGCGACACACGGTGGACTGACACCCGCCGCTCCTGGTTACCCGTCCGACGACTGTGTCCGAATATGTACGTAATCGTGCCGGCCACGCGATTCTCAACCGCACGGCGGACTCACACCCGCCGCTCCTGGTGCGTGTGCGTTTGTGCATCGCACAAGTCGCAATTCCGTCGGCGGGCGAACGCGCGCGAACAAGAGCGGGGGCGCGTAAGCCCCCCGTGATTCACGAAACAGCGCTTCGAAAGACGGTTCGATTCCCATTCACCGGCGACCGACACAAGAGGGGAAGGCGTAAGCCCCCGTGGTTGCGGCAACGCCATTGCAACGGCGTCCGCCAACACGCCGGCGGCAGTCTGCCGAGCAATTGCGGAAGCGCCTTTGCAAGTGCGTTGCCCATCCGCGACGGCGGGCTTACGCCCGCCGCTCCTGCTGCGTGTGCGTTTGTGCATCGCAAAAGTCGCAATTCCGTCGGCGGGCGAACGTCGCGCGAACAAGAGTGGGGGGGCGTCAGCCCCCGTGGTTTCGCTACCGCGATTGCACCGGTGAGTGTGCCCATGTTCGCGGACCGACGGCGCGCGGAGCACCAAGAGCGGGGGGCGTAAGCCCCCGTGGTCTCGCTACCGCGTCTGCACCGGCGTTCGTCAGCACACCGGCGGCAGTCTCCCGCGACTTTGCAAAAGCGTTCTTGCAAGTGCGCTTCCCGCACCACGGCCGGCCCACGCCCGCCGCTCCTGGTGCTGCGTGCGACGATCCTGTCTGAACCTGGGCGTAATCATCCCTGCACGTGCGTTTCCCACAAACACGGCGGGCTCACGCCCCGGGCTCCTGCGCCGCGCGTGCGACGACGCTTTCTGAACCTGGGCGTAATCATCCTTGCACGTGCGTCTCCCACAACCACGGCGGGCTGACGCTCGCCGCTCCTGGCGCTGATTGTTCGTTTGTGCATCGCAAAAGTCGCAATTCCGTCGGCGGGCGAACGCGCGCGAACAAGAGCTGGGGGCGTAAGCCCCCCGTGGTACACGGAAACGCACTTGCAAGGGTGTTTGCGTCAATGTCTGCGAGACTGCCAACCGTACGCCAGCGAATTCCGCTGCAGTCGCGTTACTACACCCACGGCGGGCTCACACCCGCCGTTCCTGGTGCTGCGTGCGACGATGCTGTCTGAACCTGGGCGTAATCATCCTTGCACGTGCGTTTCCCACAAACACGGCGGGCTCACGTCCGCGGCTCCTGGTGCACGTCGTTCGTTGGACGGTGAAAATGGTGCCAATCGCGCTTTGCGACAACGCGTTGGCTTCTGGCCCTGGGGGTTAGCCGGGTTGGCTTCGGAAGAGGGTGTCAATTTCGGCGTCGGTGAGGTGTTCTGCACCGTGCTGGGTGTCAATGAGCAGGGCGGTACCGCTGGGCGTTATCCAGGCGAGGAAGCGGCCCAATTGGAAGAGTTCCTTCATTTCGGGTCGGCGTTCGAGGATGCGGAAATAAGCAGGGCTGAAGGCTTTGACGACCTGGGTTCTGGTTTGCGGGGTCAATCCCTGGTCAATCCAGACGCCCCCGACTTCCAGCAGTGGCCGACCCAACACCAGGCGTTGAGCGCTGGCTGGGAGCTGGCTTTGCTGTTTGAGTTGGTTGAAGTGCTGGGACAATTCGACACCAAGTTGGTGCCTCTGCAATTCACGGTAGCCGAGGGCACTGTCGCGTAACAGTTGGGCGGCCTGTCCCTGGGCATGTTGAGTGGCACGCGCCTGAGCGGCCTGTTCTTGTGCTCGTCGAGCGAGCTCGGCCGGAAGAGCACCGGCCTGTGCGGCGTCGGCAGCTTTTCGTTCCAGTTCCAGGAGAGACCGTTCCTGCAATTCGAGGCGTGTCTGGCTCAAACCGCCGGGCCGTTGCTGCACGAGCCTGACTGCTTCCTCCATAGTCAGGATGCGCTGGCCATCGCGGCTTCGCAACAGCGCCGGCAGCGACGTTTGCGGCTCTGGTTTGCCAGGCACCGCCGGTCGTACTAGCAAAGGCAGCGGCGTGTCGGGCACGACCAGATAGCTGGTGTAAGGCGTGGAGATACCGTAACGTTTGGCCAGTTCGATGACTTCTTTTTTCAATTCCTCGCTCTCGCCGTTGAGCCGGATTTGTTCCAGCAGATAGCCGACTTTCCGCCGCGCCCAGAGTTCCTCGACGAAAGCCTTGCCATCGGCTTGAGTGGGAAAGTCCAGGCGGTAAGTAAATTCGCGTTTTTCCTGGCCGAGCATTCCGGTCAGACGAATCGTCGCCGAGCCGCTCCCTTTATAGCGTGCGAAGACAACGAGCTGGCCGTTGTGATACAGATCGGGTAACTGCGGCGGATAAAGCTCCTCCAGTTGCACCGCGCCCGAGACTTGCAGACGGAGGTCGGCCAACACCGGTTGGCTGATTTTCTCCTGGAAGGCGAGGATTTTTTCGTGGATTTCCTCGTCGCGGCGAATAAAGGTGCTGAATGCCCGCGACTGGTCGGCCAGTTGATCCAGCAGCGAAGCATTGAGGTCGTGGCCAATCCCGATGGGGAAGATGCGTGTCTGGTTAGTGTTCTGGCGGGCAATACTGGCCAGGATACGCTCGATGCGGGTCTCGCCGACAGTCGGCTGGCCATCGGTGATGAAGACGATCAGGAAGATGCGTCCGGGCTCCTGTGTCCGCAGTGCCAGCGCTGCCAGGAGCGCATCCTGGATGGCCGTGCCACCACCGGCACCGAGGCTTTCCACCCACTTTCTGGCGGCAGCGAGCGCATCCGGCTGTGCCGGTTGCATCCCGCCGGGATATTTGTTCACTGTGGTCGCGAAGTGCAGCAATGCGAAGCGATCGGTTTCCGGCAAACTTTCCAGGCAGCAGATCAGGGCCTGTTTGGCCTGCTGGATTTTCTTACCGGCCATGCTGCCGGAAGTGTCCAGGACAAAGACGACATCGCGGGGCACCCGCTGGCTCTGGCTGACCTGGTACCGTGGCGCCAGCAGTAAGGCAACGTAACCGGGCTGGTTTCGATCGGGGCGGCTGAAAAGTGCCGTCATCCCCACTTGCTCGCCCCCCAGCGTGTAGTAAAGCACAAAGTTGCGGTCGAGCAACGCCTGCTCTTGCTCGAACGTTACCGTGGCGTCGTAGTCGCTCTTGCGGGTAACTGATACCGCATGCGAGGGGCTGTAAATATTTACGATGGGATGCTGTGATTGTATCTGGACACGGAAGCTGAATTTTTCCAGCGTTTGCAACGCCCGACCGTCGGTTTTCAGCGGGTAAATAAACTCCACAGTGTCCTGGTCGCGCCCACAAACGGAAGCGAAGGCGATTTCGATCTTCTGATCGGCGTTGGGCGGCACTGGGAAAATCCTCGCCTGAAACAGGTCGCTGCCGAGGTATTCCAGCAACCCCGGGTCCTGGCTCTGGCGAACGATACTCAAGTAGATTTGCCGGGCATGATCGGCTTCGACCAATTCCGCCTTGACCGGTTGACCATCCACCCACAGGGTGAATTCGCGTACCGCTGCACCTTTCGGTACGGGGAAGACGTACGTCGCTTCCAGCGGACGCGAGGTGTGATTGCGAAACACCTGGTTCACTCGGGTCTGCGCCACCTGGTCGGTGATGGTGACTTCCACCTGGTGCTGAACCAGCGCCAAGGGCGGGATCTCCGGTTCTTTGGGAATAACCAGCCCCCGCGCCTGGCTGACACTAACCAGAAGCAGCAAACCCCAGCATACGGCAAGGCCCCGTTTCATGTTCCAGCTCCTACTCCTGGAGGGGATCGACCTGCGGCAGTCCCACTCCGCTCGGCCTGGCGACATTCTGCAGCGGCAGGCGTTGACCGCTGGTTTCCCCAAGGCGGTTCGCACAACCTTCCGAATCTGTGACGAACGGCGGCCGGGTCGGGATTTCGCTTCTGGTGTGGCACGCCCTCGCAGATTATGCTACAGTTGAAAGCGGACTGGCAGCGGTTATAATACGCTCCCGGTGCCTTGCTGCTGGAGGCAGTCGGCGGACGTCAGCGCACCGTGGATAGCAAAGGCGGGAGCGGAATCGGCGGAGTCGCCGATCGCCCAGCAGCGCGACAAACGCGGCGGGCGCAGAAAGCCGACCGGGACGATTTACGACCCATATCTTGCGAGGGAGATGTAAATCATGCCCGAAGAAAAAGAAGCGCGATTCGTCGTCGAATGGAAGCGGATATTTCCGTGGTGGCATATCTTTCGTTCGTTCAGCATCGCCCTGGACTACCGCAAGTTGGGTCTGGCCATAGTAGGAATTGTCGGCACCTGGCTGGGCTGGGCGCTGCTGGCGCTGATACTCGACCCCGGTGATCCGGGAGCAGTGCCGGCAGCCACTGCCGAGGGTGGCACCGTCAGCGAGGAGTGGCGGCAATGGCAACGCCGCAAGTATCTTCACGATATCACTCAGGAATGGCTGATCTGGCCGGCCAATGTACCGCGGGGCGATACGCAATTACCGCCGCACCGCGCTGTGGCCGAACTGTCGCCACGCCTGGCTACCATTGACTATTGGATGGCGCAGGTGCCCGCTATTCTCGAACCCCTCGCCCGACTGGTGCGTCCCCTGACTTATTTCCTGGACGAGCGGGCCAGTTGGCAGAGTCATATTTTCGCAGCGCTGGGCGTGCTCTGGACGCTGGTAGTCTGGGGATTCGTCGGCGGAGCGTTGACGCGTATTGCTGCTGTCGAATTTGCCCGTCGGGACCGCATCCCATTGGGGGAAGCAGTTCGTTTTGCCGGTCGGCAGTTCCTCTCGCTTTTCGCCACCCCGATCTTCCCCATCGCCGTGGTCGCGGTGATCACCGTAGCCGTCTGGCTGGTCGGCACGGTGCTGGTCATGATTCCCTGGGTCGGCGACATGGTCGGTGCCCTGACTTTTCCGCTGGCGCTGCTGGCCGGGTTACTGATGGCGGTTCTGTTGCTGGTCTATGCAGGCTGGCCGATCATGTATCCCGCTGTCAGTGCCGAAGCCGGCGACGCTTTCGATGCCATCAGCCGATCCATGTCCTACATGTATCAGCGACCCTGGCACTATGTTTTCTACTGGGCAGTGACGCTGGTCTATGGCATCCTGGTGCTGTTTTTCGTGGTGACGTTTACGTCGTTTTTCGTGTATCTGACGGGGTGGGCGTTGAATCTGGTATGGCGGCCCTGGTGGCGAGCCGGTGAGGTGGATGTCATTCGCGCCCTGTTCGTTTATGCACCGGAGTCGTATGGCTGGCGGGACATGCTCGCTCCCGGTCTGGGGTCGGCCGCTCAGGTCACCGAAAAAATGGCCTTAGTCCCGCGGGTGGCGGCGTTGATCCTCGGCTTCTGGTTGCACCTGGTCTTTCTCGGCATGCTGGGCTTCGCGTACAGCTTGTTCTGGTCGGCCAGCACCGTCATTTATTTCCTACTCCGCAAGGCCGTGGATGAAACCGACCTCGACGAAGTGTACCTCGAAGAAGAGCAGGATGAGTTATTCCCCCGTCCGGTAACTCCGCCCGATGTTTCGCTAACGCAAGTCAATCCGCCGGATGCTAGCGTCACGACGGTGTCCGGCACTTCGAGCGCCCCGCCGACATCCACGGAAACGCCGCCCAGCCAGGAATCCGGCCCGGCCAACCCGTGATGCAGAGGCGTACCTTCCTGGCCGCTCCAGGGCGAGGCTACGACACGCTGGTCCTTTTTCTGTTGGACGTTGACTCTCAGCTAATGCACCTGGACTATCGTCTTGTCCACAGACCGATGGCTAGGAGGTCTGCGTAGGCATTTGCGCTATGGCACGAACCATCGCTCTGTACACCGGAAGCTGGCGGGATCGCTCGCTGGCGGAACTGGCGACGAAAGCCAGCGAATGGGGTTATGCCGCCCTGGAGCTGGAATGCGTGGCCGACCACTGCTTGCCGCAGCGAGCCACTACCGAGCAAGATTATGTAGCGGAGTTAGTGCGGTTGCTCGAAGCTCAGGAATTACAAATTGCCGCATTGAGTTATGAAGCCGCCGGGGGATTGCTTACCGAAGGCTCTGCCACGAACTGGCAGGAAGTTTTGCCGGAACATCTCCGCCCATTGACCGATGCGGAGACGTGTCGGCAGCAAGCGGCGGCGGAATTGCTGGCCGCTGCTCAAACCGCCCAGCAACTCGGTGTGCAGGTGCTGGTAACCGCCAGCGGCTGTCCATTGCCGGCGACGGCGTTTTTTTCACCCCAACGCTGCCTGCCACGCTACCAGGCCTTTTTACAGGAACTGGCTCGACATTGGACAAGTGTCCTCGACGAACTGGCAACACTGGACGTTCGGCTGGCTTTCCTGGTGCAACCGGGGCAAGCGGTCTGGGATGCCTATTCGGCGGAGTTGTTTCTGGAAGCACTGGGCTGGCGTTCGCAGGTCGGATTGGCGGTGGATACCGGGGCACTATACTGGCATGGCACAGACCCGGCGCAGCTCATTCGCCGCTTCGCCGATCGCATCATCCATGTTCGCATCAGCGACGTGGCCGTGCACCTGACCGGGGACAACAGCGTCCTGTCGCCATTGCCACACGGCGATCCGCGTCGCGGTTGGGACTGGCGTTCGCCCGGACATGGCCAGGTGGATTTCCAGTCGCTGCTGCGCGCCTTGCACGACATCTGTTATACCGGCGCCGTATCTGTGGCCTGGGCGGATCCGCATATGCATCCCGAATTCGGCGCAGCCGACGCCTGCCAGTTCCTCAAACGACTCGATTTTCCTGGCCGCCACGAGGTCCCCGAACGATAGAATAATACTCGGCGAATTGGCCGCCGCGTTCGTATCGGCGGTGCGGATATCGCCTGCTACCTGCTGGCTGACCGGGAGAGCGACTCCTATGGACTGGGAACTCAACGAACGACTCAAACAGCAGTGGACGGATAAATTCGTCGTTGTAGATGATTCGCGACCAGAGCTGCGCCGATTCCAGGGCATTGTTGGTCGCGTGGTCACCGTCAACATGAACAACCGCTGCATCGTGGACTTTCAGGACGGTGCCTGGTACGACATCCATCCCGATTACCTCCGCATCTGCCCTGACCAGGAGGAAGCCCGCAAACAATACGACCCAAAGAAGAACAGCGCTCAGCCCATTCCCACCCGGCAAACCTAGTCCACGCCCATAAGCCAAGCCATCAAGAGCGTCGGCATAGACGATGGCTTGGTGTCTGCTTTGACGATGGCGTTGACACACGCACAGGGAATTGTGTTTTGCCGGAATCACTGGCAGAATGGAGAGTTGAATGCAAACGTGTTCAGCGGCTCGTTTTTGCACGCGCTTAGCGCAAGGCGATGGGACGCAGACAGAATCCCGCTGTCGTGCCGCGAATCTTGTTGACCGCACAAATGTAGCAGAACTCGTACACCCGGTCGCGTGCCAGCTCTTCCAGGTAATGCAACTCACCGATGTGTACGCCTTGCTCAATCAGCAAATAGTGGTGCACGGGCAGAAAGCTGGGCGGCTCGTTGGGACCTGGGGTATGTTCCAAACCGCTGGTGTCCGAACCGATGAGCATGGCACCCTGCTGCTCGACCAGCCAGCGGGCGGCTGGTAAATCAATCCCGGCCGAATCGTGCTGCCGGATGCGTTCCTGATCCGCGCCATCCTCGCCCCAGTAGCGTAACACCCCGGTGCGGATCAGCACCACATCTCCGGGTCGTAATTTCGTTCCCTGGGCCTGGAGCGCGCCCTGCAGGTCTTCGACGGTAATGCGATAATGGCTGGGCAATGCCTCCAGCTTGCGGAACCTGGCCACATCAATCAGCACGCCACGTGCAACAATAGGGGGAATGGAGACGGCGTCACATTTTCGCACGCCGAAGTTCCCGCCCCACTCCGCCTCACGAAAACCGTTGTACCAGTGCATGTCCTCTCCCGCGGTGATATGCGCTAGGCCGTCTATTTGCGTTCCCACATTGTCGCTGATAAACAAGGCGCAACTGTGCCAGGCCAGCCGATGCGGATTGATCTTCGGGTCACTGACTGCCGGATAATCCTTCTGCCGCAGCAAACCTTCCGGGGAACGGAAAAGGATGATTTCGGCGGGATTGTGTCCGGGCCAGCGATAGGATCGCCGACTGTAGGTCACGCCCAGGTCGTACACTTTGCCCTGTTGCACCAGGCGGAGAGCGGCCAGTCGGCTCTGATCGGTCATAGCATTGAGCGCGCCCACTTCATCCTCTTGGCCCCAGATCCATCCCCAGCCCTGACCGCGTTTCCAGCCGCGGATATTTGGCTCGGCGGCTTGAAACTGTGCCGCTGCCACGCTTATCGTCTCGCTTGACTGGTCGTGATTCGATTGCCAACGCCCTGCATACCAGGCTGCTAGCATCGCCAATACCACGCTGCAGGGTTTCCACAGCGCTGACGTACGCAGCGAAATTGCTGGTCCGCGGATCGCGCGGAAAAGAACGCGTAGCATGGAATCACCGGTTCTTTGCGGGCTCATAACCAGCTCCTGTTCGTTCGCTCGTGTTTTTTTGGCTGTTACTGCGGAGGAATTTAGCGACCGCGGCTGCCAAGGGCGAGAGAACATGCACGCGGCCAAGCATACGACCATTGCCCATCGTGCCGCCATTCGCTCCGCAAACAGCATCGGCCCGGTTTAGCGAGGCCGGCAGGTCTCAGCGTCGGCCGTCGGCTTGCGGGGATTCTTCCCAGTCCCACCAGGTCTCGCCCGGCTCGTATGGGACTTCTTCCTCTTCCTGCGGTGGGCGACGAATGGCCGCTCGTACTGCCCACAGGCCGACTTCGTACAGCAGAACCATCGGCAGCCAGATAATCAGCAGACTCGCCGGGTCCACCGACGGCGTGACCACAGCCACCAGGATCAGCATCACGAACCAGGCAATCCGCCGTTTGCTGGCCATCTGTTCCGGCGTGATAATGCCAATCCGCCCCAGCACGTACATCACCAGGGGCAGCTGGAAACACAGCCCCGTAATCACCGGCATCAGGATGGCGAAACTCAGCCATTCGCTCAGTCGGAAATCCGGTTCGATGTTCAGCCACAGGTTGAATTCCAGAAGCGCCTTCAGAGCCCCAGGGATCACGAATATCTGGCAAACCACCACGCCCGTCAGGAACAAACCCACGCTCGGAAAAAGCGAATTGTACACCAGCCGCTTTTCATGCGGATACAGACCGGCCGCGATAAAGCTCCAGATGTGGTAGAAAATCCAGGGACTGGCCAGAACCAGCCCGGTGATGATCGCCACCTTGAACCACACCATGAACACCTCCATCGGGTTCATCGAGATCAGCGTTACCCGTTTGGAGATGATGCCCAGGGAAACCCGAAACTTGTCGAGAAAATCGATCGGACGAACCGTGATCTGCACAGGTATCGCGGCGCCTTCGGTGGCATCGCCGGCATTTGGCGTGGGCGAACCCTGCTGGGCATCGTCCCCGGCCGCCGAGGTTTGCTGCCCCTTGAACAGCTGCGGAAACATCTCTACCAGCGCTCGCCGGAGTTCCTCGCGGCTGAGCCGAGCTTCTAGCTCAACTGGTTCAACAAACGGTTTCAGATATGCGGCTTCTGGATGCTTACGTACATCCTCGTGTATCTGCTCCAGAATGGGCATCTCCCGGCCGGGGTTGTTCTGGTAATAGCGCCAATGGTACTCCAACAAGGCAGCTTCCACGGGAGCCTGGATGATCCGTAACACGTAATGGGCAATGAAGAAGCTGAGGAAGACGGCGATGACGAAACTCCAGATCGCCCGCCACAAGTGCCGCCGCAGGTCCTCCAGATGTTCGCCGAAGGTCATGCGGGTATCGGCAAACATGTCATCGGGGTCGGGCAAAGCGGGTTGCGTTCGCGGCATGAGTATCCTCCCAGAAGAGCACAGGGCAGGAGGGCAAGCCCCCATGCAATGGAGACAGGCACGGCATAGACCCAGCCACCGCTGGCAAACGTTGGTGCATCAAGCTCAGCCTGCCCCACGGTCGCTCCTGCGACAGTGGGCTCGATGCAACCATTCAGTCCAAAAGTTTTCTCTGTCTATCTTACGCACCGACTACCGACATTTCAGGATGCGGTATTTCAGTAGCGCCGCGCGTCGGCCCGCCGTAGCGATTGGGAATCGCTCCTGCCAGGACAATTCCGCACAGCTTCGCACACGATCGTCGTGCGAAGCGCCAAGAGCGGCCGGTGTCAGCCCGCCGTGTGGCTTGACAAAACGAACGTTGCGCGTCGTAAAACGGAAGTGCAATTGCAAGCATGGACTGTTTCGCACGGCTGGCTTACGCCCCCC
>Ga0101945_1002529_pt1 | contig 11382 bp, 11 predicted proteins | sample DewCreD2012metaG_2_FD_75246 | JGI IMG/M metagenome (GOLD analysis project Ga0101945, IMG submission 75246) | Hot spring sediment bacterial and archeal communities from British Columbia, Canada, to study Microbial Dark Matter (Phase II) - Dewar... ... | reverse complement strand
GAATCTGGTAAGTCACTATGCTCAGCAATGACTGGAAAGCCTTGTTTTTCAAGATACGCAAAAATTTTCATTACAGAATCAATCTTTTCGTGAAAAATTATAATTCTTGCATTAGGGTTGTTTTTAAGTTCATTTTCTATTATGTTTATTATTGCTTTATGTCTTTCTGAAGTATCATAAAGAAGAGATTTTCTTTGGGCTATTTTTGTTGTAAATACGAGCCACTTATTATCCTCAATGCTATTACTTTTACTATTAGCTTTTAATCTTGCATACTGATAAATATTTTTACCCATTGGAACTTGGTAAGAAAGTTCATCTTTTAATTTATTAATTTCTCTTGTTAACTGTTCATATTTTTCCCTTTCTTCAATTGTTAATTCAATACCAAAGTGTCTAATTTCAAATTTCGGTATTAGTCCTTTCTCTAAACCATCAACATAAGTAAAGTTAAATATAATATCTCCTAACTCTTTACCAAGAATCGTTTCATCATAATATATTTTTTTATTTTCTGTGGAAGACTCATTATCGGTTAACTCTTCGTTACTTACTTCATCTTCATCTCTCTCAGGTGTTGCCGAAAGTCCTAAATTGTAAGCCCTTTTAGTTTGGAATATTTTAGACATTTCTTTTGCACCTAATCTGTGACACTCATCTGCAATAAACAGAAGTTTATCTGAAACCATGCATTTATCTACTATAGTTGGCAATTCTTTGTAGGCAGTTGCAAGAACGGCGATTAAAATTCTTTTACCAGACTTAAAATCTTCTTTAAACCCACCGCCTAATCTTCCAATCAAATAAGCAGGCAAATTGCTTCTTTTTATTATTTCATCATACCATTGATTCATTAATACAATTGTTGGGACAACAATAGCGACATATAAATCTTTACACACTTCATTTCTAAGCTTTTCAATTATTGCTAATGCTAATATGGTTTTCCCTGCACCTGTGACAACTTTAATTGTCCCTTTTTTATTTTGAAACCACTTTTCAACACACTCTTTTTGCCAATCATAAAGATCTATATCTTTTGTTAATATCCAATTATGTTCATCTGTTATTAATTCTTGCCCTGCTTCTAAACTTTGGTTTTGAGGTTGATTTGATTTATCTTTTTGCTTGTTAAACCAATATTCTTTAATTCTTAATTGATGTAATTTTAACTCTTCATCGGATTGGAAATTGAATTGTACGTCTTGCTCACTCATAGAGTTACATAATGAATTAATATCCAGGTCTAATTTTATATATATTACCGTTATAATCTCTTAAGGTACCATATCCATTTTGATCGATATTTCCTCTTAAAGTATCACCATTATAGTTTCTCAATCTAACATTTCCATAACTATCTATTTCACCTCTGTATTTATTTGACATGTCATAGTCATATTTTTTTGCATTTCAATGCTTTTACCCCCACCCATTGATGGAGAATAGGGATCTGTTCTGATAATATATTTATTATTCCATGCTGTAGCAAAATTAAAGATAATTAAGCTAAAAAAAAATGTCATCATAAATAATTTTCCCATTACAACCTCTTTTTTTTAGAAAGTTTATCAATAAAATTTAATAAAATCAAATTAAAATCCTATCAATAGCAATTTTTATAATTTATACAGTTTTTCTGTGATAATTTTTACTTTTAATTTTTCTAATAACAAATTGCTTACAAGCACATCATCAGTGTTATAGTTATAAGGACTTTTGTTTGAAAAAAAATCTATCCACCCACATCCAAAAGTATTAACACCATCTCGATGGAATATGATTATTTTTGGTGTTTTTTTATGTTTTACATAAGTCCTTAGTAAATTAACATGGGCTTCTTCAGAAAAATACAATAAACTAAATATTTTTCTTGTTGTTTCATCTTCCCATACGCTCCAATGCACAAAAGTTGGTTCTTGTCTTCCTAAAAGAAAAGATGGGGTTGGAATTTCATCAATAATATCTTCTGTTTTAAAATTCAATAACTTTTCATCAAATATTTTAGAATCTTCAACATATAATTTGCATATATCTTTTATTCTTTTTTTATTTTGAATTAAATAAATAGCAGTCTTATAAGAAGTATTAATATCAATCTTATAGCTATCAATATATCTCTCAGCCAAAAGTTTAAATTTAGAGGATAACGTGCTTAGTATGGCATTGATATCATGATTATATTTTGACTCTTTATGAAACAAATAATCGTTATATACAAAGGTATCAACACGAAATAATGTGTTTGAATAAATTTCAAAATCAGTATTTATCTCTAAACGATAGCTTCCATGGTTTATAAAATCATAAAAACCTCCACGATCTTCATAATATTTCCTCTCTAATATATTATGAAAGATTCTTTTTAGAATTTGGTCGAATTTTGTAAAAGAATATATATACCTACAATCATCTCCCGCAGCAGGATATAATAAAGAATTTTCCAAAACATTATGAAAAGGTATTTCATCTGGCAATTTACCATTTTTCTTAATACCTATAAGCCATTCCGGATTTATTTTGTTATATTCTTTCATAATATTTTAAATTTTAATTTAATCAAAAATTTCTTCCAATATAAGAAACATTTCAAAAACATTTTCAATATAATTTATAATCATATGACACTAAAAATAATATTGTTATCATTTAAAATTACTATTCTACCCAATTTCTAATTTTTTTCGATTATTATATTATTATTTTTAGTCCCCCAAAATATGTCCTACATATATTTTTTCTTAAATTTTTTAAAAAATAGGCGTTTATTTTCTCGGTCACTTGAAAGCACCACCCGAAATCCTATATTTACCTACCCTTTTACAGTTATCCTAAAAAAAATATAAAAGACCTTATAAAAAGCTTATTTACATAAACTATTACTTGGACGATGTATTGTATTTTACAGAAAAAACAATTTATAAAAAATTTTATAAGAAAAATCTGTTTTAAAGATCATGTATAGTTGCACCATACATTCATTATGAAAAAAATCATTTCTTAAATAAAGCTGTTCTGCTGGTATATTTTTCGTAGTGAGCACAATAATACTTACAATATTTTTCATTTTTAACATTTTTTTGATCTCATTAAGCATGAATGTACCAATACCCTGTTGTTGGCATGTGGATTTTATAAACATTTCATTGATATAACAATGATGAATATCCCACCACATAAAAACATAATCTAAAAGATAATCCTGCTGTTTTTGACCTTATTCACATACAAAACTTAGGAAAGATGGGTGATTTACATAGTCCAGTAAAAAAATCTATACTTCTTTATGTTTCCATTAATCATGCCATGGATGTCGATTAAAAACATCAATAAATGTTTTTATACAATCATCTAAATCTTTTTCTTTAAAAAACTGTCAGACTATCATTTTATAAATATTAATCCATTACAACAACATGATTTTATCTATGTTTCAAACCACTTTTTGCTCAAAATAACAATTTTTTTAGCCGCGTGTAAAGCATAAGAATAAATCTATTAAATAAACTCTGATGGCTACATAAGAATACGATTTATTGTGAAGATGTATCAGTATTTTTATGGAAATTGAAGATCAGTGAAAATGGTTGGATTTGACCCCCAGACCTTCTGTTTACGAATCAGCAAACTGCTAACTGTGCTACGATGGCAAAAATGATTATTTTGCAGTAAATAGTTATTGTTTCAAAAAAAATGCGTTTTTGTGGTTACTATTTTAAAATGTCACGCATAATTACTAAATTATAATTTTCTGGAAAGCTGTATTACTTGTTTTATGAACGTATCTATCTTAGTTCTCAAAACATCACTGATTTCGCCAAAACCATAATAATCTTTAGGCACAATACCAACTAAGTATCCATTAACCTTTGAACCTAACATCTTTGCCCTGATATAAACATCTTCAAGACCAATATCGTGAATAGATACATGATTAATTTTCCTAAAACCTAATTCTTCAAGTGGAATTATATAAATTGAACCAGGTTCATCATCAATTTTTAAAATATCAATAAAAATCAGATTTTCATATTCAAAAAAAAGGGGGATGAGGGAAAGGCCTGATGTGCCTCCCTCAATAAGTGTGCCTAAATTTAATTTTTTTTTCTTTAACTCCCTTATTACTAAAATTCCAAATCCATCATCTTTACAAAGTTCATTTCCAATACCAACTATCGCAAGTTTATTTTGATTCTTCATATCCCGTAATCATACCTATGTAATAATCAAATATTGTAGCACCCGTAGTTCCCAGATACAGATGTGCCATGAGTGATATGGAATAAAATATCGTTAAAATAAAATGCCAGAATCTTACGTATCCAAGCCCAGAAAACCAATCGACTACTCTTGAGAAAATCTCAGGTTCATATAAGGCAAATCCAGTAAGAAACTGGGGAATAAACACAATAGGCCATATGGAATAAGCTAACTTCTGGCCTGGATTATATTTGCCAAATTTTGGTTTGGGGGCATGAACAAAGATCCCGTATAAATAATAATTCATAAGTTTAAAAAAATCTGGGATATCGCTTAAACGAAACATTATCTCCCTGTATTTTTTAGAGACTATAAAGTAATAATACCCTCTGGCTACATAACACCAGATAATTAACCAGGCAAAGATAAAATGCATATATCTTGCCATAGATATGCTTCCAAACATGGGAAGCCATTCTGGCCAATGGATGTGAAGGCCAGTCAAAACTAACATTATCATGCAAAGGGCGTGTAACCAATGTGTCAATCTTGGGAAAAGAGGATGCCTATATTCTTTCATAATTCCCCCTTATGCTACCCTGAATGTTTTAATTTCATTACTATCTGGTGTTATTACATGAATCGCACAGGCAAGACAGGGGTCAAAAGAACGAACTACTCTAACTGCCTCTATTGGATTTTCTGGATCAGCAATGGGAGTACCAATCAGTGCTTCTTCTATTACGCCTCTTACACCTTTGTCATCTCTTGGCCCACAATTCCAAGTGGATGGGACAACGCATTGATATCTTTCAATCTTATAATCTTTAATTTTTATCCAGTGACCTAAAGCACCTCTTTGGGCTTCTGTAAGACCAAAGCCTTCACTTTCTTTAGGTACTTTATAACTATTATTAACAGGCTGATCTGGTTTTAGCTCTAATAGCCATTTTTCTGTTTGTTCTGCAATAATTTTTAGTTCCAAAGCTCTGCAGGCATGTCTTCCAAGTACTGAGAATAAGGCAGAAATATCAAGATTAAGTGATTTAAGAGTATTACTAACCAGACTTGAAACTTCAGGTCTTTTACCAGAAAGGTGTGTTATCGCCATTCTAGCAAGAGGCCCCACTTCCATTGGTTTGGTATTATATCTAGCTGCTTTTACCCAAGTATATGCATTCGGTTTTTTGGGATCTGGTGCTGTTTCGCCATCAAAAGGATGTAATCCCGAAGGTGAAGAATATTTAGCATAGAAAACTTCTTCCTTTATATTTTTCTGATCCAGTGAGTCTAATTTACTATCGATAAATGCACCAGGTATATGATATGTCTCTGTACCTTCGTTATTTAACTCAAAGATTCCATAAGCAAGGAGATTTTTATAACCAGCACCAATCTTAAACCATTGTGGATAGGCCTTTGCAACAGCAATAACATCTGGGATATAGCACGTATCTATAAACTCTTTTATTTTTCTTAATCGATAAAGATATGCCGCAAGTTCCTTATCTTTAATGTAGTCGCCTTTATATCTTGGTAAAAACGGTGCACCTGCAGTGCTTCTACCAGTGCTAATCTCTTTTTTTACCCATTCTTTAATATTATTCATAGTAGGATCATTGCCCTTATAATCAAGAATGGCGGTAATATCAACATAGTCAAGAGCAACGAGATTATAAAAATGAAGAATATGGGAGTGCAAAAGATTACCTGCTGCCATTAAATTCCTTATAATTCTACCATTATCCGTTGGATTTATATGAAATGCCGAATCTAATGTTTTAGCGGATGCCATAGCATGAGCGACAGGACAAACACCACAAATTCTTTGAGTAACATTAATCGCGTCCTGAGGGTCCCTACCTTTTAAAATAATTTCCCAGCCCCTGAACATGTCCCCTCTTGCCCAGGCGTCTTTTATTTTTCCACCTTCCACTTCAATTTCTATTGAGTAATGACCTTCAATTCTTGTAATTGGATCTATAACAACTTTTTTAGCCATTATTTATTCCCCCTTTGATTCTTTTTTTTCTTCTTTCTTCTTTTTTGATGTAAGCACCCTTCCCACAGCATGGGCAATTATACCACCAACTGTTGCAGCACCTACAACTGTACCAAACTTATCAGCTTTTACTTTAAGTCCAGGAATACCCGGGACTTTTGCTTCTGGCAGTCTCATGTAAATTCCATTACCTGTTGAACCAATAAAACTTTCTGCTGCACACCCAATACAAGGTGATCCACCCCTTATAGGCCAGTTAAGTCCAGAATTCCATTGATAGTTGGGACAGTCATTATAAGTAATTGGACCTTTACATCCTAGAAGGTACATGCACTTCTTTTCTCCAAAACTCTTAGCAAAATCACCCTTTTCAAAAAATGGTCTCATCTCACAATTATCATGAATTAACCTTGAAAAGAAAACCATTGGTCTTCTTTTGCTATCAAGCTCTGGCATACCAAAAAGTTTTAAATGGGCAAGTAACCCTACTAAATGATGTGGTCTCGCTGGACAGCCAGGTAGATTTACAACCTTTTTTGGATCTATAATTTCTGTCACTGGTTTTGCGCCTGTTGGGTTTGGCTCTGCTGCTGGTATACCACCCCAGGTAGCACATGTACCAAGGGCAACTACATACATTGCCTTTTCTCCAAGATCCTTTACCCACTTAAGAAACGCAATTGGTTTACCAGTTTCATCTTCTCCAATAGTACAATAGAGACCATCATCTTTTGTAGGTACTGCTCCTTCAACTACAAGAATAAATTTTTCATCACTTTTTAAGGCTTCATGAAGGATGTTTACACATTGATGCCCAGAAGAAGCCATGACTGTCTGATGAAACCTTAAAGAAATAATATCAGTAACAATATCAACTACCGTAGGCTGAACAGTATTAAGAATTGATTCCGAGCATCCCGCATCGGTTTGTCCCTGTATCCATATTACTGGAAAATTCTTATTCTCCCTCTCGATTGCTTCTGCAACCTTTGTGAGAAAAGGAGAAGTTAGCATTGCAGCACCCAAACCACCCGCTGCTTTAAGAAAATCCCTTCGAGTTAATCTCATGTGGCTATACCTCCCTTTGATAAACTTTTAGATGATCTGTATATCAAAGGTTATGCCACACAAAAAACTAATAGTTTCAACAATTTATTAACTAAAGAACGGGAATAAATGTAATGTTTTGATGACAGTGTAATTGAAAAATTACACAAAATTAGAATTTAATGTCTAAAGATGTCTTCCCTTTTTATATTATGCTTCTTCATTAAATTATGAAAAGTTGGTCTGGGTATTCCAGCTAATTCTGCTGCTTTCTTTACATTTCCCATGGATTGCTTTAAATATCTTTTAATAATATTTTTCTCAAATTGCTGAAGATGTTCTTCCCTTAAATCCCATAGACTTTTGTTAACAGGTATAAATTCTAATTCAGGAGTTGTATTTTGAATATAAATGGGAAAATCCTTTAATTTTAATTCCTCCCCTTGAGCAAGTATGACAGCCCTTTCTACTACATTTGCAAGCTCTCTAATATTTCCAGGCCAATGATAGGCTTTAAGATACCTGATTACCTCTTTTTCTACACTTTTAATTTTTTTACCAATCTTTTTAGAAGCATTTTCTATGAGATGATGGAGAAAATATGGTATATCATCCTTTCTTTCCCTTAATGGTGGTAGGTTTATTGTAAAAACATTAAGTCGATAATATAAATCTTCCCTAAATTTCCCTTCCCTAATCAATTCTTCCAAATTTCTATTTGTTGCTGCAATAACCCTTACATCTACTTTTTTTACTTCTGTACTGCCAATTGCTCTAATCTCACCATTTTGCAGAACTCTAAGAAGTTTTGTTTGTAAATTAATTGGCATATCACCAATCTCATCAAGAAATATTGTTCCATTATTCGCTGCCTCAAATAGTCCTTTTTTATGATCTGTAGCACCAGTAAAAGCACCTTTTACATGACCAAAAAGCTCACTTTCAAGCAAATTTTCATTTAAGGTTGTACAATTTACTGTAATCATGGGCTTATTTTTTCTATTGGACTTCTGATGAATAAGGATAGCAAGCATTTCCTTGCCTGTCCCACTTTCTCCTCTTAGTAAAACAGTAGTGCTTGTTGGGGCTACTTTCTCAATCTGATCCCATATCTCTCTCATTTTATGAGTTTTTCCTAAAATAAATCCAAAATCCTTGTCTTTATATAATTCCTTTTGTATAACCTGATAGTCTTCAAGGAGAGCGAGATTATTTACTGACATTTTATTCAAAAGGTAGGGCAAACACATTTCAATTTCTGCAAGCCCCGTAACTACCGCCTTTGCTTTTTCATAACAATTCTCATATCCACAGGCCCCACAATTTAAATTTTCTCCACCATTGTAAACCTTCATCTCATCGAGAACTTTTTTGATATCTTCTTCTTTAGGTTCTATAAATATCAACCGATCCTTTTTTGAAAACTCTCTTTTTAGTCCTATGACTGGGAAAGAATATTCTTCTCCAAGAGATTGAAAATAATAATTTTTAACATAATTGACTACTTTTTGAACCCTCTCATGTAAATTACCTTTATTTTGCATAATCGGCCCATCTATACATCCCTTACAAAAAAGCATATCAACAAACCTGGGTTTTATTTTACCAGTTTTAAGTGCTTCAAAAAAACTTAGGACTTCATCTTTACCATCAACTACAATAATATCTGTTTCTAGAATATCAGTTCCAATAGAAGCAGTTTTCAAAAGCCCACCTGATAATGCAAAAGACCTTCCTACCCTTGGAAAATATCCATCAAAGTCAGAAAAATTTTTTCTTTTAGGATCTATATTAAATTCCATAAAAAAGTTATCTAATTCTTTAAAAGTCCAGACATTATCTATACACACATTATCAAAGTTTTCTTCTATCTCTGATTTTTTTGCTACACAAGGTCCAATAAAGGTAATATGTGCATCTTTAACCCTCTCTTTTAAAAACCTTCCCATGGCAACCATTGGCGATACAACGTTTACTAAATTTGGGATAAATTCTGGAAAGTATTTACATATAAGATTTACAATTGCTGGACAAGGAGAAGAAATATAAGTTCTTTCATCTTTTTCATTAATTGCTCTATTTAAAAAATCTCTATAGCATTCCGCAACAAGTTCTGCTCCATAAGCAGTTTCGTATACATAGTCAAATCCCAGCTTTCGCAAGGCTGATACAACTTGTAGAGGATGAACATCACTGTAATATGAAACAAACGATGGTGCTAATAGAGCTATTTTATTTTTATAATTTTGTGTAATTTTGTATATACTCAAACCACTTTTAACTTCTTTAGCGTCCTGTGTACATAACTTTATACAATTACCACAGGATATACAATTTTCTTTTAGAACAAAAGCCTGATCGTTTTGAACTTTTATCGCTTTAACTGGACAACCCCTTATGCAGGAATAACATTTTTTACATAATCCTTCTTTAGTCTGAACAATCATATCATCTTCCTTATTTGAGATTTTGGGTTAATTTATTTAGTAATCCATGATATTTCGCTATAAAAATCCCATAATTGGTCAAAGGTATATTTTTACTTGCAAAATACTCCTGCCTCTTTTTCATATCCCTTTCTGTCAACATACATCCACCACAATGTAATGCAAACTTTACATCTTTTGTTTCATTAAAATTCTGGTGTAATCCTGAAAAAAACACAAAATTCAATTTTTTGCCTGTCACTTTTTCAATTAATTTTGGTAACACTTCCCTCCCCATATCACCTTCAAGACGATGATGAGAACAGGCTTCAATAACTGCAACCTTATCACCATCTTTCAGTTGGTCTAAATAATCACAGGATGTTATTAAAGATTTAAAATTAGCTTTATACCTTGCAAATAATATTGAAAAACTTGTTACAGGAATATTTTCAGGTAATAAATGTTTTATATCTTTAAGTGCTTGAGAATCAAAAACAATAAGATTAGGTCTTATCTTTTCTATTAATCTACCCCCCTTTAAAACTTCAGGTTTTGCAACTGTAAAAGTTGCGTTTTTATCTAAAATTTCCCTGAAAACTTGAACTTGTAATGGTTTCATTCTTCCCTTAGGATAAGCGTGATGAACTGGTGTAATTATTAGGACATGATCATTTTCTTTCACAAGACCATCAAGTATTCCTTTATTGTTTTGATCTGTTAAAGCAGTTCCTAAATATTCCCGAAGTTTCTTTATCCCCTGTTTCGTTTTAGCAGAAACAAATAACATATCTATATCTTGGAAAAAGCTACAATCAAATTTGGAAACATCAAACATATCAATTTTATTAACTACAATAACAGAAGTAATTTGATTTTTCTTTGCTTCTTCTAAAAGTTTTTTTTCGTATTCGAAGTTATCAAATGGTGGAGCAATTACTACTACCATTAAATCTGTTTTTTTAAGAACTTCATACACTTTTTTTATTCTTTCATTGCCAAGGAGTGAAGTATCATCAATGCCTGCTGTATCAGTAAATAGCAATGGTCCTGCAGGAAGAATTTCTATTGCTTTTTCTGTGGGATCTGTTGTTGTGCCAGGTATGGGAGAAACAATTGATAAATTTTGTTCAAGTAACGCATTGACAAGGCTTGATTTACCTACATTAATCCGTCCAACAAAGGTGACCCTTTTTCTTTCTGATTTTAGTGCACTTATCATTTATTTTTCTCCTTTCACCTTTACTCTTTGATATTGATAAACCCTTTTTCTCAACCAAACTGTTTATTAATTTCATATCAAGAGGGCTTTTATTATCATAAATTTTATAGTTTTTTCTAAAATCATCACCTGTATAATTTGGCATAAGGACATTTGCACCTGAATCTATAGCCATTTCTATTGCTTCAATTCCACCAAGAGAAAAAAGAGCAGTTGTGGCAGGAATATTAACATCCTTAAGGATTATTCTTGCAACTGCAAGAATTTTTATGACTAAACCAATATCAGGAGACTTATAATTTTCCAATGGCGTATTTTTAGTGGGCATGAACGGACCTATACCCGCCATATCAAGATCTAACTTTCTTATTAAAAAAATATCATTCACATAATCTTCGATTGTGGTAAAAGGTAAACCTACTATATTTCCTGAACCCACCTGAAAACCTACTTTTTTTAAAAACTCAATTAGATTCAATCTCCCT
>Ga0101945_1002763_pt1 | contig 11426 bp, 10 predicted proteins | sample DewCreD2012metaG_2_FD_75246 | JGI IMG/M metagenome (GOLD analysis project Ga0101945, IMG submission 75246) | Hot spring sediment bacterial and archeal communities from British Columbia, Canada, to study Microbial Dark Matter (Phase II) - Dewar... ... | reverse complement strand
CAAATTGGGACAGCTTTTTCTCCCTGCAGGCGAATATGCCAGACAGGTATTTGATGAGCATCCGCTAGTTCCAGCTCAAGTTCTACCTGGCGTTGCTCCACCGTATTGATCAACCTGGCGATAAAGTGACCAAAAGAGGGCGTTGCAGGAGCGGTTACCAGGCGGGGATCGAGGAGATCTAAGGCAATGATTTCCTTCGCCCCTTGACGGTAGGCTGGCTCGATCGGCAAATTGCTGACCACCCCGCCATCGATCAGGAGATGTCCTTCTTGATCCAGGGGATGTACCCAGGGAGGCAGAGCCGTGGAGGCTTCCAGGCCTTCCAGGATGGATTGCTCAGGGCTTGTCCCGTAGATCAATGGCTCTCCTGAGTTTAGATCGGCTGCCACTAGGTACAGGCGAATATTCTGGACATCTCCAAAGGTTAAGTCGGGGGTCAAACCATGTGCCACGAAGAAATCGCGCATCCGATGATCCATCCGCCGCCCGATCCGCTCAAACAAGACCTGTACGGTTAACCAGAGATAATTCGCCGGTAACAGGTTGGCTTCTGCCGCTTCAAACCAGGCCTGTTCAAGCGCTCTCAATCCCTCCAAATTTACGCCGTGAAGCGCAAGATAGGCAGCGTTGACAGCTCCAATCGATGTACCAACCAGGAGATCGGGTTGAATGCCATGTTCGAAGAGGGCTCGTAAGGCACCCACTTGCAAAGCGCCTCTTGCCCCACCTCCCCCTAACACAATGGCTAACGGATGGCGAAAGGATAGATGTCTTTCCATGTTCTTCTATACCTCCTCTAACCTTTGGAAAGTTGGTTTCAAGAATTTGCCTGTGAGCCTGTTGACGGGTGCAGAATTACAGTAGTGGTAGGATAAGGGATGTGAAGCCCGCGGCGCTCGAATTCGGCTTTGATGTTTTTGACTGCGGCATCGCGCGCTTGCAGAAGATCGGTGCTTGAGAGATCGATCCAGAAATAAAGGCGCAGATTGATCCCCGAATCGCCAAAGGTCTCGGAGATAATCGCCGGGGGTGGATCGGCTAGAAAACCGGGTACCCCTTGCAGGGCAGTTCGTAAGGCTTCCTGAGCCAGTTGGAGATCGCTTTGATATTCGACGCAAACCTGGATTTCGATGCGCCGTCGATCGGCGCGGGTCAGGTTAACAATCGTGTTGGCAAGCAGATCTGCGTTGGGGATGATGACCAGTCGCCCATCAAAAGTGCGCAATTCGGTTGTGCGGATATTGATGGCTTGCACGACCCCGCTAAAGCTGCTGACCTCAATCGAATCCCCCACCTTGAAAGGTTGTTGAAGCAGTAAGATGACGCCGGCGGCGAAGTTCTTGAGGATGTCCTGCAAGGCAAAGCCGATGCTGAAGCCGATAATCCCCAAACCGGTCAGAAAAGCGGTGACATCAAAGAAACGTTGCAAGGCTGTGATGACCCCTAAAATGATCAGCGTCCAGCGGGTAATCATGGATAGCAGGGCGGTGATTTCAACGCTTGCTTCGCGACGCTTTAATGCCCCTTCCAGCAGGCGGCTGACCAGTTTGGCGAGATAGATACTTGCCAGGAGAATCAACAAGGCAAACGCCAGGTTGGGTAATAGACTCAGGAATTGTTCCCAAAGGTACACGATTGTTTGAAACATGAAGGTACCTCCATTCGTTTTGGATTATAGTCGATTTTCTATTTCGAAAACCGACCGGACGGTCTTATAATACTTTAAGAGGTGAGCGATGGCACATCAATTGCGCAGTATTCAAACCCGGGCGCGGATTCTCAACTCGGCGGTTGATCAATTTATCCGTTTTGGATATGAGGCGACCAGCGTTGATGAAATTTGCGCCGCTGCGAATGTCAGCAAAGGCGCTTTCTATCATCATTTTCCCAGCAAGCAAACTCTGTTCTTGGCCCTTTTGCAGGATTGGGTGCAGGAATTGGAGCAAAGTTTGACAACCATCTCTCAGGAGGTGGAATGGGTGCCGCAGCGCTTTGAGCGACTGGCAGAGATGCTGCAACAGGTGTTCGAACAGGCAGCCGGAAAGGCGCCGATGTTTCTGGAGTTCTGGTATCAGGCGACCAAAGACCCAACGGCATGGAGTGCTTCTGTCGAACCCTATCAACGTTTTCGTTCGATCCTCGCCCGATGGATTGAGGAGGGCATACAGCAAGGGAGCTTGAAAGTTGTTGATCCAGAGGCAGCGGCTGCAACGCTGGTGTCCCTTGGTGTTGGTTTGGTGCTCCAGGTAGCTTTGGAACGCCAGGGCCTGGAATGGCGAACGATTCCACAGGCAGTTGTGAAACTGCTTTTAGAAGGGATGGCTTCTCCAAAGGTGCAAGCTGCCCGGTGACAACTGCGGGAGAGGGATGGAATGCTCACCCTCCGATCTGGAATTAAGGCTCACGCTATTCCAGCGGATGAATGACTGCCAGATTGGGCTCTATCGTCTCGAACTCAAAACTGCCCTGTGGAATTAGTGGATCAATCTGTAGGATACCCTGGTCCATGAATTCCCAAATCACTTGAAACGGTTGTTTCCCCTCCACCCATTTTTCAACGATCACGACTCCATGACCGGGCATGATGGTAAAGACCACTTGCCGGGGGTCTTGAGGGTTGCGTAAGGCTTCTGATTGCGAAAAAGCCTGATGAATAGCCTGAGCTTGAGCTTCAGTCGAGCAAGAGACCGGATAGGCATAATAGGCTGGGGCAAGGTGAACATGTTCCACGAAATTCGGATTAAAGGCGCGTATACTGCGATGTCCATGTAATTTGGAGCGGGTTACCGGCACTTCAACGGGTGAAGGCAACCCCCACGCCTCGCCGAGCGAGATGCGCGGTAGATCCCGATCCATCAAGATCAGCTCAACAGCTTCCGAGGAGGGAGGATCATTGCGTTTGCCTTCGACATGACGGACTAGTGCACCCTTACCGTCGGGGCGAACACCGACAATGACCGCCAGTTCATCCTCGCTGAGGTTGTCTTTGTCCACCGGGCGAGCGCTACCGGTGATGGTGGCGATTAAAGCTTGCAAGGTAGAATCCCAGGTTGCGAAACAACCTTCACTGTATTGACTGGCGATTGAGTCGGCAATGGCCGGCACGTTGACGAGGTCGGCGATGCGCACCATATCGGTAAAAAAGTGGCGTTTACCCAATTCTTGACCGGCCTGAAGCATTGCTGGCGGGGTGGACAGGCTGCGCCACAACTCATGGGGGATCAGTTCGCCAACCACTTGGTGGTGGGTGATCTCCTGCGTGCAGGCGGCGGTCACGATTCGCAACATCAGATCTTCGTAAAAAATTTCTTTTTGTTCAGCTCTCGTTCGAGGATGAGCGCCAACCAGGTCGAACGTATAGGCTTCCAGTGGTTCGCTTTCTCCGATGAGCAAGATAATGCGGATACATTTTACCTGAGCCTGCACCAGGCGCAGAAGGGAAAGAATCGGACCTCCTCGTTTACCTTGCTCGTAAAGCGTTTGGTAAGCTGTGGGAGCCAGACCTGCGAAATTGAAATCTTGTGGGTCAGGAGCAGGTTTGGCAAGGGCTCCTGCAAAGTGCTGAAGCAGTTTCTCGTATTCCTGCGGGGTAGCGTGAAGGGTGGTGAACAGGATGGGTAAGCGAGCAAGATTGAACTTGCGCCTTGCGGTAAAGAGGTAGGCTTGACGCCAGTCTAAGGGTTGACCGAAAGGGGCGCTGGTCAGCAGGACATCGGTCTTTGCGTCTGGTTGGGTTTGCACGATATGACCCTGGCGGGCAAATCTTTCCAGCAGTTCCTGGTGAAATTGCTGGATGAGCGGCGTGGCATCACCATCGGAACAGGCAATGTGAATCGGTCGTAACCAGGAATGAATTGGCTTTTGAATCGAAAGCAAGGGGAATGCTGCGGTCATGAAACACCTCTCTCGGATGATTCCCACCCCTCCAGACGGAAAAAGCGCACGGCAAAATCCGCCAGGCGAGGGGCAAATACCTGTAAATAATAGAGCAACAGGGTTTGGGGTGGCAGGATAATCTCGGCTTTTCGCTTTTGAACTCCCTTCAGAATGGCTTTGGCACAGGCTTCGGCGGAAATCTTCGCCGAGATCCACGGCACCTCTAAGTTCTCAACCATCGGCGTATCCACCCGACCGGGGAAGACCAGGGTTACCTGTACGCCGCTGCCGTGTAGTTCCTGGCGTAAGATGTCTCCAAAACCTGCCAGAGCGCATTTTGCAGCCACATAGGGTGTATCTGGCGGGATTCCTTTCTTCGCATCCATCGTTGAGACCAGCACAAGATGTCCGCTTTTTCGCTCCAGCATCGAAGGCAGGACTGCCAGGACCAACTCAACATGGCTGTAGAAGTTGATCTCCATTGATTTTCGCAATTGTTCGACATTCAGATCGATAATGGGCGAGCGGTGATATTGTCCAGCGTTGGAGAACACGAAATCAAGGTGTTTCCACGCTTCAAGGGCGGTGTGAACGGCGGCGTGGATGGCATTTGAGTCGGTTAAATCGGTGGGGAGAACCAATGCCTGACCACCTGCCGAACGAACTTGTTCCGCCACCTCTTCCAAACGCGATTGCGTTCGAGCGAGGAGAGCTACCCTGCAACCTTGGCGGGCAAGCTGAAGGGTGAGGGCTTTGCCAATTCCGCTGGATGCGCCGCTGATTAAGGCAGTTTTATTTTGGAAGTAGTTTGACATTTTGGCTTCTTTAACGAGGGATTCGCTTTGATAATTTTTGTTAATTAAACCAGAAAAATTGGTCAAGGTTACGAATTCACCTGGATTGATACAGCAAGATGGCTTCGGTTGGGATTATTGCTTGAGTGGGGTAAAATACATGTGTCGTTTCAGGAAGCATCCGTTTCAAGAGCAGCGAACCGGGCTCAAATGCTTGCCTCTATCTATTTACCAGGGGAGCGGCTGAAAATTTTATGGTTTCCCTATTGGGCGCTCAGCCTATAAGGAGGATTTTTTGATGGGCATGGAAACATTTCTTCAGTCAGGGTGGTTTCAGTGGGTGGTATTGCCTTTGTTAATCTTTTTTGCCCGCATCTCAGATGTGACTTTGATGACCTTACGAATTGTGTTTTCAGCTCAAGGGCGGCGTTCGATCGCTCCAATTGTGGGTTTTTTCGAAGTACTGATCTGGATTCTGGCAATCAGTCAGATTATGCGCAATTTGACCAACCCATTAACCTATATTGCCTATGCAGCCGGTTTTGCAGCCGGCAACTATATGGGGTTGTTTATCGAGCAGAAACTGGCGATGGGCATGGTAGCGGTGCGCGTCTTCTTGAAACAGGACTGTGATCGCCTGATGACTTTATTGAAGGAAAACGGCTTTGGGGTGACAAAATTGCCAGCGATGGGAACGCAAGGTTCGATTGATATTCTTTACACGTTGATTCCGCGGCGGAATTTGAGACAAGTAGTGGATTTGATTCACCAGATTGATCCGAAAATTTTTTATGCTGTGGAGGAAATCCGCACGGCTTCCCAGGGGGTATTTCCCTCCAACAGAGACTGGCAAATCTGGCAGGCTTTTGGATCCCGACGCAAATGAAGGGTAGCGTGATGAAAAAGACGGTTGTTGCAGGCGCTTTAGGAGAATGTGTGCATGTTGCCGGGGTGACTCGCTTTTTACAACTGGCTGAGAAGGCAGGCTGGCGAACGGTCTTTTTAGGCCCGGCGGTTTCGGTAGAGGAGGTGCTGCGGGTTGCAGAAGCAGAGCAAGCTGATCTGGTAGGTGTTTCCTATCGGCTTACCCCAGAGACCGGCGAACGATTATTGGCTCAGTTCGCCGAGCAAGCGGATGGTTTGCGTGCCAAAGGGGTGCATTTTGTCTTCGGTGGGACGCCGCCACTGGCAGAACGAGCGGCAAAAATTGGTTTTTTTGAGAAGGTCTTCTATGGGGGGGAAGCAGAGGAAGAAACGTTAGCCTATCTCAAAGGTGCATCCCCCTCTCTTTCAACTGAAGAAGATTATCCCCAGGAAACGGTTGCCCGGATTTTATGGAAATCGCCCTATCCGCTCTTGCGTCATCATTTTGGTTTACCGACCATGGAAGCCACGCTCGAAGGGATTTGCAAGATTGCTGCAGCCAGAGTGTTGGATGTGATTTCGCTTGGCATCGATCAGGACGCGCAGGAGAACTTCTTTCACCCGGAACGCCAGGACCCACGCCGCAAAGGCGCCGGCGGCGTGCCGGTGCGTTCTGCCGAGGATTACCGCTCCCTCTATCAAGCCAGCCGCTGTGGTAATTACCCATTGATGCGCACCTATTCGGGCACCGATGATTTCATTGCCCTGGCAGAAGTTTACCTGGAAACCATCCACAACGCCTGGTGCGCCATTCCCTTATTTTGGTTCAATCAGATGGATGGGCGGGGGCCCTGGGATTTAGAAGGCTCGATCCGTCAGCATCAGGAGGTGATGCGCTGGTATGGCGAGCGCGGTGTGCCGGTTGAACTCAACGAACCCCATCACTGGGGAATGCGGGATGCCTCCGATGTGGTGTTTGTGGTCTCGGCATACCTCTCGGCGTATAACGCAAAAGCGTTTGGCGTTCGAGATTACATCGCTCAGATGATGTTCAACAGTCCGCCTGGATTGTCCGATGCGATGGATCTGGCAAAGATGCTTGCCATCCTTGCCCTGATTGAGCCTTTGCGGGATGAAAATTTTCGCATCTGGAAGCAAACCCGCACTGGTCTATTGAGTTACCCCCTCGATATGGACGCTGCTCAGGCACATCTGGCTGCCAGCATTTATGTGCTCAAGCCCCACATCGTTCATGTGGTGGGTTATAGTGAAGCCCACCACGCCGCTACGGCTGAGGAGGTGATTGCGTCCTGTAAAATGGCGCGTCAGGTGATCCAGACTGCCCTGCGAGGTCAGGCAGAACCGAGCGCTGACCCACACGTTCAGGAACGCGTCGCCGAGTTAATCGATCAAGCGGGTGTCACCCTCGATGCCATTCGAGACCTGGCGCCCCCTGGAGTCGATGATGCCTTTATTGATCCTGCCACGCTGGCAAAAGCAGTCAAAGTGGGTATTTTAGATGCACCGCAACTGAGAAACAATCCTTACGCGGCGGGTCAGGCGGTGACGCGGATCGATGGGCGCGGAGCTTGTATTGAAATCGATGCGGTGGATGGCAAACCGCTGGATGAACGGCGCAGGATCGAAAAAATTATGGCAAAGACCTAAGGAGGATTACCAATGATGCAGGCAAATCGTTATGTTGTTCTGGGGGCAGGTCATGGTGGAAAGGCAATGGCTGCCCATCTGGCTTTGATGGGATTTGAAGTCGCGTTGTGGAATCGAACGCCTGAAAATATTCATGTAATTAGAGAAAGGGGCGGAATTGAACTGGAAAGCCCGGAGCGTTTACCGTCTGGCTTTGGTGAATTAGCTCTGGTCACGGCTGATATCCGGGAGGCGCTGGAATTTGCGGATGTGGTCATGGTGGTTGTTCCCTCCTCAGCTCACGCGGATATTGCCCGCCGGGCGGCGCCTCATTTGCAAGATTGCCATATCGTGGTCTTGAATCCGGGCCGGACGTTGGGAGCCATCGAGTTTGAGCGTATTATTCGGCAAGAAGGATGTAAAACCAGCCCTCTAATCGCCGAGACCGAAACCCTGATTTATGCCAGCCGTTCAGATGGCCCAGCCCAAGCGAGAATCTTCAGTATCAAAGAGACGGTTCCGCTGGCTGCTTTACCGGCCAAACGCACGGAAGAAGTGCTCGAAGCGTTGCGACCGGCGTACCCTCAATTCATTGATGGGGTTAGCGTTCTCCATACCGGATTGAACAATATGGGAGCCATCTTCCATCCGGCGCTGACACTTCTGAACGCCGGGCGCATTGAATCCACCCGGGGTGACTTTCAATTTTATATCGATGGCGTTACCCCCTCGGTAGCGCGGGTGTTGGAAGTGTTGGATCGCGAGCGGGTGACGGTTGCCTCCGCGCTGGGTATCCGGGCGCGTACGGCTCTGGAGTGGTTGAAGATGGCTTATGACGCTACAGGCGATGACCTCTATGAAGCGATTCATAATCAGCCCGGCTATTACGGAATTAAAGCCCCGGCACTATTGAACCATCGCTATATCACCGAAGATGTCCCCATGAGTCTGGTGCCGATCGCCTCGCTGGGTCAGCAATATGGTGTTTCAGTGCGCGGGATTGATGCGATCATTCGTCTGGCGTGCATTATCCATCGCACCGATTACTGGCGGCGAGGCCGGATAACCGAAAAGCTCGGCATTCGCGACCTTAGTGTGGGTGAATTGACCCAATATGTTATGGAAGGTGACTCCAAACCCTAAGGTGTGGACGCCACCCACACAAACGCATTCTTGAACTGGCAGGTGATGTCACCGCTACCGGTGTAGGCGATCAAATAAATAAAGCCATCCGTTAGATTCGCAGCGCCTTCTTTATAGCGGGAACGGTAGAGGTTATATTTATCTAACGCCTCCTGTTTCATTTTGTTATAGGCATCCAGTTCATATTGATATTCAGCTATCTCATCTGGATCGTTGCTGGTGGGTGGCGCCGGTGGAGGGGGGAAGACGGGCGGTCTTGGTGGTGCGGTTGCATCGAGAGTCTCGAGGATAATCCCATGGGTAAAGATCTGCAAACTGTTATCCTTGAGTACAGCCGAGACACGGTTGGTTACCCCATTTTGCCAGCTAAATTGAGGATCATAGATGCCCGGATAGACCTCTTTGCGGTTGATGACCAGACCTTCATTATGAACCTCAAAAGCGACATAGCCGCCATATTCTCGCATGGCGACTACCGCGTATTGATTCGGTTTATCACCGCTTCCACTTGAGCGAAAGGCAAAACCGCATCCGGCATCTCCATACCGTGAGTCCCATTGGATATCCGCCTGAATGGCGATGTTGCGCCCGATAACACCGGGAAATTGATCGGCATAGAAATATTTCTTGAAGCCGTTACCTTGAATCGTCACCGATGAGTCGGCAAGATAGATTTGACCTTCGGACGGCATCACCCCCAGACCAGAAAGGGCGATCTCGTAGGGTTCAAGGGCGGCTTTGGTTGCTTTGAGAATTTCCGCAGCTTGCTGGGTTTGCTGAGCGGCCACCTGGGTGGCTTGAGCGTCCAGGGCAGCCTGGGTTTGCTGAGCGACGGCTGTTTGAGCAGCAAAATCAACGGTGGCGGTAGGGGGTTCTGCCACTGTTGCAGAAGGTTCAGGTGTGGGTGTTGAACCCGCCGGAAGCAGATTGGCGGTCGAACATGCCAGCAGGGTTATTAAGATAGCCAGAAAAGCAAACCAGCTCAGACGTTGGGGCGATTTCGATTTCATTACATCCTTCCAGAATAGTATTTTTCTCATTATACCTGAAAGCGGCTTAAGGGCTACCGTATAAGGGGATGCGGGCGCCGTTGATCATTTGTGCCGATTCGCTGCACAAAAAGGCAATTGTTTCGGCAATCTCTTCGGGTGTTGTCCAGGAGGCTGTTTTGGGGGAGGGCTCTTTATGACGAATGCCCTGGGTATCAATGGTGTTAACGCGCAGGATATTGGCGGTTAAGGAAGTGCCCTTGATTTCTTGGGCAAGGGTCAGGAGTAAGGTTTCCTGCGCAGCTTTGGCGATGGCGTAGGGAGCGCTTTGCGCAGGAGGCAGGCTGGCTGAAGGAGAGCTGACAATCAACACGCGTCCTCTCCGGGACAGACGCAAAAGGGGCAGGAACGCCCGCACCAGATGCAAGGTTGTCCAAAAGTGTTGATCTAGCATGGATGCATAATCAACAGAATCAAACTCTTCAATTGTTTTTCCTCCGAGCCAGCCACCAACCAGGTTGATCAACACATCACACCTTCCAAAGGTCGCCTGCACGATTGCGGCGGCTTGTTTTGCTGCTTCAGCCATGCGGAAATCGAGCGCAGCAGTCAACAGATGCGTTGACGGCAAACCAATTGCCTGGCTCAAGCGGGATAATTTCTCTATATCGCGCGAGAAGAGTGCCAGAAAGGCACTTTCGCGGGCAAAACGGCGGGCAATTGCCTGCCCGGTTGGGCTGGTTGCACCCGCAATCACGATGACTGGTGGATTCTCCATTATTCCTCTCCAAAATCGCTCGAATCCAGCCGCATGCCTTTGATGAGGGGCAGATCAATCTGCTCTTGCAAGTGCCGTTTTCCATTTGGGTCAATGTAATGTCCGGATTTCACAGCTTTGGTTTTCAGGTAGAACTCGTTGTATGGATTAGGGGGGATGATCAGGGGAATGCGTTCGGTGATACGGATACCATACTGTTTCAATTCCTCGATTTTGCGGGGGTTATTGGTCATCAGGCGGATGGAGCGCACCCGTAAGGAATCCAGCATGTGCGCGGCAATCCAGTATTCGCGTTCGTCATCCCGAAAACCGAGCGCTAAATTGGCTTCCACGGTATCTAAACCGTGATCCTGTAAACTATAAGCGCGAATTTTGTTGATAAAGCCGATGCCACGACCTTCCTGGCGCAAGTAGAGCAGGATGCCGTTTTCCATTTGCCCGATGGTTTGCAGAGCGGTCTCCAATTGGTCGCGGCAATCACAGCGTAAAGAGCCAAACACATCTCCGGTCAGGCACTCTGAATGGATGCGGACCGGCACATTTTCCGCACCCAGCACATCCCCGTGCACCAGCGCAGCATGTTCCTTGCCATCCCGGTTGTTGTAAAAAGCCACAACGTGAAATTTGCCAAAGCGACTGGGCAATTCGGCAATGGCGACAATTCGTACACAGATCTGCTCTGGTCCATAACCGTCGCAGCAGTGTTCGTGGTCCTCGTTGATTAATTCGTGAATTTGTTCGGGTGTCAGCGCCATTTTGCCTCCCATTTTGCGCGAAGCCTAATTTCCTCCAGCAGGATCAGCCGGAGGGGTATTGCTTTCAGGCAAATCCTTTGGGATAAGAGAGAGAATATTATGAGACAAATCCTTTTTGAGATGAAAACGCAGGACGCGCCGTCCTTGATTGAGCAATGCCTGTTGATCGCCCAGGGCTTGGGCAAGCTTCAAGTCGCCAAAACAAAGACTGGCGTGTGACGATCCGAACTCGTCTGGAATGGGCAGATCGTTTCCTTGCGGATCACAGGTGAATTGAACAAAAGTGCCATTGCCGGCATCGCCTTTGTGGAGTTGACCCGTTGAGTGGAGATAGCGCGGGCCGTACCCCAGGGTGACTGCGCACCTCGTTTGCCGGCGCAGGGCTGCTCGCAAGGTTTGAAGTGCCTGATCGATTTCAGCGGTGTAAGGTAAAAATGCCTGAATGGCAATGTAGGCTGGGGGAGCAGCATGGGCTAAAAACCTTTGCAAGGCTTCGTCCGGACTGGCGGTGGCAGGTATTCCAAAGACCTCAACGCTCTCGTTATAAAAGTCGGGCTTGGTGCTCGTAAGCTTGCCTTTC
>Ga0101945_1002759_pt1 | contig 11453 bp, 10 predicted proteins | sample DewCreD2012metaG_2_FD_75246 | JGI IMG/M metagenome (GOLD analysis project Ga0101945, IMG submission 75246) | Hot spring sediment bacterial and archeal communities from British Columbia, Canada, to study Microbial Dark Matter (Phase II) - Dewar... ... | reverse complement strand
AGGAAAAGCCCAAATGAGCTGATCAGAATATTGAATTGCTCCCAACATTGCTTAGAATCCTTTTAAAAAATTATCTAATTAATCTTACCCTACAAAAACTCCCAATTATTGAACAGCCTTAAATAGATTGCTAATAAAATAGCTACCATTTCAATATTTTTTTGTCAATACAGCTTATTTAATTTTTTTTCTCAAGGGCTTTAAGGACTTTATCTGGCGTGACGGGAAGATCCCTAAATCTCACCCCTATGGCGTCATAAATTGCATTAATAATAGCTGGAGCCGGAGAGAGCTGGGTTCCTTCTCCCGATTCCTTAGCTCCAAAAGGCCCCTCAGGATCATTCGTTTCTACTTCAATGGAGGTAATGGACGGGGTCTCCATAGCGGTTGGGATGCCATAATCGAGAAACGATGGATTAAGAACCTGTCCTCTCTCGGTCATCACATTTTCATAAAGGGCCTGCCCCATTCCTCCTACCACAGAGCCTTCTAATTGGCCTTCGACAAGCATCGGGTTAATTGCCCTTCCACAATCGTGGGCCGTCACCATTTTTAGAACCTTCACCCTTCCTGTTTTTGGGTCGACTTCCACCTCCGCCGCTTGGGTCATGAACGAATAGGCCGGTGAGAAATTTCCATCCTCCCGAAGAAGGGTGGTAGGTTCTTTCGCTGGAGGAAAGTAAGAGCCCCTTCCAATGATGGGCATGGGTCGATCAGAGTATTGATAGATTTTAATGGCCTCTTCGAAGGAGAATCCCTGCTCCGGGTTCTCCTTTAAGAAGACTCTTCGGTTCTTCATCTCCAGCTCACCTGGAGTCACTTCCATCTTTTCTGCTATGGCCTCGAGAAGCTTCTCTTTTGCGGACCGGGCCGCCATTCGGGCGGCATTGCCCGCTCTTAAGGTTACCCCACTTCCAAAGGTTCCAGGATCGAGGGGAGTAATCTCGGTATCGGCTGCCGTGATTCGAATATCCTCCAGTTGCACTCCTAACTCTTCAGCTACGATTTGAGAGATGACGGTTTCAGCCCCCTGTCCTATATCGGCGGCTCCCGTTAGCAAGCTCACAGAACCATCCCTTTCGATCTTTACGATGGCTCCTGAAGAGATGTGGCTCATATTGCTCACCCCACTTGGGAAACTGGCTCCTGCCAAACCCACTCCACGTCCGAAAGGAAGTTTTCCTCTCTTCTCTTTCCAACCAATGGCCTCGGCTGCTTTTCTCAGTGTTTCACTGAAACCACAACTCTGAACCAGGAGTTTAGCAGGGTGGGGCTCTCCTGCCTGAAAGGCGTTCTTTAGTCGAAGCTCGAGAGGATCGATTCCTATCTTTTCAGCGATGATATCGAGCTGGGTTTCTACCGCAAATCGAACCTGTGGAATTCCATGACCTCTCATCGCTCCACCCACAGGTTTGTTCGTATAGACATGATAGCCTTCAAAAAGGAGGTTTTCTATCCGATAAGGAAGCATAATGAAGAAACAGGCCAGAGTGATCATCAGAGGGGCTGTGCTGTTATAAGCCCCTCCATCCGCAACCACCCTAAACTGTTGAGCCAGGATGGTTCCATCTTTTTTCATTCCCGTCTTGAGATAAATGTGCATCGGATGGCGCTGACGGGTACAGGTAAAAACCTCTTCTCGATCATAGACAAACTTGACAGGCCGTCCTGTCCTCATCGCAAAGAAGGCCGCACAGAAATCTTTCGCATAGAGGTCAATCTTCTGACCGAATCCACCTCCAACTTTTGGTTTAATAATTCTTACCTTGCTTTCTGGGATATCGAGGGTCGTTGCCAGATTCCTTCTGAGAAAGAAAGGGATCTGAGTGGAAGACCATAGGGTCACTTTCCCTTGATGATCTACCATGGCAAGGGCGGCCTGAGGTTCCAGAGGACAGTGATTGACGGGTTGGGTTTGGAAGGTGTCTTCAAAGAGAAAGTCAGATTCCTCAAAGGCCTTGGCCACATTTCCAAACTCCTTTCGAATCGTTGCACTTATATTATTAGGGACCTCCTCATGAATGATGGGGGCCCCAGGCTTCATGGCCTCAAGGGGATCAAAGACCGCAGGGAGTTCCTCATATTCGACTCGAATCTTAGAGATCGCTTCTTCCGCGGCTTCGATGGAAGTCGCCACCACGGCGGCCACTTCATCCCCAATGTAGCGAACCTTTTCAATGGCCAGGGCATATTCATCCTTTGCCTTCGGGACGATTCCATATTTTCGTTTGGGGATATCTTTCCCGCTGATCGCATCTTTAACGCCTGGAACCTTTAAAGCCTCTGTAAGGTCTACCTGAAGGATCTTGGCGTGAGGGAGGGGACTTCGGAGGATCTTTCCAAAAAGCATCCCTGGAAATGATAGATCATCGGTATATTTTGCCTTCCCGGTGGCTTTTTCCCAGGCATCAAGCATGGGTGTTCTTTTTCCAACAATATCTAGTTCCCTCATTTTAATATCTCCTCCGATAGTCATTTCAGTGATGGTGAATAAATTAGATGATGATTACCAAAATACCCATTACCCTACCTATTCACTACCACTCACGGACAAAATGGCTTCTATAATCTTTACGTAGCCGGTGCATCGGCAGAGGTTTCCAGAGATGGCTTTCTTTGTCTCTTCTTCAGAAGGATGAGGGTTTTCTTCTAAAAAGGCCTTTGCCGTAAGAATCATTCCCGGGGTACAGAACCCACATTGGATGGCTCCTTTTTCGATAAAAGCACTCTGAAGGGGGTGAAGCTTTCCATCCCCTGCAAGCCCTTCGATGGTTGTAATCTTTTTCCCCTGTACAGCCGCTGCCAGAGTGAGACAGGAAAGCCAGGGTTTGCCATCGATAAGCACTGTACAGGCCCCACAGGTTCCGAGATCACATCCTCTCTTCGTCCCGGTCAGACCCAAGTCCTCTCTTAACACTTCAAGAAGGGTCTTATGACCTTCGACCAAGATTTCTAAATCCTCTCCATTTACATTGAGTTTTAAGATCCGTTTCATAGAAACTCCCTTTATTTTATTTCTTCCTCTCGCTAATCACCATCTCGAATTCGGATTTCGACCTATCTATTTCAACTTATCCAGTCCCTCTCTGAGGAGGATTCCTGCCATCTTTCTTTTATAGGCAGGAGAGTAAATAGAAGTCCTCATTGGAGAGACCAATTTGGTCACCTGCTCAGATAGAGAATCGATGATAGAGTCTTCGAGAGTGCTCCCGAGAAGCCTCTTTTCGATTTCAGAAATTTCTAATGGGCCTTCTCCTAAACCGCTGAAGACCACCCTTGCCAGGGTAATCTTATTGTCTTCTTTTTCGATGTAGAGGGCTAATGAGACAATTGGAAATTCAATCGATCCCCTCCATCTCCATTTGAGGTAGATCGATTTGCCGGAAGATTGGGAGACAAGGACTTCCTTCAGGATCTCCCCTTTTCTTAAGGAAAGGGGTTTTTTCCCATTCTGGGTGTAAAGCCTTTTTAGAGGAAAGATTCTTTCCCCTTGAGGGCCTATTACCTTAATCCTGGCCCCCAGGGCGATAAGGACTGGGGCCATGTCTCCACAATAAGTAGAATGACATTCTTTCGGTTTCCGGATCACGTGACAGATCTCTCCTCCTGTCTTAAAACAGGGGGGTCTTACACTTCGCCAGAAAGGGGATTGGTTATAAAATCGACATCGATTTCCCTGGCATAGATTGCCGCCTATTGTGCCCATGACTTGATGGGCGTAAGCCCCAACCTCTCTGGCGGCCTGAGAGAGGATCGGAAATTTTTCTTGGATCAGGGGTGATGTATAAAGATCATGAAGGGAGATTAAGCTTCCAATCCTTAGGGTCTCTTTTTCTTCAAGGATATAATTCAGTTTTGGAATCGATCTGAGGTTAATCAGAGTTGTAGGTTTCACCACCCCATATTTCATATTGACCAACAGGTCTGTTCCTCCGGCCAGAAGAAGGGTTTCCGTAGGATGAGCGGAGAGAGCCTTAATGGCTTCTCTTAAGGTTTTTGGTTCGATGTATTCAAATTTTGGAAGGCGCATCTTTTCTCCTCAAAAAATTCTGATTTATCACTTCGTCAAGCTTGGTAAAAAGAGGGCAAGCTTTGGGAAAAGGATCAGGATTCCTGCATTGATCAATAGAGCTCCTAAAAAGGGGAAAATCCCTTTGAAGATCGTTTCAAGAGGGATTTCCGGAGCAATCCCTTTGATCACATAAACGTTCACCCCAACGGGTGGGGTAATGACCCCCATTTCGCTCACCAATACAATGATGACCCCAAACCATATAGGATCGAATCCAAGACGGACTACGACTGGGAAAATCACTGGAACAGTGAGAACCACCAAAGCCATGGCATCCATAAAACAGCCACCGATGAGATAGATCAGGATTATAATTCCCATTATAGCAACGGGGTGGAGTGGAAGCTTTTCAATCCAGTCTGCAATAATGAAGGGGATTGTCGAGACAGCCATGAAATGGCCGAAGACCGTTGCACCCGCAATCACACAGAGAACCATACAGGAGGTTCTCAACCCATCGAAGGTGGAATCAATGAACCCCCTCCATGTTATTTCTCTCCTCACCAGGCCGATGGTCAGTGCACCGGCAGCGCCAATCCCTCCTGCCTGGGTTGGAGTAAACCAACCAAAGAAAAGCCCTCCAATCACCAAACTAAAAAGGAGAAGGGCCTCGCCAATCCCTATGAGAGCCTTCGTCTTCTCTCTGATATTGGTTGAAGGACCAGCAGGGGCACAATCCGGCCTCCGGAGGCAGATGATCCATACTGTAAGAATAAAAAGAAAGACAAGAATAATCCCCGGGATGATTCCAGCGACAAAGAGCTTCCCGATGGATTGCTCTGTGATGATTCCATAGACGAGAAAGATGGTGCTGGGTGGAATAAGAATGCCAAGAGTCCCGGCACTCGCAAGACACCCTGTAGCTAACGTATCATCATAGTGGTATTTTTTCATTTCTGGAAGGGCCATCTTTCCAATCGTGGCAGCCGTCGCAGAGGTGGAGCCGCAAATGGCTGCAAAAAAACCACAGGCCACAACCGTCGCCATCGTTAACCCTCCACGAAGCCCTCCTAATATGGTATAGGCCGCCTCATAGAGCCTCTTTCCAATCCCCGAGGCAAAGGCAAAGGAACCCATCAGAATGAACATTGGGATCGCACTTAGAGGGAAACTGAAAAACTGCTCGAAGAAATCTCGGGCAAGGAGTCTGAGACCTGCCTTCAAGGTAGAGAGGTAAGAGAAGCCCAAAAAACCCACAAAGGCCATGGCAAAGGCAACAGGCATTCGAATGAGAAAGAGGAGAATGAGTAAAAAGATTCCAAGGATACCAACATTAACGGGATCCATTTTTGAAGACCTCGGAAAGGGATTTCAGGACCTCTAAGAAGAAGACTAAACAGACAGGAAGACAACAAAAGGCAATAAAATAGGCAAAGGGATAATAGGGAAGGTGGGAAGTGGAACCAATTTCCCCCGCCCTCTGAAGTGAGTGCCCATAGAGGAGACTCTGCCAGAGAATGAAAATAAAAAGGATCAGCGAAAGGAGAGAGCTAAAACTACTGATCCCCGCCCGGATTCGCCTGGGAAGACGATCGAGGATAAATTCCACTCGAATATGACGGCCTAAAAGAAGGGCGATCGCAATGGTTGGAGCAATCGCAATGATTTGAGAAAAACCAATAAGCTCGGTGGCGCCGGGAACAGGCCAAAGAAAAAGCTTTGCCCCAATCACGTCCGTCAGATTGACCAGGAACATAGAAAGGATACCAATCAATCCCAGCCATTCAAGGGATTGGCTCCATTTCCTTATCCACCCTTCCATGGACTGAATCCCTTTTATGAGAGATCATTTGATCCTTTCGCCTTTCCCTCTCTCCTCTCGCTCTAAGAGGAGAAAGGGAAAGAACAGGGATGACTATTTGATGCGAACTTCGGTAGGACCGGTGGAGGATTTTACTCCTAATTCCTTCTGTTTCTTCGTCCAATACTCGATTCTCATTCGAGCATAATTGATTAACTCCCGGGTTTCTTTCTCTTGATAACCCGCAGAGACCATGGACTTTACGTATTTATCTAATACAGGCTCCACGGCTTTCTTCCATTTAGTAATCTCTTCACTGGGAAGTTCGATGAACTGGAGCCCCTTCTCCTTTCCATACTGCTTCCCATCGATGTCCACTTCGTTCCACATCGTGGCCAATTTTTCTTCAAAAGGATATTCATTGAAAACCTTCTTCAGCTCAGGAGAGAGTTTATTCCAGGTCTCTTTATTCATGATGAGGTAAAAGGTATAGACCTGACCAATAGGCCAGCACTCGGTCACATATTTGGCTACTTCCGCATATCGGAAAGCCCTCATCGTTTCCATCGGAATCATCAATCCATCGATCACCTTCTTCTGCATGGCCTCATAGGCCTCCGGGGTTGGAATGGGTCGAGGAGTGGCTCCAAGGGCCGTGACGACTTCGGCGATGTAACCCAGTCCCCTCAGGGTCATCCCCTTTAAATCTTCCATCTTGTAGATAGGTTTGGTAGCTGAGAGAACGACATTGACAGGACTGGTATGCATGGAGAGGATATGAACTTTTTCCCACTCCTTAGGCTTGAATTCTTTGATGAAGTCATTGGCCACATGATTGGCCACCCAGGCGTTTGGAAATCCCAAAGGAAGATCCAGGGTTTCTGTCATCCGAAAACGACCGAAGGTATAACCAATATTGGAAAAACCAATATCGGCAATCCCTTCGACCACCCCGTCATACATCTTTGGAGCGGTCAGTAGAGTTCCCGCAGGAAAAAAACGAATCTTTAACTCTCCCTTAGAACGAGCCTCCAAATCTTTTATGAATTCCTCACAGATTTTAGACTGCCGGGCAGGAATCGGAAAATAATTGCAGAATTTTAACTCCACGGCTCCCCAAACAAAAGAAGGCAAAACGATTCCCAAAAAAATGAAACCGACCCATATTCTACTCTTCTTCATATGAATCCCACCTCCTCTTTGAAATTTTTACCTTTCCACGAACCAACGGACCTCTTTTGACTATCTAATTTAATACGATTTCACCTCCTTTCCCAAAAAGATTCCTCATCATCCACCAGTTTTCATCTTTCCTTCCTGGATCAACTTTTCAGCAATCCATTGTTTCAACCTTTTTTTATCAACTTTTCCAACGTTGGTCAAGGGAATTTCATCGATGATCTCGATTCGCTCAGGAAGATAGAGGACGGAGGTTTTCTTTTCCTTTAGGAAAGAGATGATTTCTTCAAAAGTGATGATCTCATTGCCTCGAGGTTTAAGGAAGGCACAGACCCTCTCTCCCAGGATAGGATCTGGCATGCCCACCACAGCCACTTGATCGACCTTAGGATGAGAGCCGATGAGTTCTTCCACTTCTTTGGCGCTGATATTTTCTCCACCTCGGATGATAATATCTTTTTTTCGGCCGGTGATGATGAGACGACCTTCCGAATCGAATTTAGCGATATCCCCTGTCTTAAAAAAACCATCTTCGGTGAAGGCTTCTCGATTTTCTTCTTCGGCTTTGTAATATCCCCGAAAAATACAGGGTCCCCTGGCCACCAATTCTCCTTCCATCCCGGGAGGAAGTTCTCTTCCCTTTGAATCGATCACCTTGAATTCATCATAGGGACAGATCGGCCAGCCCACCGTGTGAAGAACCACCTCTTCTGGATCGTCCAATCGTGTTTGTGCACAGGGTCCTTCAGACATCCCGAAGACGTTATAGAATTTGCATCCTATTCGATCATAAATTTTTTTGATCAAATCGGGAGGAACATGGGACCCTGCTCCAGCGATCACCTTCAGGGATGAAAGGTCATATCTTTTTAGATCAGGATCATCGACGATTTGCTGGAGTTGGGCCACGACCAGGATGGTATGGGTGACCCGTTCCCTTTCGATGGCTTCGAGGATCTCTTTAGCCCGGGTTGAGGGAATGAGGACCACCTTTCCGCCATAAAGAAGGGTTGGATTTAAAGAGACCTCGATGGCCATATTATGGGTGACGGGAGTGGCGATCAGAGTGACATCTCGTGGAGTTCTTTCCCACACCTTGGCTCGATAATCAAAATTGCAAAAAAAGTCATTATGGGTTCGTGGAACCAATTTAGGAAGTCCAGTAGACCCTCCGGTAGGCATAAGATGACAAATCTCTTCCGGGTCGGGTCTGAAATTAAAAAGATCCTCTTTTGAATATTTACTCCCATCGATCCCTTCGAGAAGGTGATGGAAGGATTGGGTCCCTTCAGGAAGAGCCGTTTTCTCCTCCTCGGAGTCCACGACGAGAATGTATTTCGGGGAGAAGGACTGTTTTTTGATCCCTTCGATCATCGAAAGATAATCCATCTTTTCAAATCTTCGGGGGACTACCCACCCCTTCGCTTCTGTCACTCGACAGAAATGCTCCACCTCTCTCTGGGAAAATCTCGGGATGCACATTACAGGAATAGCCCCGATCTTTTGAAGTCCATAGTAGGTATAGACAAATTCTGCCCAGTTGGGAAGCTGAAGAAGAACCCGGTCGAGTTTCTGGATGCCTAACTGGAGGAAGGCCAGGGCTGTTCGATTGACCCTCTCTTGGAGTTCCCGGTAGGTGAGTCGAACCTTTCCTGCAACGAGTGCTTCCTTATAAAAATAGAGGTCCGCACTCCGATCGAGCATCTCCCCAAGAGTGATTCCTAACCACCACCGATTTCTGTAATATCGCTCAACGAATTCTTTTGGGAATGGAATGGTTCCAGGAAGTGCCATCCTATCCAACCTTCAACCGCAATCTATTTAATGGTAGTTTTTACTATGTCATTAGGACTAAATCCATCGCCCTCGACCCTCTTGGCTATGGCAGCATCTACGCCAAAGAGTTCCTGAACCCTGATGACACCTTTGAGCCTTCCTGTCGTCCATCCAAGCGAGATGTTGGTGATGGGATGGACGACCTCCTTCCCAGGTTCATACACCTCCAGGTGGTCTCCTACCCGTAGCCCTGAGAGTTTTCCTGCGTTGAGGTAAAGAGTCTCCCCTTCGATCTTTGCAATGGTCGTACTCCATTCCAGGTAATCTAAATACCTCAGGAGACCATCCAGAACCTCCTCGAGGGCAAAATCAATCGCCTTCATCACCGCTTTGCTACGACTGTATTCCCCCGTTTCTTTAGTTCCGAAGATGGGACTTCGACCGATAAAAGTCTTTAGAAGATTACCTGTCGAGGCATCGACCAGGCGAACCTCTACCTTAGCCGTTGCAAAAGAAACCTCCCCTTCAGAAGTTTCGGAGGCTTTAGAGGAGAGAAGGCTGACATCCATCACCGATCCGAAAAGGACGGCTTGAATTCCAAGGGAGCGGTGAATCCGTTTCATGGACTCAAGGTTCGAGAGGTTTTCCAGTGAGACTCCTTCTCGACGCATCATCTCTCCCAACACATTTCGATCCATCAACACAACCCTTTGGGAGGCTTCGAGTTTATCAGAGAGTCGTTTGGCCACTGTCTCACCCAGTTTTTCCTCGCTATAGGTAGTTCGATTCTCAAAGTCCAGGACGGTGATCTTTTTCTTTAACCCCATCTGGAAGAAGGGTAAGGGGGCTCCATAGAAGGGTCGAGTAGGAATAGAGGCGACCCTGGGTTCGGGCTCTTTCTTGGGCGGGGGTGGGGTAGGTTTTGTTTCAGGGGGTTTTTCGGCGAGGGGGGGATTCACCCCTTTAATCGTCTCCATCCCTTCCACCCTGACGGTCTTTCCTTCGGGAAGCTTTTCCTCCGACTTCTTTTTCCCGATCAGGGGAAGGTTAGCGCAGGCATCGAGAAGAAAGATCAAAACAAAAGAGCCTAAACAAAATTTAAAGAGTTTATTTTTCATGGAGTCTCCTTTTGTCCTCCCTTTTAGTCTTTATTCAAATTCAATGTTATATTACCAATTTTAAAAAGGATGTCAAGCAAGGAGGGGGAGACCGTTGCAGAAGAAAAATTTTCTTGACAATTTGAGGTGAAATGATTTAGGAATTCAACGTTTAGAAAGGTCAAACAGAATCGAGTATTTGAGTAGGTGGTCTTCTTGGCTCAAAATACAATTCTTGAAGGATGATTCGTTAAGTAGACTCCTTTCCCGGAGAGAGGGAGTTAAGAGATCTAACCAAGATCCTAAGGTATAGAGTATTTAATCCAGCGTGACGATACAAAAATATTTTTTGATATCTTGATAGACTTCTTCCGAAAGAGAGAGGGTTAGTGGAGGGAATCTCGAAAGGCAAAATGTTCTTAGAAGTTCTATTCAGAAGGCTCGATCGAAACATAAAAAGAATCGAAATAAGTATTTTCTAAAAAAGGGGGGATGTGCAATCTACTTTAGCTAAAGATCAAAAGATTTTTAGGTAAAAGATTGTTAAACAGATAACGTTGACTCAGAATTTATTTTTTTTAAGGAGGAGAAAATGAAGAGAATAGCTGTATTGATGTTAGGTGTTTTAATGATTTTGGAAATGGGGTTATTGGTATTTTCGCCTAAAGTCAGCGATGCCCAGACTATTACCTGGAAGATGCAGACGACGTGGCCGGCAGGAATGGCTCTCCATACCAGTGCTGTAGGCCTTGCCAAAAGAATAGAAGAGATGACGGGAGGAAGGCTAAAGATTGAAGTGTTGCCTGCTGGCGCGATTGTGCCTGCTTTTGAGGTTTTGGGAGCGGTCCACAAGGGGACGATTGATGCAGCTCATGGATGGTCTGCCTACTGGATTGGAAAGCATCCCGCTGCCAATCTATTCTCCAGTGTGGCTGGAGGTCCCTTTGGAATGGATAATGTGGATTATGCAGGCTGGCTCTTTCATGGAGGTGGTCTGGAGTTTTATCGAGAACTCTATCTCGATGTGATGAAGATGAGAGTGATGGTCTTCCCGACCGATATCATCGCCTCAGAGCCTCTAGGCTGGTTTAAAAAACCCATCAAGTCATGGGCGGAATTGAAAGGTTTAAAGATGAGGGAAGCTGGGCTGACTGCAGAGATTTACAAAGAGGCAGGAATTGAGACCTCTGAAAAAGGATTAAAAAGAATTTTTAGATTGGGGAGTTGGGCTGAATTATCTTTCCTGCCCGTATCGGGCGAGCGGATACCGATGATAATAGGGCCCTCCTGAAAATGGTTGATTTTCTAATAAACAGCTGTAAACAATTTAACTATTAAATGTCCGCATTCGAAGGGTTTGGAATCCTTCCGCCCGAAGCGGATCAGCCTCTGGCTGAATCTCCCCAGTATTTCAAAACCTTTTTCATAGGTCTCATAAAGGAGACCTCTGAAAAAGTCTTCTTTTGGTCTGCCTGAGTTCTCCTGCTGAGATTCTTCTTCATAACTCTTTCCAGTTCGAAGAAAAGGATTATTAAGAAAAAAACACTTGACAAAATATTCTGTTTTGTATTAGTATATATCAGTATGA
>Ga0101945_1002757_pt1 | contig 11464 bp, 10 predicted proteins | sample DewCreD2012metaG_2_FD_75246 | JGI IMG/M metagenome (GOLD analysis project Ga0101945, IMG submission 75246) | Hot spring sediment bacterial and archeal communities from British Columbia, Canada, to study Microbial Dark Matter (Phase II) - Dewar... ... | reverse complement strand
CAGCCGCCGCCCAGATGGCACCGCGCTCCCGCAGGACCTGCCGGCCGAGGGCAAAGAGAGCGGCCAGCGTGAGGACTCCCGCAAAGATAGCAGCGAGGCGCAGCCCGAAAGGTCGCGCACCAAAGGTGGCCACAAAGGGCGTCAGAAGATACACCCAGAGGCTCTCGCGCCCGTTGTTAGCCGTCAGAAATGGGGTGAGGCGAGGAGAGTGCAGGAGGGATAGTGCATCAAGGCCGTTGTAGGCCTCGTCGAAGCTGAGCATGCCCTCCATCGCAGCGAGTCCCGAGCACCGCAGAAACAACCCGGCGAGGAGCACGATCACGGCAGCCCAACGCGCGCCTGAGATGCCTCTCTTCCGTCCCTCCGGGGCGTCCCCCAGAGCAGGTGAGACTCCAGCTTTGGCCATGGTCTGCGACATCCCCGAGTCTGGAGGCCCATGCCCCTGGGCGCGGCCCGGGCCTCGGATTTGTGGAAGGGATAATAGCACCTCGAGCGAATCCCTGTCAAAGAGCGTGGTTTGGGTGGCGGTCTGCCGGAGGTCCAGAAGCGTAATGTTGACACTACGGGCGGTCGGGACGATAATGCCCACCGCCTCCGCAACCAGTTCCGCCGGTATCCCTGCGGTTGGCGGCCCACCGCCCACGGGTGCCCTGAGGTAGATCAATGCCCAACATGATCATCATGCCCACGTACAACGAGCGGGAGAACCTGGAGCAGGTGGTCGGCCAGATTCTGGCGCTGAAGCACGAGTTCTGGCTGACCATTGTCGACGATGCCTCTCCCGACGGGACCGGCGAGCTCGCGGACGAGCTGGGCCGGCGATGGGAGCGCATCCGCGTGATCCACAGGCCGGGCCGGCTCGGGCTGGGCAGTGCCTACGTCACGGGGTTCAAGTATGCCCTCGCGCACGGTGTGGAGAATGTCTTCCAGATGGACGCGGACCTCTCCCACGACCCGGCACGGCTGCCCTCGCTACTGAGGGCATTGGAGGACCACGACGTGGTCGTCGGCTCGCGATATGTGCCCGGTGGTGGGACGGTGAACTGGGGGATTCTCCGGCAGGTGATCAGCCGCGGTGGGTCCCTGTACGCCCGGACCATCCTGGGGATGCCGGTCCGCGACTGCACAGGGGGCTTCAACGGGTACCGGCGCAAGGTTCTGGAGACCATTGGTCTGGACACGATCCTCTCGAACGGCTACTCGTTCCAGATCGAGCTCAAGTACCGCTGCTATCAGAGGGGCTTTCGCATGGTCGAGGTCCCAATAACCTTCGTGGACCGGCGGGCGGGCCGCTCCAAGATGTCGATGCGGATCTTCCTCGAGGCGATGGTGAGGGTGTGGCAGTTGCGCCTGGGCGTCGGGCGCCGGCATGCCTGAGCCGGCGCTCTTCCAGCCAGGTTTGCCCCCATCGCACAAGTCTCTCAACGAAGCGCCCTGTTGCCCACCTCTGCGGCACCACAGGAAACGAGCAGAGGGCGACGATCTGCCTCTCCGCAGGGCGGGGCGGCTGCGCAGCCGCCCCGCCCTGCGTACCGGCGACCGGGCGTGGGGGATCAGCCGCCGTTGCCTTGCCGGGCGCCGGCCCTGGTCTGGGTGCGGGTCCTCTCCTGCTCAAGGGTCTGGCTCTGAAGAGAGGCAGGGTCCTGGGTCATGGTCCGGGTCTGATCCTGGAGTTGCTGCTGCGTCTGGGTGCGGGCCTGGTCCTGGAGGCAGGACTGATCCCGCAGTTGCTGTTGGGTCTGAGTGCGGGTCCGATCCTGCTCCTGGGAGCAGGTCTGATCCTGTAGCTGGAGGCGGGTCTGGGTCTGCTCCTGGGTGCGGAGTTGGTCGCGGGTCTGGGCCTGTGTCCTCTCCTGGCTCTGGACACCACCCCGCTGCCGGAAGGCCACCCGCTGCGCAACGGTCCGCCCGAAGCGACATATAGAGCGGAAGAACGGCGGCTGCACATGGATGAGGGCGGCCTCGAGGGTGCCGTCCTCAAGCACCCGGGCGTTGACCAGGACGAAGGCGCCAACGCCGGCTTCTCCCCAGGTCTCGACGAAGCGGGTTGTCTCAGCTACCGTGACCTCGCGTCCGCCGATGCTCCAGAGGCCCAGGCGGCCGTCCGAGGGGCAGCTCTCGATCTCGCCAAAGAAGACGAGTTGGGCCGGGCCCTTGCCCGCTGCCGAGGCCGCCAGCGGTGCGGCCAGCATGGTCACGCAGGTTGCGAGCACCAGCCCGAGCGTCAGTAACCATCTTGACCTTCTCATGTTGCCCTCCTCTTGGCTTCGTCCGTCCGTGCAGGCTTGCGCTGCAGCAATCAAGAGGGCCGGAGGGCTCTCTTTGATACATCGGAGCATCTGGGCTGAGGGGGATGGGCCGGCAGGCCTGTCATGGCTGCCAGAGGGCGGGCACGAGCGACTCCAGCGAGAGGGCTAGGCCTTGGTGGCTGGGCGTCGCCCTTTGCCTCTAGCGCCGCGGCGACGGGGCGGACCCCATGGTAGCGCTACCGTCGGGCGTCACCGGAGCGGCCGGTTCACCTGACTGCCGCCCGCCAGGGGGCTCGGACCCGGCCGCACGCGGTCCCTGTGTCGGCGCGGGGCCCTCACCGGCCCGTGGTGTGTCCGTCAGTGGGGGTTGCGGGCCGGCGGCCGCAGTTCCTTGCGCTCCCGCCCCGGGAGCCGTGGCCGATGGGTCGCTCGGCCCCGTGCGGCCCTGCTCGGGGCCGGAGGGTTGCGGAGTGGGTGACGGGAAGGGACCCGACCGGGGCTGCGGACCTTGCCCCGATCCGACGGGGCCGGACGAGGGGCGAGGCTCTGCCTCGCCTGCACTTTCACCCTCCGACGCGCCTCCTCCGTGCAGACGAATGGCGCCGCCGGCCGAGATGGCCGCGGCCTCACCGGCTCGCACGCGTAGCCGCGAGCCCCCGGCGCTGGCGCTGACCGTCCCCGCGAGTACTGCTACGGTCGTCTCGCCTGTATTGCTGACGGAGACCGTGAAGCGGGCTCCCTGCACCGTGATGAGGGCCGAAGGTGTGCGTACCGAGAACGCCCCCAAGGGGCCGGTGCGTCTCGGGACGTCGTACAGGGCCTGACCGCTGAGCTGTGCGATCGTCACCCGTCGCCCGTTGCCCCAGACCGCAGAGCGCAGGCTGACCAGCGCAAGCTCGGTCCCCGGCTGCACCTCCACGGTGCTCCCGTCGAAGAGACGGAGCAGAGCGCTCGCCTCGGTGCGCACGGCGCCCCCTTCCGACAGGCGTTCACCTCCACTGGCCGGCTGCCAGGAGGCCTCGGGGCCTTGTCGCGTTACGACGCCGACAACCGGGCCCGCGAGAGTCGCCTCCCCGGCGCGAACAGAGGGCACCTGCAGCAGGCCGGCCAAAAGGAGCACGGTGACGATGACGGCCATGGCCGTGCTCAAACGCAACCGCAGCCACGGGCGCGGCGCCCGGCGGACGCGCTGGCGGTAGCCGGCCTTGACGCGTGCCACGAGTGCTCCCGCAGGCTCTCTTTCGCCCTCGAACCGGGCTGCCTCGCGGAATCGCCGCAGAAACCGGAGGTCGGCCTCGCATGTGGCGCAGCCGGCCCTGAGGTGGGCCTCGACGCTCTCGCGCACATCGGGCTCCAGGCGGCCATCCAGCCAGTCGGCCAGGTCTTCGAAAGTCACCGGATGGGAGTTCATGCTTCGCCCATCCCCATTCTCTTGAGGATCTCGCGCAGCTTGACCAGACAGCGGGCGCGCGTCGGGCCGATGCTGCCTATGGGCATGCGGAGGCGGCGGCTGATCTCTTCGTAAGAGGGGGATTCCGCCTCGAAGTACAGCAAGTTGAGCAGGTCCCGGCAACGCCCGCCCAGTTGGGCCATCGCCTCGCGCACCAGGGCGCGGTCCGCCAGGAGGCTCTCCTCCGGGTGTGTGCCGGGGAAGTCACCGGTGCCTGCCATTGGGGCATCGCCGGCATCGGCCTCAGCCAACTCCCGCTGGCGGGCGCGCAGGACGCGCCAAGCCTCGCGCTTGGTGGTGGTGATGAACCATGCGGCCAGCCCCTGCGGCGCGCGGATCGTGTCCAGGTTCTCCAGCAGTCGCTGAAAGGCCGTCTGAAAGACGTCGGCAGCGTCCTCCTCTGGGAGGCCGGCACGCAGGGCAACGGAGTACACAAGCGCCTTGTAGCGGTCTACGAGGGCATCCCAGGCCCAGGCCTCGCCCCTCGCGCAGGCCGCGATCAGCTCGCCATCGCTGTGTTCGGTGGCCAAAGAGACTCCTCAGCCAGCTCGCTCGGTATAAAGAGATGCGGGCAGGGGGCCATGATACATGGGTGCAGCCCGCTCCGGGAGCGGGGAGCAGTCTACTCCTGATTGCCGTTGAAGGCAAGGGAGAGAGGCCCCCGGCTATGGACAGCGTCGGCGCGAGCTATTCTCCTCCTGCCGGGGAGCGGGCCAGAGCAGCCGGATGAGGAGGAGCCCCAGGATGACCGGCAGCCAGGCGTTGAGGCCGCGAAAGGCGACGGCAACGACGAGTGCCTTGGCTGCCGGGACGCCCATCGAAGCGTAGACCAGTGCCATGAACCCTTCGACGACGCCAACGTCGAAGGGCAGGACGGAGACGATCGAGAAGGCGAAGGCGAGGCCATAGCCGGCGGCCAGGGCACCGACGTCCACACCGTGACTGAAGGCCATGAAGATGGCCTGCAGGCTGGCGATGTTCAGCACGTGTACGAGCAGCGCCACGCCGAGCGTCCGGGCAACCATTCCCGGGCGCTCGACGATGGCCCTCGCCGCCCCGGCGGCCTCGCGGCTCGCCTGCTGTGCCCAGTCCTCGGCAAAGGGGGGCCGGCGGCCGAGACGTGCAAGGAGGGCGTTCAGGCGACGCTGAAACCAGGCCAGGGTGGCGAGAAGACGCGCCGGGTGCCCCGCCCCCATGAGCAGGAGGGCCATGAGGAGACCGGTGTAGGCGAGAAAACCTGCGGAGGTCGCCAGCTCGAGGGCGCGCAGGGCTCCCTTCGTCCGCAGATACCCCAGGCCTACGGCTACCATCGGGATTGCCGCCGCGAGGCCTGCGACCCAGACCAGAAGGACCCCCTCCGCGGCCCGCGCCGTCGGCTGCCGGCGACGAGCGGCGTCCTGGATGAGGATCGCTGCCGAGGTCAAGCCTCCCGTTGGGGCCACCGTGCTCGCCAGTATGGAGGCGAGCAGCACCGGGATGAGCGCCGGCGTGCGACTGTGCACGCCTACCGTGGCGAAAGCCGACTGGTACAGGGCGGCGTACACCCAGAGGTAGCAGCCCTGAAGGACCAGCGCGGCCAGCACCCATTCCCACCGCCCCTCGGCCAGGGTGCGGAGAACGAGCCGGACGTCCGCGAGGCGTGTGGCCAGGAGGAGCAGGGCGCCACCGAGGAGGAGCCAGAGCGGCCAGCGGCGCCGCAGCGGCTGCAGCCACCGCTGGGCGCTGCGCATCTTGCATATGGCGTGCGGGTGCTCCGGTCGCATGGGTATACGCGGCTCCCTGGAGGCTCTGTAGCGGGCATAGCAAGATTGCGGCCAGAGCATTTGCCAAACGGCGTGCGTTGAGTTAACATAGCGCGTCCGTGCCATGGGGCCGGGCCAAACCCGATGTTCAGGAGACTCGATCGACTTTGCTGAGGCAGCTGGTGCACAAGGGGGTAGTCATTCCTCCCCCGCCCGAACCACACAACCTGATACTGACGATCCGCGGCCGGAGCGTAGCGCTCACACCGGCTCAGGAAGAGATGGCGCTGGCCTGGGCCAGGAAGGTCGGCACTCCCTATGCGGAGGATGCGGTATTTGTGCGCAACTTTCTGGCGGATTTCAGCGCCGCTCTGGGCATCGTGCCCCCTCTAAGGCCGGACGAGGTGGATTTCGGCCCGGCCGTCGCCGTGATCGCCGAGGAGCGCGCCAGGCGGGAGGCCATGAGCCGCGAGGAGCGAAAGGCGTTGGCTGCCAGGCGCAAGGCCGAGCGCGAGGCCCTGCGTGAGACCTACGGACACGCCATTGTGGACGGCGTGCGGACCGAGCTGGCTACGTACCTGGTGGAGCCCTCCGGGATATTCATGGGTCGGGGCAAGCATCCGCTGCGCGGCCGGTGGAAGCCCGGTCCCAAGCAGTGCGACATCACCCTCAACCTGAGCCCGGACGCCCCCCGGCCGGAGGGTGACTGGCAGGCGATTGTCTGGGAACCCGAGTCGATGTGGATTGCCCGCTGGAAGGACAAGCTGTCGGGCAAGACCAAGTACATCTGGCTGGGGGATTCGGCGTCGATCAAGCAGCGCAAGGAGGCGCTCAAGTTCGATCAGGCTACGGCGCTGGGCGCCAACCTGGAGAGGGTACGGGCGCATATCGAGGCCGGCCTTGCGGATCCGGACCCGCGTCGCCGCATGGTAGCGACGGCCTGCTACCTCATTGACCGGCTCTGCCTGAGGGTCGGCGACGAGAAGGACCCGGACGAGGCCGACACCGTCGGTGCGACCACGCTGCGGCCCGAGCACATCACCCTGCACGAAGACGGCACGGCGGAGCTGAGGTTCCTGGGCAAGGATTCGGTGCTCTGGCACAAGCGCGTCAGCCTGCCACCGCAGGTGCTCGAGAACCTGGCCGAGCTGTGCCGCAATGCCCGGCCGAGCCGCACAAGCCGGGAGAACGCGGCGGCCAACAAGCCACAGCTCTTCCCGGACATCAGCAGCCGGGACGTCAACGCCTTCCTGGGCGAGGCCCTCCCTGGCCTGACCGCCAAGGTGTTCCGCACCCGGCATGCTACGGCGGCGGTGCATGAGAGCCTTTGGAGCTCGGGGGTGAGCTCGGAGGACCCCGAGTACAAGAAGCGCGAGGCTGCCATGCGGGCCAACCTGGCGGCGGCAACGCTTTGCAACCACTACAAGAAGGCGCCCGCCAACTGGGCGGCGCGGCGCGAGAAGGTGCAGGCGCGGCGCCAACGCCTCGCCGAACGCGTCTCGAAGGTGAAGGAGGAGGTCCGCGCGGCAGCAGAGGCACTGGCCGCGGTGCGGGCTGAGGCGCGAGAGCGGGAGGCAAAGGCCAAGTCCCCGGCGGCGCTCGAGCGCGCGAAGGCAGCCGCAGCCCGGCGCATCGAGAAGGCCCGGCAAAAGCTGGAGGCCGCCCGCCAAAAGCTGCGCCGCGCCGAAGAGGCCCTCGACCGCTTCAACAGCCAGGCGACTATGGCCTCCAAGGCGCGCACCTGGAACCTAGGGACCAGCCTAAAGTCGTACATCGACCCACGCGTCTACTACCGGTGGGGGCAGGCGGTCGATTACGACGTGCTGGAGGCGTACTACCCACGGACTCTGCGGAACAAGTTTGCCTGGGTCCGGGAGGGCGACGGGGCGCCGGAGGAGCCGACCGCCCCGGAGGAGCCGGTGCCCGAAGAAGTGGGCGAGTAAGGCCAAAGGCGTCAGGAAAGCGCAGGGGGTCGGGCCACGGTGCTGGCCCGACCCCCTGTTGTTTGTATTGTGGCTTTGCCGCGGAGCTACGAGGCCGCCTTCACCTTGATCTGCTTGGGCCTGATCGTCTCTGCCTTCGGGATGGTGAGGGTCAGGACCCCCTTCTCGAAAGTGGCCTCGGCCTTGTCCGCCTCGACCGGCACGTTGATGCGGAGCTGGCGGTAGAAGGGTCCGAAGCGGCGCTCCTGGAACAGGTACTGCACGTTCTCGATGGGCGGCTTGGTCTCGCCCCTGATGGTCAGCGTATCCCCGTCGATGGTGATCTGGACGTCATTGGGGTCAACGCCGGGCATGTTGGCCATGATGACCAGCTCGCCGTCGGTCGCATAGGCGTCGACGGGCAGCGAGTAGCCTCTGTCGCCGTACCCCGGCCGCAGAGGGCGGACGAACGAGTCCTCAAAGAGCCGGTCGATGGCGTCCCGCAAGCTCAGGAACTCGTCGAAGGGTTCTCTCGTAACCATACTCATCGTCGCCTCCGGATTGCCAGGCCTTGCGGTCGGGCAAAGACCTGGGATGAGGGCTGCGGCGTGGCGGGTAGCCACGCCGCGGAGAGTGCCGTTACTTGGCCTGGACCCTGATCCCTTTCGGTCTGGCCTCCTCAGCCAGGGGGAGGGTCAGGGTCAGGATGCCGTTCTCGTAGGTGGCGCTTGCCTTGTTCGCATCGACAGGGTTCGGCAGGGTCAGGGAGCGGCTGAAAGCGCCAAACCGACGCTCACGGCGGATGACGTTCTCCTCCTTGACCTCTTTCTCCTCCTTGGTCTCACCTTTGATGGTGAGAGTGTTGCCAACGACCGACACGTCGATGTCCTCGGGACGGACGCCGGGGATGGCCGCCTTGACGATCAGGTTGTTATCCTGCTGGTAGATATCGACCGGGACGGTCCCGGCGGCAGACAGGCCCAGCAGGCGGCCCGGCCGGACAAAGCTCTCCTCGAAGAGGCGGTCCATCGCGTCCCGCAGAGACATCAGCTCGCTGAAGGGCTCCCAACGGGTGATACTCATCGCACACCTCCTCAACTTGAGTTGATAGGGCTCAGTGCGTATCATCAACCCTGCCACCCTACGCCCCTATTATAGCAATGCACCAAACCATTGTCAATAGGTTTTAGGGCATTTGTGTAGGGTTTGCTCCAATTTTAAGGATCAGCTATCTTGACAATGGGTGGCTCAAGCTTTATAATGTGGGTGCTCAGGCAGGACGCGGCGCGCTTTGCAGGGGCAACCGGCGAAGCGCCTCCGCTTGCAGGTGTGGGTAAACTGATGGAAGAGAACGGCCGTATCAGACAGTCGACCGAGGGGCTCCCGGAGCGAGAGCCCGAAACCGTGGAAGAGGAGCTCCGGCGGGAGCTGGCGCAGGCCAGGCGCGAGGCCGAGGAGTACCGCGACCTGTACCTGCGTGTGCTCGCAGATAAGGAGAACGCCCGTAAGCGCCTCGAGCGCCTGTATGAGGAGCGCCTCGGCGAGGCCAGGCGGGAGCTTCTCCGCCAGGTTATCTCCGTTGCCGATAACCTCGAGCGCGCGCTCGCCCACCAGGAGGCCCGCGAAGGGCTCGTCGAGGGGATCCGCCTGACCTACCGTCAGATCCAGGACCTGCTCCGCAGCTATGGCGTGGAGCCCGTGCAGGCTCTGGGGCAGCCCTTCAATCCGGCGGAGCACGAGGCGGTTGCCCTCGTCGAAGGACCGGAGCCACCCGGCACGGTTGTCGCCGAGGAGCTGCGAGGGTATCGCCAGGGTGAGTACCTCCTGCGCCCGGCGCATGTGCGCGTCACTGCTGGCGAGCCGGACTAACACCGAGAGCGCGCTGCCCACTGTGGCAGCCCAGGGGTTGAGCGATGGAGTACAAAGACTACTACAAGATTCTCGGCGTTGACCGAAACGCCAGCGAGAGGGAGATCAAGCGGGCCTACAGGCAGCTCGCGCGCAAGTACCACCCCGACGTCAACCCGGGCGACCGCACAGCGGAGGAGCGCTTCAAGGAAATCAACGAGGCCTACGAGGTGCTCTCGGACCCGGAGAAGCGCCGCAAGTATGACGAGCTCGGGGCCACCTACCAGCAGTGGCAGCGCATGGGAGGCCGTCCCGGCGACTTTGACTGGACGCAGTGGATGGCCGGAGGCCCGGCCGGCGGCAGAATCCATGTCGAGTATGGTGACCTCGGCGATCTCTTTGGCGCCGGTTTCTCCGAGTTCTTCCAGAGCATCTTTGGCGGGATGGGGCCCACGATGGCCGGTGCCGAGCGTCGCACGGGTCCGATGCGAGGGCGCGATATTGAGCAGCCGGTCCAGATCACGCTGGAAGAGGCCTTTTCCGGCACGACACGCCTCATCCGTACGGACGGCCGCACCCTTGAGGTCAAGATTCCACCCGGAGTGCGAACCGGCTCGCGCGTCAGGATCGCCGGCGAGGGCGGCCCGGGGCGCGTTGGCGGCGCTCGCGGCGATCTCTACCTGGTGATCGAGGTCTTGCCGCATGCGCGTTTCCAGCTCGACGGTGATGACCTGCGCACTCAGGTGCCCGTTGACCTCTATACGGCGGTCCTCGGCGGCGAGGTGCCCGTGCCCACCCTCAAGGGCCAGGTGATGCTCAAGATACCGCCCGAGACGCAGGGCGGCCAGGTCTTCCGCCTGCGCGGGCAGGGCATGCCGAGGCTGCGGGACCCATCGTCGCGCGGCGACCTGTACGTGGAGGTCAAGATCGACGTGCCGCAGAAGCTCAGCGAGAAGGAGAAAGAGCTGTTCCGGCAGCTCGCCCAGCTCCGCCGGCGCTAGGGTCGGCGGAGCGGACCCGGAACCGACGCCCGGCGGGATACAGCCAACAGCCGGATGGAAAGGCCCCGCTGCAGCGGCATGCTCCTTGCTCCACGACTCCGTATCCTGGCTCCGAGAGGAGACTGTCGATGGGGAGTAAGCTGCGAGCCCTCGTGGCTGCGGGTCTCTTGGTACTGGCTCTGTCGGCCTGCGTGCCATGTGGCGTGCCTTCAGGTACGGTACGCCGCCCGGCTGAGGTCACCGCGTCGCCGACCGACCAGGTTCGGCTTCCCGGCACTGCCGGCTCGCTGCGGGAGCAGGAGCAACTGCTCGTAGAGCTCTACCAGCGGGCCGGCCCGGCCGTGGTGAACCTGCGGGTGACCAAGCATGCCGACGCCGGCTTTCGCTTCCAACCGGAGCAGGGTGAGCCACCGGAGGAGCTGGTGCGTGGCCAGGGCTCGGGCTTTGTGATCGACCGGGAGGGGCATATCGTCACGAACTATCACGTGGTCGAGGGGGCCGAGGAGGTGCTGGTCATCTTTAGCGATGGCGATCAGGCCCGGGCCACGCTGGTTGGCAGCGACCCCGATAGCGATCTTGCCGTGGTCAAGGCCGATCATCTGCCCGAGCTGGAGCCACTGCAGCTGGCCGAGTCCGACCAGGTGCACGTTGGCCAGCTGGCCATCGCCATCGGCAACCCGTTTGGCCTGCAAGGCAGCCTGACGACGGGCATCGTCAGCGCCGTCGGGCGCACGTTGCCATTGGGCCGCGAGTCGGCCACCGTCGGGGGGCGTTTCTCCATCCCGCGGATGATACAGACCGATGCGGCCATCAATCCCGGCAACTCGGGCGGTCCTTTGCTCGATTCTTCGGGTCGGGTTATCGGTGTGAACACGGCGATCAATGCCAACGAGGGCGTCAACTCGGGCGTGGGCTTTGCCGTCCCGGTGAGCCTGATCCGGCGGGTCGTGCCACAGCTCATCAAGGAGGGGCACTACAGCTATCCCTGGCTGGGCATAACCGGGCGTGATGTCAACCCCGATATCGTCGAGGCGATGGGCCTGCCCGAGCGGCGCGGAGCCCTCGTGGTGGACGTCATCAAGGGCAGCCCGGCCGAGCGGGCCGGCCTGCGCGGCACCAACCGAACCGTTACGGTACACAGTGCCCAGCTGGATATCGGCGGCGATGTCATCGTGGCCATCAATGACACACCGGTGCGGCAGTTCGACGACGTGCTCGTCTATCTGATCGAGAATGCGGCCGTCGGGCAGCG
>Ga0101945_1002728_pt1 | contig 11588 bp, 9 predicted proteins | sample DewCreD2012metaG_2_FD_75246 | JGI IMG/M metagenome (GOLD analysis project Ga0101945, IMG submission 75246) | Hot spring sediment bacterial and archeal communities from British Columbia, Canada, to study Microbial Dark Matter (Phase II) - Dewar... ... | reverse complement strand
GCTTAATTCGGACAGCATTTTTATGGGAAACCTGATTTTTAAATGTTCAAATTCTTGTCCAAAAAGCCAATAAAATCAATAGGAGGATTTTCTATTTTGATCTAATTTGGACAGCACTGTTAAAAAATCACTTTTACGATACGTTTCAGAAAAATAACCACGATGGTCGCAAAAACGGGCAAAAAGGATAACTTTAATTTCCTGAATTGCTAAGTTTTTCACCGCGATAATCTTCATTTTTGACCTCCTTTAATTTCACTGCATATTCATTTTTCTGTATCTGTAGGGAAAAATCTTCTCTATCCAAAGTGAGGTTAGGATTGTAATATGAATCTCCTTGAGCAAGCACATCTTTCCATTTTCTTTGAAAATATTCCATTTCTTTCTTGACAATTGCTTGTTTTTCGGGGGTACCTTCATAGCCTCTACTTATAGATTCATAATGGTAGAGTTCAGCATAAGGGGTATAAATAATTAAATATCCCTCCCCCCTAACCTTAAGGCATAAATCAATATCGCTAAAGGTAACTTGAAAGAATTCATCGAAACCCCCGACTTTTTCAAAAACACTCTTCTTTATCATCATACATGCCCCGCTTACGGCACTAAGATTCTGAACGATCTTTGCCCTATTAAAATAACCAGGATCCTTACTTGAGAAATGCCGGAAGGAATATCCTGCTACACCATTAATACCTATTATAACCCCCGCATGCTGAATGGTATTATTTGGATAATAGAGTAGCGCCCCTGTAATACCAATTTCTTTCCTTTGAACATGCTCCAGCATTGCAGTAAGCCATTCCTGTGAAATAACCTCAGTATCATCGTCAAGGAAAACAATATATTCGGAATCTACCTGAGATACAGCATGGTTTCTAATCTTTGAGTAATTATAGGCTTTGTCATATTTTGTAATTCTGATTTTTGGATTGGATTTTGTCTCATCATAGTATTTAAAAGTTGCTGATTGCTCGCTCTGATTGTCAACGATGCAAATTTCGTAATTATCGTACCTGGTTTTTTCAAGGATAGATTGAATACATCTTTGTAATACTTTTATTTCATCCTTTGTTATGATAATTATTGAGACTTTTGGATTGCCAATAATCTTATACTTTACTCTATAAAAGCCAGGCGATGGTCCATCAAGAACATCGGCCTCAATTTTTCTCCTATTTAAGCTATCTTTTATCGCCTTTTTTGCAGCTATATACGCATAGGGTTTTGCATTACTTGAAGATGCTGCTGATCCAGAAATCATTCTCCAATGATATAGAACCTTAGGAATATGAACAATTCTCTGTGTCCTTTCTACGACCCTCAAAAAAAGGTCATAATCTTGAGAACCATCGTACCCCTCTCTGAAACCTCCAAGCTCATCAATGATACTTTTCTTGATTACTGAAAAGTGTTTTATATAGTTACATGAGTATAAGGTATCTGGTGACCAATCAGGTTTGAAATGGGGATCGATCCTATTTCCTCTGGTTGTAATTTTGTCTTCATCAGTGTAAATAAAATCCAAATCTGGATTCTCATTCAAAACTTTGACAACCTCGTAAAGGGCATCGCGAGAAAGCTCATCATCATGGTCTAAAAAGCCTATAAATTCACCTGTAGCAAGGGATAAAGCCTCATTTGAATTTCCCACTATTCCCTTATTTTCTTTTAGAAATAAAATCTTTATTCTTTGATCTTTGCAAGCATATTCTTCAAGAACCCTTTTTATATGGGGCTTATTAGAGCCACCATCAGCAATACAAAGCTCCCAGTTATCATACACCTGGTTGAGTACCGATTCTATACAAAGCCTTAGCCATTTTTCATTAGTATTATAAACTGGGAGGATGATACTAATCTTTGGCCTATATCGAAATGACTTCGATTTATTTTTTTTAATTTCTTTATTATTTTCTAAGATCCTAAATGAGAGAAGATACCGCTTGTATTGATGATTTAGCTTTATTTTATTAACTATTTTCGCAAGTAATGTGCTTGGTCCTTGTTGAAACAATATCTTGAGAACCTTTAAAAGACTATTCATTGTTTATTTAGCCTTAACTCTCCTTTGATTATTTTCTCCAATTGGTCATTACTATACTCCCATGTCCAGTTTTTTACTGTTTCGAGTCCGCCTTTAATTAGTCTGTTCAATAAGTCCCGGTCGTTAATAAGTAGTCTTAGCTTCTCCCTTGCGGACTCAACATCCCCTTGTTCTACGACCAATGCATTATAACCATCAACAATATACTCATCGTAGCCTGTAACCTTGCCAGTTATTACTGTACCTCCGCACGCCATCATCTCAAGTGGAGGCATGAAAAAACCTTCCACTTTCGACATTTTTATCAAGACATCGCAACTTGAATAAATATTTCTCATTTTTTCCAAGGGAACCTTTTCAAAGAATCTATCGCATTTCCAATTTGGTTTAGGACGACCAAATGTACTAACACACCAAACCTCGCAATCCATTCCTTCTACTACTTGAAAGGCATCCTCCATGCCTTTAAAAGGAACATCTATTGGGCCTTCTAATAGTACTCGTAGTTTATCGCTTTTGGGAGTCAATGGTTTATCTGGATAGAATATTAGAGGATCTAATCCATTTGGCACGTAATAGGCTGATTTATTGAAATTATTTTTTAGCCATTTTTGTAACCATCGGGCTATTACTATAAATTCAAAATCAAAAGTATAGGTCTTTCGAGCCATTTCCCTCTCTTCTGAACCTGGTGGATTAAACCGAGTTTCATCTGATTGGACAAAATATAATTTTCTTCGAGAAAGAAATTCTCTTACCCTATATGCGGTGCTCCAGTGTGTAGCAATAGCAATGTCAATATTCTGGTCTAGTTTATTTATCGGAATAACATCCGCTAAAAGATTAGGGAACCAATCTAATTTGAATTGGTCATTTAGATTATTATTAACCAAAATTACATTATATCCTTTTCTAATCAACCTATTTGCATGCTGACATATCACCATGGTACCACCAGATATGTTTTGACTTGGTATAATAAATGCGATGGATGGTTTAGCTATATTATCTTCCTTTTTTGACACTCTTTTGGGAGAAAGGATGTTAGTCAATTCTTTTGATGAACCTGATGGAATTAAACAAAAAGTATCAGTTTTCGGGTTCTCTTTCAAAACCCTTAGAACGACTTTCTGCTCGATCCAACTATGCTTTTTGCCTGTTGGTGAAATACCTGCTTTGGTCTGTACTTTGTTTGATATAATAGTAAATCGTTCTCTTCTAAGATTATTGGCAAACCAGCCTTCATCAAAAATTGTGATATGTGTTGGATTAGATTCATTTAATGGCATTATATATTCAACTACTGCATCAGGTATACATACTCGATATATTTCATCAATTAAATGATGAGGATCTCTTATGTGTTCTAAAGTATGTGAGCAATAAATCTGCCCAACGGAGTTATCCTTAAAAGGAAGAGGTTGGTTTAAATCTGCAATAATATCCACACAATCGAACTTCTCGATATCAACTCCTATAAATTCTGAACGCTTAAATTTCCCACATCCAAGATCTAATTTAAGATAATTTTTGCTATGAACCAGTTTATTTGAGTTTCTTGTTTGATTGCAGTCATTGGATTCGTTTCCCTTTGAATTAAAAATAGTCTTTTTCCTATAATTGTTGTCCAATTCGGCTTCCGATTTTAACAAACTTTGCTTATTATGATCAATTAGATAAGTAATTAACTTGCGAAAGACTACTCTCGAAGAAAGGCATTCCCGCACCAATCTAAACCCATTTAAAGCAATTTTTTCTCTTTCTTCTTGATTTTTAATATAGTATCTCAGTTTTTCCCAAAATTCTTCTGGTTCTCTGAACTCAACATAATGTATTCCTGATTTAAAAAGATCGTTATGCGAGAGCGGTTCACTCATTACCATCACCTTACATGCCATCATCATTTGCAGACGAGGCTCGAATGAGATATTCTTATCAATATGAAGATTTATTCCTATCTTACATGCATTAAGCAATTGGACGTATTCCTCTCCATAAATTCCATGAGCAATATGCAATCCATTAAAATCTCTTTTAGCAACGCCAAGGAACTTCTCCCTGTGCTCAGTAGAACGCCCAAAGAAGCCCCAATCCCATTTTTTTTCGCAATCAATTGGCCGATAAATTCCAGTTGCTACAGGGAAAATGAACTCACCATCCACCTTGAAGCCATTTTCCTTTAAGAACTTTAAGGATGTTTTATCATAATGGTAGAAATAATCATATTTTTTCTTCTTAGCACTTTTTAGAGAATTGAAACGAAGTTCCATGTCCTCTGAAGTGACTAAAAAATTATTATAATATTTTGGTATAGGTTCAGAAGAGAGGCCCACCCTTATCCCCTTTAAAGTTTCTAAAAGTGCATCAGGATAAAGCTCAGGACGGAAGAAGAACGCAACGTGTGGATTAAATTCAATTAATCCCTTATAATATTGTATATCTGCGCCCCATTTTAAGACAAATTCTTTAATATTATAAACCCTATCCAAATCCTCATATGTAAACCTAAAGTATTCTGGTTGCCCGACAAAAGCAATTCGAATGTTTTTTTCAAGGGCTGTGTCTAAATTTTCTATGACTGCCTCGATACTCTTCTCAGTTTGAATGTTGCTATCAGTTTTTATTTTTTTTGGAAGTTGATCAAAAGTTCTTTCTTCATTTCGGAATATATTAAACGCTCTTTTTAGTCTTTTTTTAAAAAAAATATTCCATACAAACTTTGCTGCTTTTCTCCTTTTACTACTTATAGGAAGAAATCTATCCCTCAGCCTATAATAAACCAGCAACGCCTTCCATCCATGGGAATTATAAATATTAGATATGGTCTTTTCCCGCTCGGCGAGTTGGGTGGATAGGGTCTGAATTTGGCTATCCCGCTCGGCGAGTTGGATGGATAGGGTCTGAACTTGGCTATCCCGCTCGGCGAGATGTGCAATCAGAGATTGGATATGGCCCTCCCGATCGGTGAATTGTCTCGTTCGTTCTGTAACATCATTATTTTGTAGAGCAACGGAAAACCCGAGGCGATAAAAAAACTCTCGAAACTTGACTGCCGCTTCTCCGCTTAGGTCAAGAAATGCTTCAACCTCTTTTGGATATGATTTTCCTTTTGCCAAGACACCAAGACCATGTGCATGAATAAATTCAAAGGTGCGATATTTCTCCTTTAACTCTACCCACAATTTCCACACTCCGAAATCATGTTCCCGTACATTGATATCATGGAAAAGAATCATTCCATTTGAGCTTACTTTTGGAAGCCATGATTCAAAGTCGTGTTTTACTGCTTCGTAAGTATGGTAACCATCTATATGTAGCAAATCGATGCTATTATCTTCAAAATGATTCAGGGCCTCATCAAATGTGGTCGAAATTAGCCTCGAAAAGCCTCCGTAAAGTGGGTCGTGATGCTTTCGCAAATCCTCGAGAACTTCTGGTCCATAAAAACCAGCATGTTCATCGCCTTTCCAGGTATCCACAGCATAACATCTGGTATCAAGTCCAAGCGTTTTCACTGCCTGACAAAAGGCACAATAGGATACACCGGTATATGTGCCAAGTTCAACAATTACTTTTGGCCTTAGAATATCCACCAAAAACATAGCAAATGGAATATGCTCGGTCCAGACAGAAGGAGCAATCCGCAGTGGCTGGGTAAAGCAAATGGAGTGTTCAAAAGGGTTCAATAGATTCCACATACTGTCCTCCTTTAAAAAATAAGTTAGCGTTTTTTGATAACTGCAAGGGCATCAGAATTGATCGTTCCGTAATTCCGATCAAAGCTATCATAAAATTCTATCATAGCGATATTTTTTATCAGATAATTCATCTGCTCCACGGTTATAAATTGACTCTTTGGGTATCTACCAAAGCGGAGCATTTCAAGAAGTGTCTTTGTTTTTGTTACTCCGGATAATTCAAGATGAGGAGGTTGATAGTTTAAATCCTCGATTATGTAGTAGCCACCTTTCTTAAGAAAAGGAAAAAGGTTGGCTATGGCAATTTGTTGGTGATGCGATGCATGGCTTGCATCATCGATGATAATATCGATCCCCCCATCGAAGCTCTTCCCAAGCGAAATTAGGTCTTTTGGATTACCAACATTCCCTCTAATTATCTTACATCCTTTCGGGAGATGTAATTCTGAAAAATCTGCTAAATCAAAACCTATAATTTCGGTATTCGGATTTGTAAAATATTCTCTCCACATAAAAAGGCTCGGTGCATCATTGTAAGGGCCTTTAGGATTTCTGGCTTGAATGTCATTTCGAAGTAATCCCAATTCAAGCAGTCTGATTGGCTTTTCTTTTATCGGTGCAAAATAATGCTCATAGATATGAGCATAAGAATGAGCATTAAAATATATACTTCCTTTATCAGTCTTAAACTTATTTGCTAAACGATCTAATTCCCACTTTTTTGTTTTATATAGTAAGCCCTTCTTTTCTCCAATCATACGATAATATAAACGTGGAGACATACCCATTCTGCTAATTTCAGGATTAAGCCATTCGTAAACGAACTCGTTAAAATCAGCAGGAATGCGACTTTGGTCTGGAAATCCTGGCCAAGATACGAATTGATTATTCACCAATTCGCCATCAAATAGGCCGTATTCAAAATTCAATTGCCATGCCACGAAGTTGAAAGAAAGTTGGTCACGCTTGGAGAAGCGAAGAATGTGTTCAAACCAGATTTCGTCAAGTTGTATCACTGCAGGATCATTATGTTTTCTCAGAAGGACTCCACCAGCAATAAGTCCGTTATTCTTTGGATATCCTAAATGGGCGTAGTAGTCCATCTGCTCTCTAACCCGACGTTCATCGTCATACCCCAGAGAAATCACTTCCTCTGCTTCCTCATAAATGCAGTTCCGCCAAGGATGTCGAAAACACCAAAAATTAAACTTTTGATTAACATGCAATCTTAGTATATCCAAAGGGTTCATTCGGAGTTTTATTGAAGTATCAATGTATAAGGAGTATTCAAATTCTGGCAAATAAAGGTGTGGTAATAATTTGGGACGCCTGGCTGCACGAGCAGGATCAAGAAAATGGTCATCTAATTTTATTAGTCTCCATCCATTAGAGGCGATTGAAGGATTATCAGTAAAACAAATCTTCTCAAAGCCTTTCCACTCGGGCAGAAAGGGATTACATAAATCTGAATAATGGCCTGTTAACACTGTATACACAACCAACGTGTGCATCTTTTTTTCCTAATAAATGATAAATGCTGTAGTAACCTACTTCATTATTTAGTATAAATCCCGAACGACTCATCTTACTATATAGGTCGGCATAATAATATGCACTAAATATAAGGGAAAATATAATTCTGTATTTTTTCAGGATGATATTGAATATCTCTAAAAGTCTTCTTTACTGTAGAAATCAATTCCTCTTTATGGAGGAAGAATCGGTTATGAGGGACTTCTCTTCGAGTATATCCCCAGATTGGTTCAGTGGCATTGAGGTCTGGAGAATATGGGGGTAGAAACCAAAGAGAAATCCGATGGTGATTCTCCTTACAAAAGGCAATGATGGTAGGTTCCTTATGAAACCTTGCATTATCCAAGATAAGAAATATCCTCTGAGGATAAAAAGCCACCATCAATACTCCCAAAAAGGACCGAAAAGTTTGATGATTACAGACCTCCGTAAATCGATAGATAAAATGCCCATCTGGAATTCGGACAGTTCCAAAGACATGCTGAGTTTTCTTTTGACCCAGACTCCAAATCTGAGGTTGATGTCCCACCCGAGACCAGGTCTAAACAGGGTAGGTTCCAATCAAAATGCCGCCTCATCCTGAAACAGCAGAACCCCTCCCTCCCTTTGGAGTTTTTTTAATCCTGGATAAGTATGACGAAGCCACTTCTGTTTCCATTTCATATCTGCCTGAGCCAACTTCTTTGTTGGACGCTGTACCGAGAATCCTAATTGATGGAGAATTTTCCTAACATGATCTTCATGATAACTTACTCCAAACTCATTCTGAATCACATGAGCAACCCGAGAACAGGTCCAAATCCCAGAGGAAAAACCATAGGCTACAGGACCACTGTCCAAAATCTCAGCCAGACGTTCCAACTGTTCCTCTTCCAATCTCTTCGGTCTACCAGGGTGTTCCCTCTCCTGAAGACCATCAATCCCAAAATTCTTATACCGACCTACACAATAAAAAATACTTCTCCGTCCCACATCGATAGCTTCACATATCTGCTCTGGGGAAAACCTCTCTGATACAACAAAATCGTCTTGAGCCGCTTCCAAAGCCTAAGATTTCCTTCTTTCCAAGATTTCTTAACGGCTTCTTAAAGCAATTTTTTGGAATGACCATGGATTCGCTCCATTTTCAGAATCCTGGAAAAGATTGGATATATTTTCCAGGAGCTATTATATTATTTAAAAATAATTTGTGCAATAATTTATGCCGTTATATATAAATTACTTCCCCGAATATTTCAAATACTCTACCACTACCTTATCAGGTTCCCCTTCAGCCCTTATTTCACCACTGTCGAGCCAAATCACCCTTTGGCATATCTCTTTAATAGCTGACATCTGGTGTGAAACGAAAATTGTGGTAACTCCTCCATTTATTAAATTAACTAAAGCACTCTTTGATTTTTTTTGAAAGGATTCATCACCGACTGCAAGAATTTCATCTATAAGAAATAAACTTGGATTTGTATGAATTGCAACAGAAAAAGCCAACCTAAGATACATGCCGTTTGAATATGTGCGTACTGGCATATCAATAAATTCCATTATCTCAGAAAACGCTATAATTTCTTCCATCCTCTCTAAAACTTCATCTTTTGTAAGACCTAAAAGTACACCATTTATAAGTATATTTTCTCTCCCGGTGAGATCAGGATGAAAACCTGCCCCAAGTTCAAGGAGAGGTGTAATCTTCTCCGAAACATTAATTCTCCCTCTTGTTGGATAAACATTGCCAAGGATTAAGGAAAGGAGAGTACTCTTTCCCGCTCCATTCTTACCTATTATTCCAAGACACTCACCTTTTTTAACTTTAAAGCTCACTCCCTTCAAAGCCCAGAAATAAGAATCTGGATTACTTTTAATAAATTTAGATAGGTTTACTATAAATTCCTTGAAGCCTGGCCTTTCCCTCTTCATACGGAATCTCTTCCATACATCCGATATTTCAATAACACAACTCATATCACCTCTCATATCACCTCATCAAGCCATTTTCCAAGTTTTTGAAAAATGAGGATGCCAAAAAGAAGGAATATTAAAGCACTTACAAAAGAGATACCTATATTTCCCCAATCAATAACATTTTTCATAAATGTATCTCTCCAGGAGGTTATAAGATATGTGAGAGGATTTAGAATAAGAAAGACCCTGTATCCCTCTGGAATAATATTTAAGGGATAAATGATAGGAGTCATCCAGAATAATAGACTCAACAAGACACCGATTATATATTCCATGTCTCTAAAATAAGCATTTACCATTGAAATGGCTAAGCAGATTCCAATTGTTACAATAAATTGTATTGTCATCAAAATAGGAATTGATAGAAACCAGTTAATCCCTGGTCCTTTTCCGTAAAAAAAAGAAAAGCCAATGATTATAGGGATGGCAAATATAAAGTTGATAAATTGTCCAAGGATTATTGATAAGATAAGAAAATGTCTTGGAAACCGAATCTTTTTTATGAGATTTACATTACTAATAAGAGCCCCTGTAGATGTGGTTATCGATGCAGAAAACCAGTTCCATGGAAAAAGAGCAGAAAGGAGAAAAAAGGTGTAATCCTCCATTTGAATTCTCATAAATATCTTAAATGCAATAAAAAGAACGAGTGTTAGGAGAATTGGATTTAATAAAGACCAAAGAATACCCAGTATTGTCCTCTTGTATTTTAATACCACTTCCTTTTTGGTAAGGAGCCAAAGAAGATCTTTTTTCCGTCTTAATTCCTTATTTATTGAAATAAAACTTATTTTCATTTATGGTAATGTGAGCTTCTTTGTGTAAAATTTTTTTCAGCCAACTTCTGAAAGAATGGGAGATTATGGCGGACCTTCCCAATAGGATTTGACCTCCCTGTCTGCTGACAGGCAGGCAATGCAATTCCATCTTCAAACAGATAAAAGCCAAAAGATTATAGCAAGCCTGCTCTCCAGCAATAATCTCCCCTGCCTGCGGCAGGCAGGATCGGCTTTGTTCTACGCTTAAACTCCTTATTGAGACGTTCAATGATGTTTGTGGTACGAAGCGAAATCCATTCTTCTTCAGGGAAGTTAAAAAAGGTCAAACATGCCTCCAGAGAATTCTCTAAGCACCGAACAGCTGAAGGGAGTTGCTTCTCCCATCTCTCTTTGAACCGGGAGAAAAACTCTAAGGCCTTCTCTTTGCTCGAGGCATAGAAGATGGATCTTAAATCATCAGCCACAGCCCGCTTCAACTTCCTCGGCACCTTGGCCAACACATTCCGAGCCACATGGACCTGGCAACGCTGCACCTTCGCCTTTGGAAACTCCTCCTTAAATACCTTCTCCAACCCCGAAAGACCATCCATTATCCCTAAGATCACCCTCCGAGGATTAAGACCACGTCTCTTTAAATCTGAAAAGAGCTCCCGCCAATTGGAAGCCGATTCCTTATCCCCAGCCTGTAAGGCCAAAACCAGCCTCTCTCCCCTCTCTGTCACCCCAATCACAACTAAGACCGAAACCGTCTCCACAGTGCCATCTACCCGCATCGAAAAACAAACCCCATCAATAAAGAGATATTTAATAGATTCTTTAGATAAATCCCTTGTCCTCCACTTCTCTACCGCATCGACTAACTCCTTGTTAGCACTGCTGACCTCTGTAGGAGAAAGCTTTCGACCAATGAGCCGAGAAGAGATCATTGAAAGAGATCGAGTACTTACCCCACTGAGAGACATCAAACAGAGATCCTGGCGAAGATCCTCCTCATACCTCTTACTTCGAGCAATAATCTTCGTCTTAAACCTCCCCTTACGATCCCGGGGAACTTCTACCTCCACAGGACCAATCCCCTTCAAAGTAAAATTACGATCATAGGAGCCATTGCGATGATTGGGATCCTCTTCCCCTGTACGCTCATACCGTTTCCTACCAAGAAAATGATCCAATTCCATCTCCATCAGATTAGACACGAAGTGATGAGCAAAGCGAATCAAGATACTGTCCCACAGCCTCTCGGATATCCATTCGAATCATCTCAAAAATCTTCTCCGGTTGTCGCTCAATTTCCTTGGCACGAAGTGATGAACGAAAATGAATCAAAGACTAACAACTTCTGGTACATTAATCTCTACTTTCATAGGCGCTTCTCCTTTCTATTTGGATTTTGGGTCAAATCCTATTTAAAGGAAAAGCGCCTTTCTTTTCAATCTCAAAATTTACACAAAATATCAGTCTTGTCCAAAATAACTTTTAAAAAATTGGGCCCTTCCTTTAATTTGTGGTAAATTAAATCTATCCAAAAACCCCACAGATAAAGGAGGGCCACTTATGAATCGATTTAGTAGC
>Ga0101945_1002725_pt1 | contig 11596 bp, 15 predicted proteins | sample DewCreD2012metaG_2_FD_75246 | JGI IMG/M metagenome (GOLD analysis project Ga0101945, IMG submission 75246) | Hot spring sediment bacterial and archeal communities from British Columbia, Canada, to study Microbial Dark Matter (Phase II) - Dewar... ... | reverse complement strand
AGTAGCTACAGGGTAAAGGATAAGCTAAAGAGGGTTAATTAGAGGGGTCAATTTTATTTGCACATAAGGGGTCAAATCTCTTGACTATCAACAGAAAAATAGATGAAGAAAAAATAAAGCAGTTTTTATTAAACAAACAAGGCAAAAACTATTCCTCGCAAACAGTCAATCTTTATTTAAATGCGATAAAATTTTTCTACCGCGAAGTATTAAAAATTCCTCAAAGGATAAATTTAAAATTTGCCAAACGAAGTAAAAAACTACCGATTGTTCTATCAAGAGAAGAAATTAAAAATATCATCGACGCAATCAGAAATCCAAAGCATAAATTAATAATCTCTTTGGCTTATGGCGCCGGATTGAGAATCAGCGAAGTTGTTAATTTAAAACTAAAAGATATTGATTTCAATGAGCTAACTATCCATCTAAAGAACGCAAAAGGTAAAAAAAGACAGGATTACCATTTTCCCAGAGAAAATCAAAAACGACCTTCAAAATCTAATAGCCAGTAAAAATTCAGATGATTATGTTTTTGAAAGCGAACGAGGCGGAAAGTTAACCGAACGAACAGCTCAAAAAGTTTTTGAAAACGCGCTCCGGAGAGTCGGCATCAAAAAAGACGCTACTTTTCATTCATTAAGACACAGTTTTGCGACGCATTTATTAGAGAATGGTGTTGATGTTAGATATGTGCAAGAGCTTTTGGGTCATCAGAATATCAGAACAACCCAAATTTATACTCAAGTAACAAATCCAAAACTTAAAAACATTAAAAGTCCATTATAGAACAGAGTAAAAATTCAGAGTTTCTACCCAAAAAATTTTGTGAGATTTTTTCGGCGAGCGGGCAAAAAATTTTAAGGGGGGTGGGGGAAGGAAGTTTTTTGCCCGCGAGCCGATAGCAAAATTGCGGAGCAATTTTGCGTCAGTCAGCGTCGGGGTTTTGCTCAAAAAAGGTTCTGACATCGTCCAGCAGACACCACTAATTTAGGTCTTGCCTTTGTATGTTATTGCTACTGTCTTTCAAGCATTAGCGCTTATGCCTTTCTCTTTCTCGCTTGATTGGGTTAATCCTTGGTTGGTGGTTTACAGACCTTACAGGGAACATACCCAGCTTCCAAAGCCTCTTTGGCAGATTTAAATGTTACCAGATTTTCAGGCTTAATTCTTAATGCCCATTTACAGGTAGGGTAGTGATATTTGTCAGAGTTAACAGAACCGACATATTTATACTCTACTGCAAGAGACAGACAGACAACAAAGAAAGTCACAAGCAGAAGGTCGCTTTTCATTTTCTAACCTCCCTTATATCATCAATAGTCAAGGCTTTGCTCATTTCTGCACCCTTTCATAACTATTGAATCTATCAGAAATGTTACAGGACCATCGTTTGTGAGGCTCACCTTCATATAGACTCCGAATTCTCCTGTGGGGACGTTTATGCCTGTCTCCCTTAGCTTATTGATGAAAATCTCATAGAGTCTTTCTGCCTTATCAGGTTCCTCTGCATTATCAAAAGATGGGCGATTCCCTTTTGTGCAATCTGCTGAAAGTGTAAACTGAGAAACCACAAGTATGCTTCCATTGATGTCCTTTATAGAAAGGTTCATCTTCCCATGGGCATCTTCAAATATCCTGAGATTTGCTACTTTCCTGGTGAGGTATTCAATATCCTTAAGGTCATCTCCTTTTTCAACCCCTAAAAAAACTAACATGCCTCTGCCTATCTGGCTGATGATATTATCGCCTACTTTTACACCTGCCCCTGAAACCCTCTGGATTAATACTTTCATAAGAGTCCTCTGAGGTATAATCCTTAACCCAATGGGCAGCCCTCACATTTTGGCTTTGGCTTACAATACTCCTTCCCCAACCTCACAAAAAGGGCATGATATTCATTGAACAGTGCTGTATCCTTTGGAAGGTTTTTATGAAAGAGTTCCTGAATCTCATGATATGTTGCCTTATCCGGGATGAGTTTATGTCTCTGAAGAACCCTCTTTGTATAAGCATCAATTACAAAGACAGGCTTCCCCAGTGCATAAAGAAGTATTGAGTCTGCGGTCTCCTCTCCAATGCCATTCACCTTAAGCAGTCTCTCTCTTAATATCTGAGTATCTTCTGCCTCCATCTTTTTCATGCTTCCTCCATAGTGATTTATAAGAAAGCCCAAAAAATCCTTGAGCCTCTTTGCCTTGATGTTGAAATAGCCGGCAGGTTTGATTAAAAGGGCAAGGTGTTTATGGGGCATCTCATAGAGGAGCCTTGCATTGAGTGCCTTTTGCCTTTTTATATTATTTATCGCCTTCTCCACATTTCCCCAGTTTGTATTCTGTGTTAATATCGCACCAACTGCTATCTCAAAAGGAGTCTCTCCGGGCCACCAGTGCTGGGGACCAAATGCTCTGTAAAGTGTATCGTATATCTCTGTCAGAACTTTTTTATGATGTGTTTTTGGCCTTTGCTTCATTTGATAAAAGCCTTTCTATCTTGCATCCAGAATTTTTTATCCAGGTGGCCAGCGCATTGTCCTGCCTGCAAGGAGATGAAGGTGTATATGATATATCGTCTGCCCTGACTCAGGATTACAGTTCATAACAAGCCTGAATCCTCTCTCTGCAACGCCTTTATCCCTCGCTATCTTACCGGCAACCTGAAATAACTGCCTGATTAATTCATTATCTTCCTCGCCTGCCTCAAGTATAGTGGATATATGTTTTTTTGGCACAATGAGGATGTGTAGAGGCGCCTGAGGATTTATGTCTTCAAATGCAAAAACATCTTTATCCTCATAAACAATCTTTGATGGTATTTTTTTATCAATAATCCTGCAGAAGATGCAGTTCATGGATAATCTTACCACACCACAGGTGGAGTTCATAAATTTTCTAAATATTTTTATAAAAATAGACCTGTTGACAAAGAGCCCCTCCTATGTTAATTTTTCTGGAAGTTTCCCCAGCTTTCTCTTTTTTAGGAGATGAAATGTTAGAGTTCAATAAATGGTTTTTTGTCCAGTTAATCAATTTTTTAGTCCTTATTATACTTTTAAACCGTATTCTTTTTAAGCCCCTTCTTAATCTTTTTAAAGAAAGAGGGGATAGGATAAAAAATGCCCTTGATAGTGCCAGGGCTATGGAGAAAGAAAAGGAAGAAATGCTCCGGATGATGAATACAAGATTCCTTGAGGCAAAAAACCAGGCGAAGACAGTATTTGAGAATCTTAAAAGAGAAGGCATGACCCTGCAGAAAGAACTCATAGAAGAAGCCCAAAAAAGTGCGGCAGAGATGAGCAGTAAGGCGCGGGAAGACCTCAATGCTGAGGTCAAAAAGGCAAAAGGGGCTTTACGCAGAGAGGTAGAGGCATTTTCAAAGAAGATTGTTGAAAAACTCATAGGGGTATGAAGAAAATTCAAAATTCAAAATTCAAAGTTCAAGGTTTTATTTTTCTACTATTCACTATTCACTGTTCACTGTTCACTGTTGCCTTTGCCGGGGGAGGGGCAGAACACACCTTTACATGGAAAGACTGGCTATGGCCCATTGTAAACTTTGCAATCCTTGTCTTTATCCTCGTTAAATTTGGTCGTAAGCCCATAAGAGAATTCCTCAGAAAACGGACAGAGCTTATTGAGAGATCTCTAAAAGAGGCAGTAGAGGCAAAGGAATTTGCAAAAGAGGCACTTGATAGGTTAGAGGAGCGGCTGAAAGGTCTGGATGATGAGATAAATAATATACTTGAGTTAGCAAGAAAGGCAGGAGAAAGAGAAAAAGAATCACTCATTGCCCGTGGCGAAAGTCTCAGGAATAAAATCCTTGCTGAGGCGAAGGCAAACATAGAGTATGAACTTGAGCTGGCAAAGAAGGCGATAAAAACAGAGGCAGCGCTTCTGGCACTTGAATTAGCAGAGAGAGATATAAAAGAGAGACTTACTCAGAAGGAGCAGAGAAGACTCCTTGAGGAATCCATTAGAATGATAGGGGCTGAGCGTTGAAAAAGATAAGGGAGGCAAAAAGATACGCAAAGATATTACTGAGCACTATTTCCATTGAAGATATACCCTCTGTAATTTCTGAGCTCAGTATGATTAATGACCTCATGTCAAAAAATAAGGAGTTTAAGTCTTTGCTTGTAAGTCCCCAGTTTACCCTGCAGGAAAAAGGAGAGGCTATAGGGCAAATCGGCAAAAGGCTCGGTCTTTCTCAGGAGACAATAAGATTTATTACACACCTTTCAGAATTAAGGGCTACTCTACACCTTCCTGAGATTATCAGGATAGCAACGACCCTTTATCTTGAGAAAAAGCGCAGGGTAAAGGCTATTATCATGTCACCGATAGAGATAATCGGGGAGTATGAGGCAAGGCTTAAATCATCTCTGGAAAGGGTCACAGGAAAAGGCATAGATATAGAATATATGGTGGACCCATCCCTTCTCGGAGGGGTCCTTATTAAAGTCGGCAGTATGATGTATGACAGTAGCATAAAAGGCCAATTAAGGCTTTTGAAAGACGAACTTATAAAGGAGTGATAACATGGTTAGCATATTAGAAGAATTTAAGACAGAAGAGATAAGTGAGCTTTTGAGAAAACAGATAACCGATTTTGAGAAAAGGGTTGATGTCAGTGAAGTGGGTGTTGTTACCTATGTTGGAGACGGGGTTGCACGAATTTATGGCATGGATAATGCTATGGCCTCTGAGTTACTGCGTTTCCCCAATGATGTTGTTGGGATGGTCCTGAACCTTGAGGAGGATACTGTAGGTGCGGTGCTCTTTGGTGAGGATAAGCTTATCAAAGAAGGTGATATTGTAAAGCGCACAGGCAGGATTATGGAGTGTCCTGTTGGTGAGGCACTGATAGGTAGGGTGGTAGATGCAATCGGCCGTCCCATAGATGGAAAGGGTCCTATACACACGAAAGAGACAAGACCTGTAGATGTTGTGGCACCAGGCATTATACAGAGACAGCCCGTGAAAGAGCCTCTTCAGACAGGCATCAAGGCAATAGACTCTATGATTCCTATTGGAAGGGGACAGAGGGAGCTCATCATAGGTGACCGACAGACAGGAAAGACTGCCATCCACCTTGACACCATTATCAATCAGAAAGGCGGTGATGTCATCTGTATTTACTGTGTAGTTGGTCAGAGAAGACCTGCTGCTGTGCGCGCAGTGAACATCCTGGAACAGTACGGTGCCATGGAACACACAATAGTGGTTGTTGCGACAGCGAGTGAGCCTGCGCCGATGCAGTATATAGCCCCTTATGTAGCCTGCACGATGGGTGAGTATTTCAGGGATAAAGGGATGCATGCCCTTGTCTGTTATGATGACCTATCAAAGCAGGCACATGCATATAGACAGATCTCATTGCTTCTCAGGCGTCCGCCAGCCCGTGAGGCATACCCCGGTGATGTATTCTATCTTCATTCAAGGCTTCTTGAGAGGGCGGCAAAGCTTGCTGATGAGTATGGGGGTGGCTCACTCACTGCCCTTCCGGTAATAGAGACACAGGCAGGGGACATCTCCGGATATATCCCTACAAATGTTATCTCCATTACTGATGGTCAGATATATCTTGAGTCAGAGCTATTTTATGCTGGTATAAGGCCGGCTATTAATGTGGGGCTTTCTGTAAGCCGTGTTGGTGGTGCAGCCCAGATAAAGGCAATGAAGCAGGTTGCTGGAATGCTCAGGCTGGACCTCGCACAGTTCAGAGAGCTTGCTGCCTTTGCACAATTTGCCTCTGACCTTGACAAGGCAACCCTTGCCCAGCTTGAGAGGGGAAGGCGGATGGTTGAGCTCCTGAAGCAGGATCAATATGTGCCTATGCCTGTGGATGAACAGATAATGCTTATATTTGCAGGGACACAGGGCTTTCTTGATGACCTGCCGGTTGAGTCAATAAAGGCATTTGAGGAAGGTTTTCTCAGATATATAAGGGCAGAAAAACAGGAGCTGAAGAAGGAGATAATGGAAAAGAAGACGATAGATGATGACCTTAAAGAAAAGATTGCCGAAGCCATCACGAGCTTTAAGAAGACATTTCAGCCATGAAAGTTGGTGGTAAGTGACAGTGTCTGTGGCAGTTTTTTTATTTACTGACACTGAAAAGAAGGATAGATGCCGACCTTAAGGGATTTAAGGAAAAAGATAAAGGCAATTGAGGGCACCCAGAAGATCACAAAGGCGATGAAGATGGTGGCTGCTGCAAAGCTAAGGAGGCTTCAGGAGAGGATGCTCAGTTTCAGACATTATGCCATGAAAATGGACTCTCTCCTCACAGACCTTGCAGGGGTTACAGAGAGGGAACGCCATCCTCTCCTTGCTATGAGAGCAAGAAAGACTGTTGAGGTTCTGATAATAACATCCGATAGAGGTCTCTGTGGCGCCTTCAATACGAATGTTCTGAGGACTGCAGCCAATTACATTGATTCACTGAAGAGAGAAGGTTTTGACCTTAGTATAAGTGTTGTGGGTAGGAAGGCTCATGATTACTTTCGCAGGAGAAATATATCAGTGAGGAAGTCGTGGATGGGGCTTTCCGGAAGGGTAACTTATGCAAATGCCAAGGAGATTGCAAATGACCTCATAGAGAATTATATAAATGAGACCATAGATGAGGGCATCCTTATATACAATGAATTTAAGACGCTCCTTACCCAGAAGGTCATAATTCGGAGACTCCTGCCTATAGGTCACTTAGAGGTTGAGGAGGCTGCTAAGGGACCTTCTGTTACAGTTGATTTCCTTTATGAACCTTCTGCTGAGGTGCTGTTTGAGAGATTGTTACCAAAATATATTGAGATTCAGCTCTACAGGGCACTTCTTGAGTCCTCCGCTGCTGAGGAGGCAGCAAGGATGACTGCTATGGAGAATGCATCAAAGAACTGCGAGGAACTAATCGGAAGGGTGACACTTCAGGCCAACAAAGTGAGGCAGGCAAGTATAACAAAGGAGCTAATGGATATCATTGGCGGTGTTGAAGCGTTGAAATAAAGTTTACTGATTGCTAACAACTGATTAAGGGGGTATAGATTATGAATATTGGAAAGGTTTCACAGGTAATAGGCGTGGTGGTTGATGTAGCATTTGAAAAGGAGTTACCCCGCATCCTTGATGCCTTAAGGATAGATGAGCCAGAAGACAAAGCAAGAGGTATTCCTGAGATTCACCTTACATTGGAGACCGTCGCCCATTTAGGAGACAATAAGGTGAGGACCCTCGCTATGGGCTCTACAGATGGTCTTGTGAGGGGCATGAAGGTAATAGACACAGGCAAGCCAATAACAGTGCCTGTTGGTAAACCTACCCTCGGAAGGATTATGAATATCCTTGGTGAGCCTATTGATGAGGCAGGACCTATTGAAGCAGAGGAGAGGTGGCCTATACATAGACCTCCACCTGATTTTACGGGCCAGGTAGCAACAACAGAGCAGTTTGAGACAGGTGTTAAGGTCTTTGACCTCCTTGTCCCATTTGTTAAAGGCGGTAAGATGGGGATGTTTGGGGGTGCCGGTGTTGGTAAGACCGTCATCATAATGGAGATGATTCATAATATAGCGATGAAGCATGGCGGTGTCTCTGTATTTGCAGGTGTTGGTGAGAGGACAAGGGAAGGCAATGACCTATATCTTGAGATGAAGCATTCAGGGGTCCTTCCAAATGTTGCACTCATCTATGGTCAGATGAATGAGACACCCGGGGTAAGGGCAAGGGTTGGACTTACTGCCCTTACAGTGGCGGAATACTTCAGGGAGCAGGGTCAGGATGTCCTCGTATTCATAGATAACATCTTCAGATATACCCTTGCAGGCGCTGAGGTCTCAGCCCTCCTTGGACGGATGCCATCAGCGGTTGGTTATCAGCCTACATTAGGAACAGACATGGGTGCACTTCAGGAGAGGATTACAACGACTAAAAAAGGCTCCATTACATCCATGCAGGCTATATATGTCCCTGCAGATGACCTCACAGACCCGGCTATCGTGGCAGCCTTTACACATCTGGACGGAACAGTTGTTCTTTCAAGGCAGATTGTAGAGCTTGGTATTTATCCTGGTGTTGACCCTCTGGACTCTACATCAAGACTCCTTGACCCAAAGGTCCTCGGGGAAGAACATTATACTGTTGCCAGAGGTGTTCAGGTTGTGCTTCAGAGATATAGGGAGCTTCAGGACATCATCGCAATCTTGGGCATGGAGGAGCTCTCTGAGGATGACAAATTAACTGTTGCACGGGCAAGAAAACTTCAGAGGTTCCTGAGCCAGCCATTCCATGTTGCAGAGACATTCACAGGGACTCCTGGTAGATATGTCAAGATTGAGGACACAATCAAGGGCTTCAAGGATATATTAGAAGGAAAATACGATGATATGCCCGAGCAGGCATTCTATATGGTGGGAGTGATAGAGGAGGCTGAGGAGAAGGCAAAGAAACTTGGATGGAGCAGACAGATATAGTGTCAAGTTTTTAGTGTAAGTGTCAGTAAGGGAGTTTAAGGTGGAGAATAAGTTAAAACTTGAGATTGTTACCCCTTATGGCATTGTCTTCAAGGAGGATATTGATGAGGTGATTGCCCCTGGAAGCGAAGGAGAATTCGGTGTCCTGCTTGGGCATGTGCCATTTCTTACAACCCTGAAAATAGGCATGGTAACTTACAAAATGGGCAATGAGATAGGATATTTCTTTATCAACTGGGGATATGCCGAGGTTACTCCGGAGAAGGTCTTAATACTTGCTGACAGCGCAGAGAAGGCTGAGGACATAGACATTGAAAGGGCAATAGCAGCTAAGAAAAGGGCAGAAGAGAGACTCAAACAGGCAGACAATATTGACCATGCAAGGGCACTTGCATCGCTTGAGCGGGCAACAGCAAGGATACAGATAGCCGAGAAGAGGTCTGCAAGATAATATCAGAAGGTTTCAATCCCTTGCGAGTTCCTCTATCACAGACTTAAGCCCTGAGACCACCTCTGCCATACATTCATAGTTAAGTGTTTCCGGGGTATCACAGCTACTGTGGTAATTGGGATTTCTGTAAAAGCCTGTGTCAGTCACCATAAGGGCAGGATAGCCAAATTCCCAGAAAGACCAGTGGTCAGAAAAGTCTACCCCCGGAATGATTGAAAAGGTTGAGAGTGTCTCAAGAGGTAAATCCGTGGCCTTTTTAAAGGCATCCTTTACCCTCAATAAAAATCTTTTTGATTTAAGATTGCTCACGAGGGCTATAAAATTCCCTTTATCAGGATAAAGCAATCCCAAAAAAGGCAATGGGAAGTGCTGGCTTCCTGGCTCCTCTGTAAAATATCCTATCATCTCAAGGCAGAGAACTCCTTCAATAGCTACATTTTTTTCATTAAGACTTTTAGCATATACATAACTTCCCATGAGTTCTGTTTTGAAGAATGGTGGCTCTTCAAGGGTGAATGCCACAAACTGCACAGTCTTCCGAAAGGAATGTTTCCTTAGAAGTCTTGCAAGCTCAAGCAATCCAGCAATCCCGCTTGCATTGTCATCTGCCCCTGGTGTCCCGGTTACTGTGTCATAGTGAGCGCCTACCAGAATGACCCTTTCAGGTGAGCCACTCCCTTTAACCTCTGCAATAAGGTTTTTGTAGATTACCCCCTGTGCCTTGTAAGATTGCAATGAGACATCATAACCATACTGTGTTAGCTCTCCTGCAATATAGTGAACTACCTTTGTTAGAGATTCTCTCTGGAGATAACTGCGAGAGCCTATATCCTTAGATAGTGCAGTGACGGTCTTTTTAAGATTATCCTGCATCTTGGTATCTGAGGGGTCTCTGTGCAAGGTACTCCTCAGCTTATGATATAATTAAATTCATTTAACACAGCAAATTTTAATTTAAAGATAACATGCGAAGACCGATAATTGCCATTGCTGGAAGACCGAATGTCGGCAAGTCAACACTCTTCAACAGAATAGTTGGCATGAGGAAGGCTCTGGTTGCAGAAACACCCGGAGTAACGAGGGATAGGATTTATGGAGAGGGTGAATGGGAGGGAAAAAGTTTTCTTGTTGTTGACACAGGAGGATTGTATCCTGAATTAGATACGGATATTGCCCGGGAGGTAGAAAAACAGGCATTTATTGCCATAGAAGAGGCGGATATAGTCCTTATGTTGATGGATGCCCAGAGCGGGCTTACACCCTTGGATGTAGAGTTAAGTAATACATTAAGGAGATATAACAAAAAAGTCTTTTATGCAGTCAATAAGATTGATGGAGTCAAAAAAGAGAATGCCCTATATGAGTTTTACCCCTTAGGTGTAGAGCTGTTTCCCCTCTCTGCACTGAACGGATATAAATTTGATGAGCTCATGGATAGTATTGTTAGGGTCATACCGACAGGTGAAGAAGACAGGATTGAATATCCAAAGATAGCAATTCTGGGAAGACCAAATGTTGGGAAATCCACGCTCGTTAACTCCCTCCTTGGCAAAGAAAGGATGATTGTAAGCCCTGTGCCGGGCACCACAAGAGATGCTGTAGATTCTATTTGCACATATTATGGAAAGAAATACCTCCTTATTGATACAGCAGGGATAAGGAGAAAGGGTAAGATGGCAAAAACCCTTGAGAGATTCTCTTTTATAAGAACGCTCAGAAATATTGAACGGTGCGATGTTGCCCTGATTGTCCTGGATGTAGTAGAAGGAGATGTGGAGATGGACCAGAAAATAGCCCGTCTTGTCCATGAGGCTGGAAAGGGGTCAATTATCCTCTTTAATAAATGGGACCTCGTAGATAAAAGCACTACCAACCTCAAGGCATTAGAAAATAGACTCAGGCAAAGGCTCTGGTTTATGCATTATGCGCCATTTATGACCATCTCTGCATTAAGCAGGCAGAGGGTTACGAAAATCTTTCCTGTGATTGATAAGATAATCAGAGAAGGCTCTCAAAGAATTACCACTCATAAATTGAATACATTTCTCAGAGAGACCCTTTCCATTCAGTCACCACCTTTATATAAAGGCAGAGAGGTTAAACTCTATTACATTACACAGACCGGGATTAAACCTCCCTCTTTTGCAATATTCACAAACAGACCGGAGGGAGTGAAGGAGCCATACATAAAATTTTTAGAAAGGCAGTTAAGGGAGAGATTCTCTTTTAAAGAAACCCCTGTAAGGTTTTATGTAAGAGAAAGGCAAAAAACCCATTAGCTTAGTATGAATTATATTGGTTTAGGGAAGGTTAAAGGTTAAGTGATAGTCATAATCAATAAAAACTGGACATTAAGAAAGATGATCAAGGCACAGCTTGAGAGTGAGGGTTATCTGGTATAATTAAGTATCCTTCTTCGCTGTCTCCTATAGCTTCATACATTCCAGCAAGATAGAAATAACCAACTAATGCTGATGTGAGTGCATCAATTTCATCATGGGTTATTGTATCTTTATAAGAGAAGGGTTTTATTCCCATATTCATTAAGTCTGTCTCTAATTGTTGATAGTCAAGAGATTTGACCCCTTATGTGCAAATAAAATTGACCCCTCTAATTAACCCTCTTTAGCTTATCCTTTACCCTGTAGCTACTGCCATTAATATAGAATATCAAGGCATGA
>Ga0101945_1002723_pt1 | contig 11609 bp, 14 predicted proteins | sample DewCreD2012metaG_2_FD_75246 | JGI IMG/M metagenome (GOLD analysis project Ga0101945, IMG submission 75246) | Hot spring sediment bacterial and archeal communities from British Columbia, Canada, to study Microbial Dark Matter (Phase II) - Dewar... ... | reverse complement strand
ATGCCGTTTTCCCTTTCCGCCACCTCCTCGGTCTTCACCGCCACCGCGTAGGGCACCTCGTGCCAGAGGCGCTTCATGGCCTCCTCCCGGATGATCTCCGCTACCCACTCCCCGAAGTCCTGGTCGCTTTTGGCGAAGTCCTCGGGGTAGAAGAAGGGGCCTTCGGGGAGAAGGGCCAGGAGTTCCGCTTTGAGCTCGGCCACCTGGCGTTCGTCCAGGGCGGAAAGCATCCTGGCCTCAGCCTCGGGCAGGAGGGCGTGGTAGGCCTTGAGGGCCTCCTCGGGGTATTTGGCAGCGTCCAGCTTGTTGCCCACCAGGAGGATGGGCACCTTTCCCACCAGGGGCTTGAGGGCCTTGGCCACCAGCTCGTCCTCAGGGGTAGGGGGGTGGCGGAGGTCCACCACCCACACCACGGCGTTCACGTCGGAAAGGGCCTCGTAGACCTCCTGGTCCATGAACTCCCCCAGGGCGTCCATGGGCTTGTGAAGGCCCGGGGTGTCCACGAAGACGATCTGGCGGTTTCCCTCGGTGAGGATGCCCCTAAGGCGCTTCCGGGTGGTCTGGGGCCTGGGGCTGATGGGGGCCACCTTCACCCCCAGGAGGTTGTTGAGGAGGGTGGACTTGCCCACGTTGGGCTTGCCCACGATGGCCACAAAGCCGGAGTAGGTTTTCTCTTCCATATCTGCTAGGTCATCCCGACCCCCTTGGATTGGCCTTGGGGCCTGGGGCCGGACCTTCGGGCACGGACTCCGGGATACAGGCTCCGCCCGTGACCCAGATGTTTCAGTATACTCTAAACCCGTGGATCCCTTGGCCCTGGCCCTGCTTCCCGGCATCGGGCCCAAGCGGCTTCTTGAGCTTTTGGCGGAGGAAAACCCCCTTCTTTCCTTAAAAGAACGCTTTCCCCAGGTGGCAACCCAGCTTCCCCAGGCGGAAGGGGAGGCCAGGCGGGAAAGGGAGCGGGCGGAGGCCTTGGGGGTACGCATCCTGGGGCTTTGGGAAGAGGCCTTTCCCGAGGGGCTTAGGAGGCTTCCCCAACCTCCCACCCACCTCTATGTGCAAGGGGATCTTCCGGAGGAAGGGAAGGCGGTGGCCATCGTGGGCACCAGGAAAGCCTCCGCCTGGGCGCTTTCCTTCACCCGCAAACTTGCCCGGGAGCTTTCCGAGGCCGGGCTTTGCGTGGTTTCCGGCCTGGCCAGGGGGGTGGATCGGGAGGCCCACCTGGGGGCCCTGGAGGGAGGTGGGTCCACCCTGGGGGTTTTGGGAAGCGCCTTGGACCGCATCTATCCTCCCGAGCACCGGGAGCTGGCCCGGAAGGTGGCCCTGGTTTCCGAGTTCCCCTTCGGCACCGGACCCAAGCCGGAGTTTTTCCCGAGAAGAAACCGCATCATTGCGGGGCTGGTGCGGGCGGTGATCGTGGTGGAGGCCCCCATGGAATCCGGAGCCCTCATCACCGCCCGGTATGCCCTGGAACTGGGCAAGGAGGTTTTGGCGGTGCCGGGCCGTCCCACCGATGCGAACTCCTTGGGGACCAACCGCCTCATCCAGGATGGAGCCTATCCGGTCCTTTCCGCAGAGGACGTTCTTTCCTACCTGGGATTTTCCGGGAAGCCCAAAAAGGCAGTGGAGCTTTCCCAGGAGGAGGAGGGGCTTTATGCCCTTCTTAGGCAAGGGGAAGCCCTCCCCGAGGACCTGGCCCAGGCCTTGGGGGTTCCTGCGGAAAAAGTGCTTTCCCTCCTCACCCTGCTGGAGCTTAAGGGGCTGGCCCAGGCTTTGCCCGGGGGGAGGTATGGGGCGCTTTAGGGCCGGCTGGGCCAAGAGGCCCAGCCGGGAAGAACCCCCTTACTTGGCCTTCTCGTAAAGTTTCTTGGCGATCTCGTAGAGCTCGCCTGGGTGGAACTCGGGGGCAAACTCGGCAGCGTCGTGGCCCGCGTCAAAGACGGGTCCGCCTTCGGGGGGGCCGTCCACCACCCTTACCTCGCTACCGTCCTCCGGGGAGGGGCCGGACCAGATGAGCCCCAGGTCCTGGTAGTCGGAAGGGCTGAAGCGGTACAAGTTCCTGTGGAAGCCCAGGTCCATGTACTTTTTGGCCTCGGGGATCTTGCTGTTGTCGATGCGGGGGATGGGGAGCATCCTGGTCATCTCCACCCCGGTGAGGCTTTCTAAGGCCTTGCCGTAGGCAGCGGCATGCACCCCGCCTCGCACCAGGAGGTAGCCGATCATCTCGCGGGCCACGGGGTTATCCGTCATCTCGTAAACCCGGAGCTTGTGGGTGCGGGCAGCTACCTCCAGGAAGAAGTTATGGAGAAGGTCCAGGATAAGGTTGCCGCTGGAGAACACGTACTCCCCGTGCCAGTGCTCCCCCATGGCTCCCATCACCAGGCTGTTGGCCCCGCCGGCGATGAAGTGAGCGGCGTTGCGGGCATTCTTGGCGAAGCCCAGGGGGGTAGCCGCGGGGTCCACACCTTCCTCGAGGTCCTTCCCCGGGTTCTTGGCCAAGAGGCTGTTGATGGTGGCGGCCACCAGCTCGATGTGGCCCAGCTCCTCGGTGGCGATGTTGGCGATGAGGTCGTAGTAGGGCTTAAGGGCCTTCTTCCCCCGGAAGTTGAAGGACTGGTACATGTAGTTCATCAGGGTGGACATTTCCCCGAAGCGCCCTCCCAGTAGGGCCTGTACCGCGGCGGCGGCGTTGGGGTCCTGCTCCTTGGGCATGGGGAGTTCGATCTGCAGGCGGTCTATTCTCAGGAACATCCTCGTCACCTCCTGCCTGGCAGGGCCAGGCAGTTTTCACCTTAGGGGGGATCCACGCATAAGTCCAATACATCTTGTTGGTTATAGGAATAAACTAAATTTATGACCCTGGAGCAGATGCGCTACCTGGTAGCCTTGGTGGAGGAAGGGAGCTTTACCCGGGCGGCCGAGCGGGTCTACCTCACCCAGCCTGCCCTCAGCGTGCAGATCCGCAAGCTGGAGGAGGAGCTTGGGGTTAAGCTCTTTGACCGCAGGCAGGGAAAGCCCACGGAGGTGGGGCAGAGGGTGGCGGCCCAAGCCCGCCGGGTGCTGGAGGAGGTGGCCAGGGTCAGGGCCATTGCCCGGGGGGAGGAGGGGGTCTTCCAGGGTCCCTTCCGCGTGGGGGTCATCCCCACCCTGGCCCCTTATCTTCTGCCAAGGCTTTTGCCCCGGTTGCTGGAAAGGTATCCGGGCCTCGAGGTTTCGGTGCGGGAGGAGCTTACCCCAGCTATCCTTCAGGGGCTGGTGGAGGGCCGGTTGGATGCGGGGTTGGTGGGTACGGAGGAGCGGGCACCGGGGGTGCAGAGCCTTCCCCTTTTCTCCGAGGAGTTTCTGGCCTACATCTCCCCGGGGCACCCCCTTTATGCCAAGGCGAGCCTTCATCCCTTGGAGATCCCCCTTGAGGACACCTGGATCCTTTCGGAAGGCCACTGTTTCCGGGATCAGGTCCTTTCCGTCTGCCGTCCCAGCCTGGAAAGGCGAAGAGTGGAGTTTCAAAGCGGGGATCTGGAAACCCTGATCCTTCTGGTGGAGGAGGTGGGGGGGCTTACCCTTCTGCCTGAGGTGGCCCTGTGGACCCTTCCCCGGGCCAAGCGCCTCCACCTAAGGCCCTTGAGCCCCCCAGGGGCGGGGCGGACCGTCTACCTTCTTGTGCGGGAGGGAAGCCTTAAGGCACCTGTGGCCCGGGCCCTGGGGGAAGAGGCCAAGGGGGTTTTCCGAGAGCTACGGTTAAAGGGCTAGGAGCGGAAAAGCGTTATGATGGGGGCGGAGGTTCGCCATGGTGAAGCCCGAGGCTAAAGGTGGGGATGTTCATATCAAAGCCGGTCTCATCTGGATGAACGGGGCCCTTCTGCCCCAGGAGGAGGCCAAGACCAGCGTTCTAAGCCATGCCCTTCACTACGGGACCAGCGTCTTTGAGGGTATACGGGCCTACGAAACCCCCAAGGGTGCGGCCATCTTCCGCCTAAAGGAGCACGTGCGGCGCTTTTTCAACTCCGCCAAGGTCCTGCGCATGGAGATCCCTTTCACCCCGGAGGAGATCGAGGAGGCCATCAAGGAGGTGGTGCGGCGAAACGGCTACAAAAGCTGCTACATCCGCCCCCTGGCTTGGATGGGGGCCAAGGCCTTGGGGGTGAACCCCCTGCCCAACAACCCCGCCGAGGTGATGGTGGCTGCCTGGGAGTGGGGAGCCTATCTTGGGGAGGAGGCGGTGCGCAAGGGGGCTAAGCTCATCACCAGCTCCTGGGCTCGCTTCCCCGCCAACGTGATGCCGGGCAAGGCCAAGGTGGGAGGGAACTACGTGAACTCGGCCCTGGCCAAGATGGAGGCGGTGGCGGCCGGCGCCGATGAGGCGCTCCTTTTGGACGAGGAGGGGTATGTGGCCGAGGGCAGCGGGGAGAACCTCTTCTTCGTGCGGGACGGGGTGATCTATGCCCTCGAGCACTCGGTGAACCTGGAGGGGATCACCCGGGATTCCGTGATCCGCATCGCCAAGGACCTGGGGTACGAGGTCCAGGTGGTGCGGGCCACCCGGGACCAGCTCTACATGGCCGACGAGGTCTTCATGACCGGCACCGCCGCCGAGGTGACGCCGGTTTCCATGATCGACTGGCGGCCCATTGGCTCGGGTACCGCCGGGCCCATTGCCCTGAGGCTACGGGAGGTCTACCTGGAGGCCGCCAGGGGCTTGCGGCCCGAGTACGAGGGTTGGCTTACCTACGTCACTTCCTAAGCCAGTCCTCGAGGACCCTTTGGTAAAGCTCTGGGTCCAGGCGGGGATGTTCGTAAAGCCCCGCCTTTAACCTTTGCCTTTGGGCCTCAAAGAGGATCACCGCCGCCGCCACGCTCACGTTCAGGCTCTGCACCATGCCCAGCATGGGGATCTTTATGGCTCCATGGGAAAGGGCCAGGGCCTCCTGGGAAACCCCCCATTTCTCCGCTCCCAGGAGGATGGCGGTGGGCTGGGTGTAGTCCACCTCCCGGAAGTCTAGGGCATCCTCCCGCAAGGCGGTGGCGTAGACCCGAAAGCCCCGCTCTCTCAGGTGGGCGATCGCCGTCTGGATGTCGGGGTGCACCCGCAGGTAGACCCATTTGTGGCTTCCCCCGCTGGTCTCGTTGAAGGTGGGCACGCCCCCGGTGGGGTTCACCGCATGGGCCTCGAGGACCCCCACTGCATCGCAGCTCCTCAGGATGGCCGAGAGGTTGTGGGGTTTGTGCACGTTTTCCAGCAAAACGGTGAGGTCGGGCTGGCGCCTCCTTAGGACCTCCTCTATGCGGCGTCTACGGGCCTCCGTCACGGTTTCTCAGCTTAGCGATCAGGGGCTTTAAAAGCGAGCGTTTAAGCTTGAGGGCCTGCCGGTTCACTACGAGGCGGGCGGTGGAGTGGGCCAGGACCTCCACCTCCACAAGGCCCGCCGCCCTAAGGGTGGCCCCGGTCTGGACCACGTCCACCACCGCATCCGCCAGGCCCGTGACCGCGGCCAGCTCGATGTTTCCGGATAGCTCCACCACATCCGCCACCCAGCCCCGTTCCTTCAGGAGCCGGGTGGTGAAGAGGGGATACTTGGTGGCGATGCGCCGGATGGGGGAGGTATCGCCGGGGCGTCGGATGAGGGAAAGGCGGCAGGCTCCGAAGCCCAGGTCCACCGGCTCGAAAAGGTCCCGGCCCGAGTCCAAAAGCACATCCTTGCCCACCACCCCCACCTCGGCGATCCCCAGGTCCACATAGACGGGCACATCCTTGTTGCGAAGCTCCAGGAGGGCGATCCCTCCTTCCTTGCCGTGGAGGAGAGCCCGCTGGTTCTCTATGGAAGGGAGTTCCAGCCCCGCTTTTCTTAAGGCCTCGTAGGCCTCCTGAAACATTCGCCCCTTGGGCAGGGCAATGGTGAGGGCAAAGCGCTTCATGCCTCCTCCACCTTAAAGATGCGCTCGCCTTGGGCCAGGTAGGGAATGCCCCGGGCCTTGGCGTAGGCCACGGGGTCTTCCCCGTGGAAGAGCTCTACCCGCTTCTCCTGGGCGAAACGGCGAAGGGCCTTTAGGTCCAGGGCCAAAACCTCGGGGCTTACGTCCACCTTGGGGGGTTTTAGGGCCTCCAGGGCCCGCTCTACCCCTATAGCGAACCCCGCCGCCTTGGGGAGGAGGGCCCCGTCGTACCGGCCGCCTCCTAAAAGGGGCAGGCCGAACCCAGGGGTGTAGGCGCGGAAGAAGACCCCCGAGTAGTACTCGTAGCGCCGGGCCATGCCCAGGTCCAAAAGCACGGGCCTTTCCAGAAGTTCCAGGGTCTTTTCCAGATCCTCCAGGGCCTTCCTGGCTCTTTCGGGGAGGGGGAGGCTCTTGGCCTCGGCCAGCACCTCCATGCCCCCGTAGAGGTCGGGGAGGGCCAGGAGGGTACGCCTGGCCTCAGGGGAAACCGGGTGGCGGGAGAGGAGCTCGGTGAGCTCGGGTAGGTTCTTGCGATGGATGGCCCTTTGGGCCTCCTTGCGGGCCTCCTCCGGCAGGCCCGAGGCCTTGAGCACCTCCCCCACCAGGCTGGGGAGGCCCACCTCCACCTCCCCTTCAAGGCCGAGGGCCTCGAGGGCGGAAAAGGCCAGGGAAAGGATCTCGGCATCCGCCAGGGGGCCCGTGGCCCCGATGAGTTCCAGCCCCACCTGGGTGTACTCCCGGTAGCGACCAAGTTCCGCATCCCCTTCCCTAAGCCAAAGGGCTCCGGCGTACTGGAAGCGGGCCACCCCTTCCCCCAGGTGGGGCCTCAAGAGCTTGGCCAGAAGGGTGGTGAACTCGCTCCTTAGGGTAAGCACCTCCCCGGTTTTGTCCACCAGCTTGAAGGCCCGTTCCGCCAGGGGATGGGAGGGGTCGTAGACCTCGAGGGCCGGGAGTTCCACGGGCTCATACCCATGGCGGAGGAAGAGATCCCGTAGCCGGGCCATGAGCTCGGCCTTGAGCCGGGCCTCGGGGGGGAGCAGAAAGCGGGTGCCTTCGGGGATCATTTCTTGACCAGGATCTCCACGCTGAGGATGTTCCGTTCCCCCGTGGCGCCCAAGCCCTCCGTGGGGGCGAGGCGCCTTGGCGCTTCCATCTCGAGGGAACGGACCGGCGTTTCCAAAAGGTAGGGAAGGGGTCGCATGCTCTCACCCTTGCAGGCGCCCATGGGGAGAAAGGCGAGGGAGAAGGGGCGTACCTTCATAGCCTACACCCGGGGCAGGGTGATGCCCTTCTGCCCTTGGTACTTGCCCCGGCGGTCCTTATAGGTGGTTTCGGGCCGTGGGCCCTCGAGGAAGATGATCTGTACGATGCCCTCGTTGGCGTAGACCTTGGCGGGCAGGGGGGTGGTGTTGGAGATCTCCAGGGTGACGTGCCCTTCCCAGCCGGGTTCTAAAGGGGTCACGTTGGCCACGATGCCGCAACGGGCGTAGGTGCTTTTGCCCAGGGCGATGGCGATCACATTCTCCGGCATGCGGATGTACTCGATGCTCCGGGTGAGGGCGAAGGAGTTGGGGGGGATGATGACCTCCTCACCCTCGTACTCCACGAAGCTTTTGGGGTCAAAGCCCTTGGGATCCACCACCGTGGAGAAGACGTTGGTAAAGATCCTCCACTCCGGGGCGGCGCGGAGGTCGTAGCCGAAGCTGGAAAGCCCGTAGCTGATCACCCCTTCCCGTACCAGCCTTTCCTCAAAGGGCTCAATCATTCCCTTTTTGGCCATCTCCCGGATCCACCAGTCCGGCTTAATCATGCCTTCAACTATACCCGCTAGACTGGAGCCGTGCAGAGGCTATGGGCCCTGTTCCTCCTCCTGAGCGCCTGCGGCACGCAAGACCCCACGGGGGCAGGGATGGAGCCCTTGCGCCTCGCCAGCACCAGCCTTCCTCCCGCCTACCTGGGGGAGGCCTACGCCGTCACCTTCAGCGCCGAAGGCGGGGTGCGGCCTTATTCCTTTAGCCTCGAGGGCAGGCTCCCCCAAGGCCTCGCCTTCCAGGGAGGGCGGATCACCGGGGTACCCAGGGAGAAGGGCCAGTTCCCCCTTACCCTCACCGTGGAGGACGGGGCCAAGAACAGCCGGGTCCAGCGGCTTACCCTCACGGTGTCCGACCCACCCCCGCCCAGGCTTACCTTGGTGGCCCCGCCGGCCCAGGTGGAAGGGCCCTTCCTGCTCTTGGGCCGGGTGGAGGTGCGGGAGGCCTTGGGCTTCCAGCTGGAGCTTCCCTTAAGGGATCTGAGCCCGGATCTTGCCAGCCTGAAGGTGGCGAGCCCCGTCTACCTCCTGGATTACGATCCGGAAGCGGGGCTTTTGCGCCTGGATGTGGCCTTCGCCAAACCCCTAAAGGACCAGGAGGCCTTCCGCCTCCTCCTTACCCCGCAAAGACCCCTTACCCCCAGGCTTTTTCCCCGGGTGGTCTTCTACGACAAGGAGGGGAAACCCCTGGGGGAGGCCTTGAAGCGGGGCAGGCCCTTTGCCGAACTCCTCCAGATGGCCCAGGACTGGGGCAAGGAAGGGAAGGAGCTCAAAGGGGACCTGAACGGGGATGGTAGGGTGGAAGGCGCCGATCTCCAGGCGCTGGGCCAGGGCTACTTCCTCAAGGCCCCAGCGCCTTTCCCTGGGGGTGGGGAGGGCAATCCGGGGCCCGCGGAGGAGGAAGCCCCGTGAGGGGGGGCATCCACATCCGGCCCTTGGGGCTAGAGGATGTCCCCGCTTACCTGAGCCTGCGCACGTCCCTTTGGCCGGGGGGAGGTGCAGACCGGGAGGAGGTGGAGGGCCTTCTTTCCCGCTCAGATCAGGCAGCCTTTGTGGCGGAGGAGGCGGGAGCCCTCGTGGGTTTCGTGGAGGTTGCCCTGCGTCCCTACGCCGAGGGGTGCACCACCAGCCCTGTGGGCTACCTCGAGGGCTGGTACGTGGCCCCCGCGTGGCGAGGGCAGGGAATAGGCCGGCTCCTGGTGGAGGCAGCGGAGGACTGGGCCAGGGCAAGGGGGTGCCGAGAGATGGCCTCCGATGCGGAACCTGGCAACCTTCTTGGCCAGGAGGCCCACCGCCGCCTGGGCTACCAGGAGGTGGAGCGCCTGATCTGTTTTCGCAAAGACCTTTAAAGGGCCCGGCGGATGGCCTCGGCGTCCTCCTTCCGGTAGCCGTAGAGGGTGACCTCGAGGGTATCTGGGGCCTTCTTGATCTCCTCCAGCATCACCTGGGCCACCTGGTCCACGGGAAGCCCTCCCACCCCGGTGCCCAAAAGGGGAAAAGCCACGGTTCTTAGGCCTAGCTCCACGGCCTTTGCCAGGGCGCTTCGGGTGGCCTTGCGCACGCTTTCCAAGCTGGCGGGTTCATCCCCTAGGACAGCGGCGTGGATCACGTAGCGCACCCCTAGGTTTCCCGCCCCCGTGACCGCGGCTTCCCCCACCCGGATCTTCCCGATCCGGTCGCATTCCTCTTGGATGGAGGGGCCTCCTTTCCTGAGGATGGCTCCCGCCACCCCGGCCCCCAGCTTCAGGTAGTTGTTGGCGGCGTTGACGATGGCATCTCCCCGGAACTCGGTGATGTCCCCTTCTTCCACGCGGATGCGGGCCATGTCCTCATTTTCCCGTACAATGGGCCTGATGTCACGGGATATCTTGGGCCTCGAGGGGCGGATCGTCATGGTAACCGGGGCCGGCAGGGGCTTCGGCCGGGCCATTGCCCACGGCTATGGACGCAATGGGGCCACGGTCATTGCCGTAGACCCCGATGTGGAGATGGCCACCAGCGTGGCCTCGGAGGTGGAGGCTCTGGGGGCCACGGCCATCCCCATCCGGGGCGATATGAGCGTGGTTTTGGATGTGACCAGCACCTTTGAAAAGGTGGAGGAGCTTTTTGGGCTATTGGACGGCATCGTTCATGTGACCACCGCCGAGAGCAAGACCCCCTTCGTGGAGCTTCTGGAGGGGGAGTGGTACGACCTCATGAGCCAGGATGTGAAGTCCAGCCTATATGTGCTCCAGCAGGGCCTACGCCACCTGGCAGGGGGTGGGTTTGTCACCCTGGTGTTGCCACCAGCGGTGCGTATAGAGCCCCATACCCTTTCCGTGCGCCGGGCGGTGGAGGGGCTCATCGAAGGGGTTACCCGGACCTTCCCCGGGGTGCGGGTAAACGGGGTGGTACCCTCCCGGGACCCGGTTTCCGAGGTTTATGACCAGGCCTTGGTTCGAGCGGCCTTGGGCCTGGGTTCCATGATTTCCGAAGGGGTGCGCGGGGTGGTGCTGGAGGTGGAGCTTCCCGAGCCTCCCCCATCCCCCGAGATCTACGAGCTCCTTAGGGAAGTGCCATGAAGTGTCCTTACTGCGGTCATCCCGATACCCGGGTGGTGGACTCCCGCCCCTCCGATGAGGGAGCGGCCATCCGCCGCCGCCGGGAGTGCCCAGCCTGCGGCCGCCGCTTCACCACCTACGAGCGCACCCAGCTGGAGCCTTTGATGGTGGTGAAGCGGGACGGCCGAAGGGAACCCTTCAACCCCGATAAGCTCCTGAGGGGGCTTCTTTTGGCGTGCGAAAAGCGCCCCGTGGACCCGGAGGTTCTTCGCCGCTTCGCCTACACCTTTGAGGATCAGGTGACAGGTCCGGAGATCTCCTCCGAGGAGATCGGCCTGAAGGCCATGGCCTTTTTACGGGATCTGGACCATGTGGCCTACATCCGCTTCGCCTCCGTGTACCGGGAGTTTGATTCCGTGGAGCGCTTCATCGAGGAGATCCGCCGCCTGGGGGGTGTTGACAAGAAGGAGGGGGCTTGATAGCATAGCTTTTGCTGCGCGGGCGAAAGCCCGAGCAGGGGGATCTTGAAAAGGGGGGAGCAGAGGCTAACACCAAGCCAACAACGCCTTCGGGCGTTAATTTTATTGGAGAGTTTGATCCTGGCTCAGGGTGAACGCTGGCGGCGTGCCTAAGACATGCAAGTCGAGCGGGGCAGGTTTATACCTGTTCAGCGGCGGACGGGTGAGTAACGCGTGGGTGACCTACCCGGAAGAGGCGGACAACCTGGGGAAACCCAGGCTAATCCGCCATGTGGTCCTGTCCTGTGGGGCAGGACTAAAGGGTGGATAGCCCGCTTCCGGATGGGCCCGCGTCCCATCAGCTAGTTGGTGGGGTAAAGGCCCACCAAGGCGACGACGGGTAGCCGGTCTGAGAGGATGGCCGGCCACAGGGGCACTGAGACACGGGCCCCACTCCTACGGGAGGCAGCAGTTAGGAATCTTCCGCAATGGACGGAAGTCTGACGGAGCGACGCCGCTTGGAGGAGGAAGCCCTTCGGGGTGTAAACTCCTGAACTGGGGACGAAAGCCCCGTGTAGGGGGATGACGGTACCCAGGTAATAGCGCCGGCCAACTCCGTGCCAGCAGCCGCGGTAATACGGAGGGCGCGAGCGTTACCCGGATTTACTGGGCGTAAAGGGCGTGTAGGCGGCCTGGGGCGTCCCATGTGAAAGGCCACGGCTCAACCGTGGAGGAGCGTGGGATACGCTCAGGCTAGAGGGTGGGAGAGGGTGGTGGAATTCCCGGAGTAGCGGTGAAATGCGCAGATACCGGGAGGAACGCCGATGGCGAAGGCAGCCACCTGGTCCACTTCTGACGCTGAGGCGCGAA
>Ga0101945_1002716_pt1 | contig 11641 bp, 11 predicted proteins | sample DewCreD2012metaG_2_FD_75246 | JGI IMG/M metagenome (GOLD analysis project Ga0101945, IMG submission 75246) | Hot spring sediment bacterial and archeal communities from British Columbia, Canada, to study Microbial Dark Matter (Phase II) - Dewar... ... | reverse complement strand
CATACGACACTCCTCATGCTTCGTTCGATGACCGGCTCACCGGTTCATCGGAATTTGTAACATCAGTTGCACCTTCTGCGTCGGGAGCGGCAGGGCTGGAATCAGAGGTGTCTGTTGAATTGCCGCTCGCTATTGCACTGAGACGGGCACGTAGCTTTTTATCAAGGACTACATTTGCTACCGACGAGCGTAATTGACCGCGCAGGGTTCTCTCGACCTGTGGCCGTTGCTTCTCGTCGTAGCTTTCCAGAATCGTCTGAATCTCGGCCTCGATCTCATCCTCGCCGACCGTGATTCCCTCCTGTTTGATCACTTCACTGAGCGCCAGTGTGACCTTGACCTGCTTCTCGGCTTCAGGGATAAGCTCTTCAACCGCCTGATCGTGGGTCACACCGCGATATTGCAAGACCTGGTCAAGGGTGATTCCATAGCGTGCGAACTGCTGCTCTTGCTCATGGAGCATCGAGTGCGCAACATCGCGGATCATCACATCGGGAATATCAAACGTGGTCTGCTCAACGAGCTGCTCGATGTACGCATTAAGCTGCTCTTGTTCGGCACGTTTGCGCTCTTGATTGGCGAGGTTCTCGCGCACATGCGCACGAAATTCCTCAAATGTGCCGTTGAAGCTCTCAAGCGCCGGCAGCTCTTCCCACGCCGGGACGATCCGTCGTTTGATGTCGAGTATCTCGACGTGGAAGGTTATCTTTTTACCACGCAGCGACTCTTCATGGTGATCTTCAGGTAAAACAGCAACGATGGTTTTCTTCTCACCGACGCTCGTGCCGATCAAACCTTCGTACAGTTCGGGGACGAGGCGATTCGGTTCGAGAGGTAACGTCTCTTCGCTACCTTCATTCTCGATTTCGTCATCTTCCTCCTCTTCCTCCTCGTCATCGGTCTGTTCGGTGTCGGCTGCGGTCTCGGCCTTGGCTTCAGAATCATCAGCAGCTTCTTCAGACTGCTCTTCAGTTGCTTCCTCTTCTTCTCCCTCGATCTCCGTCTTCAAACGCACCTGTAGCTGATCACCTTGCTGAGCCGGTCGTGGTTCGTCAAGTTCCTGCAACGTGAGGTGTTTTTCACGAATCTGTTCTAACGCCGCTTCGACCATCTCGTCGGTGATCGGTTCTACCTCTAGCGGTACATGAATGCTACGGTAATCGGGCAGCGTAACCGTGGGAGGTACCGGCACATGAACGGTGAAGACAAATGGTTCGATGGAATGAATCTTATCAAGATTTGGCGGACCAACGACTTCGATGTTTTCTTGCTTGATGGCCTTGCGATAGCCGGTGTTAATCAGCTCTTCCGTCGCTTCTTCAATCAATGCCTCGCGCCCGAAGGTGCGTTCAATGATAAAACGAGGTGCCTTACCGGGACGGAAGCCCTGGATCGGAAACTTTTGTGATAGCCGACGTGCCGCCTGATCAAGACTGCGCTCGAACTGATCGCGGTCGATCTCAATCTGCAATGCGATCAGGCTCTTTGGTAGTTTCTCAGTAGTAACTTTCACTGTTGTATCCTTAAACACAATACCGCTTCGCGCCATCAGAAGTGGCTTATTGCTTGCTCGAAAATACGCACACATCGGTGCGCTGTATGGTGCATTATAGCACGTCTATCTGGTCTATGCGAAGAGATTACGCGGCGATGTACAAAAGTTGCGATTGGCCTATTGTGAATTGAATTTGTTCGGACCAAGCCGTCGCGCAACACGCTGGAGCAGGTTGCGAATCTGGCGATAGATGATTTTGGGTGGAGCTTCGTCAAGAGGTACCCATGCTGCGGTGCGAATTCCTTCGTCAACGGCAGGTGTCGGTGGTTCGGGTGCAGCACTGGCCAGAAAAAAGGTGACCTGTTTGTCTTGCCAGCGACCACGGTGGTAGATGGGATAGGTGATCCGTTCAAGCCGTTCAGCAATCGTGCAGTGAATTCCGGTCTCTTCGGCCACTTCCCGTACTGCGGCCTCTTCGTCACTCTCCCCTTCATCAACATGACCCTTCGGGAGTGTCCATATTCCTCGCCGATCCTGGATCAATAAGACAAGAAGCCGGCCCGTTGGATCACGGGCCAGCACAACGCAACCGGCGGCACGAATGGGGCTACTGGTCATACAATCCTCAAAGCCCAAACAGGCGACCAATGGCAGCTTCAATCTCGACCCACCACTGGGCCATTGGGGTGGCGTTGGCTTGCTGCGAAATCCATTCGAGCCGACCGGTGGCCAGCAAGAGTCCCATCACAACCATGAGGGCACCACTGGCCAGGCTGGTCGAATGCAAAAACAGTTCACGACCAAAGAGGCGGACGGTAAAGCCACGTCCGCGCAAGAGACGCCACACCCGCGATCCGGTGCCTAACCGGTGAAAGAAGGTCGCGATCAGGATGAGAGGTAGACCCAGTCCAAGTGAATAAATGAAGGCCAGGACTGCTCCCTGAATGATGGCAACATCACTGGTTGCCGCCAGGAGGGTTAAGAGCGCACCCAGAATCGGACCAACACAGGCCGTCCATCCCAGCGCAAAGGTGGCTCCGTAGATGTAGGAGCCGGCAAAGGTGGCTGCCGGTCGTTCTTGCAGTTGAGGTCCGGCAAATCCCTTGCCAAGCATGCCCATGATCCCAAAGCCAATGATGATTAGCCCGCCCCAAAAGGTAAGTGCACTGCGGTTGGCAAAGAGCAGACCGCTGAGCGCAGTGGCACTGGCTCCCAGCAGGGTCATGGTCGTTGCCAGACCAAGGAAAAATGCGATGCCCATCATCGCGATGCGTACTTTGCCTTGTCCGCCGGCCTGAAATGTGAAGGCAAAGTAGGCGGGTAAAATGGGAAGCGTGCAGGGCGAAAGAAAGCTGAGTACTCCGGCGATAAATGCCGGTAAGGCCAGTACCAGCACACTCCCGCCACCGGTAAGAAACCGGGCCTGCTCGCCAGGGTCTAAGCTCAGTGCAAAGAAGATCAGAAGAGCCAGAATACCGATCATCGCTATGGCTACGACACTGCGCTTGCCTATGCGACGCGGTGTTGAGTCTATCGGTTGTGATTTCATGCAGCCCTCGCCGGTGATGGTGAGATTGTCGGTAAACGGGGAGCGGTGCGGCGGATGCGCGCGGCTTCTTCCTCGCTTACCGGGGTTGCCCCCATAAAGAATAGTGCTTCACTCAGTGTATCATAACGGTAGCGCCGTCGCTCCCATTGTCCGAATTCGTTGCGACAGAGTAACGTTATACGGCAAAAGATGTCGTCCTTGAGATGCTCCTCTGCTTCAATCCAGACCAGTTCCCTGGCCGGAAAGAGGGTTCGTAGCCGCTGATAGCATGCGTCGTGATGGTTCGTTGCGCTCGTCATAGCTGCAAACTCCACTTGCCAGATCGCTGTCTATCGTATTGATACCTGTGTATACTGCCAGACCGTGCGATTTCACTGTGCTTTCTTCATCAGATGGTGCAAATGAGTTTGCTCCTTAATCATTATACTCCGTTGTTGTTACGATTGATTGTGCATTAGCTCACATTCCTGGTTGTTTCCTTAACCTGGCTTAACCGAGAACAAAGTACGATGGTTGTCTCTCGCTTATGCTGAATATCATTGAACGCTGGAACTTATTTCATAAAACTCGTTGGACTGGTTGCCTTGCCCGCTTGTCATCCGCGTGTCGCGACGTTTGGAGTGCGGCAGCCATGCTGCCGCACCAGCCGCGCTCACGATCCGGCGCGTGTTTATACCTTTTACCCTGATGGTCACGGGGACGCTGAGTGTGCTCCTTGCGATCATTCTGGCAGTAATGAACGAGATAACTTCTATTCTTGCCGTCATCCGTACCGGATGGCAGTGAGCGTAGCAGGATGTGACTAGACTAGAACTTATTTCATCAAAGCTGTGCGGTTGTGCTGTCAGACTGTCGCACATATTCATGAACGCTTGCCAACCACTAACGACAGTCTATCCTGCCCCCTGTCTGCCCGTATGGAAGCGAGCGGTGCCGCCGACCATCTCCAATGCAGTCACTCGTTGGATTGGTTGTTTTGCCCGCTTGCCATCCGCGTGTCGCGGCGTCTGGAGTGCGGCAGCCATGCTGCCGCAGCAGCCGTGCTTGCGATCCGGTACGTGTTACGACGTTGACCCTGCTGGTCAGGGGGAGGCCGGTGTGCTCCTTGCGATCATAGAGTCTGTCAGTAATGAATGAGCACTTATTTCATAAAAGCTGTGCTGTCGTGCCATCAGACTGTCACACAGGCGCATGAGTGCTTGCCAACCACTAACGACAGTCTATCCTGCCCCCTGTCTGCCCGTATGGAAGCGAGCGGTGCCGCCGACCATCTCCAATGCAGTCACTCGTTGGATTGGTTGTTTTGCCCGCTTGCCATCCGCGTGTCGCGGCGTTTGGAGTGCGGCAGCTATGCTGCCGCAGCAGCCGTGCTTGCGATCCGGTACGTGTCGCGGCGTTTGGAGTGCGGCAGCCATGCTGCCGCAGCAGCCGTGCTTGCGATTCGGTACGTGTCGCGGCGTCTGGAGTGCGGCAGCCATGCTGCCGCAGCAGCCGTGCTTGCGATCCGGTACGTGTTACGACGTTGACCCTGCTGGTCAGGGGGAGGCTGGATGTGCTCGTCACGATTATGGAGTTTGTGAGTAGTCAAGGAACCCCTTCAGTAAAGGGCCGGGTATTGGCAACTCCACGCTTAGTCAATCATTAGTCAGCCTTTAACGCCCTTTGCATACCGCCTTAACATCTCTCCTGTATCGTGCATAGAGGAAAAAAGAATCATGAGGTGGGAGCTGCAAGCAGATGCGTATCGCGTTGATTTGCGAAACCTTTCTCCCAGATGTCAACGGTGTGACAACGACCCTCTGTCGGTTGCTTGAGTATTTGCAGTACCAGGGGCACGACGTGCTCTTATTTGCTCCCCATGGCGCTCCCGCCAGTTATGCTGGTGCGGAGATTGTGCCGCTCAATGGTATGCCATTGCCACTCTACCCGGAAGTAAAGCTTACCCCTCCGCAACCGGGATTAACCGCTCGTTTGCAACGGTTTCAACCTGATCTGGTGCATCTGGTTGGCCCGGTAGTGTTAGGCGCTATCGTGCCCGGTATTGTGCGGCGGCTTGGCTTGCCGTTGATTGCTTCGTACCATACCGATTTTGGCGCGTACAGTCAGCATTACGGATTTGGCTTCCTCAAACACGGTGTCAATGCCTGGCTACGCTGGATTCACAACCGCTGCCGGATTAATCTCTGTCCTTCGCGCTTCACGATGAACGTGCTGCGCGCTGCTGGTTTTCGCCGCTTGCGCATCTGGGGCCGCGGTGTCGATATTGAACGTTTTCATCCCCGTTATCGCAGCGAGGCATGGCGGGCTGCGGTCGGTGCACAGCCCGGTGAGCGAGTTGTGCTCTATGTGGGGCGAGTAGCTGCCGAAAAGCGGGTTGATCTGTTGCCAGAGGCAATTCGTGGTCTGCCGAATGCCCGTCTGGTGATCGTTGGCGATGGGCCATTTCGCTCTGAATTGCAACGCCGTTGTGCCGGTCTGCCGGTTCATTTTACCGGCTATCTCAAAGGAGAAGATCTGGCAACAGCTTATGCCAGCGCCGACGTATTTGTCTTTCCGTCTGATACCGACACCTTTGGTCAGGTGGTACAGGAGGCAATGGCCTCGGCTCTGCCGGTGGTTGCTGCACGGGCTGGCGGTGCGCTTGATCTCATCCATCACGGTCAGAATGGCTACCTGTTCACGCCCGGTGTTGTGAGTGATCTGCGATCCCGGCTCCGCGAAGTCCTTGCCAGTGATGAACGACGCCTGGCCCAGGGTACGGTTGGACGGGCAATTGCTGAACAGCGTTCCTGGCCGCGGGTGATGCAAGAGTTGATGGGGTATTACGCGCAGGTGTTACGACCACGTAGGGTCAGGTCGCTGCGCCCATCTTGATAACAAAGTTACCCCTGTAGCACTGTTAGTAGAACTTATTTCATAAAACACTGTGCTGTCGCGCTCTAACAACCATTTGTGACGCTATCACGCGCCGGATTGGTTGCCTTGCTCGCTCATCATCCGCGTGTCGCGACGTTTGGAGTGCGGCAGCCATGCTGCCGCACCAGCCGTGCTCACGATCTGGCACGTGTCAGGTCGTTGACCCGGCTAGTCACGCGAATGCCGGGTATGCTCGTTACGATCATGGAATCGGTCAGCAACAAATAAGATACCCTCATAGTAGATGTTTTTTGAAACAGATTCTACATGCCCGTTGATTGTACAGGTTCCGTACAATCGGTTTCAAGGGCGAGAATATCGATCCGGGATCGCTGAATTTCTATCCAGTGACCGGCAAGCAATTGAGCGCAACCTACCAAATCGGCTATCCGCGGGGCACTGAGTGTTGTACGCAGCCCGATTGTCGCCCGTTCGCTCAGCCTGATCACCAGTTCGGTGTACAGGGTCTCGAACGGCAGATGTTCGCGCTGCACCTCCCAGGTCAATACATCGGCAACCTGACCGTAGATGACCGGTTCACTCAGTGGCGCAGTGGCAGTTTCGGTTGGTGATGGGATAAAACCTGCTCGCAACGGCGGAACTTGCATCCTGATACTGCTGAGTGCACACAGTAGTCGCACATTGATGATTTGGCCTACGAGCGTTGGATCAACCCGATGATGCCGGTCTACCAGCCAAAGCCTTGTTCCTGCTGCCGTGTCTGTACCGGCGTCCAGCGGCGTCACCACAATCTGCGGTAAGTAGCGCCGACCGTCTTCGTGTAATGCCCCTGGAATAAACTGGTCGTAACGACAGCGCAGATAGAGCCGATCCAGCGCCTTAAACCGCATTCTGTACCTCCGAAACATCCCGCTCTTCCATCTGGCGGGTTGCAGCTACGAGCCGCTGCTCATTCAGGGCAGCAATGAAATCTCGTGGTCGATCAGGGCTGATGATCACAACCGAAGCATCATAGCGGGCGATGGCAACCAGCCGATGGCGATTGGTGGCAAAGAGGGCGACTTGCCCGTATGGATCAAGCCGAAACGGTCCCTGATACCCGAAGACGCCAGGGTTGAACGCAAAACGCAATCCGAAGCGTGGCATATCTGCTAAGCCAGTAGCCAGCGAGACCCCGCTGATCTGATCGAACGGGATAATCATTGCCGGTACCCAGCGACGTTCGATAACCAGTGCGTTGGCATCAATCCGGTACGCCCGTGGCTGAAAGGCATAACTCAGCAAGAGAAAGAGTGCCAGTGCGGCTGCCAGTCCCAATGGTATCTGTAAGCCGTTCCAGCGGATATTGGCAAGGTAGGCAAAAAACTGTGGTAGTACCAGCAACCCACCAAGATACGCCAGGCCATACGTAATCTTGACCGCATATTCATCAAGTGGTGCCGGCATAAAGCGGTTGGGTTGAGATTGAGTCATGCTACCTTCCTTTGCTTTGCATTGGTAACGTTACTTCATTATAGCGCGAAGTCTCTGTCGTAACGGGTCTGGTGGATTTCCGGTTCAGTTCATGATACCTGCTATGTCGAAATCCTGCGCCGGATAGTAACACGCGCATTGACGCACGTGTCGCTTTGTTTAACGTACAGAAGTCATCCTTACCTTCCTCCCGTAGCCGATGCCAGGTGGTAGGTCAGCCCACGTGCGCGCTCCCAATGGTGTAATCGTATGGTGACAACCGTCAGGTAATATGTGCAATCCCTTCCCTACCGCACAGTCTTCGCCGGGTGAATAGTTGTAATTTTGCATATATAACAAGTTATTGCATTTCATTTGATGTTATTGCATAATCTATAGTGTGGCTGCGGCTGTTCATACGTCACTGCCATTCAGGTGAGCAGCACTGGCGCTATCGTGCAGGTATCACGTGCTTGCTATTGGTAGCAGGCGTGAAGTCTAAAACTCCTGCTCTACGTACATCACACAGGATACAGTATGGTTGCTGCATCGCCTTTACCACTCTTACCGGTGTCGCCCGACTACATCACCTGGCGCGGCCTGCCGATTGCCGTCTACCAGGCCGGTACCGGTCAACCCGTCCTGCTCATTCACAGCATTAATGCTGCTGCATCGGTGTTCGAGATGCGCGAACCATTTCAACGCCTGAGCCGGCATTTTGCCGTCCACGCGGTCGATCTGCCCGGATACGGCAATTCAGCGCGTCCGCCCTGGCGTTATCGGGCTGCGGTGTATATCGATCTGATCACGACCATCCTCGAACGGATCGGTCAACCGGCTGCCCTGATTGCCAGTTCATTAGGCGCGGCGTATGCGGTGATGGCTACTGTGCGCCGCCCCGACCTGGTCAATCGCCTGGTGCTGATCTGTCCTACCGGTATTGGTCAACTGGATCGTCCACCCGGTGTAGCAGCGTACACCCTCTACCAAATCCTCCGCAGCCCGATAGGTCGGCTGCTGTATCGATTACTCACCACGCGGGCCAGCATTCGCCTTTTTCTCACCAGTCAGGCATACGCCGATCCGGCAAATGTTACTTCTGAACGTCTGCACGGTTTCTATCAGACATGCCGTCGCCCTGGTTCGTATTATGCACCGATCTGTTTTCTTAGTGGCCTGCTTAACTGTAATATTGCCTCAGCCTTCGCGACCCTGACCCAACCGACTCTTCTGGTTTGGGGGAGTGATGCCACGACCACACCTTTGCGGTTGGCGGCCAGTTTCGTTCGGGTTCGGGTAGCAACAAAAGTGGTAGTGATTGATCGAGCCAGTTTGCTGGTGCAGGATGAACAACCAGAAGCGTTTATAGAACAGGTTATGCCGTTTCTTTCCTGACGGTTAAACATCGGAACTGTCGGTACCAAGGGGAGAGCGATGTTGCCTCTTCCCGGAATCTGGTTGAATAGAAGTTATAGCACGCTGTCGCGCTGTACCTTCGGACACTAGAACTTATTTCACTAAAGCTGTGCTGTCGTACTATCAGACTATCGCACAGGTCCATGAACGCTTACCAAATCACCAACGACAGGATTCCTGCTCCCACTCCATCTGTATGGAATTGAGGAGTGTTGACGACTATCTACAGTGCCATCACGCGCTGGATAGGTTGCCTTGCCCCTCGTCATGTGCGTGTCGCACTCCACACCGCGCGACACGAGCATAACGAGCGGATACAGCAATCCACCCGGCACGTGCTGGCACGGCTAGAGCTGTGCGCTGCCACCGGGCCAGTCGCTCAAAACAGCACCAATAGCGATCATACCCGCCTGATGCGCACGTGGTTGACACCGGTTATGGGTAATGCATAGCCCAGCGCAGGCAGGGGCGGGTCGCCTCTCACTGCTGGAAGCAGCGCAACTCCAACACCCTACGCCCGTCGGAGCAACTCAAGCAATGCTGCTGCCAGCTTTTGGCCGTCGTGGCGCAGCACCCGTACTGCCCGGCTCTGCTGTGGATTATCGAGTGATGTCGTGTACTGAATGACCGCTGCCGACAAATCGGCCTCGATGACCATACTACCCTCGATCATCACCCCACGCTGACCATGCATATCGCCAGGGATCGTTGCCAGCTCCTCGTAATCACTCGGATCGAGATAGACGGGGGTTTGATGGGCCGCGGCGTAGATGCGCGTCGTCTCCGGATCAATGCGTTGGGCATTGACCAGCACATAATCCGGGGTGATACCGGCAAACTCTCTGATCACGCGGATATGATCGGCGACGCGAAAGCCGCTCGTTCGCCCTGGCTCGGTCATCAAATTGCAGATGAAGATCTTCTTCGCACTACTTGTCCGTACCGCTTCGGCAAACTCGGGCAGCAGAAAGTTGGGCAGAATGCTCTCGAAGAGACTTCCCGGCCCTAACACAATCGCATCAGCTTCACGCAGCGCATCCAGGGTTACCCGCGTCAATTGCGGGAGCGCCGCCTGACTCAGCCGCAACTGACGCACATACCGTTCCGCCAGTTCAGGATGCAGGTGAATGTGACGCACATCGATCAGCGTGCCATCATCAAGCTCAGCAATTACTTCGAGCGGTTCTGGGGTCGGCACGACGTAATAGACATTCGGTTGGTTCAGCAACCCCGAAGCACGATAGTAATACTCAACCGGATCGGTGATCGGGACAATACACGTCATGCGATCAACCTGATCGCTCAATCCCGACAAAATCAACATCCCGGCACCGCCAGAGATAACTACAACCCGGCGTGGCCGACGCGCCCGGTCATATCCCAAGACCAGCTCACCATCGGCAGGCAACTGTTGTGGGCGAGGAATGACTACCACGCCGCTAAGCTGCCAGATACCCCCCGCCAGCACCATCAGCCCGACCGCCAGCAGCAGAACACCGCGCAGTGGGCGCGGCAGAAATTGCAGAGTCAACCACCAGACAACGTCGGGCAACCCTTCGACGGTACGATAGGCATGGATGAAGAGGTAAGCAACCCCCAGCGAGAGCAGCACGATCCCGATAAAAGTAAGGGAGAGCGATGGCAGCAGGTGGCGTAATGCGCTTAGACGACTGACAATTTGTTTCATGGATTAGACACTCTACAACGGATTACTGAACACCAAATTGAGCGCGTAGGGCAGTGTACAGAGTGCGCAGCCCACCGTTGCTCCGCGCCGCTGCTTCGCAAAAGAACAGACCGGCCAGCAATCCATCCGGGCAGGAACTCCAGCGGCTCAGTGCCACTTCGCCACTCGCCGTCATTGCCACAACCGGTTGCCGTTCGGTGTACAAACCATCACCGGCCAGTTCGAGCTTCATCCCGGTTGCTTCTTGCCACGCAGCCAGTTGCCTTGCCTGAGCCTGCAACGGGCTATTTGGAGCTGGTGGCGGTGCAATCACCAGGCCACGCTGCCGGTAGTGGGTAGCAAGGTGACCGGCCAGCAGCAGTGCAGCCTCAAACGGTTCCAGCACTTCACCACCCGGTTCAACCACAGCCAATGCAGTACCATCACCGGCAATCGCCAATCCGAGGTGTGAGTCGCTCTCCCGCACCAGCTTCCGTAACCGGTGAAGACTCGCTTCAAATGGCTGCGGCGACCCACGCCCAAAGAGCGGGTCTGGATCACGATTAATCTCAATTGCCCGTGTCTGTCCCCCTTCACCGAACAGAGTTGTGATGATACCGGCAGTTGTACCGGCCATGGCATCGACGAAAAAGGTCAGCGGGAGGCGGCGAATAGCATCCAGATCAATCGCCTGACGTAAGGCCTCGATGTAGGGTGTACGAATATCAATAGTCGCTATATTCGGCGTGGCAGGTGGAAACTCAACGTCTGGCAACGGAGCAGATGTCGGTGCAATGCTCAAACCAGACTTCTCATCAGCGATCAGGAGCAACCCCCCGATATAGTAAGGGCGATTGCGCGCCGACACATACAATGCACAATCGGCCTGCTTCTGATCGAGCGCGTGGTGGATGGCGGGCAGGGGGGTTGGCGTGCTGGCGAGCAGAACTGTTACCCCCTGCGCCACCAGGTCTTGTGCCAGCGTCTGGGCAAAGAGGTTTGCCAGAAAGCGCGTATCAAAACCGATCAAACAACGCGCACGTTGTTGAGCCAACGCCATACCAACCGTCATCGCCCGGCGACGCAGGTGTTCAAGCGTGAACCCGGCAGTATACGCTGCCTCCCACGACTGTAGGAAAGGGCGTCGATACGCGCTCATGCCCGTGTGCGGAACTCCTCGACGACA
>Ga0101945_1002714_pt1 | contig 11652 bp, 13 predicted proteins | sample DewCreD2012metaG_2_FD_75246 | JGI IMG/M metagenome (GOLD analysis project Ga0101945, IMG submission 75246) | Hot spring sediment bacterial and archeal communities from British Columbia, Canada, to study Microbial Dark Matter (Phase II) - Dewar... ... | reverse complement strand
CGGATCGATCCGCTGGGGCGGCTTGGGCAGCTGGATGGGCTTGCCGGTCTTCGGGTCCCGCAGGTCCGGCCGGATCTCCACCAGCCGCCAGAGGAGGGGGTCCTCGGGGCAGAGGGGGGCGGGGGTGGCGGTGGGCCGGGAGGCGGCCGCCGTCACGGTGGCGAAGACCGCCGTGGCCGTGGGCGGGGGCAGGGTGGGGGCGGGGCGCTCGGCGGGGAGGGCCTGGCGGCTCTGGAAGAAGGCCCAGAGGAAGACGGCGGCGGCCAGCCCCAGGGGGAGGAGGAGGGCATAAGCGGCCGGGCGGAGGCGGCGCCGGCCATAGTCGTCATACGTGAGATACCACCACAGCTCCCGGATCAGGGTGCGGATCCCGCGCATCGGACACCTCCGGTGAAGATGGAATGCGCTCATCCGGATGATCGCCATGGGCAGGGGGCTCTTCCTTCGGGGGACGGTGGGGGAAAACCGCCCACCCGCCTCCCCATTCGAGCCGGGCGATGCCCTCCCAGACGGCCGGGTTCCGGCCGGCCCGGATCACCCCCACGGCACGTCCCCGAACCCCCCCACGGGCCGGTCGCCCCCTCGCCCCCTCCCCGAAACAGGGAGGGCGCGGGGAGCCAAGCCCGTGGGGCCCGGGATCCTCGGTCCCATCGGCGCGCATCCCGAGGGAGGGGCCACGCCCTCTTCCGCGCTTCAGCGCCTCGGGCCGCCGGGGGCCTGGAGGGGAGCAGGCCCCGGGGATCCGGAAGGCCCTCCGGGGGGAGCGGTCCCGTCCTCCAAGTCCTCCTCTCCCCACATCTGGCGCAGCCGGCTTAACCCCTCCTGCAACCACCGCTCCCCCTCCCCCCGCGGCAAGCCCAGCCGGCGCTCGATGACCGGAAGGGGATGCATCCGCCGGCCCTCCAGGCCATAGAAGCAGGCGATCACCTCAAAGGCCAGGGGGGATTCCGCTCTCAACCGGCTGAGCAGGGCGTCGAGCGTATGCCGGAGCTCGACGTCGTGGAGGGCATCCTCCTCCGCTTCCAGGTCATCCAGGCGCTCGTCGGAAAGGCCGCGCTCCAACCGGGCCGGGAGCTGGCGCTGGATCTCCCGTCTCAGGAAGAAGTCGAGGTGGGGGTAGAGGTAGGTGGTGAAACGGGCCCGCCGGGGATCCCAGCGATCCACCGCCTCGCAGGCCATCCGGAAGCCTTCCTGCAGCACATCCTCCCATTCCAGCCAGGGCGGCAGGTCCAGGGTGCGGATGACGCGGGCGGCGGCGCGTCCGACCAGCTGATGGATCCGATCGAAGTCCGCAAACGCCTGGCGCATCTTGGCGCGGGTCATGGGAACCGATCCTCCGGGATGGATTGGGGCGCGCTGGGAGCCGGGCTCGATGAGGGGATAGGGGTTTTCTCCACGCGCGTCCATAGCAATGATAGCAAATCCTGACCTTCAGAAACCCCAGCCCAAATGAAAAACGGGAAAAATGGGAAAAACCCTGGTGTCTATCATGTTGATGGAACCTGACGCTTCGGAGGGCCGACATGGGCCGAATCTATCAGGTGGATTATGAACGCGCTTTCTCCCTCTGTTCGGAGATGGAACGGGTTTTCGAGGCGATGGAAGGACAGGGGATCCAGCTCCACGGACTTCTGGAGTCGGTAGCGTCCCGCTGGCTTCCCCATGGGGCCATCGTCCGCGCATATGGGGAAGGGATGGACCGTCGGATCCGGGGATCGCTGAGCGAGAGCCGGGCCAGCATCGCCTCCCTCCGGCAGGCGTTGCTTTCCCTGAAAGCATTAGAGGAGGAACAAGCCCGACGGATGCGCTCCGCCCGCGCTCACTGAGCCCATCGATGGAGGTGCCCGATGTCGATCAGCCGCTTTGATTACGATGCGATGTTAGCCATCGCCCGGAGGATTGAACAGGGCGGTGTGGACCTCGAGGCCTACCTGGAGCAGGTCCAGGCAGCGGCCCGAGGGTTGGAGGAGCAATGCCGCTCGCCCTTCGCTGAGGCGCTGCAGGCCCGGAGCGCGGAGTGGGTTCGGGCGGGAACGGAGATCGCTCGCAGCCTGAAAGCGCTGGGGGTCGATCTGGCCCGCATCGTGGAGGCCCAGCGGACAGCGGAGGAGCAGGAGGGGGCGCGCTTCGCCCATCTTCCCCAATGAAGGGAGGAGGGCGGCTGAAGCCCCCGCTTGTGCGCTCCCTTTCTCATTCCAAACCTGAAATCGGAGGCAGCGATGAGCGTGGATCCGCGCGGTCTGGGGGGATGGCTGGTCCACGAACCGGAGGCGATCCAGAGTTACCGGCGCCTGCTGATGGATGAACGGCCGGAGCAGCTCCTGGCTGGCCTGACGGCGGCCATCCAGAGCGAGCTTCCGACGCTGTGGACGGGGGAGGCGGCCCAGGGCTACCTCGAGGAGGCCGCGCGACGGCTGGAGGAGTTCCGGCGCTGGCTGGAGGCACGCCGACGGCTGGACGAACGGATCGGAGCGGGCGAGGCCCGGATCGCTGAGGCGATCGCGGAGGTCAGCCGGATGCTTCAGGCGCTGCCCGAGCCGTAAGCTGGAATGGGACGGGCCATCTGGATGCTGACCCAAGTTGGAAAGGGGCTGATCCGCTTTGAGCTGCTATGGGACGTGTGAGGCCCTAGGCCTCCAGCTACTTCCCGCGATATTCAGGAGGCAGAGGTAGGGGGATGGAAAACGGACATCGACTGCGGGTTCATCCCGAGGCAGTCCGCTCATATGCCCAGGCGTTGCGACAGTGGGCGGAACGATGGCTGGAGCTGGAACGGCAGGCGCAGATGGTGGGCCGCCAGCTCTCGGAAACTGTGCGGGCGGTCCCCGGAGAGCAGTTCGGAGGGTCCTGGGCGGCCCAGACGCCCCGCCGGGCGCAGATCGCCGAGCGAAGCCTTGGGCTGGCCCAGGCCCTCGAAACCGGGATCGCCCGCCTGGATCAGGCTTTCCAGGAGGCCGCCCATGGGCTCTGGTCCCTCTCTGGGGCTCCCTCCGGGCCATTGCCTGACATCCCCCTGGCGGTGGATGCGAACGGGCGCCCGATCGCCAGTCAGTTTGAGATGCGCGTTGACGCGGAGATCCTGCGCCGGGCGGGCGTTTCCGAGGATCAGATCGCGCGGTTACAGGAGCCAGATGGGCGGATCCGGTGGTATGCCGCATGTGGGCCGGTGGCGCTGAGCGTGGCGTTACGGGCGCTGGGCCAGCCCGTAACGGCCCAGGAAGCGGTGGATCGGATGCTCGCAGAGCGGATGGCCGACAAGGGCTTCCGGGAGCGGATTCAGAACGATGTGGCATCCCGCCTGCAGAAGGGCCGGCGCGGCCTGGGCTTTTATACGGGGGAAGAAGATCTCAAAGCGATCGCTCGCTCCTATGGAACGGAAATGGAACGGGCACGCCTGCCGGATGGCCAGCGCGATCCAGAGGCGCTGTGGCGCGGCCTCCGGGAGCGCTTGGAACGCGGGGAACAGCTCATGATGCTGGTGCGGATCCAGGAGAGGCGGGGCGCCCATCCCGGGGACGGCAGGCTGGTTTCATATACCACCCCGGAGGATCCCAACACGGTTCCCCACTGGGTGACGCTGGGCGAGCTGGAAGAGGGAGCGGACGGCCGCTATGTCACCCTTTATAACCCCTATCAGAACACCCGGGAGCGTTACCGATGGGAGGAATTCGTGGCCAGCATCGACGGGCAGGCCCGTGGGGGGAGCTGGTGGGCACTGAGCGTTCGAAACCCGGAAACCGGAGGGATCCCATGAGCGGCGGGCGCGTTCGGCGGTGGGCATTCCTCATCCTGATGGGATGGGCCGGCTGCGGCTCGCCCCCGGCCCGCCTCACACCGGCAACGCCGGAGACCCCCGCCCCTATCCCGCCCACGGCCACGCCGACGAGAGCGGGGGTTCCCACTCCGACACGGACCCCGACGAAGCCGCCCCCTGCGACGGCCTCCCCGACCGCCCGGCCCACCGCTGCAAAGGCGCAGGCCTTTATGCCCCGCCCGTTCCCGGATGGCTTCCAGACGGAGGGGAACTGGATCGCGTTGGAGGTGGACACCTACCGGCAGGACGGGGAGCGGGAGCGTTCGGACCTGTGGTTCACGGATGGCCAGCGGTGGCTGGGGCCGATCCCGCTCCGGGAAGGAGAAGACAGGAGTCTTCAAAAAGCTTTCGGGCGGCGGCAGGGGGAATCGATCGAGCTGTGCGCGACGCTTGCGACCCGTTCGGTCTGCACCCCGGCCCCGCCCGGCATCTCCCTCGGCGCTCCGGAGCCGTCCTCCATCCGCGCGGAAGCGTGCCGCGATGGACAGGCCATCTGCACGATTGGGCCAGACGGCTCCACTCGGGAGTTCCCACTCCCGGCGGATCTCATCGAGGGCTGGCAAGCGCGGCCCCTCTGCGTTTCCCGGGACCGATGGGTGATTGTGGAAGTCTTCGAAAGGTTCAAAGAAGGAGAAGAGGGGGTGTCCCTGCCATCCAGGGTATATCGCCTGGACATGGCGAGGGGCATCTACGAGCTGGTCTCCGGAACCGAGGAGGCCCGAGCGGAGCGGATCAGGGCCTTTCAGCGCCAGGGGGTTCTCCCTGAGTGGATCTCCTGGGCTTATGACCCCCAGGAGCTGGAACCAGAGATGTGCTCGCCGGACACGCGCTTTTACCTGATGCGCTTCGGGGGTGGGATGGGGGGCAGCGAGGACTCGGCGTGGATCCTGCGCGTCGAGGATGGCGCCCTTTACCCGCTCCCCGGTCCGCAGGCCCAATGGGTCCGGCTGGAGCGGGGAGGCCGTTGAGCCGGGCGAAATCCGCATCCCGGGTCCTGCCCTCCGGGCGCTGGATCCCTTAATCTTTGATCACATCAGCTCAGCGGCGGCGGATGGAGCTTTCACGGGAGAAGTGCCCATGTTTCCAGAGCCCCATGTGGAAGCCATAGAAGGACAGGCCTTCACAAAGGAGGTGCTTCCCGCTCACGCCCTGGAAGAGATGCGGGCGCATCTGGCGCGGCTGACCGGAGGGAGGCCGGCACGGCCGGCCGATGCCCTGCGGGCGGCCCGGGAGCGGCTGGGCCCCTCGGTGGGCCCTGAGGTCCTGGCCCGAGCGGCCATGGAGCTGCTCGACTGGGGGGAGCTTTACGAGCTGCTCGCGGATCCCCGGGTGGAGGATATTGCCATCCAGCATCGCCGTTACATCTACGCCTTCCGGGGGGGCCGGTGGACGCGGCAGGGGGAGATCCAGGACCCCGACCGCCTGTGGGGTGGGATCCGCAGATTGTGTGAGGCCTTCGGCCTCCGGACCCCTAACGACATCAAGCCGGCGGCGGAGGGTGCCTTCTCCCTCGACTTCCCTGAGCCCATCGGCTTCCTCACCGTCCGCGTCTCCTGGAGTGAGCCGCCCATTGTCCCCTCCAGCTGTCTCACCCTCCGGCTCGCCCGACCCGGCCGGGCACCGGACCTGGAGCGCCTAATTGGGGAGGGCGTGCTGTCCCCAGAAGCCCGGGATTATCTGGTGGGCGTGCTGGACCGTAAGGGGACGCTTATCATCGCCGGGCCCACGGGCTGTGGGAAGACCACCCTGGCCCGGGCGCTGCTGCGGGTGGCCGCCCGCCGGTTCCGCCTGGTGGTCATTGAGGATTCCTATGAGCTGATGATCTTCTGGGACGGTCGCCCGGAGAGCGATCCGGGCAACGTGGTGCACAAGCTCACCCGCCCCAGGCTTCCCGGGGAGGACATCGTGCCGTTCACGGCCTTTGATCTCCTGGTGATGGCTCTGCGGGAGCGGCCGGACGGGATCGTGGTGGGGGAGGCCCGGGGCCCGGAGGCCTTCGAGATCCTGCGGGCAGCCAACACCGGCCACGGCCCCCAGGTGACCACCCTCCACACCGACAGCATCGAGCGGGTGTGGTCCCGGTATCTGCAGATGGCCCAGAGCCATCCGGAGGCCCGGGATCTGCCGATCCGGACGCTGGCGATGATGTTCGCAGAGGCGGTGACGGCTGTGGCGGTGCTGGCCTATCGAGAGGAAAGCGGGGGGATGCGCCGGTTTGTGGAGGCCATCGCCGAGGTGATGCCGGAGCTGGAAGGGGAAGGCGACCTCCCGGTTCTTCGGACCATCTTCTTCCGGGAGGATGGGCATCTGACCCCGGTTTCCCGACCGATCCGGCCCGGGTTCTCTGCCGAGGCGCTGGGGCTGGAACGCCTGCCCTGGCGGGGCGGCACCCACGTGTGGTGATCCAGCGACCGGAGCCCATGATCGCCTGGGTCCTCCTCCTGGGTGCCCTTGTGTTTTCCCCGCAGCTTCCACCGCTGGCGAAGGCCAGCGCGATCGGGGCCTTCCTGCTGTTGTCCCTTCGAAGGCAAAAGTAGCTAAGGGCTAAGGAGGGAAGGATGGAGGATGGGATCGCCATCCTGATCGGTGTGCTCGTGGGTGCCGGGGTGCTGGCGGCGATCGCCCGGCCCCGGGAGCAGTTGCTGGCCCTCCAGGGGTTCCGGGAGATCCGGGGTCGACTGGGGCTGGAAAGGACCCTGCGGACGGCGGGCATCGATATGCCGCCTTTTCTCTTCTTGCAGTTCGTCGCCCTGTGGGCGGCGGGAGGCTTCTTCCTGGGCCTGGTAGCCGGCCTGGGGCTGGTTTCCGCCGTTATGCTGGCGGTCTTCGGGGCGACGTTTTACTACATCCGGGCCCGGGAGCAGGCGGCGGAGCGGCGGCTCCGGCTGGCAATGGAGCTGATGGTGTTCCTGCGGGGAGTGGCCGGAGGGATGCGGGCCGGCCTTCCCCGGTCGGAGGCGGTGGCCCGGGCGAAGGAGCTCGCCGGGCCCCTGGCCCGGGAGGCCGTATCCGATCTGGAACGGCGGCTGGAGCGAGCGGGGGCCAGCCCCGAGGGACGGGAGGAGGCGATCTGGGCCTGGGCCCGCGATTATGGCCATCCGGTGGTGACCGCCGCCGCTCAGGTGCTGGGAGTGCTGGCCACCGGCGGGGCCGGGATCCAGGATCTGGTAGGAGCCGTCTCTGAGAGTCTGGATCGGATCCGGCGGATCCTGCAGGTGGCCCGGGCCCGGGGGCGGGGGATGCAGAACCAGATCTATATGATCATCGCAATGAGCGCCGGAGGACTGGTGCTCCTTTCGTCTGCCGCCCCTGAGTTTCGCGATCTTCTGCTGGCGAACCCCCTCAACCCGATCCTGGTGGTGGGAGGATGGTTCGGATCGTTGCTGGTTTCGGAATACATCATGGATCGCTATTTCTCGATGGAGGAGACCGTAGGCATTGCTCGGGGAAAGGCCGGGCTCATCCCCTTGGATCGTTATGGGAATCCCATCCTGCCAGAGGTGTAGCCCGGCGATCAGCGTCAAGATAGGGATATCGTAACGGGCGAACTTCGCATCGCCGATGCGGGAGGAGGAGATGGGCAGCGTGGAGCTGGCGATGGTGGTCGCAGCGGCACTCACCCTGGGAGGATTCTGGGCCGCCTTCCTGCGGCCTCGAATCCGGATCCGCCTGGAGGGCGCGGATCGAGATCCCCTGGATCGGGGGGTGATGCTGCCGGATTGGATGGCCCCCCTCTACCCCCTGTTCTGGCCCGTCCTGAGGACCCTGGACGAGGTCGGGGTGATGAAAGGAGATCTGGCGGAGCGGATCGCCTGCTCGGGCTATGCGCCTTACGCCACCATCTCAGCCGTATGGGCGGCAAGGCTGCGGGGGATGGCGCTGGGCCTGGCGGCGATGGTGATCGGCATGGGGCTGTTCGGGGCGCTATGGGAGACCCCCTTTCCCGGAGTGATCGCCGGGCTGGCGGTGGGGTTGTATGGGCTGACGGCCCCGGATCGGGAGATAGCGCGAGCGATCGCCGATCGGCGGCGCCGGTTCCGGGCCAATATGCTGCTGGTGGTGGCAACCGCCCGGGGCTTTCTCCGGGCGGGGCGGTCCTTCGATGAGGCCTTCTCCCGGGCAGCCCAGGGGGATGGGGTGTTCGCTAACTGGGTGCGGTTCCTCATCGCCCGGCACAACAGTGTGGGGCTGGCCGCCATCGAAGAAGGGCGGCGTCATACCCCAGATCCCCGGGACCCCTATGTGGTCCGTTTCCTGGATATGGCCCGGCTGGCATGGACGGGCGGTTCGGGGATGGACACCATCCTGGAGGGGATGGTGCAGGATCTGGCAGTGGATATGGAGCAAGGGATCTCCGAGATCGTTACCACAGTGGAGCCCCTGGTGCTGGGGGCAGGGATCCTGGCGATCGCCGGGTATGTGCTGGCGATCCTGATGCCGGTGTTCTTGGGCAGCGAGGCTTTCCTGGGGTTCTGAAGATCAGGCCTCCACAAGAGAGCGTCAGGGCCCCTTTCAGCAAGGATGCGGAAGATGCCCCGCCGAAAGGGGTTCCGAGAACGGAGGAAGGACACTCTGGCCGACTGGCATCCATGCCCAGCGGCATTCATTCGGCATCCTTAACTCCATACAGGGAGGTGTGCGATGTTCTCTGAGATCCGACGGTTCCTGCTGAACGAGGAGGGGGCTTCTCTGGTGGAGTTCGCGCTGCTCTTTCTGTTCATCGCCGTGGTGGCCGCGCTGGCCCTGCCCGGGGTGCGCCAACGGATCCTGAACGCTTTCCGGATCGGCGGCCAGAAGATGGATGAGGCCACCGGCGCGGCCAGCGGCGGCGAGTGAGGGAGGGCCGATGGGACGCGGACGCCGTCGGCGGGACCAGCGGGGCCAGAGCCTGGTCTCCTTCGCCCTGGCCATGGTCCCCTTCTTCCTGTTGCTCCTCTATATGCTCTACGCGGGCGCCTATGCCATCCGGTGGACGGTTCGCTCCCGGGAGATGGCCGAGGCTGCCTTCCGGGCCTCCGCCTATCCCGGGACGACCTCCGGGGCGATCGTCTCGGCCATGGATCCGGCCCGGCGATCGCTGGAGGCCCGCGCCGACGAGGTCCGGGAGACCGGCGGGCGCTTCTACGGCGTCCCGATCCGCTGGCGGGTGGCCCTGTCCCTGCTCTTCCGGAAGTGGCGGTTCTGGGACGGGCCGCCCGCGGGCTGGTGGTGAGGAGGCCGGGATGGGGCGGCCGAAGCGGACGCGAGGGGAGGCCCTCACGGAGCTGGCCCTGGCCCTGCCGGTCCTGGCCCTGATGTTCTGGGGGGTCCTGGGCCTGATGGAGCGGGGGCGGACGGCGGCGCTCGCGGTCTGGGCGGCGTATGCCTGCGCCTCCCAGGCCTCCCAGACCCCGGATGCGGCGCAAGGCTTGCGCCAGGGGGAGGCGGCGGCCCGGGCCGTCCTGGGGCGGCGCCTGGTGGACGTCACCGTCCAGCATGAGGGGACCTGGGGCGGCCGGGTGGTGTGCACGGTGATCGCCCGGCCGACCCTGTTCGTCCCCGCCCTTCCGTTCCTGGGGCGGGACGTCCGGGTCCGACAAGAGACCTATGTGGAGCGCTGGAAATCCGACTGGCGGGAGCTTTCGCCATGAGCCTCTTGCCGTTCCTGGCGCTTTACATCGCCATCGTCTTCGCCCCGCTGACGGCGGCGATCCGGGACCTGATGGTCCATCAGATCCGGATCGAGCGGACGCGGACGGTCCTGAACCTGGCCCTGCGGGATGGGGCGCAGGTGAGCGCCCCGGACGCGCAGGGGCATCTGGTCGGGGATCCCGCCGCGATGGAGGCCCGGGTGTGGGAGATCTGGGCCGGCGCCCGGATCCCGGGGGCGGTCCTGGAGGAGGTGTCCTGCGCGCCGGCGCCGCCGACATGTCGGGCCCGGGTTCGGGTGACCACCCGGGGGTTGCTGGGAACCCTCTCCGCCCACATCGCGGTGGAAGCAAACGTGCTGGAGGGGATCACTCGAGAGGGCCAGTGAAAGACTTCTTTTCTGTAAAGCGAACGGGCTGTCCCGCCACGTGGCCAGCACCCAACCCGCCCCACCTATGGCCACCGCGCGGGCGGAAGCGCTGATCAGAACTCCGGCCTCATCTGATCAGAGGATCCCTGGGCATGGACCTGGATGCCCATCTTCGCCAATCGAATGGACCCGAAGGGCCGGAGAATCGATCCGGATGCCTAGGCTGCCCCAGCGCAGCGACCCGCCCTGCGTCTGCGAGGCCCCGGTCCAGGATTTCACTCTCACCCTGATCCCAGCCCTGAGGCTCCTGCCCTCCTGGTGCCAGGCGAAATCCTCTCCGTCTCCTGGCTCGGGGTCCTCAGAGGTTTTTCCCATTTTTCCCGTTTTTCATTTGGGCTGGGGTTTCTGAAGGTCAGGATTTGCTATCATTGCTATGGACGCGCGTGGAGAAAACCCCTATCCCCTCATCGAGCCCGGCTCCCAGCGCGCCCCAATCCATCCCGGAGGATCGGTTCCCATGACCCGCGCCAAGATGCGCCAGGCGTTTGCGGACTTCGATCGGATCCATCAGCTGGTCGGACGCGCCGCCGCCCGCGTCATCCGCACCCTGGACCTGCCGCCCTGGCTGGAATGGGAGGATGTGCTGCAGGAAGGCTTCCGGATGGCCTGCGAGGCGGTGGATCGCTGGGATCCCCGGCGGGCCCGTTTCACCACCTACCTCTACCCCCACCTCGACTTCTTCCTGAGACGGGAGATCCAGCGCCAGCTCCCGGCCCGGTTGGAGCGCGGCCTTTCCGACGAGCGCCTGGATGACCTGGAAGCGGAGGAGGATGCCCTCCACGACGTCGAGCTCCGGCATACGCTCGACGCCCTGCTCAGCCGGTTGAGAGCGGAATCCCCCCTGGCCTTTGAGGTGATCGCCTGCTTCTATGGCCTGGAGGGCCGGCGGATGCATCCCCTTCCGGTCATCGAGCGCCGGCTGGGCTTGCCGCGGGGGGAGGGGGAGCGGTGGTTGCAGGAGGGGTTAAGCCGGCTGCGCCAGATGTGGGGAGAGGAGGACTTGGAGGACGGGACCGCTCCCCCCGGAGGGCCTTCCGGATCCCCGGGGCCTGCTCCCCTCCAGGCCCCCGGCGGCCCGAGGCGCTGAAGCGCGGAAGAGGGCGTGGCCCCTCCCTCGGGATGCGCGCCGATGGGACCGAGGATCCCGGGCCCCACGGGCTTGGCTCCCCGCGCCCTCCCTGTTTCGGGGAGGGGGCGAGGGGGCGACCGGCCCGTGGGGGGGTTCGGGGACGTGCCGTGGGGGTGATCCGGGCCGGCCGGAACCCGGCCGTCTGGGAGGGCATCGCCCGGCTCGAATGGGGAGGCGGGTGGGCGGTTTTCCCCCACCGTCCCCCGAAGGAAGAGCCCCCTGCCCATGGCGATCATCCGGATGAGCGCATTCCATCTTCACCGGAGGTGTCCGATGCGCGGGATCCGCACCCTGATCCGGGAGCTGTGGTGGTATCTCACGTATGACGACTATGGCCGGCGCCGCCTCCGCCCGGCCGCTTATGCCCTCCTCCTCCCCCTGGGGCTGGCCGCCGCCGTCTTCCTCTGGGCCTTCTTCCAGAGCCGCCAGGCCCTCCCCGCCGAGCGCCCCGCCCCCACCCTGCCCCCGCCCACGGCCACGGCGGTCTTCGCCACCGTGACGGCGGCCGCCTCCCGGCCCACCGCCACCCCCGCCCCCCTCTGCCCCGAGGACCCCCTCCTCTGGCGGCTGGTGGAGATCCGGCCGGACCTGCGGGACCCGAAGACCGGCAAGCCCATCCAGCTGCCCAAGCCGCCCCAGCGGATCGATCCG
>Ga0101945_1002703_pt1 | contig 11700 bp, 10 predicted proteins | sample DewCreD2012metaG_2_FD_75246 | JGI IMG/M metagenome (GOLD analysis project Ga0101945, IMG submission 75246) | Hot spring sediment bacterial and archeal communities from British Columbia, Canada, to study Microbial Dark Matter (Phase II) - Dewar... ... | reverse complement strand
GGCGACGGCGATGCGCACGCCCGCAGGCAACTGCCGCTGCAGCGCGGCCACCGCCCGGCGGATACCTTCAGCTACCGCCACCGTGTTGGCCCCCGACTGCTTCTGGATGGAGACACCCACGCTGTCCCTGCCGTTCAGGCGGGTGAACTGCTCCGGCTCCTTGGTCGTATCGCGCACGTCGGCCACGGCCCGCAGCGGGACGGTAGAGCCGTCGAGGCGGCGCAGAGGCAGCCTCTCGATTTCCTCTGCCGTGGCGAACTGTCCCACCACGCGCACCAGGAACTCTTCGTCCCCTTCCCGGATCCGGCCGGATGGGACGTTCAGGTTGGCCTGGCGCAGGGCGTCCTCCAGGTGAGCGACGGTCAGCCCTTCGGCACGCAGGCGGTCCTGCGAGACCTCGATGCGGATCTCCCGCACAAGCCCTCCGGAGACCGTCACCGCAGCCACACCCGGCACCCGCTCCAGGGTGGGCTTGATCACGTCCTCCGCCAGCCGGCGCAGGGCCAGGGGGTCCGGACCGCTCACGCCCAGGAGCATCACCGGCAGGGCGCTGAAATTGAACCGCTGCACCACCGGGTCTCCCGCGTCGCGGGGGAAACTGCTGCGCACCAGGTCCACCCGCTGCCGCACATCGGAGGTGGCCGTGTCCATGTTGGTCCCCAGGGCAAACTCGATGGCCACCACCGCTAAGCCCTCCTGGGAGAAGGAGCGCAGGGTGCGCACCCCTTCCAGTGAGCTCAGTTGCTCCTCCAGCGGCTTGGTGATCAGGCTCTCCACCTCTTCGGGCCCCGCGCCGGGGTAGGCCACGCTCACGGTGACGAAGGGAAACTGTACGTTGGGCATCAGCTCCACCGGCAGGCGGCTGTAGGCGATACCGCCCAGGACCAGCAGCGCGGTGATCAGCACCAGGACCAGGACCGGGCGGCGGACTGACAGGCCGGAAAGCGACATCAGCGGCTCCTCTGCTGCACGACCTTCACCTTCGCGCCGGGCGCCAGCCGCTCGGGGCCCAGGACTACCACCAGCTCACCCGCACGCAGTCCATCGGTGACCTCCACACGTCCCGCCGAACCCAGGCCCACCGTGACCGGCCGGGGGTCGACGACGCCGTCTCGCACCACCCAGACCGTGGTACGACCGTCACTGCGGATGGCGGCGCGGGGCACGGTGAGCACCCCCACGCGCCGTTCCACCACTACGATGCCGCGGACGAAGGTCCCCGGGAGCAGCCCCGGAGGCACCTCGCCTACCAGGCGTAGCCGCACCGTCACCGCTCGGCTGCCCGGATCCGCCAGTGGGGTGACCGTCTTCACCACCGCCTGGAGCTCGCGGCCGGCGGCCACCTCCGGCCGCAGGGTAGCCTGCTGGCCAGCCCTGATCTGGGCGGCGTCCCGCTCACCGACGGTGACCTCGGCCTCCAGCATCCTGTCGTCGTAGATGACCGCCACAGGCTGACCGCGGAACTCCCCGGCGGCGGCAAAGTCCCCCGGGGAGACCCTGACCTGCGCGACCCTCCCGGCGAAGGGGGCGCGGACGGTCATCTCCGCCAGCGCCTGCCGGGCCTCCGCCAGCAACGCCCGGGCCTGAGCCAACTGCGCCCGCGCCGCCTGCAACTCCTCAGGCCGAGCACCCGCCTCCACCAGGCTCTGCTGCTGCCGGGCGCTGTGCACCTGGGCCTCCGCCGCCCGCACCTGAGACTGCGCCGCCTCAACCTGAGCACGGGCGCGGTCGTAGTCCAGGCGGGCCTGGTCCACCTGTGCCTGCGAGACGGCACCGTCCAGGAGGAGCGCCTCCAGGCGCCGCAGGGTAACCTCTGCGGTGGCAGCCGCCACGCGGGCGTGCTCCAGGTTCGTCTGTGCCGCCGCCAGCGCGCTCTCGGTTTGGCGCACCGCCGAGGCCGCCTGAGCCCGTTCCTGCGGGCGCGCGCCCGACTCCAACAGGGCGAGCCGCGCCTGCGCCGCCGCGACCGCGGCCTCCGCCTGCTGTACCCGCAGTGCAGCCTCCGTGGCGTCCAGGACGACCAACGGCTGCCCGGCGCGCACCCGCGCTCCCTCGGCAACCAGAACGCGGGCCACGACCCCCGAGCGGCGGGGCAGGATCTCGGCCATGCGCGCGGAGGTCAGGCTGCCGCTGACATCCACGGTCCGCTCCAGCGTGGCCGCCTCCACGGGGGCCACCTCCACCGGTATGACCACTTCCGCCGGCGCCACAGGCGCCGCCCTGGGCGCGCGCATACGCCCTGCGGTAAGCCCGCCTGCGACCAGTGCCCCCACCACGAGGATGATCCAGAACCAGCGACGTCTCACGACACCTTCTCCTTTGCCGGGAATAGCGCGGCGATCTCGGCCGGCGACAACGGCCTCGCCGCCAGGCCGTTCAACAGCACGTCCATGACGTTTTTCGCCACCTCGGCAACCTCCACCGGCGGGGTGGCCAGAACGTAGCCGGCGCTGAGGACGTCGGTGACCACGCAAAGCGCCTGCGCGGAGAGGGCCGGGTCCACCGGCTTGAACTCGCCGCCCGCGATACCCCGCTGCAGCACGGCGGCGAAGAGGGCCATCTCCTCCTGGTGGTGCCGGGCGATGGCGGCACTTACCGGCCGCCGCTCCCCCGCCCTCCACTGCTCCCGCACCAACATCCGCAGCAGGTCGGAGTGCTCCCGGGCGAACTCCAGGTGGAGCAGGAAGATGCGCGCCAGCTGCGCGCGGGCCGGGCCATCCCGGGGGATGCGCCGCATGGCCGCCGTCAGGGCGGCGATCCCCGCATCCAGCAGCTCCCGGTAGAGGTGGCGCTTGTCCTGGAAGTGATGGTAGATGGCCGCCTTGGAGACCCCCGCCGCGAGGGCGATTTCCCGCATCGATGTATCGGCGAAACCCCGCTGCGCGAAAAGGCGGCGTGCCGCGGCCAGGATGGCCGGGCGGGCAGATCGGGACAAGAGGTCACGCGGCATCGGAGTCTGACCGACCGGTCGGTAAGGACTCTTCATTATGACGGCCGCTCCGTTGTGATGTCAACAACGTGGAGTTGACAACACGGACGCTCAAAGTGGAGTTGACAACATGGAGTCGCCCGGATAGACTTATTTAGGAGTTCTAACTAACTTCCTCCGCAATGACTCAGGAAACTTTCGACACCCGAACCGACCCCCCGGCGGGACGTGTGGCCACCGGGTTGATAAAGGTGGGGCTCGCCCTCAAACACCAGGCCTGGCGCCAGGCCAACAGCCAGGGGCTGTCGCCTATCCAGGCGCAGATCCTTACCCTCGTGCGAACCTCTCCCCGCGGACTGCGTCTCACTGAGGTGGCCGATAGGCTGGCCGTGACCGCCGCAACCGCCAGTGAGGCGCTGGGCGCGCTGGTCCGGAAGGGTCTGGTGCGCAAGAGGCGGGTCGCGACGGACAGGCGTGCCCTGGCCGTCACGCTCACTGCGTCCGGACGTAGAGTAGCCGACCGAGCGGCGGGATGGCCCGATTTCCTGGTGCAGGCCGTGGATGCCCTCACCCCCGCGGAACAGGCTGTCTTCCTGCGGGGGCTTGTGAAAATGATCCGCACGCTCCAGGAACGCAGGCAGATTCCCGTCTCGCAGATGTGTGTCACATGCCGCTTCTTCCGGCCAAACGTACACCCGGACCGCGAGCGCCCGCACTACTGCGCTTTTGTGGACGCCCCTTTCGGCGACCGGCACCTGCGGCTGGACTGCCCCGATCACCAGCCGGCAGAGACCCGGCAGCGTGAGAAGATCTGGAGTCGGTTTGCGGCCGCAGGCGGCCGGACGAAAGCCGCGTGATTGTGTTGCGCCAGAACCCTGGCGCAATGGCGAGGAGAGCAAGACAAGGAGGGAGGTAGCCATGCGAGAGGTCAGCATCCCGGGGTACGCATATGGGAAGGTGGCGCGGTCGCCTGTAGGACTTGATGATCTGGAGCTCCTCAAGCAGAGCGTCCTCTTCACCGAGGAGGACGAGAGGTACCTGCGCATGGCGGGACAGGTGCTGGCAGATCAGGTGGAGGAGATCCTGGATCTGTGGTACGGGTTTGTCGGATCGCACCCCCATCTCGTCTACTATTTCGGCGGACCCGACGGAAAGCCCGATGCGGCCTACCTGGCCGCTGTGCGCAGGCGGTTCGGCCAGTGGATCCTGGATACCTGCAACCGCCCATACGATCAGGAGTGGCTGAACTACCAGCACGAGATCGGCCTGCGCCACCACCGGAGCAAGAAGAACCAGACCGACGGCGTGCGGTCGGTCCCCCACATCGGCCACCGGTACCTGGTCTCCTTCATCTACCCCATCACGGCCACAATAAAGCCATTTCTGGCAAAGAAAGGCCACCCCCCGGCTGAGGTGGAAAAGATGCACCAGGCCTGGTTCAAGTCCCTGGTGATCCAGGTGGCCCTGTGGAGCCACCCCTACCTCCGCGAGGGCGACTGGTAGACCTTCAGGGGCGCCTCGAGCGACTACCTGGCAGAGAAGGCCGGCCCGCAACAGGTCCAAGATGCCAGATAGCACGATGAGCCGACGAAGGGGGGATGTCGTCATGCGGACAGTGCGAAGAGCCCTGATGGTGCTAGCCATTGCGGCCGTGGCGATCTTCGGGCCAGCCGGGATGGCGCGCTCCGCGCCCGGTGCGCCAGGCAGCGCGCCGGCGCCTGCCCTGCCGAAGAACGCCGTGGTCGTCAGCGAGTTCGCGCCGTGGTTTCACCCGCAGACACTGCGCGTGGAGCCGGGGGACGAGGTCGTCTGGTCGTTCTCCGACGCCCGCACGCTGCACACGATCACCTTCCTCACTGGTTTCGACGAGCCAGCGAAGACCATCGCGTTCGTCGGCCGCAAGGGTACGGCGCGCCAGAAGTTCACCAAACCGGGGGTCTATGTCTACGTCTGCGCCATCCATCCGTACATGGACGGGCAGATCGCGGTGGGGGCAAACCCCCTGCCGCGGTTCATCAAGGCGTGGCCACCGGCCAGCCCCAGGGGCCTGGTGGCGCCGCGCGTGCGGGGCCGCGGCGAGGTCTGGGTGGACACGCAGTTCCAGACCCGGCCCAACCGCGAGGCTCCCGGGACCGTGACGGTCGTGGATGCCGCCACGATGAAGGTCAAGGAGGTCATCGATGGCGATTTCAACAACCCCCACAACATCATGGTCTCTTGGGACGAGCGCTATGTCGTCCAGACCAACTGGCATCAGAACTACCTGACCATCATCGATGCCAGGACCCGGCGCATCGTCAAGAACCGCATCCCGGTAGGCGAGTCGCCCGCACACACCCACACGACGCCCCGGGGCAAAGTCGTCGTGACCATCAACGCCTCCAACCGAATCGCCGTGCTCGATCTGGTCAAGGCGGTGGACCCCGCGGTACCGGCAGCCCAGGTGCCGGTGCGCTACATCGAGGTGCCGCTCGGACCGCACGGCGGCTGGATCTCGCCCGATGGCAAGATCATGGTCGCGGCGAACGCCCTATCCGGGCAGATGTCGATCATCGACCTCGATGCGGAGAAGCTGCTGACCACCGTGGATCTGACGAAGCTCACCGACCTGGACGGGAAGGCGTTCGGCGCCAACCTGCCGCTGTACTCGGCGATCTCGCCCAACAAGCGCTACTCCGCAACCACCACGATCCTGTTGACCCATGACAAGCTGCTCCAGGGCCGTGTGGTCTTCCAGGACCTGCGTGATCCGGCGAACCCGAAAGTGGTCAAGATCGTGCAGGTTGGAGCCGTGCCCATCCAGTCCCCGTTCAGCCCGGACGGCCGCTACGTCGTCGTGGCCAACACTGGGACCGCGAACGCCAGCGTGATCGCCGTCGACTACGACGACCCCGCGAAGATCCGGGTCGTGAGCGAGGTCGCCGCGTACAGGGGCGCCCACGGCGTCGCCTATGGCTTCAAACAGGGCGGCGGGTTCCTGGCCTACTTGACCAACAAGTACGCGCCGGTTCTCACCGTCATCGACCTCTCCACCTCGCCGCCGCGCAAGGCGGGTGACGTGCACCTGGGGCCGGACGCGTGGGGCGGCAACGGCCTCGTCGTCATCAAGCCGCGTCCGGCTCACTGACGCCCCGGGAGGCCGGGATGCAGGCGACGCTGCGCGTCGTCCCCTGAGATGCGCGGAGCCCGGGCATGCGCGCTCGTGGGCCTGGCACTGCTGGGTGGGGCCTGCCTGCGTACGGCCCCACCCACGTTCCACGGCCTGCCCGTGGGCGAGCCGGCGCCGACAGAGATCACCCTGCTCGCCCACGACCGTCGCCCCTTCCCCCTCCAGGCGCTGCAGGATACCGTGACGTTTCTGGCGTTCGGCTACACCCTCTGCCCCGATATCTGCCCGATGACCCTGCTCAACCTCAGGCAGGCGCGGGCTCTGCTCGGTGCAGACGCGGCGCGCGTGCGCGTCCTCTTCGTGACCACCGATCCGGATCGCGACACGCCCGAGCGGCTGGGGTGGTACGTGTCGATCTTCGATCCGGAGTTCATCGGCCTCACCGGCACGCCATCATCTCTGGCGCGCGTCTACAGCGCGTTCAATGTCTACCCCTCTCCCTATGAGGCGCCCGGTGCGGGCCGGGATGTGCGCATCGGCCACGCCGCGGCGATCTACCTCATCGATCACCGAGGGACGATCCGGTTCTCCTACCCCTGGGGGATGCCGGCCGCGGAGCTCGCAGAGGATGCGCGGGCTCTGCTGGCGGGACGTTAGGCGCCGACGGCTGCGCGCGGACTTGGCAGCGGCCAGGTCGGTCGGGAAGGGGGCACCTCAAAACAGCAATACTTTCTTGACTCTATTTGGCGCGTGCTACCCGCGCTCGGTGTCGAGTACTATTGTTGGCAAGGGCGACGAAGCCATGGCACGTTCCGTGTGCCCATCGAGTTGGGAGATCCCTCAGGCCAGCAGTGGTTGGGCGGTGGCCGCGTCGTAACCCGCGATATGGCCGTGACGATGGCACGGTGGGACGGGGAGGCACTGCCCACGCTCGTCGTGTTCGGAGATCCGGGTAGTCTGCCCATCCTTGGAGCATACACGCTGGAGGGATTCGGGCTCGCTCCTGACCCAGTGAACCGCCGCCTGATTCCTGTCCGAGGGCTCGCCCTCCAAACTGGTCTTGGAACACCCTATCCCCGTTAGAGGAACGACGAAGGCTGCGGTACGCGCGCAGAGGTCAGGCCGGCGGGAGGAGAACCAGGTCCCGGCCCAGGCGGGGCACCACCGTGGAGCGGTCCACGGCGGCGGCGTATACCACATCCTGCTCCAGTCCCAGCTGCAGCAGACTCCGTCCCGCCGCGCTGCGGCGTAGCATCCGCAGCGGGTCCGCCTCGGCGGCCGCCAGCAGGCGGGCGGCCTGCGCCCCGTCGCCGAGTTCCAGGTCGCCGATGTCGGAGAGCCGCTGCACCAGCACCCCAGCGGCGTAGAGGTCGTCCACGCCGAAGCCCCCGGGATTCTCCGCGCGGCCGGCGCAGAGGATGACGATGCCGGCCTCGCTGGAGGCCTCCCAGGCCACGTGGGCGGCCGCGGTGGCGTTGCGCAGGCAGGCAACCAGGACCGCCTCGGCGGCGGATGCGGCATGCAGCGCCGGCGCGCCGTTGGTGGTGGCGAAGATGACCGCCCGCCCCTCCAGCGGCGCCGCGGCCAATTCCACCGGGGAGTTCCCGTAGTCGAAGCCCGGGGGCGGCAGCCCGCCTTCTTCGCCCACGAGCAGCGGCCGCGGCTCCACCGCTGCCGCACGGCGGGCCGCCTCCACGGAGGACGCCAGGTGGATGGCCGCGCATCCGCGCTCGACCAGGGTCACCAGCGAGGTGCTGGCCCGCAGCACGTCCACCACCAGGGCCACCCCCCGCACGGGAGCGAGCCCGGGGCGCAGGGCGACGTCGACGTACCGCCTCACCCGCTGAGCTTGCGGCGGCGCAGGTCCTCTTCCATGGCCGCCCGCAGCCGTGCGTGGACGGCCAGGGCCAGATCGCGCACCGTCATCCCGTTCCACTGCGCGTCGCGCGCCGTCAGCGTGACGATGGTGGTGCCGCGGGCCACCACCGACCACGTCCCCCCGTGGGAGCCAACGCCGACCTCGAAGGAGCGCAGTTCCGCGTCGAACAACCGGTCCAGGCGCGCGGCCACCTCGCGCACCCGCGCCAGGTCCGGCAGCCGCAGCACCACCGCATCGTTCACCAGTAGCTCGCCGCCGGTGCCCCCCCGGTCCTTGACCTCGCGCACGGTGAGCTGCAGGTAGTTGGCGGCGATGCGTCGCAAGATGGGAATGCCCCGCCGCCGCAGTTCCGCCTCGATGTATGACACCCGTTCCGCCGTCCTGGGGTGGTCGGCCCAGGTGCCGGGGTCGACCTTTGCCCGGTACTGCTCCTCCCGGGCGAAGCGCTCCATCAGCGTGAGGAGCGCCACCGGCGTGTACGGCGTCTGCTGCAGGTAGGCGATGGCGGTGAGGTCGGCGTCGCGCTCCAGGTCCCGGCTGTAGTGCGCCAGGATGCCGATGCTGGCCAGGTTGACCCCCTGCGCCACCTGCGGGTCGCGCGTCAGCGCGGCGACCAGGATGGTCAGCAGCGCGGCGCGGTTTTGCCGCCGCAACATCTCCATCCCGTGGGCGTGGGCCACGTGGGCGACTTCGTGCGCCACGATGGCTGCCAGCTCGTGGTCGCTACGTACAAAAGCAAACGTCGGCCTGGTCACGTAGATGATGCCCCCGGGCAGAGAGACAGCGTTGGGCACATCCGCCTCCAGCACCTTGAAGACGTAGCTCACCCCTTCGCGGTCGGAGATAGGCACCACGGCTGCGGCAATGCGCTGCAGGCGCTCGATGAGGGCGGCATCCTTGACCAGCGGGTAACGGGCTTCGATCTGCGCGGCGAGCTGGCGACCTAGGCGCACCTCCTCGGCGCTGGGAGGTGCCATGGCTGCGCCGGCCACCTCCGTCGGGACCAGCACCTCCAGCGCCGCCACCTGGAGGGTAATCAGAAGCAGAATCCCCGCCACCGCCGCCTGAGCGGCCGCCACCGGCCGTCTCAAGCCCGCGCCTCCACCCCGCCCACCCGGAGGACCCGCATGGCGTTGGCCGTGGTGGCCGCCGCCACCTCCTCCAGGGTGATCCCACGCACCGCGGCCAGGCGTTCCGCCACCACCCGCACGCGTGCCGGCTCGTTACGCCGGCCTCGGAAGGGGTGGGGGGAGAGGTAGGGGGCGTCGGTTTCCAGGAGGACGCGCTCCAGCGGCACAACCCGCGCCACCTCCACCGGCCGGCGGGCTCCGGGGAAGGTGAGGGGGCCGCCGAACGACAGGTAGTGGCCGCGGCGCGCGCACTCTCGCGCCACCTGCGGCGAGCCGGAGAAGGCGTGGAAGATGCAGGTCACCCCGGGGAACTCGTCCAGGATGGCCAGGACGTCAGGGTAGGCGTCCCGGCAGTGGATGACCACGGGCAGCCCGCTGCGGCCGGCCAGCTCCAGGTGCGCGCGGAAGAGCGCGGCCTGCGCGGGCCGAGGGGCGAACTCGCGGTAGTAGTCCAGCCCCGTCTCCCCCAGCGCCACCACGCGAGGGTGGACGGTCCAATCGGCCAACGCCCGGACAGCCTCAGGCCCCGCCGTCCCCGCCTCATGGGGGTGGATGCCCGGGCAGGCGTACACGGAAGGGTACCGTTCCGCAAGGGCGACGACCTGGCGTGAGGAGCTCTCATCCGTACCGATGGCCACCACGGCCCCCACCCCGGCCTCCGCCGCGCGCGTCAACACCGCCGGCAGATCCCCGGCGAAGGCTTCATCGTCCAGGTGGGCGTGCGTGTCAACCAGCTCCATGGACTGCTTCAGGTGATGCGGGCTCCCGAGGGCGCCTCCCGATCCACGGTAAGCAGGCCAATCTCGCCGTCCCACTCGGCGGCGAGGAGCATCCCCTGTGACTCGACCCCTCTCACGCGCCGCGGCTGCAGGTTGGCCAGGACGATGATGCGCCGGCCCACCAGGTCCACCGGCCGGTAGAGGGGGTAGAGGCCGGTGATCAGACGGCGCACCTCGCCGCCGATGTCCACCTCCAGCTCGATGAGCTTGTCCGTGTTGGGAACGCGGGTGGCCGAGAGCACCTCACCCACGCGGATGTCCAGCCGCCTGAACTCGTCGATGCTGATGTAGTCCACGCTGCGATCTCCTCCATATCCCTGTCCGGGCCCAGGCACCCTCACGGCACCACGGCGGGCCGTTCGATCCGCGGAAAGATGGGACCGCCCGGACGGACACGCACCCCCGGGGGCAGACCGCCCCAGCGGACCGCCTGCGGCAGCCGCTGCATAGCCAGGTCCTGCGGCACCCCCAACTGCTCCCACGCCCTGGCGCTGGCGGTGACCAGCCAGGGAGAGAGCAGGACCGAGGCGATGCGCACCGCCTCCAGTGTATTGTAGAGGATGGCCCCGGCGCGCCGTGCCCGTCCCTGGCGCAGGTGCCGCCACGGCGCCTCCTCGTCCAGGTACTTGTTGGCCGCCCCCAGGATCTGCCAGATGGCCTCCAGGCCCCCGCGGAAGTCCAGGCGGTCGATGTAACCCTCCACGGCGCCCGCCGAGGCCACCACCGTCTCCCGCAGCGCCGCATCGCCCCCCTCATCCGCGCCGCGCTCGGGGATCAGCCCCTGGAAGTGGCGCTGTACCAGCGCCAGAGTGCGATGCAAGAGGTTGCCGTAGTCGTTGGCCAGGTCGGCATTGAAGCGGTGCACCAGGGCGGGCTTGTTGAAGTCGCCGTCCTGCCCGAAGGGGATCTCCCGCAGCAGGAAATACCGCAGGGCGTCCACGGCCACGCCCACCTCCGCGCCGGACTCTCGGGCCACCTCCTCGCTCAGCGCCCGCGGGTCTATGACGATCCCCAGCGACTTGCTGAAGCGCTGCCCGCCGAAGGTCAGCCAGCCGTGGGCGAAGGTCTGCCGGGGGACGGCGATGCCGGCCGCGTGCAGGAGGATGGGCCAGATCACCGCGTGGAAGCGGACGATCTCCCGGCCAACCAGGTGCACGTCGGCGGGCCAGTAGCGGTGAAACTTCTCCGGGTCGTCCCCGTAGCCGATGGCGGAGATGTAGTTGGTCAGGGCGTCGATCCAGACGTAGATGACGTGCCTCGGGTCGAAAGGTACCGGCACGCCCCAGGTGAAGGTGGAGCGGCTCACGGCGATGTCCTTCAGCCCGGCACGGACGAAAGCGATGACCTCGTTGCGCGGCCCCTCGGGAGCCACGGCCGAGGGAAACCGCTGAAGGTGGTCCAGCAGCCAGGGGCCGTAGCGGGACAGTCGGAAGAGGTAGGACTCCTCCGCCAGCCACTCCGCCGGCCGGCCGGTGTGCACGGGGCAGGTGCGCTCGGGCCCCAGCTCCCCCTCGGTGTAGAACGTCTCGCAGGCGGTGCAGTACCAGCCCTCGTAGGTCCCCAGGTAGATGTCCCCCTGCTGGTAGAGCCGCTGGAAGATGGCCGCCGCCACCTTCTTGTGCCGGGGCTCGGTAGTGCGGATGAAGTCGTCGTTGGAGATCTGCAGGAAAGCCCAGAGGCGGCGGAACTCCCCGGCTATGCGGTCAACCCACGCCTGCGGCGAGATGCCGTGCTCTTCGGCCACCCGCAGGTTCTTGATCCCGTGCTCGTCGGTGCCGGTAAGAAAGAAGACGTCGTAGCCACACAGCCGCTTGAAGCGCGCCGCGACATCGGCGGCAATGGTGGTGTAGGCGTGCCCGATGTGCGGGACGTCG
>Ga0101945_1002693_pt1 | contig 11745 bp, 10 predicted proteins | sample DewCreD2012metaG_2_FD_75246 | JGI IMG/M metagenome (GOLD analysis project Ga0101945, IMG submission 75246) | Hot spring sediment bacterial and archeal communities from British Columbia, Canada, to study Microbial Dark Matter (Phase II) - Dewar... ... | reverse complement strand
CCATGCCTACCGCCCGGATGGGATGATCGTTGAGCACGCAGTTGATCACGTCGAGGTTGTGGACATGCTGCTCGACGATATGGTCGCCACAGGTCCAGAGGAAGTGGTACCAGTTGTAAATCTGGTAGGCGGCGTCGGGCTGGCCGGGACGGCGATTGCGGAACCAGATGCCGGTGCCGTTCCAGGAGCAGCGGGCGGCGACGATGTCTCCGATGGCGCCGTCATGCAAGCGGCGGATGGTTTCGATGTAACCCTTTTGGTGGCGGCGCTGCGTGCCAGCGACCACGGAGAGTTTCTGGGTGTTCGCCTTTTCGATGAGGGAGTAGCAGAGGCGGGCGCCGGCGGCATCGACGGCTACAGGCTTTTCGGTGAAGACGTGTTTGCCCGCGGCGATGGCGGCGGCCAGATGCTGGGGCCGGAAGCCGGGCGGTGCGGCCAAAAGCACGATGTCCACGCCGGCGTTGATCACCTTTTGATAGGCATCCAGGCCGTGGAAGGCGGTCTCCGGAGTTACCTTGATCTGCGCCCGGTACGGAGCGAAGTTTTTGCTATTGGCGAAGTCGCGGAGGATGCGGTCGGTTTGCTCCTTGAAGGCGTCGCCGACGGCAACAATTTCGACCGCCGGGTTGTTCTTGAGGCGGGCCGAGGCTTCGAGGATGTCGCGGACGGCGCCAGTACCTCGGCCACCGCAGCCGATCAGACCGACGCGCAGGGGTTGGCCATTGGCGGCGTAGAGACCCGCCGTGGTGCTGGCCAAAGTCAGGCCGGCGGCTGCACTGCTTTGCAGAAAGGTGCGACGAGTCGGTTCTGTCATGGGAAAGGCTCCTGTGGGAGTAGGAAGAAGGATCAACCCTCCCTCAGTCCGCCTGGGGGAGGGGCCAGGGCCGCGCTCATTCCGACCGTTTGACCACGCGGGGTTTGAGGTCGAGCAGTTCCGGTTGTTCCTGTTCGGGTAAGACGACGCGGAAGCCGATGACGTCCATTTTCGTCAGCCACCAGATGCTCCGGGGTTCCTGGGGGTCGTGTTTCTGCCAGCTTTCCTCGGAGACGCGGCGGGCGGCACTACGGCACCGTTCGGCTTTATCCGCCCAGGAGCCGCCACGGACCACATGGGACCATTTCTTGTCCGTTGGGGGTGTCACCGGGCAGATGTTCAAAGGTAGCTTAGCACGCCGGGCATACGCCTGGGGGTCGTATTGGTCCAGGGTCCATTCCCAGACATTGCCGTAGAGGTCATGCAAGCCGAAGGGGTTGGGTTTGCGGGTGCCGACTTTATGGGTACACCCTTTGGGCTTGTCCGGGTAGTCGGGATCGGGGGAATTGTCGGCATACCAGGCGTACTCGCCCAGTTGGCTGGCATCGCGGCCGAAGAACCAGGGCAGATCGCCTTTGCCGGCGCGGGCGGCATATTCCCACTCGGCTTCAGTAGGCAGGCGGTAGGGCTTGCCCGTTTTGCGCCGGAGCCATTCGCAATAGACCATCGCCGCGTGATGCGTCATGCAGATGACGGGATGTCCTTCGCGGCCATGGCCGTAGGTTTCATCGACGAAGGTGTTCGTGGGCCGGGTGACTTCGCCTACTGGCAACCGGGCTGCCCGCTCGTCATCGGCTTTGAGGAAGTCTTCGTCGTACCAAAAAGCGTCCCACTGTTCCCAGGTTACCTCGCACTTTTGCATCCAGAAGTTGCCCACTTTGGCCCGGTACTGCGGCCCCTCATTGTCCTGCCGTCCGGGTTCATCGGGGGGGCTGCCAATGGTCACCTCCCCGCCGGGAACGAAGACCATTTCAAACTCGGCCTGCAACTGCTGCTTTTGCCCGCCGATGACCCGGTAGCTCTGCACACGTTCGACGAAGTTCTTGCGTTCCAGCTTGACCTTATAAATCGAGTGGTCGTAGGGCGGCGGGGCTTCCCCTCCTCGGCTGGCGCTGAGTAAGGCTGCGAGCATTCCCAGGGCGGCGGCTCCGATCCCTACAATACTGCGTATCACCATCATTGGCTCCCATGGTCTGAACTGTGGGGGGCTGTCCACCTGTTCCGCCGGCGGAGGGGGGAATCGCCATGCGGCTGAGCACGTTAGGGTTTTTGGTTCCGTGGACTGTGCTGATCTGTATTCAGTGTAGCAATTGGGGGATCGAAGTGTCACCCGTTGGGGCAGCAGAAGCCGGAGTCGGTCCGGCAGGGGCGAAAGTGGGCAGCGGAAGGGAGGCCGAAGGGCAGGGCAGGCCGCCAGCAGGGGTGCCGGGAAGACCGCCGGGAGGTAGCGGCGAAGACGCGGCGGAGGCTCCGCTCGCTGTGGCCCCAGCCCCGCGGCTCTGGCAGCGTTTTACCTTCGACTCCCAGCACATGGGAACGATGTTCCGGATCATTCTCTATGCCACGGAGGAGGAGGTGGCGCGCCGGGCCGCTCAGGCCGCCTTCAATCGGATCGCCGCTCTGGACGCGATCATGAGCGATTACAAGTCCACCAGCGAGCTGATGCGGTTGTGCCAGGCCTTTGCCACGGAGGTGGGGCTGCCGGTGCGCGTCAGCGACGATCTGTTGACCGTCCTGGCAGCGGCGGAGCGCTTGTCCCGTCGGTCGGAGGGGGCCTTCGATGTGACAGTTGGTCCGCTGTCGCTGCTGTGGCGCCATGCCCGCCGGACGCAAGAGTTGCCCTCGCCGCAGGAATTGGCGGCCGCCCGCGCCAAGGTCGGCTACGACAAAGTCCGGCTCGACCCGGTACGCCAGACGGTGCAGCTCACTGTGCCGGGAATGCGCCTGGACCTGGGAGGGATTGCCAAGGGCTACGCGGCGGATCAGGCCCTGCAACTGTTGCGGGAGGAGTATGGACTATCCCGTGCCCTGGTGGCGGCCTGGGGGGACATCGCCTGCGGCGACCCGCCGCCTACCGAAACGGCTTGGCGCGTCCAGATCGCTCCCATCGCCGCTTCGCAAAAACCCCGCTTCCTGAATCTGAGCCAGGCGGCTGTTTCGACCAGTGGAGACCTGGAACAATTCGTGGTCATCGGCGGCGTACGCTACTCCCACGTTTTGGATCCCCGCAGCGGCATGGGACTCACCGGACGACGCAGTGTCACCGTGATCGCACCGCGCGGCATCGACGCCGACAGCCTGACCAAAGCCGTCAGCGTTCTGCCTGTGGAACAGGCCCTGCGCTTGATCGCCGAGACGCCGGGGGCGGCGGCCTACATCGCCCTGCTCGACGAAGCGACGGGAGAAGTCCGCGAGATCGCCTCGCCGCGCTTCGCCCAGTACCTGGCAGAACCGGATAGGAAGTGACGCCAACGGCGCAACCCGGCTGTGAGGGCGGGCTGCTCCCGTCCTTTGTTCTCAACCGCCGCTGGGTTCCCCACCGGCGGTAGAAGAAGCCATATCTGTATATCGGCTAGCCTGGGAGTGGGGCCATCGGGTATGCTGATGTTCAGAATGGTCTCCTTCCCTCATGAGAAACGGAGGAAAGCCCCATGAATCGGCGGGAAGCACTCTCGGCGACGGCGGCGGCGGTGGTGGCGGGGGAACCGCTGGCGCGGCTGCTGGCGGTGGAATCCTCGCGCGGCTTCTATGCCAATGACCAGGTGCAGATCGGCCTGATCGGGGTCGGCGGACGCTGCCGGCATCTCGTCCGTTCCTTCCCGGCGTTGCCTAATGTACGGATCACCGCCGTCTGCGATGTCTGGGATGCCGCCCTGGACGTGGGTCGAAAGCTAGCCGATCCCCAGGCCCTGGCCACCCGGCACCATGAGGAGTTGCTCGCGCGCAAAGATGTCGATGCCGTGCTCATCTGCACCCCGGACCACTGGCACGTCCCGCTGACTATCGCCGCCTGCGAGGCCGGCAAGGATGTCTATGTCGAAAAACCGCTGACCCACAAGCCGGAGGAAGGCCCCGCGGTCATCGCCGCTCAGAACAAGTATCGCCGCAAGGTCCAAGTCGGCACCCAGCACCGCAGCATGACCCACCTGATCGAAGCCCGCCGCCTGCTCCGCGAAGGGATCATTGGCACCGTCCACAAAGTCCAGTGCACTTGGAACCGCAACGCGCCCCGCGCCCAACGCTACAAGGACACCCTCGATCCCCGCACCGTCGATTGGAAGCGGTTCCTCGGCAACGCCCCCGATCAGCCCTTCGACCCTTACAAGTTCCGCCAATGGCGCTGGTTCTGGGACTTCGGCGGCGGCCTCTTCACCGACCTCATGGTCCACTGGATCGACACCGTGGACTGGTTCCTCGATGTGGGCGAACCGGCGGAAGCGGTCAGCATCGGCGACTACTTCTCCGCTCAGGGGGTCTGGGAAACGCCCGATACGGTGCAAACCCTCCTGCGCTACCCCCACAAGCAGCTCCAGGTCCACTTCGAGGGGACCTTCAGCAGCAACCGCCTCGGCTCCATGTGCGAATTCCGCGGCACGGAAGGCACCTTGTACGTGGACCGCGGACGCTACGAAATCATCCCCGATCGCGGCAAAAATCGGCCCGAACCCCGACAGGTGATCCTCGGCGCCGGACCCAAAGGACTCGACTTCTACGACAAACCCGACGGCGAGTTGCTCCACCTGACCCAGTGGATCGAATGCATCCGGGACCGGAGCAAGTCCCCGGCCTGCCCCGCAGAAGCGGGCGTGCGAGCGGCGGCGGCGGCCCACAAAGCCAACCGCGCCTTGCCCATGTTCCCCAAAAAGGCCCGGTGAAAGACTTAGAAGGCCTGCGCTAGCAAACCGGCGGGGAAACTTCCCACCTTCGGACGCGATGAAGCGGTTCCTCCCTCAGCGGTCCCGAACCGCCGCATGACACGGCAGCCCTGACGATGAAACAACGCTTTGACCGCCGCTATGAACGATCCTGGACGTATCTGATGCGCTCCTTCCAGAGTCTGCCGCCGACGGCGCAGATGGTGGTGCTGCTGGTGCTGCTCGTAGGGCTGCTCATCGCCTACCTGCTGGGTTCGCGGCCTTCCGCTTCTCCCGATGGCCCCGGCCCGGCATCCCAAGGCGGCACGGCCACCGGCGACATTCTCCTCTGCCTGTGGAACTTCGAGAACCTCTTCGATGATCAGGATGACGCCCGCCGGCCCGTCGATGAAGAATACGACAACTGGTTCGCCCGCCAGCCCGACGTCCGCCAGCTCAAGTATCAGCGCCTCGCCGAGGTCTTGCTCCGCTTCGGCGGGGGTCGCGGGCCGGACATCATCGCCGGCAATGAAGTGGAAAGCCGGCGCGCAGCGGAGCTGCTCCGCGACGAACTCAACCGCCGCCTCCCCCCCGAGGCCCCGCCGTATGAACACATCGCCATGCTGGAGCTGCGGGATGCGGGCCGGCACATCGCGCCCTGCCTGATTTCCCGCTTTCCCCTGCGCCAGGCGCAACTTCTGGGCCGCCGCCAGCGCATCCTGGAAGTCATCGCCACCGCCAACGGCCACGACCTGGTGGTCATCAATTCCCATTGGACCTCGCAACTGTCCGACAAAGGGGATGATCCCCAGCGGGGCCGCGGTGCTTACGCCTCCACCATCGCCCAGCGCTGCCGCCACTGGTTCCAGCAGCAGCCTCGGATCGATCTCCTCCTCTGCGGCGACTTCAATACCACTCCCGATGATCCCCTTCTGGAACAGCAGCTTGGCGTCCTCCCCTATCCGCCTCCCCAGACTGATGCGGACACTCCCCGCCTCGTGGGGTTGCTCCGGGGCAAAGCTCCAGACGCCTTCGGCACGCATTTTTTCACCGGCCGCCTGGCGGATGGGCGGCACTTCTCCGGCCCCCTGATCTACGATCAGATCGTCGTCTCCACGGGACTGCTGGACACTCTGGCGTGGTCCTGCCTGCCGGAAACGCTGCAAGTGCCAGCGGACGGCCTGATCCGCCCCGGCAGCCGCGGGCGCCGCCCCTGGCGCTTCGGCTCCCCCGGCGATGATCCCTTCGGCCGCGGCTACAGCGACCACCTTCCTGTCCTCCTCACCCTCCGCGTGCAACCGCCGCCCTGATTTCGACCTGTCGGTTCTATCCTGGCCTCCGCCTCCTCGGTTCGCCGGTAACGGTTGGCCCGCGTTGCCCTCGCCTGCTGGGTGTAGCCGCTTTTCTGCCGCCGCTGCTATTCCCCTTGCCTGGGAGACCTTCGGCCCTATATAGTACCTGTGGCGATGTAAGGTACTCGTGGCGATTGTGCCTATCTTCAGGCGAGCACGCCAGACACACCACGTGGTTGGGGTTACCTTCAACCTCCTCCCGCAGACCACACCACCCTTTCCTTCCACGAGGAGGAGCAATGTCCACACCAACGCTCTTGGCCTTTTTCAATCTGGGCGGACCGGAAATCCTGCTCTTGATCATCCTGGGGATTCTGCTGTTCGGCCGCAAACTGCCGGAAGTGGCCCGTTCCCTCGGCAAAGCGACCGTCGAGTTCAAGCGAGGCATGCGCGGCCTGGAGGAAGAGATCAGTGAGACGCCGCAACCGCGCGGGGCGATCGAACCGGAACCAGTCAAGCCGCCGCAGCGGGTCACCCCCACGGCATCCAAGCCGACCTTCGACGATGCCCCGGCCCAACCCCCGACACCCTCCGTCCCCCCGCAGGTTTGATCCCCGCAGGTCTGATGCCGCTCACCTTCCAGGACTACGACTGCCCCTCTAGCTCCGCCGTCTTCTGCCGCCGAAGACCGAGGACCTCGACTATCGGCCTCGGCACGGTCGAGTCTTGAAAACTCCCCATTCCCTGCTTACAATGGGAATTCAAGCATCGCGCGGGGGTGGATTGGCCCACCGACAACTTCAGCCGTTACGAGCTGCCCCCAGCCATTTCTCTCGGGGAGAAGCCGACGATGATCAGGGCTTTCGCAATAGCGGTATGTTCGTGCGCTTGGGCCGGCTGGGCCGGCGCTGGAGAGAAGTCAGGAGAGCCGCCAAAAGCCACGACGCTTTCGGACCCCACAATTCGCTATGTGGTGCCCAAAAAGCCTTATGTGGTCCTGCGGCGGGGGCCGATCGAAGCGGTGATCGTCGACCACCGCGCCGTCGATGACGACGTACTGCCAGGCCATCAGGCCGGTTACAGCGGCCTGGCCAAGCTGACCCATACCCAGCGTAAGGATAATCTCTTCGTGCCGACTTATGCGGGCCTGAACTTCGAGCATATCATCGATGGCACGGCCCATCAGGATCGGGATCGGCTGTTTGAACCCCGCCGTTGGCCGATGGAACTCCGCCAGATCCATCCCCATATTGTGGAGCTGTACCAATCCCCCACTCCCACCTATGGTGTGGAAAGCTGCCAGCGGTTCGAGCTGCTCGACGACGGTGCCTTGCAATTGACCATCGAAGTCATCCCTCACAAAAAGGCCTTTCGCTTCGGCTACCTGGGGCTGTTTTGGGCCAGTTACATCCACCAGCCAGAAAACGGCGGGATTCACTTCCTCGGTTGGCCCAGCCGCTTGCTCCCACAAAACGGAGGGAAACCTCCGGCAGCCCCCGCCCAATGGATCCACAGCGTCAGCCCCGCGCATGGGAAATGGGCCACCCACTTGAGTGCGGAAGACCGCCGCGAGTTTCCCCGTCAGGAGCCATTCCCGCTGACGTTGGTCTTCAACCTGTCGGATTACCGCTATGCCGAGCCGTGGTACTTCGGTGTCAGCCACGGTATGGCCTTAGCCTTCGTGTTCCGCAAGGAGGATCAAGTCCGCTTCTCCCAATCTCCCTCCGGCGGCGGCAAAGGAAACCCTGCCTGGGATTTCCAGTTTCTGATACCCGATGTCCAGATCAAAAAGCGGTATCAGTTTGTCCTGCGGATCGTCTATCTGCCCTACGAATCGCCGCAACAGGTCCAAGCCGCCGTCGCCCGCCACCTCCGCGACCTGAATCCACGCTGATCCTCCCCACGGACTGGAGGATGACAAAATGGCGTCGCTCCCTTGAACCGTCGCTTTGGTAAAATTGAGAATAAAAAACCAAACCAACGGCTGAAAGAAGAGATCACACCATGCGCACGTTCGGGATGGTCATCCTGGGGTTGGGAATCGTCCTGCTGATCATGAGCATTTTCCCGGTGGCGAATGCCGAGACGGGGCGTGCTCTCCTGGGTTGGCTCGCCTGTATGGCTTTGGTGCCGCTGCCGATGATCGTGTTGGGCATCCTGCTCATCCGCCGGGCCGAGGATCGAACCAGGGCGCAGGCAGCCGCAGCGGAGACCGCCCTGGCAGAGCCTGGAACGCCGCCGACTCCAGCGTCGACGGGCATCCCGACCCCTGCCCCTGCGGATCCGGTCCGAGGTCTTCTGGCCCGTATCCAGATGTTTGATTTGAACCAGTTGAACTGGGTCGGTTGGCTTCTCTTCTTCGGAACGCTGGGCTTTTTGGGACTGATCGTCTTCCTCTCCACCGTCTTCCTGGACCTGCAAAATTGGAGCGGGGGACAAAAGCGCTTCGCCACCCTCCTGGCAATTTTGCTGGCCGCCGGATTCTTCGTCGCGGTGCAGCAACTCCTCCGCCTCCTCGGCATCTCGATCTTCCGCCAGACCTCCGGGAGCCAAACTTCGGAACCGCGGTGAGAAAAAAATGACTCGATTTGACTTTTTTGTGTCAACGGAACATATTTATAGATAAGCACTTCCAGCGGCGGGAGAAAAAAGGAAAAAATTTTTCCCCATCCGATTTGACTTCTGGAAATTTATGGTGCATATGTTCAGTAAAGGCGGGAAGCCGAGGTCGCGCAGTGGAGCGGACCGGCGAAACCGCCTACGGGAGACGGTTCCAAATGGCCGAAACACTCCCGCGGAAGGGGTCCAATTGCATCCGCAGGATTCGCAGAAGGAGGTCAGCCATGAAGGTCACAATGAACGGAACGGTGCGTGCGAGCGGTTCAGGGGCTGGACAGGTTCCTGAGATGGGCGGTGTGAGCCAGGAAACGCGAAAGCCTTCCCTAGCGTGCCGGTGTGGGCAAAAGAAAGGGACGGGGGAATGGCCGGAAAAGAAATGCCTGTGTAACAACAGGAGCAGAGGGCGAGACCCTGGACGGTCCGATGGGGTTTCCCACAATGTTGGAGCAAGAGTTTTCCGTCGTGCCGGTCATGACCGGTGGGCGGAGGGATCCCCAAGGAGAAGTTGCCATGCGAGGTACGACAATGCCGATGGTCGGTTTGGGTCTGCTGCTCGGATGGCTGAGCGTCGCTGCGACCGCCGCTGCGGTGCAGGAACCCAAGGAGCCGAAAGAGGGACAGCGGAAAGGGACCGTTGTGGGTGTGGTCACGGCGAAGGGCGAGAATTGGATCGAGGTCAAGGCGGACGGGGAGGAGAAGGCCCGGCGGTATGTTCCCCACTGGCGTGGCGGTGCACCGGCTCAGGGCGGGGGGCCGGACAAGGCCATGGTGGCCCAGATTCGGGCGACACCGGTGGGAAGCCGGGTGCGCCTGGAATGGGAATTCGAGGAGCGTCCGAGGGTCGTGAAACTGGAGCTGCTCAAGAAAGCCGGGGAGCAACCCAAGGACAAGTCGAAGGAGCACGGCGTCAGCGAGCTGCAACGCTCCGGGACGGTCACGGGAGTGCTCCGTTCCAAGAAGGAGCAGGGCAAGAATGTCGTCCTGGAAGTCCAGGCGCCCGGCGAGGAAAAGGCTCGCTCCTACTTCGTCCAGTTCGACCCCAAAGTGCAGGGGCCGATCCCGGAAGTGCTGCAAGCAGTCCGGGCAGCGCCGGTCGGCTCCCAGGTCCATCTGGAATGGGCGGCCACGGGTCATGGCCCCGCGATCGTCCGCTTCCAGGTCCTGCGCACGGGCGAGAGGAAGTAAGCCCTCGCGGACAAACGTCGGAGAAGCTTCGGGAACCGGGCGCGGCAGGAAAGGTTCCCGGAGATGGTGTGTTCCTGGGTTCAATGCGAAGTGTTCGGAGTGGTAAGCATCATGATGGCGATGAGCTGGCTGTGGATCGGCGTGTTAGCTTCAAGCGGAGCGTCCAATGTGCAGAAGCTGGACCCAGCCCGGTACGGCTGGTTTTCGGATTACGAGGCGGCCCGGGCCGAAGCCCGCCGGAGCGGCAAGCCGATCTTCCTGGTGTTCCGCTGCGAGCCGTGACTGGACTGCGCGGAATTCGACGCACAGGTGGTGCGTCTGCCGAAAGAGATTCGGGATGTGGCGGAGCGGTTCATTCGCGTGCGTCTGGTCAAGATTGCCGGGATGGACCTGCGGCGCTTCGAGTTCGACTATGATGTGACCTGGTACGCCTTTTTCCTCAACGCGGATGAGACGATCTATGGCCGCTATGGGGGGCGTGACGCCTCCGATAGTGAGGGGCGCTTGTCCCTGGCGGGCTTGCGCTATGCCCTGGAACGGGCGCTGGAGAAGCACCAGCAGCCGCCCCCCGCTGTGCGGCTGAGCGGTCCTCCCGTGCGGCCCGAGGACTATCCCGCCGCCCGCCGCCATCGCGGCTGCATCCACTGCCATAATGTCAACGAGTTCCGCCGCGCTGCGGAACAGGCCGCCGGCACGTGGGACCGGGACAGCATTTGGGTCTACCCCTTGCCGGAGAATATCGGGATCGTGTTGCACAAGGACCAAGGCGATTTGGTCCAGGCGGTACAACCTCGCTCGCCGGCAGCCGAGGCCGGCTTGCAAGCGGGGGATCGCCTCGTGCAGCTCAACGGTTATTCCGTTGCCTCCTTCGCCGATGCCTCCTATGCCCTGCACAAAGCCCCGAAGCAGGGAAGCATCCCGGTGATCTGGAAGCGAGGCGAGCGGCAGTTTTCCGCGACACTCCAATTGCCCCCCGGCTGGAGGAAAACCAACATCACGTGGCGCCCCTCCCTGCTAGACATCCTTCCCTCGCTCCCCGTGGTCGGCGATGATCTGACGCCGGAGGAAAAGAGAGCCTTGGGACTACCCGCCAATCAAGCCGCTCTGCGACAACAGCAGCGGGTGCATGAAAGTCTCGAACGGATCGGGCTGCGGGGAGGCGATATTCTCATCGGCATCGACGGCCAAACCTTCCAGGGAGCCGGAGAGCTGTTGCTGGCCCACGTGCGACGCAATTACCTCGTGGGGGATACGATCACCCTGAATATCCTGCGCAACGGCCAACGTCTCCATTTGCGCTACACCTTGAAATAGTTCCGTCTCCGAACTGCACACGCCCTTGATGGGACCGCTTGGGCTGCAAGAACGGAGGCCAGCGGCGGAGGCTGGACCTTGCCTCTTGCCGGCTGCGCTTGTCGGACGCACACTGGAGATGCCGGACGGCTTGCGGGACATGGAGGGTGATTCGCGGGGCGACTTTCCCTCATCTGGTTTTGCCACGGAGGATGGATCATGCGATACGGCAACAGTCGGCGGATGCGGAAACAATTCCAGCGATTGCCCGCTGCGTGGCTGGCCATCGGCCTGGCGTGGATCGGCGGGATGGCCTTGGGTTGGCAGCAGCCAGTACCTTCTGGACAGGAACAACCGAAAAGCCCTGGGACGGCAGCAGTGGGCGCTCCAGGAGCCAGTAACAAGCAGTATCAGGCCTTTGTCCTGCGCGAGGCGGCAGAGAAACGGAGCCAGGATCGGGTCCCTACAACCCGTGCGGAATGGGAGAAGCAAGCGGCCGAGATACGCCGGCGGCTCTACGAGGCGTGGGGTGGGGCCGCCTGTTTTGTGACGCCGCCTTGTCCCCTGGAACCGCAGCAGCACGGCGAGCCGCTCCGGCGGGAAGGTTACACCGTGGAAAAGATCAGCTTCCAAACTCGCCCCGGCGTGCGGATGACCGCCAACCTGTACATTCCCGACGCCGCCCGGA
>Ga0101945_1002686_pt1 | contig 11776 bp, 13 predicted proteins | sample DewCreD2012metaG_2_FD_75246 | JGI IMG/M metagenome (GOLD analysis project Ga0101945, IMG submission 75246) | Hot spring sediment bacterial and archeal communities from British Columbia, Canada, to study Microbial Dark Matter (Phase II) - Dewar... ... | reverse complement strand
TGCGGCCCGGCCCGGCCAGCTCATCCCACCAGCCATCCGGCCCGAAGGCCTGGTCCAATTTGGGCAGGCTGCGCAGGGTTTCCTGGGTGTAGGTACCGGCCAGATGCGCCGAGCCTGTCCAGGCGTGGAAGACCAGCACGGCGTTGCTGCGCTCAAAGTTAAGCTGGCCGTAGGTCTCGTAGCGCATGCGCAGCTCGGGCAGCACACCGCCGTACTCGAGGCGGAACCCACCGGCCACCAGGGCCTGGGCCGGTACCGGCGGTGGTACCCGGCCCCGGCTTTTGGGCGGTTTAATCAGCAGGGCTTCATGGTCGCCCCAGGCCTCTTGAATAAGCAGATCGCTCATTTTATTCGCCCTCGCTACACCGCAAAGCGCCAGGGCGGTTAGACGCCCACCCTCGAGCGCAGGGCTTGTTTGAGATCAGCTTGGATGTCTTCGATGGCTTCCAGCCCCACGCTAATCCGCACCAGCTCGGGGTTGACCCCAGCGCGAACCTGCTCCTCCGGCGATAGCTGGGAATGGGTGGTGGAGGCGGGGTGGATGGCCAGGGTGCGGGTATCGCCCACATTGGCCAGGTGGGAGACCAGCTCGAGCCGGTTAATAAAGCTCTTGGCAGCCTCGTACCCACCCTTGAGACCGAAGGTAAGCACCGAGCCTGGCCTGCCCTTGAAGTACTTCTGGGCCTTGGCGTAGCTGGGATGATCGTCCAGGCCGGGGTAGTTGACCCAGGCCACCTCGTCCTGCTCACGCAGCCAGTGGGCCAGGGCCAGGGTGTTCTGCACGTGCCGCTCGGAGCGCAGCGAGAGGGTCTCGAGGCCCAGGAGCAGCAAGAATGCCTCGAAAGGCCCCAGGCACTGCCCCTGGTCGCGCAGGCCGTCCACCCGGGCCTTGATGATGAAGGCCAGGTTGCCCAGGGCTTTGTGCAGCTCGAGGCCGTGGTAGCCGGGCTGGGGCTGGGTAATCAGGGGGTAGCGCCCGTTGTCCCAGTTGAAGTTGCCCCCATCCACAATCAGACCGGCGATGGCCGCACCGTGCCCCCCAATCCACTTGGTGCCGGAGTGGGTTACCACGTTGGCCCCCCACTCGATGGGACGGAAGAGGTAGCCCCCGTGCCCAAAGGTGTTGTCCACAATCAGGGCGATGCCCCGCTCCTGGGCGGCCTGGGCGATGAGTTCGAAGTCGGGGATGTTGAGGGCCGGGTTGCCCAGCGACTCCAGGTACCAGAAGCGGGTTTTATCGTCGGTCAGGCGGATGAAATCGTCCACGCTCTCCGCGCTGTCGGTAAAACGGCTTTCAATGCCAAGCCGGGGCAGCGTCACTTTGAACTGGTTGATGCTGCCCCCGTAGAGGTTGGGGGTGGACACAAAGTTATCGCCGGCCTGGGCGATGTTGGTGATAGCCAGGAACTGCGCGGCATGGCCCGAGCTGGTGGCCAGGGCCGCCACCCCCCCCTCGAGGGCCGCGATGCGCTTCTCCAGCACATCGGTGGTGGGGTTCATGATGCGGGTATAAATGTTGCCGAACTCCTGCAACCCAAAGAGCCGGGCGGCGTGGTCGGCGTCCTTGAACTGATACGAGGTGGTGGCGTAGATGGGCACCTGACGGGCCCCAGTGGTGGGGTCGGGGCTGTAGCCGGCGTGTAGTTGCAGGGTCTCGAAACGGTGTTTTTGCGACATGCTGCTCTCCTACCACCCAGCGAACAGCGGTCTGGGCCGTCTGTCCGTTGGGAATGATCCGCGTGGGATTTGGGGCGCTATCTTGGTAGGAGTTTTGCTATAGCAAAACCCCCTACCAGACGTTCTTTTATGACTGGAAGGGGGTACGGCTTCGACATCCCGCTGTGCCACTTTGTGTGCGCTCCCTTCTCTTATCTTTCCCAACTGCCAGGCTATGCCTAGCCTTGAACATCGTGTGCCTACAACGTTCAGCAGTCGGGCCGGAATTAGCACCTTGCAAAAAGCCATCTGGTGATGAGCAGAGGCTTTTTGTGGGTTGCTGCGACTTCGCAGGGCCGATCCCTCCATCGCTCTGGATAAAAGAACTTGACTGATTGTGGCCGCGCCCCAGCGCGGATAGATGTGAGTCTAGATAGACAACCCTGTGATGTCAAGCCCAGCCCTCGAGCTGTACCCTCCAGCCTTGTGGGCGTTAGAATGGCACGCATGGAGATTACGCCGGAACTGGTGAAACATCTGAGCAGGCTTTCGCGGCTTGCCCTTACACCGGAGGAAGAGGCCAAGCTCGAGGGTGAGTTGCGCTCGATTGTAGGCTTTTTTGAAAAATTGAATGAACTGAACACCGAGGGCCTGCCCGAGATGGCCCGGCCGGTAGAGATCACCAACCGCCTGCGGGCCGACCAGGTTCGCCCCTCGCTCACACAGGAGCAGGCCCTGTCGGTGGCTATAGAAGCGCACGAGGGCCAATTTAAGGTGCCCAGGGTTATAGAATAGCCGATGCGTTTGCACCCTTGGACTTTTTATGCTAGACATCAAATTCATTCGTGAGAATCCTGAAGCTGTTCGTCAGGCCATAGAGAAAAAAGGCCTTACCCTCGAGCTCGACAAACTGCTCGAACTCGACCAGGAGGTGCAGGCCCTCAAGCGCACCATTGAAAAAATACAGGCCGAACGCAACGCCAACGCCAAGGCGGCGGCCAGGGCCAGGCCGGAAGAGCGGGCCGCCATGATCGAGCGGGGCAAAGAGATCGGCCGCCAACTGGCCGAGCTCGAGCCCCGGTTGCGCACCCTCGAGGCCCAGCTCAAGCAGCTCCTCTACCTGACCCCCACCCTTCCCTGGGAAGGGGCCCCGGTGGGCCCGGACGACTCTTTTAACGTCGAGACGCGGGTGCACGGCAATCCGCGAACCTTCCTGTTCGAGCCGCTGGATCACGTGGCCCTGATGGAAAAGAACGGCTGGGGTGATTTTGAGCGTGCCGCTAAGGTCTCCGGCTCACGTTCTTACATCCTTAAGGGCGATCTGATGCTCTACGAGCAGGCCCTGCTGCGGTTTGCCCTCGACCGGATGATCCAGGCCGGCTTCACGCCGATGAGCGTGCCCAGCCTGACCAAAGAGGAGGCGCTTTATGCCCACGGACAGTTTCCTGCTGCCCGCGACCAGGTCTACGCGGTGGATGGAGGGGAGGCCTACCTGGCGGGTACCGCCGAGGTGCTGCTGAACTACCTGCACGCTGGGGAAATCCTCGCGGAGACAGAACTTCCTAAGACCTACTGTGCGCTCTCGCCCTGTTTTCGCAGCGAGGCCGGCTCCGCCGGAAGGGATGTGCGGGGCCTGATGCGCGTTCACCAGTTCAATAAGGTGGAGCAGTACGTGCTGTGTAAAGCCGATTTGGACGAATCGAATCGCTGGTTCGAGACCATGCTTTCGATCTCCGAGGGCATCTTGCAGGCCCTCGAGCTACCTTACCGGGTGATCGAGGTGTCCACAGGGGATATGGGGCTGGGCAAGTACCGCCAGGTAGACCTCGAGGCCTGGGTGCCCAGCGAAAACCGCTACCGCGAGACCCATTCCTGCTCGGCTTTGCTCGACTGGCAGGCCCGGCGGGCCGGCCTGCGTTACCGCGACGAGCGCGGCAAAATACACTACGCCTACACGCTCAATAACACCGCCCTGGCCACCCCCAGGATTTTAGTGATGCTGCTGGAAAACCACCAGAACGAGGATGGCACCGTGAATGTTCCCAGGGCTGTGCAGCCCTATTTCGGCAAGGAGAAGCTCGAGCCCTTGGCGTTGTAGGCAGGTCAATCTGCGGGGGGTGCATCTCCAAAAATCCGTATGCCAGAATAGGGCATGAAAAACTGGAAAGCCAAAGCCCAACAAGCCTTTGAGCGCTACCTGGAAGACCTGGAACAGAGCCTGGCACCTGGCGTCGGCCTGGCCGGAATCGAAGCGGCCATGCTGCGGCATAATCCGGAGCTGCTCAGGGCAGTGATGCAAGGCCTGGCCGAAGAGACCCAGGCGCTTTCCCCCCCTGGAGATACCGCCGGGGTGGCGGAAGGTGGGGGTTCGGTGGGTCGAGGTGCAGAGTCCGTGGGGAAGGATCCAGACCGGCGTACAGCGGCTGCGGGACGAGACCGGCCGGGAACATAGCCGCCGGCTGGATGCAAGCCTGGACAGTAGCGGGTATACCCCCTGGGCGCTGGAACGCCTGATGGAGCTGGCCGGCCGGCTGCCGTATGAGGAGGCGGCGGAGCTGGCCCAGGCTTTCGGCCTGGGCGTGAGCCCGGCAGGGCTGGCCCGGCTACACGCAGCCTACAGCGAGCGGTTGGCCGAAGCAGTGCACACCCACCTGGCGCAGCAGGCCTGGACTGCTTTAGCCGAGGGAGGGGGACGGTTGATGGTGCTGGAGGTGGATGGGGTGCGGGTGGGGGGACAACCCCAGCCCCAGACCCACACCTGCGAGGGGATCGAGATCAAGTGTGCCCTGGTCTATCCGGCCCACCACCCCAGGGCCCGTAGCCGCCTGGCGGGGGTGATGACCTCGGAGGAACTGCTGCCGCGGGTGGCAGGGCTGCTCCGGGCAGCCGGGGTGCGCGCGGGGGATGTGCTGATAGGGGTATCGGACGGGGCGGTCTGGATCGAACAGCTTTACGAGACCCTGGGGATTCCCCAGGTCATTGATGTCTTCCATTCCAGCCAGTACCTGGAGCAGGTCATGCAGCAACTGGGCTGGTCGGAAGTGGAGCGCGGGCAGGAGCGGGCCTTGTGGCTCAGCGGTCAGATCGATGCGGCGGTCTGGCTGCGAACCTACTGTCCTCCCCCGACCGCACCGGATCGAGCGCAGTGGTCAGGGGAGGCCCGGGGGGCCCTGCAGTACCTGGAACAGCGGGCCGAGCGAATGCACTATCCCGCCTACCGGGCGAGGGGCTGGCCGATTGGGTCAGGGCAGGTGGAGGGCATGAACAAGCACGTGATTGGCGCCCGCATGAAGCGTTCGGGGATGCAGTGGAGCCGTCCAGGGGCCTCTCGCACCGCTGCCCACCGGGCCCAGCTCTGTAGTTCCAGGCCGCTTGTGGCCTTCGATACCCTACGCTGGGAGGCTTTCCCGGTACGGAAACTCTGAGATGCACCCTCGGGGCGGTTGTCGCTGGGCTCCACCAAAGATTAGACTCTGCCTTGTGGAGCCGACACTTTTTCGCAGCCGGCGCGAGCGAAAGCTAGGTGAGCACATTGCGGTACGCCTCGAGGGGGTCACCAAGCGCTTTGGCGACCAGAAGGCGGTTGAAAAGGTCAATCTCGAGGTTCGCGACGGCGAGTTTTTTAGCCTGCTGGGGCCCTCGGGCTGCGGCAAGACCACGCTGCTGCGCATGATTGCAGGGTTTGAGACCCCGGACGAAGGCCGGGTCATCATCGGGGGCAAGGACATGACCCAGGTGCCGCCCTACCTGCGCCCGGTCAACACGGTTTTCCAGAACTACGCCCTCTTCCCACACATGACCGTGGAGCAGAACATCGCTTTTGGGCTCAGAATGAAAAAAATGCCCCGCGATGAGATCGCCCGGCGGGTGCAGTGGGCGCTCGAGCTTATCAACCTGCCAGGCTACGAGAAGCGCCGCCCGGATCAGATGTCCGGGGGGCAGCGGCAGCGGATCGCCCTGGCCCGGGCCCTGGTCAACGAACCGGAGGTGTTGCTGCTCGACGAGCCGCTCTCGGCCCTCGACCTCAAGCTGCGTCAGGAGCTGCGGGTAGACCTGATGAACCTGCAGGAGCGGCTGGGCATCACCTTCATTTTCGTGACCCACGACCAGGAAGAAGCCCTGGTGATGTCGGATCGCATCGCCGTCATGAACAAAGGCCGCATTGAGCAGTTGGGCCCCACCGAGGAGATTTACGAGCTGCCGCGAACCGCTTTTGTAGCCAGATTCATCGGCGACTCCAACCTGATTCCGGCCCAGGCCATCGAGCCGCGCAAGGTTAAAACGGCGCTGGGTGAGTTCGTGCTCGACGACGAGGATGCCCTGACCCCTGGCCAGGAGGTGTTGCTCTCGATTCGCCCCGAAAAGATCCGCCTTTTCCGTGAGAGGCCGAGCCTGCCCAACGTATTCCGGGCCAAAGTGGACGACATCATCTACACCGGCTCGGAGAACCAGTATGTGTTGGTGGCCGGCGGTCAGCGGTTGATGTGCGAGACCCTCAACCATGACATTCAGGAGCCCGGCCACGAGGAGTTTGCCTACGACGAAGAGGTCTGGGTGGCCCTTACCCCGGAAAAACTGGTGGTTATTCAGGGAGGCGGCGAAGGGGGCGACCCCTATGCGTGAAGCTGCTACACCTTGGGAACGCCTGCGCCAGGTGCTGGTAACGGTGGGGCCGGGGGGCTTGTGGTTGGTGCTGTTTGTTTTGATTCCAACCCTGGTGATGCTGGTGGCCTCGCTGATGAGCCGGGGAAGCCTGGGCCAGTTGGTGCCGCCCCTGGGCCTTCACAATTACGTGCGCTTTTTTTCCGACCCGCTTTTCATCGAGATCATCGGGCGTAGCCTCTGGATCGGCTTCTGGTCAACCGTCTTGATCATGCTGCTGGGCTACCCGCTGGCCTTTTACATTGCCCAAAGCCGTTACAAAGAGGTGCTGCTGCTGCTGGTGGTTATCCCCTTCTTCACCAACTTTCTGATCCGGGTTTACGCCTGGATTGTGATATTTCAGAAAGAAGGCCTTTTGAACGGGGTTATCACGGCTTTGGGTCTGCCGCCTGCCGAGCTACTGCCCTCTACCTTTGCGGTGTATGTGGCCACCGTATACACCTACCTGCCCTTTTTCGTGCTACCGCTCTATGCGGCTGTTGAGCGCATCGATTGGAGCCAGCTCGAGGCCGCCTACGACCTGGGGGCCCGGCCCATCCGGGCCTTTTGGGAGGCCGTCTTCCCCCAGACGGTGCCGGGTTTGTTTGCCGGCTTCTTGCTGGTGTTCATCCCGGCGGTGGGCACCTTCGTCATTGCCGACCTGCTGGGCGGGGGCAAGGTGACCCTGGTGGGCAACCTGATTCAGCTCCAGTTTGGTTCCGCGCAGAACTGGGCTTTTGGTAGCGCGGTCAGTATGGTGCTTATGGCCATGGTGCTGCTGGGTTTGTGGCTTTACGCGCGAACCCAGGGCGAGAAAGGACTGGACAAGCTGGTATGAAACGCTGGCTGGCTGTGCACGCCTGGTTGGTTTTCGCCTTTTTGTACCTGCCCATAGCGGTGATTGTGGCGCTTTCCTTCAACCAAAGCCGTTTTGGGGTGCGCTTTACTGGCTTTACCTTCGACTGGTATATCCGCCTGTTCAACAACGAAAGAATCCTCGAGTACCTCACCAACACCCTGATTGTGGCGGTGGTCTCCACCGCGGTCTCGACCATCCTGGGAACCTTGCTGGCGGTGGGGTTGGTGCGCTACCGGTTCCGCTGGCAAAACGCCCTGCGCTACTTGCTGTATGTGCCGGTGGTGGTGCCGGATGTGGTGATGGGTATCTCGCTGCTTTTGCTGTTTGATGTGGTGCGCGATGCCATTGGCTGGCCCCGCTTGTCCTTGTTTACCATCATCCTGGCGCACATCAGTTTTCAGATCGCCTACGTGACCCTGGTGGTACGGGCGCGGTTGATGCTGCTTGACCCCACCCTGGAGGAAGCCGCTAAAGACCTGGGGGCCACCCCCTGGCTGACCTTTCGCGAGGTCACACTGCCCCTGATCATGCCGGGGGTGATCTCCGGGGCTTTGCTGGCGTTCAGCCTGTCCCTTGACGACTTTGTGGTAACCTTTTTCACTGCTGGCCCGGGTTCCACCACCCTGCCGCTGTACATTTACTCCTCGGTTAAGCTGGGGATAAGCCCAGAAATTCATGCGCTCTCTACCTTGATGGTAGGGATTACAATTCTGGTGCTGTTGCTGGGGACACTGTTCTGGAAACAACGCGCATAATGGTAGAGGGAGGTTGAGCGTGAACAGAGTGTGGGTAATTGCTTTGCTGGGATTGTTGATCGCCGGTTGTGGGCAGCAGAAGCAAGAGCTGCGCCTGTTGAACTGGTCGGATTACATGCCCAAGGAGGTGCTTGAAGAGTTCGAAAAGCGTGAGGGCATCAAGGTGGTGGAGGACACCTACGACTCCCCCGAGGCCATGCTTTCCAAGCTGCAAGCAGGGGGCGATGCCGAGTACGATGTGCTGATTACCGCCGACTACACGGTGGGATCGCTGGCTCGAGCCGGTAGCCTACAGGAACTCGACAAGAGCAAAATTCCCAACCTGCAGAACCTCGACCCCCAATTCGCCAATCCAGCCTTCGATCCGGGGGCCCGGTACAGCGTGGTGTACCAGTGGGGCACCACCGGGCTGGCCTACCGCGAAGATCTGGTGAGCGGGCCGGTGGAAAGCTGGGCGGTTATCTTTGATCCGGCCAAGCAAGTGGGGTCTTTCCTACTGCTGGACGAGATGCGCGAGATGATGGGGGCGGCTCTCAAATACCAGGGGGAGTCGGTTAACACCACCGACCCGGAGAAGCTCGCCAAGGTGCAGGAGCTTCTGCTCGAGGCCAAGCGGCGCTCGCAGGGCTTTGCTGGTGGAACCAGCATCCGCGACCGCCTGATTGCGGGTGACATTGCCGTGGGGCCTGCCTACTCGGGGGATATTCTGGCGGCCCAGGCCGAGAACCCCCAGCTCAAATATGTGATTCCCGTTGAAGGGGCCACCCTCTGGACGGACAACCTGGTGGTGCTCAAGAAGAGCCCCAACCACGAGCTGGCCTATAAGTTCATCAACTTCCTGCTGGAACCCGAGATCGCCGCGCAGATCTCCAACTCGATTGGCTATGCCACACCGGTGGCAGCGGCGATGGATCAGATTGAAGAAAAGGACAACCCCATCATCTACCCCAGCGAGGAGATAAGGGCCCGCCTCGAGCTGCTCGCCGACCTGGGCGATCAGGCCGATGCCTTCAACAAGGTGTGGGCCGAGGTGAAATCCCGTTAGCGGTGGGGCTGAGCACTGGATTGCCTTGAGCTTGGCTTAACCTAAGGGCCGCCAGGACGCAAAATTACTTTTGCTGGGCAGCGTGGGGCTATACTCGAGGTGTGAGATACCTCTTTGGGCTTCTAGCCGTCCTCAGCCTGGCGCTGGCCCAGTCGGGCCCCCAGCTTTACCAGCAGAACTGTGCGTTTTGCCACGGTGACAACGGGCAGGGGCGCCCGGGCGCCTTCCCGCCCCTGGCGGCCCACGCCACCGAGCTGGCAAAAACCCCCGAGGGCCGGGCCCACCTGATTAATGTGATGCTGTTTGGCATGCAGGGCCCGGTGCGGGTCAGAGGCAGTACCTACAACGGTGTGATGCCGGCTTTTGGCCAGCTATCCGACGAGCAAATTGCCAGCATACTCAACTACATCCTGAACGCCTGGGGGAACGACAAACTGCTGCCGCGCGACCACCGGCCTATCACCGCAGCGGAGGTGCGCAGCGCCCGCAATGCGACCAGCCGCCCAACCCCTCAACAAATAGGTGACCTGCGCTCACGTATCAATGTTCCGTAAAAAAGCTCGAGGTCTGGGCTGAGGAGGTGTCGAATGCAACGATTGTTAGCGGTGTTGATGCTGGTGCTGTTGCCGGTTTTTGCGCAAAATGGCGCGGCTTTGTACCAGCAGTGCCAGGGCTGCCACCAACCCAATGGCGCGGGCATCCCCGGGGTGTTTCCCCCGTTGGCCGGGCATGTTCCGGAGATTTTGTCGGCCAAAGGGGGTCGAACCTGGCTTATCCAGCTCCTGCTCTGGGGCATGAGCGGTGAGATCAGCGTAAAAGGGCGCAAGTACAACGGGGTCATGCCGGGTTACCGACAGTTAAGCGACGCTGAGCTGGCAGCCTTGCTTAACCACATCTCTACCCAGTGGGGCAACAAGCTGCCGCCAGGCCAGAGGCCATTCACCGCCGACGAAGTGAAGGCCCAGCGGGCCAAAACCCTGACCTCGGCCCAGGTTCACCAAGCCCGCAAAGCCCTGGGCTTGCAATGACCCGATTGTGGCTGCCTCGGAAACCCCGGGTTTGACAGCCCCGGTATGGCCTTGCGTAGGCTGTAGGGGTGAGTGCGGCAGCAGTCCACAGGCTCTCAACCTCCGACTGGGCGGTTTTGGCTGCTTTGCTGGAGCAGCCAGCGCATGGCTTCCGCATTGCGGCGCTGTTTGCTCCCAACGGTGAGCTGGGGGAGATCTGGCGCATCCAGCGCACGCAGGTTTACAGGGCTTTAGCGCACCTCGAGGCCCGCGGGCTGATTGAGGCCATCCGGCAGGAGGAGGGCGAGGCCGGGCCACCCCGAACGCTCTACAGGGCCACCCTTGCGGGCCAGGAAGCCGCGCGCTGGTGGCTGCACACCCCGGTAACGCGCCTGCGCCATGGCCGCTCGGATCTGCGGTTGAAGATCGCTTTTTTGCTGCGCTTGGAGCACGACCTCGAGCCGCTGTTGAGGGCCCAGGAAGGGGTTTTTGAAGCCATCCTCGAGGATTTGCAGCAGCGCCTTCAAACGGCCCAACGCATCCAACTGGTAGCCATCCTGTGGCGCATAGAGATGGCCAGGGCCAGCCTGGGGTTTATCCAGCAACTCCTGACACAACGACAGGCCTTGTCTAAATAAGCCGGGGCCCATATAGTTACACTGTAACTAATAAGGAGGCCCAGATGATTCGTTGGCTGTGCTTGGGGTTGTGGTTGCTGGGGCTTGGCCTGGCGCAAAACACGGTGCGGGTGGTGGCGGCGGCTGACCTCCAGTATGCCTTGACCGAGATCGCGCAGCGCTTTGAACTCAGGAATTCGGGTCTGCGGGTCGAGCTTACCTTTGGTTCCTCGGGCAAACTCTATACCCAATTGATGCAGGGGTTGCCGGCCGATATGTTTTTCTCGGCGGATGAAGCCTTCCCGATGCAGCTACAGCAGGCCGGGCGTGTGGAGCCGGGCACTTTGCGCCTGTACGCGGTGGGTCGTCTGGTAATTTGGGCCTCCAATGCTCTGGTTCAGCAAGGGCTGGATCCTCGGCGGCTTGGGCCGCGTATACTGCTCGACCCTCGGATTACCCAACTGGCCATCGCCAACCCGATGCACGCCCCGTATGGCCGCGCGGGGGTGACGCTTCTGGAGCACTTTGGCCTGCTGCGTTCAACCCGCCCGGTAAGGTGGGAGGAGATGACTGGCGGCATTGCGGCCTACTACGACCTGGGCTTTTTGCGGCGGGGCAAGGCCGGCTTTGAATTTGTTTACGGCGAGAACATCTCCCAGACCGCCCAGCTGGCCCTGACCAGCACCAACATTGGCCTGGTGGCCCTGTCCCTCGCCAAGAGCGAGGCCATGGAGCGTGCAGGTGTGTACTGGCTGGCCCCTTTGAGCAGCCATCTACGCCTTAACCAAACCTACGTAATTCTGCGCGGCCAGAACCGCCCGGAGGTTCAGCGTTTTTACGAGTACATGGGCACCGCCGAGGCCCACCAGGTGTTGCGCAAATATGGGTTTTTGCTGCCGGGAGAGAAGCCAGCCCCATGAACGACCCTGTGTTCTGGCAGACCCTGCGATTAACCCTCGAGGTCGGCCTGGTCAGCACCCTGATTCTGCTTTTTGTAGGGCTGCCGCTGGGCTGGGTGCTGGCCCACAAGCGCTTCTGGGGTAAGCGGGTGCTGGAATCGATCGTGCTGCTGCCCCTCACCCTGCCGCCCACGGTGCTGGGGTTTTACCTGCTGTTGCTCCTGGGGCAGAACGGCCCTTTGGCGCAGTTTTTGGGCGTGAGCTGGGCTTTTCGCTTCGAGGGGCTGGTGGTGGGCT
>Ga0101945_1002677_pt1 | contig 11828 bp, 12 predicted proteins | sample DewCreD2012metaG_2_FD_75246 | JGI IMG/M metagenome (GOLD analysis project Ga0101945, IMG submission 75246) | Hot spring sediment bacterial and archeal communities from British Columbia, Canada, to study Microbial Dark Matter (Phase II) - Dewar... ... | reverse complement strand
CTCGAATACAGGCAGAGAAATGAAGCTGAAATACAAAAAAGAAGGCTCGAGCTTGCGGAATATAAAGCAACGATTGATAGAATTCACCAAGATCTAACCAATCATTTAGCTAAAATCGAGAGGGACGAGGCGTAATTGCGACTGCCAAATAAGAAAATTCTCGGATTTTCAAGAAACGTTTTCTTCCTTGGCTTAACCAGCTTATTTACAGATATTTCCACAGAGATGATTTATCCGTTGATTCCAATATTCATAACGACCGTACTGGGTGCCCCCGTTTCGATTGTTGGTTTAATCGAGGGTGTGGCTGAATCTACAGCAAGCCTACTTAAGGTTGTCTCTGGTTGGCTTTCTGATCGCACACGAAGCCGAAAACGGTTAACAGTGCTTGGCTATGGGTTGGCTGCAGCTTCAAAGCCAATAATTGCCCTATCTTTTGTCTGGTGGCAGGTGTTAATAGGAAGGTTTTCTGATCGTCTTGGTAAGGGAATTAGAACATCTCCAAGGGATGCTTTAATAGCTGAATCAAGCAGCAGGGAAGAATATGGCAAGTCATTTGGGTTTCACCGAAGCATGGATACGTTGGGTGCCGCTTTTGGGCCTTTGATTGCCTTTGCTAGTTTACCTCTACTTCATAATAATTTCAGACTCTATTTTAGCTTTGCAATTATTCCAGCAGCTATTGGTGTTGCTGTACTTGCCTTGTTTGTTAAAGAAAAAATAAAACCCACAAAAGTTGAAACCCTTAAACTCGGTCTTAGTTCGTTTGATAGACGATTTAAGTTATTTTTGATCGTTGTTCTAATTTTTACGCTTGGTAATTCAAGCGATGCTTTCCTCATCTTAAGAGCCCAGAATGTTGGAATAGCTATTGGTTTGATCCCTCTTGTCTATTTCGTCTTTAACATCGTCTATGCGCTTTCTTCAACCCCAATTGGTTCTTTGTCGGATAGAATTGGCAGGAAAAATGTCATTGTCTCAGGGTACATCATCTTTTCATTGGTCTATCTAGGGTTCGCACTTGTAAAGGACCCGTTAATGATATGGTTCTTATTTGCAGCCTATGGCTTATACTATGCATTTACAGAGGGCGTGTTTAAAGCCTTTACAGCCGATATTGTTCCAGCCGATCGTCGTGGTACGGCTTATGGGTTTTTAAGTCTTGTGCTTGGCATAGCCCTATTCCCCGCTAGCTTGTTTGCAGGATTTCTGTGGGATCAGATAGGCCCTTCAGCACCGTTTTTCTTTGGCAGTGCTGTATCACTTCTAGCATTGGTGCTTTTTATGATACTAATTCCAAGCGATAGCCAAATATAAATCAGCTGAATTTCCTGGAGAAATTTCTCATTCTTGAAGCAGCAAACAAAGAGGCGGAAGGGGTTTTGTCGGAAATTATTTGCAAAGCTTTGGGCAATGCATGCGGTTAGTGATATATTTATTTAGTGTCTTCATCTATTTTTAATTATTGAAGTGCAATACCCAATAAGAGGTTACATACATGCTAGATAGCTTAAATCCAGTCCAGCGCGAGGCAGTTATGCATGCCGAGGGTCCACTTCTTATAATAGCAGGGGCAGGGAGTGGAAAGACAAGGATATTGGCGTATAGGATTGCATACCTAGTAAAAGAGAGGGGTGTAGACCCCTTAAATATACTGGCTATTACATTTACAAACAAGGCTGCCAACGAGATGAAGGAGCGTGTTGCTTCACTGGTTGGCCGGATAAGCCGCGCCATGTGGGTAAGCACCTTTCATTCTACGTGCGCGAGAATCTTGCGCCAGGAAATCGAGCGACTTGGGTATAGGCGCAACTTCACTATCTACGATGATAACGATTCTCTCAGGCTTGTTACCTATTGCATGAGGGATTTGAATATTGATAATAAGCGTTACGCACCAAATAAGCTTGCAGCGGCAATATCAAATGCAAAAAATGAGCTAATTGATGCTGAAACGTTTGCAATGCGCGCCACTACACACCTTGAGACCGTCATAGCCGGTATTTACAAGCTATATCAGGAGCGGCTTTATCTTAGCAGCGCACTTGATTTTGATGACCTAATCATGTTAACGGTGAATATATTTCAGCTCTTCCCATCTGTTCTTGAAACCTACCAGGATAAATTTAAGCATGTGTTAATAGATGAATATCAGGACACTAACCTTGCGCAGTATGAGCTTGTCAAATTGCTGGTAGGCAAGCATAGAAATCTCTGCGTGGTAGGTGATGATGCGCAATCAATCTACCGGTTTCGAGGAGCTGATATACGCAATATCCTTGAGTTTGAGCGTGACTATCCTGAGTGCAAGATAATAAAACTAGAGCAAAATTATCGTTCAACAAAGACAATTCTTAAAGCAGCAAACCATGTAATACAAAACAATCGCTACCGCAAACCCAAGGTCTTATGGACAGAAAAAGATGAAGGTGAGCCAATCATACGCTATCAGGGAGAAAATGAGCACGAAGAGGCAACGTTTGTAGCAAGTGAGATAGAAAAACAGGTGAAAGATGGTTGCAAGTACAGGGATTTTGCTGTCTTTTACCGCACCAATGCCCAATCCCGAGTTCTTGAAGAAATTTTTCTTCGCTACGGTGTGCCTTATAAAATTATTGGTGGTTTTAAGTTCTATGACCGCGCCGAGATTAAGGATATCCTGGCTTATTTAAGAGTACTTTCTAATCCGCGTGATTCAATAAGCTTAAAAAGGATCATAAATGTACCAAAGAGGGGTCTTGGTGATGCAACTATCGCAAAGATAGATGCATATGCGCTAAAAAATAATATAAGCTTTTATGATGCTCTTGAAAGAGTCGACGAAATTAATGCGCTATCCACGGCTGCACAAAATAATGTTAGGAAGTTTATGGCCATTATTGAAGAACTGCAGGCAATTAAAGAAAAGGAGACTCTTCAAAACCTGGTTAAAGCACTTCTTGATATGACAGGATATCTTGCAATGTATGAACGCGAGGATACTGTTGAAGCAGGTACAAAAGCAGAGAATGTAAAGGAATTTGTTGGGGTTGTAAAAGAATTTGAAGAAGGACGTCAATCCTGTACCCTTGACGAGTTTTTAGAGGAGATTTCTCTAATTACAGATATTGATAGTTATAACGATGAGCAAAACAGCGTGACCTTAATGACCGTTCATAATGCAAAAGGTCTGGAGTTTACCAGTGTCTTTATTGTTGGCTTAGAAGATGGCGTATTTCCACACATTCGCTCCATGACAGATATTGCCGAGCTTGAAGAAGAGCGGCGCCTTTTCTATGTCGGCATCACTAGGGCTATGGAGAGGCTCTACCTATGTAATGCCCGGTCGAGAAATCTTTGGGGTGGTGTAAGCTATAATTCCCCATCACGTTTTCTAAGAGAGATACCGTCTGAACTAATGATTAATGCTGAGCATGTTGATGCGAAAGCAAAGCTGCCATCAAAAATTAGCTCATTTTCGGTTGGCGATAGCGTGTATCATAAGAAGTTCGGGGAGGGACGCGTAGTAGACATAAAAGGCCCCGAGCAGATCACTGTCTTTTTCCTAGGCGGGGGCGAAAAAACACTGCTGTTGAGCTATGCGCCGCTAGAGAAGAGGTAGGGGTGATAGCTATCAAGTTATTTATAATATCGGCTGGAGCGGCCCCTGCTATAACGAAGAAAGACGAGAGCAGTTATACACTAAAGTTTACCGAGGATTATGCACAGCGTTTTATTAAGCATCTTAAGAACGATGAGACGCTATGCACCGCATGTGGTAAGGACTGTATCAGTTGCCGGCTTAGCTTGGCGGACGATCTCTCAGATAGAATTGCTGGTCACTTAAAGCTGCCAATTCTTGCAGATCAGTTTATCGATAACCCGGAAGATTATCTCCCAGAGGAATTTCCATCTCATGATGTCACTATTGCCATAAATGTACATAGCGATTTATTGCTTGATGTGCCGGTTGTTGCAGCAAGGGCTGGTAGTAAGGCCTTGATTGTTCCCGTCGAGGATCCCGACTGGATTGGGGGTTGGACTAAGAAAAGGCTGGAAGAAAAATGCACAGAGTTAGGCATGGAATTTGCAGCCCCAAAGCCATTCTGCAACTTAACCAGCGATGGCTATGTTCATATAAACAGATTCATTAAAGAATTTAGAATTGGGCGTCCAAGGGTTGGCCTTATTGTTGACAATGGAATCATTAAGCATGTTGAAGTTATCGTTAGCGCTCCATGCGGGGCGACCTATCATCTGGCGCGAATTTTTGAAGGCCTTAAAGCAGACAAGAAGGTTTTTGAAGTTGCCTGTAAGGGCCTTTCAAGCTACCCATGCACCGCAAGCACCAAGGTAGATTCTGAGCTTAAAGACAGTATAACCCATAAAGCAAATTATATAATGATTGATGTGTTGAAGGGTCTTATGCATTCTTAAGAATGCATAAGACCGACGGGGACTAGAGACAGAAGACCAGCAAAACCATCACTTATTTGAGATGCAGTTGCTACATTCATAAGGCCGACTAAAAGCCAATTGAGTGAACGGACTAACTCTCTTGGCCTGCGGTAGCTTCCGGTGGGCTAGCCCTAAATCTTTTCAAAAACGGTATTCTTATCAGACGCCATCGGTGATAGGGAAGAAGGAGACGGCTGGAGATAAATAGTAAAACAGCACTTAGAGATAAGTATATCGCGACGGTATAGTGCCAGTCCGGACTTGGCCCGGAAATCTTTTCATCCTTCTGTCCTGGAGCGCCCCGTAGACGCGATCCCTCATCGACAAAAACACCGCTTCCAATCATCTTTTTCAACAGAATGGGTTCCATCCCGCCCGCGTTTATAATCATCGAATCAAGACGAAATTGTGGCATAGGTATAAGTAAAAGCGAATACGGGCTGCTATAGGGACCCCCGGAATAAAGTTCGGGCGTCATTCCAGTAATGGATGTCATGGCGTTTATGGGGCTTAGTCTTAAGAGAAATCTTGCCATCTTATAGGATTTCATGCTTGTTATTTCCTGCGCCTTTGGTGGTGGCCCTTGCCGAAACATCAGGTATTGCCTTTCGATATAGGTTGAGATGAGGGAGCTGCCGATTAGCGTTGCAACCAACAGAAACAAGACCGTTCCGTAGGTTAGCGCTGTAGCGACCTGAGTTTTTTTAACCAACGACGAAAAGAAAATGCCGATCGAACCGAAAGTAACGGTCGTTATGATAAGGATTAAAAAAGTTGCAAGGAAATCGCCTGGGGAGATGCTCCCAAATAAAAACACGGAGCTCATGACAGGCACCGATGCGATTATCAGCAGAAAAACGTAGCCGAGCGATGATACAAGTTTGCCAAGTATTACGGATATTGGGGATATCTCGGAGACAATCAGTAGATCGAAAGTCTGCTGTTCTTTTTCATGGGATATCGCACCCGCTGTAAAGCTGGGTGTTATGAAGGAGATGAGAAGCAGTTGGAAGAGCGAGAGCGTTGTGAAAAGCATAAAACCCAGCTTATAAGCCTCAGCCCCCATTCTCTCTGAATTTATAAGGAATACTTTGGCGATGCTCCATTCGAATCCTATTAAAAGGAGAAGGTAAGCTCCAAAGAGTGCGAAAGCTCTACCGCCTCTCATCTGGCTTCTTAACTCTTTTGATACAACGGCTATAAGTTTCTTCATCACACCCCTCACTGCAGCGTCCCCTTAGTTATGTGAAAGAAAACGTCCTCCAAATCGAGAGGCACCTCGTTAAGGTAGATAACTTTTACATCTTTTGATATCAGGAGCTCGTGAATACTTGGTATCTCGTCTTCTGCTCCCTTAAATTCCATCTCGATCAGATCATCTTCTAAGACATGGACGTTCTCAATACCAGGTCTTTCGCTTAATAACGGTATAACGGCGTTAGGTTCATCGATTACTTTAACCCTGAGGGTTCTGGAAACCTTCATGCCCCCGATTATCTTCTCAACCTCACCACTTACCAGAAGAGTACCTCTCTCGATGATTCCAATATGGGTACATAGCTCAGATAGCTCTGGAAGGATATGAGAAGAGACAATGATGGTTTTACCCATCCTCTTTAGCTCTTTTAAAAGCTCTCTTATCTCAACTCTTGCCCTTGGGTCAAGGCCTGAGGCCGGCTCATCTAGAATGAGTAGCTTTGGATCATGGATAAGGGCTCTTGCAAGACAGAGTCTTTGCTTCATCCCTCTTGATAAAGACTCCACATAAGAATCCTTTTTATCGCCTAGATCAACTAAGGAGAGTAGATCATCTATTATTGAAGCTCTTCTTGCTTTTGCTATTCTAAATGCTGCTCCAAAGAAGTCCATGTACTCCCAGACCTTCATGTCATCGTATACTCCAAAAAAGTCAGGCATGTAGCCTATAAGTTCCCTAGCCTCCTCTGGAGATTTTAAGACGTTCACGCCGCAAATATTAACCGATCCCGTGGAAGGGGATAGCAGCGTTGCAAGTATCTTTAAGGTAGTTGTCTTTCCAGCCCCATTAGGTCCTATAAACCCATAGATCGAGCCTTCTTCTATTGATAGGTTTAAATCGTTTAGAGCTACAAGACTCCCGTATCTTTTACTTAAGCCTTCTGTCTCAACTATATTTACTGCCATTTTCCTGTTACCTCAAAGTCGAGAGTATTTACTCTAACACCTGAGAGAGGGGAAGAAATCCGGACAAGAATTCTCCCATCATCGTTTACAAAGCTTTCAGCACCGTCTATCAATATTGAGCTTGAGCTTAGATCGATACCTGCCGGTATTTGTTTCTGAGGGCTTATGTTATCAGAGCCAACTGATTTTGAAGGACCCGGGATAGGACCAAGGTTGTGCCACGATTTAGCTCTCCAACTGTAAATTTCAACAGTAAAATCATTGGCTAATCTACCAGATGCCTCCGAAAATGCGCTGATATAAAGGCTTAGTTTATCAGCCCTGAATTTTCTGTCGTTTGGCGGCAAGCTATACTCCAAAGTGACAGCGCCGTTACCAATAAAAAAGCCGGAGGGATCGAGTCCAAATGAGCCTGTTGAACTAATTAACCGCCTATTAAGGATACCAAGCGGAACGGTAAGGATATCGCCGAATCTAACCTCAAGCGGGCTGATCAGAACTGTTTTTCCCGCGACCCTGGGGTGCTCACCGATTACTCCTATCCTTTCAGATGGCTTATCAAGCCAGGCTATCAAAACCGGTGTTTTTGGAAGTTTCTCGCCCTGGTAACCAAAGATATGGTTAATTGTTTCCGCCATGGTTGTTTCATCCCGCCTTTCTCTGTTACCTGGCTGCATCTTGGGTTCATAAATGCGATATCCAAGAGAAGACTGCATGGGGTTAATAATTGTTCCGGATTTTAAGTTCCTGGTAATCCTAAGAGTCTTTGCCGGTTGGATTTTCCCAATGTCCCAGGCGCTGCCACCAACGATAACAGCGACATTGTTAAATTCGTCTTTACTCCTGTTGTCTAACGAAATAATAAGCTCATTTTCGTGGAAAGTAACTGCCCCGTATAAATTTGGCGATGTCTCTGCATATCTCTCCATCTGGAGGTTCCTCATCGACCACATACCAAGGCTCATGCGTTTTACCATAGGTCGGGAACCATCTTCGATTATCAGCGTTCTTCCGCTTGGATTATCAGGCGTTAATGGCCCTGGCACTGGCATTCCTGTTACCGAGCTGTTAGATGGCAGTGAGATATCGTAGGTACGCTTAGATGGGGAAAAGACGCCAAACAAACTCCTGGCTTTTGAAATTCCGGTATCGGGAAAGCGCTCGATGATATCGATCTGATTGACGATAATTTCCCCACCTTTCTTCCCATATGCATAGGTGAAGGAGCTGAGGCTAAAAATCAGTATTGTTGCCGGAATCGTAACTAACAACAACTCTTTCCGACCCTTTCGCTTCAAAATAAAGTAGTTAATGGGCCCGATTAATATTATGTAAAGCATTAAGTAAGGTATTAGCCAGCTGAGGCTCGGTAGATCCATAGCCGGTATAGATGAGATAGCACCACCGATGTTCCCAAAGCTATCAAAATGAGCCACGCCCTGTGCTTCTTGCTCAATAGGGGTTTGGGAAAGGTGATTCCAGAACTTGGAATTATCTCGCCATGATGTAAATGGCTCCACAGTAAGATCTAAAGCAACCCAATCAACCTTGCCAAGACCAAAATTCCTAGTTATGATCAAAGGAACATCCCCGCTGCTTGCAGTCACCTTACCCGTGTTTCTTGAAGCTAATGCCAGGGGAACAGGCATACTAGCTTCGTTATCTATATCGCTGATTTTACCTGTAAGATGCTCGATGGATATTGGTCTATTTATCACTTCTATCCCTGAAAGCTTTACTGGCAGGATTTCTTCAGGTAGGCCGGAAGTCGACTTCCTCCAATCAGATCCACCACAAACTATAAGGTGACCGCCCGATGCCACCCAATTTAAAATTGCTGACCTCTGCTCCTTTGTCAGGGAGCTTGTTGATACACCACTTATAACTATCGACGAGACAGTGGAGAGGGAGCCATCTCTAAATGGAAGGTCTTGCGGTTCCATATACGAGATTTTCAGGTTTGTCTGATCAGATGCTATATCTTTAAAGAACTGGCGATTTGAGTCTTGATCAAGCAAGGCAATAATAATCTTGTGGTTCGGAGGTATCTCTAGATAACTGGCAACCGCTTTTACCAATACCTCATCATTGCTTATAAAAGCGGCCTCGATCCGTGAGTTGCCAAAATAATTCAACTGAGTATTAAATAGGAGGCGTTTTCTTGTCTGATGTCCAAGATCAACTTTCTGTTGATAGAGATGGCTTGTTATGCCATGTGTAAGCGGTCTTACCGTGATATATCCCTTTATGGGATCGCCTTTATTTTCAATTGTAACAGCAACTGGCATCCAACCACCCTGTTTAGTGATTCCATTAATGCCAGCATTTACAGTAATCGTAAGCCCTTTATTACTCGAGGATGATTGGGCATTATTGCTTGATAATTCTTGCCCTAACCGAGTTACTCCGCCCGTTTCTTGTACTGGCTCAACACCTGTCTTGACCGCTACTTCTCTAGAACTGGACATGCAGCCAGTTGTTAAAATGGGCAAGATCAGAAGTATGACAAACAGGGATATTCTCAAGCGATCAGCCAATCTCATTAACCCTCCGGATATTATTTTAGCGCTATCTATTAGACGATAATCTTGCTTCGATTGGTTCCTATCAGCTGCATAAAATATTGCCCATGGAGGTCACCAAGGCAAATTAGGGAAAGAATATTAAGCGAACGATTAAGTAATACAAAATTAAGCTAACATGTTTTGTAGGGTTGGTCAATATTTAATCGAGCGGTGAATCAGATTAAGACCGCCGCAGGAAGAAAGCGACCGGAGATCAGGTTACCGGATTTCAGAGGAACGAGTGTCGAGAATGCGGGTATACATAAATCATGAGGAGCGAGGGGGTAAAACAGATGGGCAAGCTGGAAAGGTATGAAGAAGAACGGCGAGAGAGGCCAACAGAAAGACCATATGCATCTACGGCAGTTATCCTTCCGACAAGTGGCGGTATTAAGGAGAAAACTTCGCTGGTCAGGCTCGGGATCAAAGCGCTTATAGCACGAGAAAGCAGTAAGAGGCTAGCAAAATTGAAAGGAACCGAAAAGAAGTTAGAGATGATTACACGGGGAAGAGCGGAAGGCGAGTAAAATGGTTCTCGTCGATACTTCGGTATGGGTAGCACATCTTCATGACGGGAATTCAGGACTTGAAACACTATTGGATAAGGGTGATGTAATTTGCCATCCGTTCATCATTGGTGAACTAGCTTGCGGAAATCTTAAGAACAGGTTTGAAATACTCTCACTCCGATTCACCTATTCACTGATTCACCGGTAAAAGACTGAAATCAGTCTTTTACCCGATTGCCTCATATCCAATGCCTCTCATCCTGTGCCTGATATCCGTTTCACTTAGGTAATCTGTATCATACACAACAGTTACCATCTTAGTATCGAGGTCAACCATTACCTTCTCAATACCGGGGGTACCCTGAAGGCCGCCAACGATTGCCTGAATGCAATGGTTGCAACTTATGCTTGGCGAATAGAGCTTTGCAATTGTCCTGGCCACAAGACCATCTCCTTAACGCAGCTTACGAATGATTACGGGTATCTTTTTACTCAGATAGCAATGTCTCTAAACTTATCGAAGCGGTCAGACACGATTCTCACTAAAGAGTGTTACTTGCCTATCGTTAACCCGGGTGCAGAAAAGGCGCTATAATAGAAGGCGAATGGGTGAATCGGATAAAAGACCGGAGACCAGCAGAAAAGCAGACGGGAGAGCGGTCATTTTGCGGCGGGTAGTGGTAGGGGTAGATAACAAGTGAGGCTTTATGACGCAGGAATTCCTATAAATCGCATAAAATCAGAAAGAGAGGATTGATAGATGAAAGCAAGAGTAAAATGGGTTGATGGAAAACAGTTTGTCGGAATTAACGAGCGTAACTCAGCTGTAGTGATGGATTCCTTAAAAGAAGCTGGAGGAGAAGGCGTTGGTATTAAGCCAACAGAGCTGCTGCTTATATCTTTAGCTGGATGCACGGCTATTGACGTCATATCGATATTGGCTAAAAAGAAGCAGATAGTAACCAGTTTTTCAGTAGAAGTTGAGGGTACACAGCGCAAGGATTACCCTCAAGCTTTCGAGGATATCCGGATTGTCTATAAGCTAAAAGGGGAGAATTTAGATATATCAGCAGTTCATAGAGCAATTGAACTCTCAGAAACAAAGTATTGCTCAGTTAGAGCAACTCTAACAGGGCATCCAAATATAACACATACGTTTGAGATCGAGCCCTAATCAAGCTCTTTTTTACTAGAAACTGTTGACAAATATAAGCAAGGCATGTTAGCCTTAATGCATATAAAAATACTAGGAAATGCTTTGACGGGAATGAGTAGGCCTTAAGTCAGCTGCTTTAGAGACCCGGGTTAGGTGAAAGCCGGGGCAGTGACAGGGTTGAACATGGTCCCCGAGCAGCCGGAAGAAAGGGCAAAAGCCTAAGTAATGCCGGACGGTTTTGCCAGCCGTTATAGGGATTGAGGGCAACTGATCGCTGCTTGTAAATTTAATTGAATAGCAGCCGTCAGCTGAATTTGGGTGGTACCGCGGGGAATTCCTCTCGTCCCATATTGGGACGAGAGTTTTTTTGTTATATAGGGATAAATCGAAAACTTAGAGGTTAAGGAGGTTAATCATGATCGATTCCGAAGCAAATATGCGATGCGGTATGAAGGATTTCAAAGAGTTCTTGATGGTGATCAACGACAAACCTGGTGGTAAGGTGATCAAAAGCGCCCTACATTATGGGGGCTATGGCTAGTAAGGAGGCATTATGTTTCTGCGAAGCAAGCTACTACAGATGGGCTGGTTCACTATAAGCGGCTCTGTTTCTGCAGAAGATGTGGACGTTTTTTGCAACACTTCATTTCCTAAATGGAGGGTGCTGGTCTCTACGGACAAAGACTTTGCCAAGCTCCAAAGACAGACCTCACTATGAAGGGATTGCAATTGGGAAACCCTAGTTAAGGGCAGCAACCAAGAAATATATCAGGAGATGGCAGATAAGAAATTAATTCGTGTAAAGGAGGTATTATGGCCGTCACGAAAACTTACGAAGGGATAAACGAGAAAATCAGGCGGGGAGAAGCGGTTGTTGTAACCGCGGAAGAGATTATCGACATCGTAAAAGATGTTGGTGTGGCAAAAGCCACCGAAAAAGTAGACGTTATAACTACAGGAACATTTGGCCCCATGTGCTCAAGCGGTGCGTTCATTAAA
>Ga0101945_1002671_pt1 | contig 11858 bp, 8 predicted proteins | sample DewCreD2012metaG_2_FD_75246 | JGI IMG/M metagenome (GOLD analysis project Ga0101945, IMG submission 75246) | Hot spring sediment bacterial and archeal communities from British Columbia, Canada, to study Microbial Dark Matter (Phase II) - Dewar... ... | reverse complement strand
ATCGCGTTTAGATCGAAACCACCGGGGAAATTCATCTTACTTCGTCCTTTCTAGTTTTTTTGCTTTTGCTTGCTAAGTCAAATGGGGCAACATTCTTGGTTTTATCGCTGCTCTCTAAATGATTTAAACGTAACATTAAAGTTTTTTGTAGATCCAAGAAGATTGCCTTCAAGACAATCGATTTCGCAAGCATCTTACCTAGAAAATTATACGTTAGAGTTTTTCTAAATCGGAAATGAGCTGAATTTTTTGTCGTTAATCGGTGTCAAGGTTCGAGTTTTTATCGAGAAAAGCGAAAAGTTCCTCTTTCGTTGGCAATGCGGTTCTAGCTCCGATTTCACGGCATTTCAAAGCTGCGACAGCATTTGCCATTTTGCACGCAGTTTCGATATTTTCTCCACTCAAGATTCCATAAAGAAAGCCTACTCTGAACGCGTCTCCGGCACCAGTTGTATCCTTACAACCTCCTGGTACGTTGAATCCGTGTGTTCTGAAGAAACTATCTTCGCAAAGAATTAGTGAACCTTCTTTTCCGAGTGTCATTCCTGTAACTTTGCAACCATAACGCATTTGTATTTCTTTAAGAGCAATCTGCCTATCTGCAATACCTAAGAATTTTTCAATGAATTCCTCTGCGCAGATGAATACATCAACCAGCTGCAGCAGTTTTTCGATATGTTCGAATGGTTTATCGATATCAATAGATACGATCGCTCCGTGCTGTTTTGCATGTTTGGCCATTGTGATACAGGCCAGTGTATCGTGTGGAGTCGCATGTAAAATACTGCATCTTTCAACTATCTTCAGTGGCACATCCTCGGGTAAGTAAGAAAGTTTTTTATCTCTTTTCCAGATGACAGTTCTTTCACCGCTTTGAGAGTCGATTATTATGAATGCTATCTGGGTTTGTGCGCCTTTTATATGCTCTGCAGAGTCTATGTTGACACCTTCATTAATCAAGGTCTGAATCCCAAAATGCCCTGCGTTGTCATCGCCAAATCTACCGACATAGGCTGTCTTCGCTCCTAGTCGACTTAAACCTGTTAAAGTTGAAGCGATTTCCCCTCCGGCCAGCTGAAAATAATTCTCAAGCTCAACTTTTGAGTTGAATCTCGGATATTCAGGAACAACAATCAAGAAATCGACAGCGTTTGTGCCGAAGCCAACTACATCAAAATCTTTATCTTTACGAAGCTCAAATGGAAACTTCATAGTAATCAAAAAATTATAATCATTTATCAGTGAAGGTTTGAAGAGTGTCTGATAGGATTGTAGAAACCTTGCGCTGGAATTTTAGGTAAAAGGGATTAATGTTTAGTGAGACGAATTAAGCTCGTTTGGAAGGCATGTGTTATCGGTTTCAAGATGTTATCATTAAAACTTATGAAAAGGTTGATAAGAGCTCCTAAGGGAACTAAGTTGACCTGTAAAAATTGGTTGATCGAAGCGGCGTATCGGATGATACAGAACAATCTCGATCCTGAGGTGGCGTTTGATCCGGAGAATCTTATAGTTTATGGAGGTCGTGGAAAGGCGGCCAGGAACTGGGAATGTTTCGACGCCATTTTGCAGAGTCTTATAAATCTGGATGTAGATGAAACATTGCTTGTTCAATCGGGTAAGCCTGTAGCAGTGTTTCGCACTCACGAGGATGCACCGCGCGTTCTACTCGCGAATTCGAACATAGTCCCGGCTTGGGCTACTCAAGAGAATTTTGATAGATGGGAACGTGAGGGCTTGATAATGTACGGGCAGATGACTGCTGGAAGTTGGATTTACATTGGGACTCAAGGAATATTGCAGGGCACTTATGAAACTTTCGGCTCACTTGCTAGGCAAAATGGATGGGGGAATTTAGAAGGGAAATTTGTCCTTACTGCTGGTTTAGGTGAGATGGGCGGAGCACAACCTCAAGCAATAACATTCAATGGTGGCGTTGGATTGATAGTAGAGGTGAATCCATGGCGCATCGAGAGACGATTACAATTAAAGCAGGTGGACATTGCAGTAGATAATTTAGATGATGCATTGAAAATGGTCAATGATTTTATTAAAAAGCGTAAGCCGTTATCAATTGCATTATTAGGGAATGCTGCTCAAGTACACTGGGAAATTTTAAAAAGAGGCATAGTACCTGATGTGGTAACAGACCAGACATCTGCCCACGATATACTTTACGGATACATACCAGAAGGGTTTTCAATCCAAGAAGCCGAGATGCTCAGAGAAAGAGACGAAGAAGAATATAAAAGGCGTGTAATGGATTCAATATCGCGCCATGTGGAGGCAATTCTGGAATTCAAGAGGCTTGGGGCAGTAGTCTTTGATTACGGTAACAATCTCCGTCAGAGGGCTTTTGACAATGGCGTCAAAGAGGCATTTAGCTACCCAGGTTTTGTTCCGGCTTATATAAGACCTTTGTTTTGCGTAGGAAAAGGTCCTTTTCGGTGGGTAGCTTTAAGTGGAGATAAGGAAGATATCTATAAGACTGATAGAGCGATAATGGAGCTATCTCCACATGATGATCATCTTGCCCGTTGGCTTACAATGGCTCAAGAAAAAGTTCAATTTCAGGGCTTACCAGCTAGAATCTGTTGGTTGGGTTACGGTGAAAGGGCCAAGGCTGGTCTGAAGCTGAATGAAATGGTAGCCTCTGGAGAGTTAAAAGCGCCGATAGTGATTGGAAGAGATCACCTTGATAGCGGATCTGTCGCATCTCCTAATCGTGAAACAGAGGGAATGAAGGATGGCTCGGATGCCATAGCCGACTGGGTTTATCTAAATGCCTTGATTAATGCAGTCAATGGAGCGACTTGGGTTTCCGTGCATCATGGTGGAGGTGTTGGGATAGGATATTCTTTACATGCAGGTCAGGTCATAGTAGCTGACGGCACTGAGGCTGCTGCAAGAAGAATTGAGCGCGTGCTTACAACAGATCCAGGAATCGGCGTAGCTCGCCACGCCGATGCTGGCTACGAAGAAGCAATTGAGTTCGCTAGACAAAATGGTATTAAGATTCCCATGATTAAGCATTGAACCTATGATTCTGATTTTTCATCGAAAGGCTTTGCAAAGCTTATGGACAAATCAAAATTAAAAATTCACTTGTATTTCCCGCTTTATTTGCGAATTTTCGCTTTAGTCGTGCTCGTTATTTGCCTCATAGCACTTGGATATAACTTTTATCAATCGAGAGGGAAACCAAAGTTTGTCATGGAAGGTTTACCTGCGAATCTTTCAAAAGATGTAGTTGCTGTAGCTTCGAACTACGAGAGATTAGAGGTGGAAAATGGAGTGAAAAAATACCTAATCAAAGCTTCTAAGGTGACAACCTTTACCGACAATCATCAAGAGCTTGAGAATGTTTATTTGGAGGTTTACAGCGAAGCTGATAAAAAAGACGTTTTATCTGCTAACTACGCAGTTTATCTGCCAACTGATGCCAATAATTTCAAGATTTTTTTCTTCGGTGAAGTGAAGGTACAGACTAGAGATGATCTGTCCGTACAAGCTGAAAAAATCAGCTATGATAAAGCCTCGGAGATTGCTGAGACCGAGGGGCATACTCAGTTTTTTAAAGATCTGTTCAAGGGAAGAGCTGAAAAGGCGCGTATTTTTATCGCTGCTGGTTATGTCGAACTTTTTCAGAGCGTAGAAATAAATTTTGAGAACAGTGATGGTCATAAAGGTTATATCAAATCGAACTACGTGAAATTTGAAAGAGATGAGAAAAAAATAACCTTTCAGCAAAATGTTTTTGCAGAACTTAACTTGCCTCAAACTATAGAATTACGGTCGCAAAAATTAACGTGCTTTTTCGATGAAAAAGAGATCACGAGAATCGAGATGTCAAACGATGCTGAGATCTTCCAGCGTGCTGATAAATCAGAAGCCCGTAATCTCAAGGCTACAGCGCAGAATATCCAAGTGGATTTGAAAAGTGGCTTAAGAAAAATTCGACTCCAGAATGAGGCAAAAGTAGAAACTTCAGAACAAGAGCAGAATCCCATTTTTTCAAATGCGGATTTAATTATATACGATAAGGAATCTCAAAGACTCGTGCTTGAAGGTTCCGCAGAGATAAGACAGTTTAGAGACCAGGAACAAGTGCATCTTGATGGTGATAAGATCGAAGCAGATTTTTTCCCGGACGGCAATCTTCAAAAGGCTTTCTGCATTGGTAATGCAAATCTCAAGCAGATTAATTCGGATAGAAACATTGAAGCCTCTGCTAATAGAATGAACATTTACTACAAAGAGGATCGAAAAATTAAGACTGCTGAAGCACTCGGAAATGCCACAGTCACCTTGATCCCAAAGGATGCAAATGTTAATTACTCCAGAGCGAATTTATCGACGCCAGTGGCTATTAAACTTTCCTTCGAACGAGACGTCATAGAAAGAGTGCAAACGGAGGGAAGGACTACAATTTTTTTAAAAGGAATCTCAGATAGACCTAACACTTCTGACAGAACGATTTCAGCCGATAAAATAATAACATTTTTACAACCCAATGGAAGAGATCTATTGAGAACCGAGGCTATCGGAAATGTCATAGTTCAGATAGATCCAGTTCAAAAGTCAGCGGATAATTATAAAACTACTTTAACCTCAGATCGACTCGAGTGTGATTTTTACGAAGGGAATAATCTCAAGCTTTGTTTGATCTCTAAAAACGCCAAAGCCGTACAAGAGCCGTTTTCATCTGGTAAGAGGAAACGGATTTTGCTTGCTGAAACTTTCAGTGTTGAATTTGACAAGGAAAATCAGAGCTTAGCGAAATATAACGCGAGCGGAAGAGTTAGATACTCAGAAGATGACAAAAATGCGACGGCAAATCAGATAATTTTTACTGAAACGGATGGTGTAGCGCGATTGCGTGGTGGTGAGCCGACAATTTGGGATTCGAAGGCGAGAGCGAAAGCAATTGAAATAGATTGGGACACACGTAATGATAAGTCATTCTTGAGGCAGAAGGTTTCTTCTACTTACTATAATCAATTGCAGTCTGATGGAACATTGCCATTTTCTGATAGCTCGGCCCCGGTTTATATAACAGCTGAGGCGGCTGAGTTCGACCATAAAAATGAGACTGGGATTTATTCTGGCAATGTTCGGGCATGGCAGGAAGAAAATTATATCCGCGCAGATAGAATTATTTTATTCGCTAAGGAAAGAAAAATGAACGCTGAGGGTAGGGTTCAAACGTTGCTATATAAAGTTAAGCAAAGAGTCATTAATGGCAAAGAGGTGGATCAGCCAGTTTTCGTATCGTCGGATAGATTCAGTTATCTAGACGAGACAAGAGTAATTAGATACGAGGGCAATGTTGATATAAAACAAGGCTCTGATCGGATAAATTCTGACTCTGCAGAGATTTTTCTCAATAAGCAGAATGAGCTGATAAGAGCAATAGTATCAGGGAATGTTAAAATAAGTCAGCCGAATCGCAGAGGGACTGGAGAATATGCAGAGTACGTCGCCGCAAGCGAAGTAATAATCCTGCGTGGTTCACCAGCAAAGGTTGAAGACGCCGAACAAGGAGAATTGCAGGGAGCGCAGATGACCTTATACATGAGGGAGAATCGTTTTATTGGTGAAGGGAAAGAAAAAACCCAGTCTTCTCCTGGACGGACTAGGTCCATCTATAAAGTAAAAAATTGAGAAAAACCCTTGTTTTGAATCATCTAAAGAAGTGATGTTGACGCAGATAATGGAAAGTCAAGAAAATGGTAAGAGCAGTGGTTTAGTAGCCATCGAGCTAAGAAAGAGCTACGGTAAGCGTATAGTCGTTAACAATGTAAGCCTTAATGTGCATAGAGGAGAGATTGTAGGGCTTTTAGGAGCTAATGGCGCTGGTAAAACCACTACTTTTTACATGATAATGGGTCTAGAGACACCAGATTACGGAAAGATTTTTTTAGATGGCCAAGATATAACACAGATGCCAATGTATCTGAGGGCAAGATTAGGACTTGGCTATCTACCGCAAGAATCCTCGATATTCCGTAAGATGACTGCTGAAGACAATATACTCGCCGTCCTGGAAACCAGAAAAATGACAAAGGAGCAGAGACGAGAGAGACTAGAGAAGCTATTAAAGGAATTTGGTATTGAGCATGTTCGCCGAACAAGGAGTGATCTACTTTCTGGCGGAGAGAGACGGCGTGTGGAAATTGCTAGATGTCTTGCCACTGATCCTAAGTTTATACTTTTTGACGAACCCTTTGCAGGGATAGATCCGATTGCAATAGGGGAAATCCGGGAAATAATTCTCTATCTGAAAAAACGCAAAATTGGCATTTTGATAACTGATCATAATGTTAGGGAAACACTAAGCATAACCGATAGAGCTTACATAATGTCAGAAGGAAAGATTCTCCGTGCTGGTAAGCCAAAAGAACTAGTAGAGGATTCGACAGTTAGAAAGCTTTATCTCGGTGAAGGATTCACTTTGTAGTGCTGGTCGATTAAAGAGGAAACTTCTTGTGGGCGATTCTGAAGGAACAAACCGATGGAGAATCTCACCTGCCAGATTGCAGGCCTTTAAGGTTTTAGAGCGAATAGAAAAGAATAAAAGTTACTCCTCGATACTTCTGGCAAGGGCTGAAAAAGAGTTGTCCAGATTAGACAGAGCACTTTGTCATGAGCTTTGTCTCGGAGTTTTAAGAAGAAAGTTGCTATTGGATAAGATAATTGAAAAATTGACTTTCAAGAAACCCCTGGATTTAGAGATCAAGATAATTTTAAGACTTAGCATTTACCAGTTGGCTTTTTTGAATAAAATACCGAGATATGCTGTCGTAAATGAAGCAGTTGAAATGGCTGCATGGATTGGGAAAAGAAAAGCCAAAGGGGTAGTTAACTCGGTTTTGAGGAGGTTCGATCCAAGAAATGATTTTCCATCCAAATACAATGATGAATTGGACAGAGTGTCCATAGAAACTTCTCATCCCAGATTTCTGATTGAAAGATGGATCAAACAATTTGGGTTTGAGCAAACAATAGAGTTGGCTAATGCAAATAATACAACACCACCTTTAGAATTTCGCTTCACTGCTAAAACCTCTGATGATACTAAATCACGAGCTAGCGATTTTACCGTAAAAGAGCTGTTAGAACTTGCTGACAAGGGAGAGATATATTTTCAGGAACTTGCCTCACAGAAGATAGCCGAAGCGTTGAAGCTCTCAGAAAATGAGAGTTTTCTTGACGTTTGTTGTGCTCCCGGTAGTAAATTCACTCTTATTAATTATCTGGCACCTGAAAGCTTTAGCGGATTATTTGTAGGCGGGGACTTTTTTCTAAAGAGATTGAAAACCGTAAGAGAGAATTGTGAAAAGCTTGGAGTGAAAAATTATCATCTGGTAGCTTACGATGCCCAAAACTGCCTACCATTTGCCGATGAGACTTTCGATGTAATCCTATTAGATGCTCCTTGCTCTGGTACTGGCACAATTCGTAGCAATCCAGAGCTTAGATATTTTTTACGTGAGGAAGATTTTCAAGGATTATCAAGAAAACAATCTGCAATGCTACGAGAGGCTGCTAGGATACTCAAAAAAGGTGGGAGGTTGCTTTACTCAACATGTTCGTTAGAGCGAGAGGAAAATGAAGATGTAGTTCATAAATTCCTCAACGAAAGATCTGAATTTTCAATAGCCTCAATTCCTGATTTAGAGCAATTTCGCACTGATGAAGGATTTTTCCGTACTTTTCCTCACAGGGACAGCATGAATGGGTTTTTCATAGCATTTTTGAGGAAGAAATAATGTTATCCGCTTTTATTAATTTTCCCACGTCTCGTACTATCTGCTTGTAAACTAATTGAGCCTACTTAGTTAATTTTTAATTTTTAAATAGATGATCCGAATGGAGCAGGCTTTGATGGCAGGAAAACTTTTTAATCAAAAATATCAAAATGATAAGTCGCACTGTTGATCTAAAAATACCTGGTGAGCAATTTTAGGGTGATAGATGCTCGGTAACTAAAAGATCTATAAAACCGTGGTTTGATATCATTCTATACTCTAAGCCTTCATCAATTACCCGTAGCTGAGTTTTTCTGATCGATGATGTTATGAAGGGTTGATCTGTACCGTAGAGCATTTTATCAGGTTTATGATCGACTCTCTCGTCTTTTGTGTAAGTTAGTATTGGAGAGGTTTGGTTGTCGATGTCTTGAAATGATTCACTATACTGCAAGCATTCTAGGAGCCTTTCGGTATTACCTAATAGAAAAAGGTCTCCGTTAAAAGCGGCTGAAAGGGTTTTATCCTTTGATGTCCATATTTTCATTGATTCTCTTTCTATCGGATAGGAGGAAAAGTTCACATTCAAAATTGCGGCTTTTGTTTCGTTAGGATTTTTGACTCTGGTGATGATAACGCTTTCATCCTCGGGAAACCTGATTACTAGGATGTCTGAGTTCACTGAGTTTAGAAATATCTGCGGATCTGAGATTCCATAAGGTGCAAAGAATAGATTCATGAGATCCTTTACGCGGCTGATTTCGCTCTTATCAAGATGTGTTTTTCTAGTAATATTATCGGATATGGCCATCCATGCCTTTGTTGGATTCTGAAAAGCATAAATGCTAAAACTTGTGGCGTGTTTAGGAATAAACCTCAATAGCTCGTTATCTCTTGTTTCTCTCGGCAGCCAACTAGCTTTCAGGAGAACGGAAACGTCCTCATCCAGCCCTAAGATAAATAAATCCTCGAGATTTCCTGCTCTCTTTATCATTTTCCATCTTATATTGTTAATCGATTCACTGAGTGTCAAGGATGTGATTTGGGCCATCATTCTTTGTGTAGCCAACTCATCTGAGCTTAAAACGCCGATTAAACTACCTAAAAAGTTTGCCATTAGAGAGACGAATTTTTTATCTGCATAACCAAAGATGATTGCATCCTCAGCCTCCTTATGAATCTCTTTGGGGATTTTAATGGATAAATTTTCGCTATTACCATTTTTTACTGATAGGGTTTTCATTATTGCGTTTTTGTCATTGCTTGCATAAATCAAATCTTTCGATAATACAACGAAAAACTTCTCCTCATCTCCCGATTTCCATGTCAACCACTTAGCATCACTTTCAGTAGACTCTTGAATGTAAATAGGCTCAGTTATGGATCTTTCAATTAAGGGATGAATGTATTTTTTGATTGAATCAGCATTTATGCGCTCTGAATAGCCCGTTTGGCTCACGGCGACGAAGTGGGGTTTAAGATTTAAAAATATTTCATTTTCAATATTATCGCTAGGTAAAAGTTCAAATCCCATTATGGCTATGCTTACTTCGAGAGACGGTGAGTCATCAGATGTATTCTTTGCGATAATGTCTTTAAGCTCTTTTAGGTTTTTTATTTCGACGTATGCAATCGCATCTGCAGGTAAGAGTTTCAGAGGCTCATATTTTTTAGGATTACCGAAATACCATATGATTACAGCGATAGCAAGTATTAAAGCGCTCAGGATTACGATCTTCTTGCATAAGACACCCATTGTTTCATTATGTGTTGGTTTCTTGATCATTTTCAATAAGCATGGGTAATTTGTTCTATTTGTTTAACTCATGTTAAGATGCTTTCATCATGAATGGAAATGTTTTTGCGAAGGATATTTTAAGAGGAAAAGTTGCCTTTTTGACTGGTGGAGGAACTGGTATCACTGGTGGAATAACGAGAGTCTTTGCTGAGCATGGAGCGAAGGTAGCCATAACTTCCAGAAAGATGGAGAGCTTATCTCCAATGAAAGAGCTGATAGAGTCTAAAGGTGGGGAATGCTTCGCTGTAATTTCTGACGTAAAAGACTACTCTTCAGTTGAAAATGCTATAGCAGAAACCGTAAAGCACTTTGGGAAGATTGACATAGTTGTCAATGGAGCAGCAGGAAACTTTTTATGCAAGGCTGAGGAGTTGTCATCGAATGGTTTTGGAACTGTCGTAGACATAGATACGAAAGGCACTTTCAACGTTTGTCGGGCTGCATTTGAAGAATTGAAAAAGAACAAAGGTCAGATTCTGAACATATCAGCTACTTTACATTATCTAGCTACTCCTATGCAGATTCATGTTTCTGCCGCTAAGGCCGGGGTAGACGCCATAACTAGAAATCTATCAGTGGAATGGGGCCCTTATGGCATAAGGGTAAATGGCATAGCACCCGGACCGATAGAAGATACTGAGGGCATGAGGCGACTTGTCCCAGAACCAATAAAAGAAAGTTTAAGGAAGAGAATTCCGCTTAGACGTTTTGGTAAAATTTCTGATATAGAATATGCCGCTTTGTTTCTGTGTTCCGATGCTGCTAGTTACATTAACGGTGTCACGCTTGTTGTCGACGGTGGTCATTGGCTCACGGGAACTTTACTTTTTTAAACTCTTGGATCGAGGTTTTTGATGATGTTTGAAATTTCTCCGAGCAGTTTTGAGGAGTTTTTAAGAGAATCTGAAAAAGGCAACATTGTACCGGTTGTGCGCAGTGTGCTTGCTGATTTGCATACTCCTGTCAGTACATTTCTCAGGGTTTGTAGCATATCCGAAAAATCATTCTTATTTGAGTCGATAGAGGGCGGCGAGCGCATAGCTCGGTATTCATTCTTAGCTGCTGATCCATATATGACCGTAAGAGCCAAAGGCAGGCAGCTAGAGATAGAAAAATTTGGAGAAGTTTCTACACTCAATAAGGTTTTTATATTGGATTACTTGCGAGAGCATTTCTCTGATAGAAAAATTACACATAGGGCGGATCTGCCACCACTATGTGCCGGCGCCATCGGATTTTTCAGTTATGATGCAATAAGGCTTTTTGAGCCTGTTCTTGATTCAGGGGATGATTTTCCAGAACCTGATGCTGTATGGATGTTCTTCAGGAACGTTGTTGTTTTCGACCATCTTCGTCAGCAAATAAAGATAGTTTCTAGTGTTTTTACTGAGGAAGCAGAAGGAAGTGAGGCATTTCTGAGAGAGTTATATGAAATAGCCGTTGCCGAAACTGAAAGAATAGAGAAACTTTTAAAAGAACCTGTGCCGATCCCTGTCAATCTACAGGAACAAGAAATAAAGTCAAAAAATGTGACCTCTACTTTCACCAAAAAGGCATTTCTAGAGGCTGTTGAGAAGATTAAGGAACGCATCTTAGCTGGTGATGCTTATCAGGTAGTTCTGTCGCAAAAATTGAAACGCCAAACTACTGCTTCGCCCATCAATATTTATCGAGCATTAAGGGTTCTGAATCCCTCTCCTTATATGTTTTTCGTAAAAACCGGCAAGGAAACCTTAATCGGGGCTTCGCCTGAAATGTTGCTAAGAGTCAGAGGCAAGAGTATTGAATATCGGCCCATAGCTGGTACTCGTAGAAGAGGAAAGGATGACATAGAAGATTGGATTTTGGGAGAAGACTTGCGATCTGATGAAAAAGAGATAGCTGAACACATAATGTTGGTAGATCTTGGAAGAAATGACCTAGGAAAAGTAGCAGAGTACGGCTCTGTCGAGGTTGAAGAGCTGATGAAAATAGAGAAGTATAGTCATGTTCAACATTTAGTTACCAGTCTCAGGGCTACACTAAGAGATGAATTTGATCGTTTCGATGCTTTAAAAGCCTGTTTTCCTGCCGGTACTGTTAGTGGTGCACCTAAAATCAGTGCTATGAAAATAATAAGAGAGTTAGAGCCTGAGCCGAGAGGAATTTATGCCGGAACGGTTGGATATATCGATTATGCGGGTAATCTTGATACCTGTATTGCAATCCGAACCGTGCAATTGAAAAATCGTCAAGCTTTTGTTCAAACTGGGGCTGGGATCGTAGCTGATTCCGTCCCTGAAAAAGAATATGAAGAGACGATAAATAAA
>Ga0101945_1002665_pt1 | contig 11894 bp, 9 predicted proteins | sample DewCreD2012metaG_2_FD_75246 | JGI IMG/M metagenome (GOLD analysis project Ga0101945, IMG submission 75246) | Hot spring sediment bacterial and archeal communities from British Columbia, Canada, to study Microbial Dark Matter (Phase II) - Dewar... ... | reverse complement strand
ACATCGCCGGAAAAAATCAGATCGTTTGCCTGGGCAGAAAGGGTGGCAGAGAGCCAGACACACAGCGCGCCTGCAACCAAAACAGCTAAGACAATTCGATACCACATTTTTCCCTCCCAAAAGTAGTTTTCGTTTGTCGCTGCTCAGATAAGAAGTTGTTCAGAAACGACCGGCGTTAGCGATCCACCCTGAGCCGCAGCTACGAAGCAGTCGGATCGTGGATTGGGCTAGCCACCCTGAAAACTCCTTTGCTGGTTTGCAACAACTTTCTGATTTCATTCTATTGAGATCCCTACACTCTGGCAAGCGATTTTTGTGTTAAGATTTGTTAATGATTTGTAAGTTGTTTTGGGTTGAATACAAGGCAAACCTGGTGGTACAGGGAAAACACAGACTAAAGCCTGATGGTACGATGAAAATACCGGCAAGCCTGTCGATACGGGATACCAGGCGGAAGTCTGGCGTTAAGTTTGGGAGTATCGCCGACGTTGGTCGGTAAAGGGGGAAAGGATTCCAGGTTAGCATGGCGGTACGGCGAGGACACAGGCTTAAGCCTGATGGTACGAGGAAAAAACCGGTAAACCTGGAGGTATGGGATTCAACACGATACGGGATGCAACAATCCATCCACTGGGGCTCAAGCCCCTGCTTAATTCAAATCCGCTGAAGCGAATTCGGAGTCGGCTTCCAGCCGACTTCCATGTATTGAGCGAGGGATTGATCCCGATGCGCAATGGTGGTCAGAAGACGGCAAGGGTTGAAACCCTGCCTCAATTTATGGAAGCCCTTGCGGGGCTGAAGAAGGCGAACGAGACGGCTTCCAGCCGACTTTTCTGGACTAAGGCGGGGGATTGATCCCCTCGCCGAAGATGGAAGGTTGCCGAATTAATTTCTAAAGTCCTTTTCCGAATCATCACCTTTCATAAGATCGACAGCTTGACTGTACGCTTTGACCGTAAAGTCTTAATATTTTTCCCTTTACACGGAAGTATTATCTGTATAAAATTTAGTCGGGCATCAAATCCTGTTCCTAGCGGAGGTTGTAAAGGGGAGTAGCAAACACAGCCGTACTTTCTTTTTTAAACCCACATCACCATCTGAACCTCAAGTGTCCATTGGGTGATTTGTGGGTTATACTATGGTGGAATTACCCATCCGACCTGAATGAATGTCGGAAGGGCGGAGCGTTAGATTTGAACGGCTGTTAATGATAGAACCCCCCGGTTATGGAGGAAAACGATGAATGATGAACTGGAAATTGATTTGCGCAAAGTGATCCGTAGCCTGCTCAGGCGCTGGATGTGGATTGTGAGTATAGCTTTATTACTGGGGGTGTTAGCATTGGTGTTTAGCTTGTTGCAACCACGTCTCTATGAAGCCAAGGCGGTGATTGCTTTGACGCGTCCACCCTATCAACCGAATTTTGACTCGCGTTATCAATCCTTAAGCCCAATTACGCTCAATAGCAAGATGGTTACCGATGTTGCTTTAGGTGATGAGATCCTTGGGCAGCTATTGAATTTTATAAATCAGGATACGGCACAACAAATTAGCGCCGAAAAACTTCGCGAAAAGTTGAAGATCGAAGCGGGGAGTGATCAAAGCGTGTTGATCTTAAGCGCCCGTATGAAAAAAGCCGAGGACGCCCAGCGTTTGGTCAATCTGTGGAGTGATCTGGTTGTAGACCGGGTGAACACGATATATAGCGGTCGCGATGAAAACCAGGTAGCATTCTTTGAAGAGCAGATTGAGCTGGCTGCTCGTCGCCTGGAATTAGCTGGTAAAAATCTCGAAGCATTTGAAAACCGCAATGAAAGTGCCATCTTGATCAATCAGAAAAACTCCTTGTTAGCCATGCAAAATGAAGCACTGCGCCGCCAGCGGATGATCGAAGTAGTGAATCGCGATGCTCAATTGCTCCTCCAGCAACTCAATGCTTTGCCAGACAATTCGACATTGCCTCCTTATGAACAAACCAATCTTTTCTTACTCTATTCTCGGGTTTATGCAGATACACTTACCCCGCTCTCTCCAATGACCTCAACAGATACGCAGGTGGTTATCAGTCAGAATAACGCCGGTACACAATTAATGATTCCGATCCCTGAAGCGAACCAGCAACTCAACAAGGAGACGGCTGTGCTTCTCTTGGAAACCTGGTTAGAGAGCCTGAAGAGACAGAACGCAGAGATAGAAGCAGTAATGGAGCAGATAAAAAATCAAATTGAGATCCTTCAGCAAAGAATTCAGGCTTTGGAAAATGAAAAAAAGCGCCTGGAGTTGGAATGGACAACTGCTTCGGAGACATATACGACTCTCTCTCGAAAATATGATGAAACCCGCATTGCCGCCAGCGACTCCAGCGGATTTGCCCGGGTAGCCTCCTATGCAGAAATACCTGATAATCCCGCGCCGCGTGGCACGCTGCGTAACACAGCGCTGGCAACCGCTTTGGGTGCTTTCTTAGCCGTCTGCGGCGTTTTAGTGTGGGATTGGTGGCGCAGTGAGGAAGAACCCGTGCCCAGGAAGGAGGAAATCCTCGCCAAAGAACCTTTGATGGTGCCCAAGCGATGAACCGCTGGCAAGATTGGTATGACCAGGGCCTCAGGGATTTAGAGAAGGCCACATTCCTGCTCGTTACCCTAATGGCTATGTGGCCGGGAATCCGGCGGATTATTTTACCTAGAAACAAGCCCAAGAGGCAATCAATGCGGCGGCTGAAATCCTGCGGTTCTGTGAAGGCTTTCTGGTTGGAGAGAGAGGAGCGCGCTCTGCATGATTCAAGTTGAAGTCCTGCGGAAACGCATGGAAAAGATGGATAAAACGCAATAGATTAAGAAAAACCTTCGCCAGGCTCTGTTCGCGCCCTTGGTTAGCCAGCACTAGGCGTCAATACTTCATGGAACGGCGCTTTCTCAATGGAAGCGAAATTCAATCCCTTGATTCAACTTAACCGAAACGCGGCGGGGACTTTCTTCAAGTTGATTTTCCTCCCTCTCGGGGTTATCCTCCTGCTATTGCTCATCTTCTATCGTCCGTTGCTTGCCCTATATTACCAGCAACAGGCAGGGGTATCCCTGAGAGCTGTAATCCCCGTAGGCGATAACGACTACGGTGGCTTTGCCTGCCTGCGCCCGTTTATCGAGGACCTGAATGAGCGTGACCTGCTGCTGAACGCTGCAATGCACCTGCGCAAAGCCGAAGCACTCAGCCCGCGTCAGGCACACATCTTCTACGTATTGGGAAAGACCTACTGCCTTTTGGGCGATTACGAAAATGCCATTGCGGCTTTTCAGCGTTTTGGGGAACTGCGCCCGCGCAACCCGGCTGGCTACCTGGAGATGGGTTTTGCCCTGCTGCAGGCCTGCCCACCTAACGGCAAGTGCGCCGATGGTTTGAACACCTATGACACCTGGCGGCAGGCTGGCGTGCGTGCAGAGGATTTTCTCGTCATGGCTGAAAAAGCCCACAGCAAAGGAGATTACGAGAATGCTTTGCTCTGGTACCAGAATGCCCAGCGTATGGGGTTGGAGCTGAGGAGTACGATTGCATATTTACGGTACCTGACCTTAAGCCAATCGGGATTAAACGAAGAAGCAGATCAAGCCCTGGTCAGGGCCATTGAAATCGATCGTGGCTGGATCAATGAGGAAGAACGTTTGCGTGCCTGGTTCAGATATGGGGTTATCCTTTATGACAGAATGGATTTTGTTAAGGCAATGAAGGTGTTCAAAAAGGCAATCGAATTTGATGTTCATCGTGATAAGGTTAGGAGAGAATTATCGCATGTATATCGATTTTTAGGCTTAATTGCCTTTCAGCAAGATGACCTTAAAACAGCACATGATTATTTTGTAACCTCTTTGGATATAGATCCTACCAATATCTGGTCGCATGTTCACTATGGTTGGATCCTTTATTATCTCGACAAGGCAAATCTACAAAAATCTATTAAGGAATTTGATATCGCATTGGATTTGGCAGGAGAACAGAGTATCGTGTGGAATGATGTCATCAGGCACTTGATAAAATGGGGTGAGTTTGATCTGGCCAAAACATATTGCCAAAAATCCTTTGATTTGGGCATAGGCGATCAGGTTACAAATTGTACTTTTGTGAACTGATGGAAAAAGAATTCAGCAAAAAGCAAAAATTCCCATTAAAGATCCTTCATGTGGTCGGGGCGCGGCCAAACTTTATAAAGATCGCGCCAGTCATGCACGAAATGAGAAAGTACCCCGAAGCTTTTCAGCAAATCCTCGTTCACACCGGTCAACACTATGACGAAAACATGTCACAGGTTTTCATTGAGGAGTTGGAACTTCCCCAACCGGACGTAAATCTGGAGGTAGGCTCCGGTTCGCATGCCCAACAGACGGCGTTGATTATGCAACGCTTTGAGCCGGTGTTGCTGGACTATAAACCGGACTGGGTGCTCGTACCCGGCGATGTGAACTCAACCATGGCCTGTGCGCTGGTGGCGAGCAAACTAGGTGTCAAGGTGGCGCACATTGAAGCCGGCTTGCGCTCGTTCGACCGCACCATGCCAGAAGAGATCAACCGCATTGTAACCGATCACCTGTCGGACTTGCTCTTTACAACCGAACCAAGTGGCAATGAGAACTTGCGACGAGAAGGTGTTTCGGAAGAAAAGATTCGCTTTGTCGGTAACCCTATGATTGATACCCTGATGCGGTTGTTGCCCAAGACGGAAACTCGCTGGCCTGGCTTGCAGGAGCGATTTGGGTTGAATGGCTGCTTTGTGTTGGTAACATTGCATCGTCCCTCTAACGTGGATGATCCAGGAACCTTACACGAGATCATAGCAGCCCTGGCGGAAATCAGTCAGCAAGCAAAGGTGGTCTTTCCCGTCCATCCCCGCACGCGGCAACGGATTGCTAGCCTTGATATAAGACAGCCGTCTGATGCCCTGATCCTGACCGAACCGCTGGGATATCTGGATTTCCTGACCCTGGAGAGGCACGCCAGCCTCGTCCTGACCGATTCGGGTGGGGTTCAAGAAGAGACCACCTACCTGGGTGTGCCATGTTTGACAGCGCGGCCAAACACAGAGCGGCCAGTGACGGTAACGCAAGGTACGAACCGATTGGTGGCGAGCCGGGCGGCCGAATTAATTGTCGCAGCAAAAGCTATGTTAGGGGTGCCAAAATCGGCAGACACTGCGCGTCTGGAATTGTGGGATGGTTGCGCGGCAACCCGCATTGTATCTGCTTTGCTTGAGGTGAACGCGTGAGACAGGTCTTGATTCAGCGTGGGCAGATCCGGGTGGAGAATGTGCCGGCGCCGCTGATTGAAGATGGGCATATCCTGGTTGAAGTGGCTTATTCACTGATCAGCGCCGGCACGGAAATCAGCAACGTGGAGAGATCCGCCAAGCCCCTGATTCAGCGCGCTCTGGAGAGCCCGGATCGCGTGCGGCAAGTTATAGACCAATTGCGTAAGCAAGGAATCCAAAAAACTGTAGCCAAGGTTAAAGGGCAGGTGGCAGGTGTTGTACCCACAGGGTATTCCTGCTCCGGTGTTGTAATCCAGGTTGGTAGGGATGTGGACATCTACCAACCCGGCGACCGCGTGGCCTGTGCTGGCGCTGGGATCGCCAACCATGCGGAGATCGTGCTCGTGCCAACCAATCTGGCTGTCAAGGTACCCGATGGTTGTTCCTTGAAAGATGCTGCCTCAGTCACGTTGGGGGCGATTGCCATGCAAGGCGTACGGCGGGCTGATCCCCGTCTGGGCGAAATCGTGGCCGTTATTGGGCTGGGCTTGTTAGGACAATTAACCATACAGCTTTTGAAAGTGGCTGGGTGCCGGGTTATTGGCATTGATCTAGATGGACGCCGGGTGGAACTGGCTCGTGAGTTGGGCGCCGATTACGCGTTCGATCCTGATCAAGTGGAACTACAAAAAGAAATTTGCAACTTAACAAGCGGTTATGGAGTGGATGCGACGATCATCACGGCTGCATCGAACAGCAACGCCATCGTGCAGCAGGCGATGGAGATTACTCGAAAAAAGGGGCGAGTGGTAGTGGTGGGTGACGTGGGTTTGGGGTTGAAACGATCGCCTTTTTATGAGAAAGAAATTGACTTCCTGATTTCATGTTCGTACGGGCCTGGACGCTACGATGAGCGTTATGAGGGTAAAGGTCTGGATTACCCCTATGCTTATATACGCTGGACTGAGAACCGAAACATGGCTGAGTATCTGCGGCTGGTTGCTGAAGGGAAGGTGCGACTCTCTGGGATCCTGGAACGGGAATACGATTTGGCTCAGGCGGCAGAGGCGTATGCGGAACTCAAGTCTTCAGCCGTCAAACCAATGGGCGTGGTGCTGCGATATCCCTCAGATATTGAGGGATATACCACAACCAAACTGGAGACAAGAACATTCCTGAATTCGCGAACGGTGAGCGGAAAAATCCGCATTGCGGTGGTGGGCGCCGGCAATTTTGCAAAAGCCATGCATCTACCGAACCTGCAGAAACTTTCGCATCTCTATCATATTCGTGCGATCGTAACTGCGTCGGGAACGAATGCCCTCGCCACAGCCCGGCAATTTGGCGCCGATTATGCCAGCACAAACTATAAGGATGTCTTAAACGATCCTGATGTGGATGCAGTGCTGATCTGCACGCGTCACAATCTTCATGCGCGCCAGGCGATGGCAGTAGCCAGGGCAGGGAAGGCAATTTTCCTGGAGAAGCCGATGGCATTGAATCAGGCTGAATTAGATGAACTGGTGGCGGTACTAAGGGAGACAGGAGTCCCTTTTATGGTAGGCTTCAACCGCCGTTTTTCACCAGCAGCACGACGAGCAAAGGAGATCATTTCAGGAAGGCAGAATCCGTTAATGATTTTCTATCGGATGAACGCAGGATACCTGCCCCCGGACCATTGGACTCAAACCGAAGAGGGCGGGGGACGAATCATCGGCGAAGCGTGTCATGTTATTGATTTATTTCAATACCTGATTGATGCCCCGGTGGCTGAGGTCAGCGTGACCGCAATTGCTCCTAAAACTGAGCACGTGTTGGCAGGAGACAATGTAACGGCGACGCTGCGCTACGCCGACGGCTCGGTTGCCACATTACTCTATACGGCGTTAGGCGCCCCGGACTTCGGAAAGGAGTACATGGAGGTCTACGCCGATGGGAAGGTTTTGGTGCTGGATGATTATAAGAACTTGCAGGTTCATGGCGCAAGGGTAAAAGGCTGGAGCGCTTCGGTTCAGGACAAGGGGCACTTGGAAGCATTAAGGACCTTTGCAATGTTTTTGGCTGGAAAGCGAGAATGTCCGGTTGGTTTAACTTCTTTGATTGAAACAACAAGGGTCAGCTTTGCAGTAGGGTTGGGTCATTAATGAAATCAACCTCGCTAGACGTCGAATATCTCAAGGGTTGGTTGTATAAACTATTGAAACAGGTATCTGGTTTTATTCTCATGATTATGTATGATGGGGAGACAATGCTGGAATAAGAAATTTTCAGTCATTAGTGGTATCTGGAGCGTTTCTGAGTCTGGTAACTTGAAAAATCAAGCAAAGTGTTCGGTTAAGCGGGATCATCTTAGAGAATCTCAGATTTATGACAAATTTATTTGGGAAAGAATTGATTTCCAATAATCGTACTTGAAACCAATCTTGCAAATTTTTATTTTGAAAAGATCGCTACAAGAAATTATGGTTGATACGAAAAGTTCAAGGATTTTATACATTGGACCTATCCCTCCTGAATATGGAGGAATAAAAAGTGGAGGTGTGGCTACCTATTTTTGGGAGTTAACAAATTACGCGCATCAAGCCGGTTATGATGTTCACCTTTTAACTCACCTGACGAAACGTTGCGCTGATTACCCGTTTGACATCATTAGCTGGCCAAAAGATAATTTTTTGCTGAAAACACTCAAAGCGTTGCTTCAAGCTACTAGACCTACCAATTCGAATATTTTCCTGCGTTACTTTGGGCTGAAACAAAAATTGATCATCCTGTATAAAAGACAGGTTATGAAAAAATTGATCGATGACCTGAAGCCGGACATTATCCATGTAGCCCAAATTTTCGACCCCGTTGTATTCAGTATCCTGTCTCTCCATAGCCGCCCCCCTTTAGTTGTAACCGATCATGGGGTCGGTATGGTTTTAGAAGGTAACCTGATAGAGGAATATCAACTTCCTCCAAACCCAGAGCTTTGGGGGGCACTTATAAAAGCAGTTGATAGAATTGTGTGTGTAAGTCGTTTTGCTAAAGAAGCACTGTTGCACCATACAAACAGTTTTGCTTATGAACAGAAAATGTTTGCAATCTTAAATCCAATCAATGAAGAAAAAATTAAATTTTATGATAAGTTGAACGCTAAGAAAAAATTAAATTTACCAAACTTACGAACCATATTGTTTGTTGGTGTACATTTACCGTTTGAAAAGAAGGGGTTAGGTGTGTTACTAAAGGCATTTGCCGAAGACGAATGTTTGAAGAAAAACACCACACTTCTTATTGTAGCCGACCCTGGCACATGTATAAGAATACAGAGGATAATCAAGGGAGATTTGGTTAATATACATACTATCCAGGCACCTGCCCAAAACCTCGATGATTGCTATAATGCCAGCGATGTATTCGTCATGCCCAGTAAGTTGGAAGGGATTGGATTAGCCTATTACGAAGCATTATTAAGCGGGGTGCCAATTATTGGTTATCATAAAAGTGTAGAGGAGTTGCAATCCGCATTAAATCTTTACATCGGAGAAAAATACAACTCAGAGTTCGAGGGCGCGGTGGAATTAGCTGAGAAGATCAAGAAAGTGCTGGATATGGAAATCAATCGAGAAGCATTACGAAAAGCGGTGATTGAGCATCTTTCCTGGAAGGTAAAGTTTAGAGAATACGGCGAACTTTACGATAGTTTACTTACCTAAATGCATGGAGAGGCTTACAATGGAGAATGATATCTTCTTGAAAGGTGGGATACCAACAATTGCGGCATATCAATCGATGAGCAGCACACAATTGTATACCGAAATGAAAATCTTCTCGAGTCAGTTCGCAAACACAAATCGTCGAGCCCTGAGGAAATATCGTTGGATGAAGGATAGTTTTTATCATTGGAGCAGGCAATGGGAGTATCCATTTGTGTACCGAAGTATCGAAGAATATTTTAGAAATCGGAGTCTTGATAAGGAAATTAGAATTCTGGACGCGGGTTCGGGATGTACATTTTTTCCATATTTCATCTCGGAGAAAATGAAAAATGTCAGGATGTATGCATGTGATAGTGATCCAGGATTATCTTCGATTTATGAAGAGATAAATGCTAATTCGCCATCCAAAGTGATATTTGATAACTTCTGGTTACAGCAGCTTGATTATAAAGAGTCATCCATTGATCTAGTATATTGTATTTCTGTCTTAGAACATACAGCTGACTATGAAGCGATCATTAAAGAATTCCATCGGATTATACGACCAGGTGGTTTCTTAATCTTAACTTTTGACATAGATTTATCCAAAAAGAGAACTTTAGATTCTCAACAAGCACTTATATTATTAGAAACAGTAGAAAGTCATTTTTCCCGTATAATCCCTGCAACTGATTATAAACAGGAGTTGGGGAATTTAGAGCATAGGGAGGATATTTTGAATACGGTATATATCAAGAACACGAAGAAAGATCTTTTACCTTATTGGCGATATGGTAAGAAGGAGATCTTAAAAAATATATTAAGTCTCAAATTTCAGTTACGTCCCTTCTGGAACCTTACCGTTTATTGTGGGGTCTGGAGTAAGCAGGTGTCTGATTGAGGAGATTGAAATAAGAGATAATTTAAATTAGGTCAGCCGTGCAAACGATAGGAAAGCGAACCTTACTCGCAGACATAATCGAATATGCGCCTGCCCATGTATTACCGGCAATTCTCGCGATCGTTTTTTTGCCTGTAATTACACGATTCCTGAGTCCTGATGAATTTGGGTATTATTCCCTGGTGATTACCCTGGTTACTCTGGTAAATTCGGTTACAAGTTGGGTGGGAATTTCTGTAATCAGGTTTTATTATTCATTCAATGGAACGGAACAAAATGCAAATTTCCGCAACGCAGTTTTTATCAGTCTTTTATTAACAACGCTTGTTACTGGACTTTTTTTATATACGTTGTTGGTTTTGTTAAAGCATTCTGTGCAGGCAGTTCTGGTGAGATCATTCGCCATAGGAATCATGCTAATTGTTGTAAATACATTGTACGATACCTTTCAGAGTTTTCTCAGGGCAAAGCGCCTGACACGTCTTTATTCGCTGTTCTCAGTGATCAAAGTGGGCGGAGGATGGTTACTTGGAATAGTGCTAATGACAATTCTTGCCCTTCGGGTTGAAGCATTGCTGTTGGGCGCTCTTTTGGTGACCAGCCTGGTGTCATTCAGTTTGTTATTGTTTCAAAATAAGGAAATAGGATTCTCAATCACAAGGTCGTCACTTGAAATAATCAGGGAAATGTTCAAGTATAGCTATCCACTGATTATAGGGAATCTATCTGCATGGCTTTTGAGCTCTTCAGATCGTTATATTCTTCAGGTTTACCGAGGAGCGTATGAAGTGGGGTTGTATTCAGTCAGTTATCGGGTGTCTGAAAGTACGATATTGCTTTTGAATTCTCTCTTTGCCTTTGCCTTCAATCCATTGGTCATCATGGTCTGGGAAAAACAGGGTGAAGCAAGCGCGAAATATTTTCTTGAGACAGGAACGCGTTACTATATCCTCCTTTGTTTACCTGCGGTTGTTGGATTAAGTATCATTCAAAGACCCTTACTGGCTTTCCTGGCACCCCAGGAATATGGTGAGGCGGCTTTTGTATTACCGTGGGTTACCTTCGGAGTCTTTTTGCTGGGACTTTTCCAGCGTTTTGGCGTTGGTTTCAGTCTTTATAAATATACGGCACCAAGTGGACTCGGATTACTGGTAGCAGGTATTCTAAACGTATGCATGAACCTGGTGTTTGTTCCTCGATTTGGATTTAAAGCTGCTGCAGTGACGACCACTTTGAGCTATCTTTTCCTATTAGGATGGGGTGTTGTGTTCTCGCGAAGGTTGTTCGTTTGGCGTTTTCCATGGGATAGCCTGAGCAAGGCGTTACTCGCTTGTCTGGGGATGGGCGGTGTTGTTTATCTATTTTTGAATTTTACTCAGATCACTTCGCCCATCCTCGTTCTGTTGGTCGCTGTCCTTTCTGGAGCTATCACTTACAGCTTTTTGTTGTTACTCCTGAATGAAATAAAACCAGAAGAATTTAAAATTCTCTTAAATATCCTAGAGCAAAAGTTTACTCATCTTTAATTCTCGAGAAGTCTTTCCGATTATGTTTTCAACTTCAATTCAGGAGATATAGAGGCTCTATAAGGTGCAATCTAAAGTCACGAAATTCATCAGAAAGTTCTACTATAAGATCAAAATTTTCATTTATAGAATCTCATTAAAAAATTTGGGGGTGATTCAAGATTTTTTCCAGAAATGGAGGCGAGGAACAGATTGGACGATTGTAGAAAGCAGGGCAAGAGGAGCAATTTTTTTTCTACCGCAAAGTCCTGCTGAAAGAGAGCTAATTATTACGAGATTCAAGGAACAGTTTTCAGATCAAGTAGAATTGATCACTAAGGTTGCTGAACAGACAAGGGATCATAGATTTAATCTATTGGGTACTTTACACATCCACCCTAAAAGCGGTATCGAATGGCATCTGGATACTATTTATAATTATCGTTTTAATTCGAAGTTTTTTTTTGCAGATATCAAACCGGCCTCCTATCCTGGAGGTTATGAAATTAAAGTTCCCTGGGAGTTGAGTCGTTTTCAACATCTTATCTGGCTTGGTCAGGCTTACTGGTTCA
>Ga0101945_1002654_pt1 | contig 11940 bp, 10 predicted proteins | sample DewCreD2012metaG_2_FD_75246 | JGI IMG/M metagenome (GOLD analysis project Ga0101945, IMG submission 75246) | Hot spring sediment bacterial and archeal communities from British Columbia, Canada, to study Microbial Dark Matter (Phase II) - Dewar... ... | reverse complement strand
AGCAACACTACCTGATCTGCAACGCCGACGAGTCCGAGCCAGGTAGCTTCAAGGACCGGTACATCCTGGAGGATGTTCCCCACCTGCTCCTCGAGGGCATGATCCTGGCGGGCTACGCCATAAGGGCCACGGTGGGGTACATCTACGTGCGGGGGGAGTACCGCAAGGCGGCGGACCGCCTGGAGGCCGCCATCCGGGAAGCCCGCACCCGGGGCTACCTGGGGGAGAACCTCTTCGGCAGCGGCTTCTCCTTCGACGTGCACGTGCACCGGGGGGCCGGAGCCTACATCTGCGGGGAGGAAACCGCCCTCATGAACTCCCTGGAGGGCTTAAGGGCCAACCCCCGCCTGAAGCCTCCCTTCCCCGCCCAATCCGGCCTCTGGGGCAAGCCCACCACCATCAACAACGTGGAAACCCTGGCCTCGGTGGTGCCCATCCTGGAACGGGGGGCCGACTGGTTCGCCAGCATGGGCACCGAGCAGTCCAAGGGGATGAAGCTCTACCAGATCTCCGGCCCGGTTAGGCGGCCAGGGGTTTATGAGCTTCCCATGGGCACCACCTTCCGGGAACTCATCTACGACTGGGCGGGAGGGCCCCTGGAGCCCATCCAGGCCCTCATCCCTGGGGGATCCTCCACCCCGCCCCTGCCCTTTACCGATGAGGTCCTGGACACCCCCATGAGCTACGAGCACCTGCAGGCCCAGGGCTCCATGCTGGGCACCGGAGGCGTGATCCTCATCCCGGAGAGGGTAAGCATGGTGGACGCCATGTGGAACGTGACCCGCTTCTACGCCCACGAGTCCTGCGGCAAGTGCACCCCCTGCCGGGAGGGGGTGGCGGGCTTCATGGTGAACCTCTTCGCCAAGATCGGCTCCGGGGAGGGGGAGGAGAAGGACGTGGAAAACCTCGAGGCCCTTCTGCCCCTCATCGAGGGCCGGAGCTTCTGCCCCCTGGCGGATGCGGCGGTGTGGCCGGTGAAAGGCTCCTTGAAGCATTTTAAGGACCAGTACCTGGCCCTGGTGCGGGAAAAGAAGCCCGTGCCCAGGGTGAACCTCTGGAGGTGAAGGTGGTTAAGGTCAAGGTCAACGACCGCGTGGTGGAAGTGCCCCCGGGAACCAGCGTCATGGACGCGGTCTTCCACGCGGGGTACGACGTGCCCCTCTTCTGCTCGGAAAAGCACCTCTCCCCCATCGGGGCCTGCCGCATGTGTTTGGTGCGGATCGGCCTGCCCAAAAGGGGCCCGGACGGCAAGCCGGTCCTGAACGAGAAGGGAGAGCCCGAGATCGCCTGGCAGCCCAAGCTGGCGGCCAGTTGCGTCACCGCCGTGGCGGACGGCATGGTGGTGGACACCCTCTCGGAGGTGGTGCGGGAGGCCCAGGCGGGGATGGTGGAGTTCACCCTCCTCAACCACCCCTTAGACTGCCCCACCTGCGACAAGGGGGGAGCCTGCGAGCTCCAGGACCGCACGGTGGAGTACGGGCTTTACGAGAAGTATTACCAGAAGGCCCCCCTCGAGCTTCCCACCTACACCCGCTTCGAGTTCACCCGCCGCCACGTGGACAAGCACCATCCCCTCTCCTCCTTTGTGGTGCTGGACCGGGAGCGGTGCATCCACTGCAAGCGCTGCGTGCGCTACTTTGAGGAGATCCCGGGGGACGAGGTCCTGGACTTCATCGAGCGGGGGGTGCACACCTTCATCGGCACCATGGACTTCGGGCTTCCCTCGGGGTTTTCCGGGAACATCACCGACATCTGCCCGGTGGGGGCCCTTTTGGACCTCACCGCCCGCTTCCGGGCCCGCAACTGGGAGATGGAGGAAACCCCAAGCCACTGCGCCCTCTGCAGCGTGGGGTGCGGCATCACCGCGGACACCCGTAGCGGCGAGCTTTTGAGGATCCGGGCCCGGGAAATCCCCGAGGTGAACGAGATCTGGCTTTGCGATGCGGGCCGGTTCGGGCACGAGTGGGCGGACGAGAACCGGATCAAATACCCCCTGGTGCGGAAAGGGGAAAGGCTGGTGGAGGCCACCTGGGAGGAGGCCTTCGCCGCCATCCGGGAGGGCCTCAAGGAGGCCAGGAAGGAGGAGGTGGGCATCTACCTACCCCACGACGCCACCCTCGAGGAGGGCCTCATGGCAGCGGAGCTGGCCCGGGTGCTAAACACCCCTCACCTGGACTTCCAGGGCCGCACCGCCGCCCCAGCGAGCCTCTTTGTGCCCGCCACCTTGGAGGACCTCCTCAGGGCCGATTTCGCCCTGGTCCTGGGGGATCCCACGGAGGAAGCCCCCATCCTGCACCTCCGCCTCAGCGAGTTCGTGCGGGACCTCAAGCCCGCCCCCAGGTTCGCCCACGGCACCCCCTTCGCCGACCTCTCCATCAAGGAGCGGATGCCCCGCCGCACCGACAAGATGGCCCTCTTCGCTCCCTACCGCGCCCCCTTGATGAGGTGGGCCCGCATTGCAGAGGTCCACGCCCCCGGGGAGGAGCGGGAGATCCTCCTGGCCCTTCTTGGGGAAAAGGAGGGGAGCGAGGCGGTCAAGCAGGCCAAGGCGGCCTGGGAGAAGGCCCAAAACCCCATCCTGATCCTGGGGGCTGGGGTCTTGCAGGACGCGGTGGCGGCGGAAAGGGCAAGGCTTTTGGCCGAGCGCAAGGGGGCTAAGGTGCTGGCCATGACCCCGGCGGCGAATGCCCGGGGCCTCGAGGCCCTGGGGGTCTGGCCCGGGGAGAAAGGGGCGGCCTGGGACGAAGCCGGAAGCCCCTACGCCTACTACGGCTTCGTACCCCCAGAAGGGGCCCTAAAGGACAAACGCTTCCTGGTCATGCACCTAAGCCACCTCCACCCCCTGGCGGAGCGGTATGCGGACGTGGTCCTCCCCGCCCCCACCTTCTACGAGAAGCGGGGGCAGGTGGTGAACCTGGAAGGACGGGTCCTTTCCCTCAACCCCGCCCCCATCGAAAACGGCGAGGCGGAGGGCGCCATCCAGGCCCTGGCCCTGCTGGCCGAGGCCCTCGGGGTGCGGCCGCCCTTCCGGCTTGGCCTCGAGGTGGAGCGGGAGCTCAAGAAAAAGGTGCCCGCTCCTAACGGCCTCCTCATCCACCGCACCCAGCGCCTGCGGCCCAGGGCCCAGGAGGGAAGGCTCTACCTTAGGCCCACCATGTGGAGGGCCTGGCAGCTTACGGGCAAGGTGGCCCAGACCGTCCGCCCTGAGCTTTGGGTCCACCCGGAAACCGCCAAGGCCGAGGCCCTCTTGGAGGGAGCCCGGGTGGAGGTGGAAGGCCCCTTGGGCCCGGTCCTGGCCCAGGTGGTCCACCGGGAAGACCTGCCCAAGGGCTTCCTCTACCTCTCCGCCCTCGGTCCCTTTGCGGGCAGGAGGATGGAGGCCAAGGTGTTGGTTCCCACGGGAGGTGAGGCATGAACCCTTATCCCTTGGATCCCTACTGGATGGTGGCCTTGAAGGCCCTCCTGGTGGTGGTGGGCCTCCTCACCGCCTTCGCCTTCATGACCCTGATCGAGCGCCGCCTTCTCGCCCGCTTCCAGATCCGCCTGGGCCCCAACCGGGTAGGGCCCTTTGGCCTTCTCCAGCCCGTGGCCGACGCCATCAAGAGCATCTTCAAGGAGGACCTGGTGGTGGAGCGGGCGGACAAGGTGCTTTTTGTCCTGGCCCCCTTGATCGGCGTGGTCTTCGCCCTCCTAGCCTTCGGAGCCATCCCCTTCGGCCCTCCGGGGAGCTTCTTCGGCTACCAGCCCTGGGTCCTGAACCTGGACCTTGGCCTCCTCTACCTCTTCGCCGTGAGCGAGATGGCCATCTACGGCATCTTCCTGGCGGGCTGGGCCTCCGGGAGCAAGTATAGCCTCCTGGGCTCCTTGCGCTCCTCGGCAAGCCTCATCTCCTACGAGCTGGGGCTGGGCATGGCCCTCCTCTCCCCGGTCCTCTTGGTGGGGAGCCTGAACCTGAACGACATCGTGAACTGGCAAAAGGAACACGGCTGGCTCATCCTTTACGCCTTCCCCGCCTTCCTCCTTTACGCCATCGCCGCCCTGGCGGAGGCCGCCCGCACCCCCTTTGACCTGCCCGAGGCGGAGCAGGAGCTCGTGGGGGGATACCACACGGAGTACAGCTCCATCAAGTGGGCCCTCTTCCAGATGACCGAGTACATCCACTTCATCACCGCCAGCGCCCTCATCCCCACCCTCTTCCTGGGAGGGTGGACCATGCCCATCCTCGAGGTGCCCTACCTCTGGATGTTCCTCAAGATCGCCTTCTTCCTCTTCCTCTTCATCTGGATCCGGGCCACCTGGTTCCGGTTGCGCTACGACCAGCTCCTGCGCTTCGGCTGGGGCTTCCTCTTCCCGGTGGCCCTGGTCTGGTTCCTGGTGACCGCCCTGGTGGTGGCCCTGGACCTACCCCGCTCCTACCTCCTCTACCTCTCCCTGATCGCCTTCTTGGTCCTCCTGGGAGCGGTGATGTACGGCCCCAAATCCACCCGCAAGCCAGCCCCCAAGGGGCTATCCAAGGGAGGTGGCGCATGACCCTAAAGGCCCTGGCCCAAAGCCTCGGCATCACCCTCAAGTACCTCTTCTCCAAGCCGGTGACCGTCCCCTACCCCGATGCCCCCGTGGCCCTCAAACCCCGCTTCCACGGCCGGCACGTACTCACCCGCCACCCCAACGGCCTGGAAAAGTGCATCGGCTGCTCCTTGTGCGCGGCCGCCTGCCCCGCCTACGCCATCTACGTGGAGCCCGCGGAAAACGACCCGGAAAACCCGGTCTCGGCGGGGGAGCGCTACGCCAAGGTCTACGAGATCAACATGCTCCGGTGCATCTTCTGCGGGCTTTGCGAGGAGGCCTGCCCCACCGGGGCCATCGTGCTGGGCTACGACTTTGAAATGGCCGACTACGAGTACTCCGACCTCATCTACGGCAAGGAGGACATGCTGGTGGATGTGGTGGGCACGAAGCCCCAGCGCCGGGAAGCGAAGATGACCGGCAAGCCCGTGAAGCCCGGCTACGTGGTGCCCTACGTCCGCCCGGAGCTGGAGGGGTTCAAGGCCCCCACGAAAGGAGGCGAGAAATGACCCCCTGGGAAGCCTTGGCCCTCCTGCTCCTCCTCTTCACCGGGGTCCTGGTGGTCACCCTGAGAAACGCCATCCACGCCGCCTTGGCCCTCATCGGGAACTTCCTGATCCTGGCGGGGATCTACGTGGCCCTCGAGGCCCGCTTCCTGGGCTTCATCCAGATCATCGTGTACGCCGGGGCCATCGTGGTCCTCTTCCTCTTCGTGATCATGCTCCTCTACGCCGCCCAGGGCGAGGTGGGCTTTGACCCCCTGGTGCGAAGCCGTCCCCTGGCCGCCCTCCTGGCCCTGGGGGTAGCTTTGGTCCTCCTCTCGGGCCTTTGGGGAGTGAACCTCGCCTTTACCAAGGATCTGCAGGGGGGTCTGCCCCAGGCCCTGGGGCCCCTCCTGTACGGGGACTGGCTTTTCGTCCTGCTGGCGGTGGGCTTCCTCCTCATGGCGGCCACGGTGGTGGCGGTGGCCCTGGTGCAGCCCACCCGCCCCCTGGACGCCCTGAGCCCTGAGGAGCGCAAGGAGGAAAAGGAGGTGGTGCGGTGAGCTACCTGTACGCCTCCGTCCTCCTCTTCGCCCTAGGGGTCTACGGGGTTTTGACCCGCAGGACCGCCATCCTGGTCTTTCTCTCCATCGAGCTCATGCTCAACGCCGCCAACCTCTCCCTGGTGGGCTTCGCCCGGGCCCTTGGCCTGGAAGGCCAGGTGGCCGCCCTCATGGTCATCGCCATCGCCGCCGCCGAGGTGGCGGTGGGTCTGGGCCTCATCGTGGCCATCTTCCGCCACCGGGAGAGCACCGCGGTGGACGATCTCTCGGAGCTTAGGGGGTGAAGATGCTGCTGCTGACCATCCTCCTTCCCCTCTTGGGCTTTGCCCTTTTGGGGCTTTTCGGAAAACGGATGAGAGAACCCCTCCCCGGGGTCCTGGCCTCGGCCCTGGTCCTGGCCTCCTTCCTGGTGGGGGTGGGCCTTCTCCTTTCGGGCGGGGCCCGCTACGAGGTGGAATGGCTTCCCGGGATCCCCTTTAGCCTGCTTCTGGACAACCTCTCCGGCTTCATGCTCATCGTCGTCACCGGGGTGGGCTTCCTCATCCACGTCTACGCCATCGGTTACATGGCCGGGGATCCAGGCTATAGCCGCTTCTTCGCCTATTTCAACTTCTTTATCGCCATGATGCTCACCCTGGTCCTGGCCGACAGCTACCCGGTGATGTTCATCGGCTGGGAGGGGGTGGGCCTGGCCAGCTTCCTCCTCATCGGCTTCTGGTACAAGAACGCCCAGTACGCCGACTCCGCCCGCAAGGCCTTCATCGTGAACCGGATCGGCGACCTGGGCTTCATGCTGGGCATGGCCATCCTGTGGGCCCTTTACGGCACCCTCTCCATCAGCGAGCTGAGGGAGGCCCTGGAAGGCCCCTTGAAGAACCCCAGCCTCCTGGCCCTGGCGGGCCTCCTCCTCTTCCTGGGGGCCGTGGGCAAAAGCGCCCAGGTGCCCCTCATGGTCTGGCTTCCCGACGCCATGGCCGGCCCTACCCCGGTTTCCGCCTTGATCCACGCGGCCACCATGGTGACCGCCGGGGTTTACCTCATCGCCCGTAGCTCCTTCCTCTACGCCAACCTTCCCGATGTCTCCTACACCATCGCCGTCATCGGCCTCATCACCGCCCTTTACGGGGCCCTTTCCGCCTTCGGCCAGAACGACATCAAAAGGATTGTGGCCTACTCCACCATCAGCCAGCTGGGCTACATGTTCCTGGCGGCGGGGGTGGGGGCCTACTGGGTGGCGCTTTTCCACGTCTTCACCCACGCCTTCTTCAAGGCCCTCCTCTTCTTGGCCTCGGGAAGCGTGATCCACGCCCTGGGCGGGGAGCAGGATGTGCGGAAGATGGGCGGCCTTTGGAAGCACCTGCCCTTAACCCGCTGGCACGGGCTCATCGGGGCCCTGGCCCTGGGGGGCCTGCCCCTGCTCTCCGGCTTCTGGTCCAAGGACGCCATCCTCACCGCCACCCTCACCTACCCCTTCGGCGGCCTGGGCTTCTACCTGGGGGCGCTTTTCGTAGCGGTCCTCACGGCCATGTACGCCATGCGCTGGTTCGTCCTGGTCTTCCTGGGCGAGGAGCGGGGCCACCACCATCACCCCCACGAGGCCCCTCCCGTGATGCTGTGGCCCAACCACCTCCTGGCCCTGGGCTCGGTGCTGGCGGGGTACCTGGCCCTGCCCTATCCCTTGCCCAACCTCCTCGAGCCCTTTTTGAAGCCCACCTTAGCGGAGGTGGAAGCCCACCACCTGTCCCTGGGAGCGGAGTGGGGCCTCATCGCCCTCTCGGGTGCGGTGGCCCTCCTTGGGCTTTGGCTGGGCTACACCTTCTTCCAGAGGAAGGCCTTCCCCAGCTGGTACCTCACCTTTGAGGCCTGGAGCCGGGAAAGCTTCTTCGCCGACCGGGTGTACAACGCCCTCATCGTCAACCCCTTGAAGGCCCTGGCGGAAGCCCTCTTCTACGGGGACGGCAGCCTCCTTCGCGGCTACTTTGGCCTAGGCGGAACGGTGCGGACCCTGGGACAGGGTATCGCCCGCCTGCAGACCGGCTATCTAAGGGTCTACGCCCTGCTTTTCGTGCTGGGCGTTCTGGTGTTGCTGGGGGTGATGCGGTGGTAGTCCTGGCGATCCTCCTACCCATCCTCTTCGGCCTTCTCCTCCTCCTGGGCCTTCCCCGCGCCCTGGGGGTCCTGGGAGCGGGCCTGAGTTTTCTCTTGAACCTCTACCTCTTTCTCACCCACCCGGGCGGGGTGGCCCATGGGGTCCAGGCCCCCCTCCTTCCCGGGGCCGGGGTCTACTGGGCCTTCGGTTTGGATGGCCTTTCCGCCCTCTTCTTCCTCACCATCGGCCTCACCGTCTTCCTGGGGGCCCTGGTGGCCAAGGTGGAGGGGCGGTTTTTGGGGCTTGCCCTTCTCATGTCCGGCCTCCTCCTGGGGCTTTTCGCCGCCCGGGACCTTCTGGTCTTCTACCTCTTCTTCGAAGCGGCCTTAATCCCAGCCCTCCTCATGCTCTTCTTCTACGGGGGCGAGGGAAGGATCCGGGCCATCTACACCTTCCTCCTCTTCACCCTGGCGGGCTCCTTGCCCATGCTGGCCGCCATCCTGGCAGTGAAAGCGCTAGGGGGTAGCCCCACCTTCCTCCTCGAGGACCTCCTGGCCCATCCGGTTAAGGGAGGCGCCGCCCTTTGGATCTTTTTGGGCTTCGCCCTGGCCTTCGCCGTCAAGACCCCCTTGTTCCCCGTGCACGCCTGGCTCCCCCTCTTCCACCAGGAAAACCATCCCTCGGGGCTCGCCGACGCCCTGGGCACCCTTTACAAGGTGGGGGTCTTCGCCTTCTTCCGCTTCGCCATCCCCCTCGCCCCCGAGGGGTTTGCGGAGCTTCAGGGGCTTCTCCTCTTCCTGGCGGCCATCTCCGCCCTATACGGGGCCTGGGTGGCCTTCTCCGCCAAGGACTTCAAAACCCTCCTGGCCTACGCCGGGGTTTCCCACATGGGGGTGGCCGCCTTGGGCGTCTTCTCCGGTACCCCGGAAGGCGCCTTGGGGGGGCTTTACCTCCTTTCGGCCAGCGGGGTGTACACGGGAGGGCTCTTCCTCCTGGCAGGGCGGCTTTACGAGCGGCTTCACACCCTGGAGATCGGCCGCTTCCGGGGCCTGGCCGAAAGCGCCCCCGGCTTAAGCGCCCTGGCCCTCTTCCTCTTCCTGGCCATGGTGGGGCTTCCCGGGCTTTCCGGCTTCCCCGGGGAGCTTATGACCCTCCTGGGCGCCTACAAGGCCAGCCCCTGGCTCACCGCCATCGCCTTCCTCTCGGTGATCGCCGGAGCCGCCTACGCCCTCACCGCCTTCCAGAAGGTCTTCTGGGAGGAAGGCCAAAGGGGAGCGGAGGACCTCAAGGGGGCGGAATGGCCTTTCGCCTTCCTGGCGGTGGCCGCTTTGGTCCTCATGGGGGTCTTCCCCGGGTTCTTCGTAAAGGGCCTTGAGCCCCTGGCGGAGGCCTTCGCCAAGATCCTTGGAGGTGGCGCATGATCCTTTTGGTGCTGAGCTCCTTTGCCGTAGCCCTCACCCTTGTGGGCTTCTTCGTCTCCGTGCCCCTTTTCAAGCGCCTCACCATCCTGGGGCTCTCCCTGGCCCTGCTCTCCCTCCTCTTCACCTGGGGGAAGCCCTTCGCCTTTGGGCCGTACCAGGTGGACGGCATCTCCCAGGTCTTCACCCTGCTCGCCCTCCTGGGAGCCCTCTGGACCGTGGGGCTGGTGCGCACCCGGCGGTTTGAGTTCTACCTCCTGGTCCTCTACGCCGCCCTGGGCATGCACCTTCTCGCCTCCACCAAGAACCTCATCCTGATGCTGGTGGCCCTCGAGGCCCTCTCCCTGCCCCTTTACGCCCTGGCCACCTGGCGGCGGGGAGAAGGCCTGGAGGCCGCCTTGAAGTACTTCCTTCTGGGGGCCCTGGCGGCCGCCTTCTTCCTCTACGGCACCGCCCTCCACTACGGGGCCACGGGAAGCCTCCTGGCGGGCACCCCTGGGGAAGGCCCCCTTTACACCTTGGCCCTGGGCCTCCTCCTGGTGGGGCTTGGCTTCAAGGTGGCCCTGGCTCCCTTCCACTTCTGGACCCCGGATGTCTACCAGGGTAGCCCCACCCCGGTGGTGCTCTTCATGGCCACAGGGGTTAAGGCGGCGGCCTTCGCCGCCCTCCTCCGGGTGGTGGGACCGGGTGCCCTGGGTGCCCTGGATGCCCTGGCCCTCCTCATCGCCCTCTCCGTCCTCCTAGGGAACCTGGCCGCCCTGGGCCAGAAGGAGGCCAAGCGGCTTCTCGCCTATAGCTCCATCGCCCATGCGGGGTACATGGCCTTGGCCCTTTACACGGGGAACCTGCAGGCCCTGGGCTTCTACCTCCTCACCTACGTGCTGGCCACGGGGCTGGCCTTTGCCGTGCTCTCGGAGATCTCCCCCGACCGCGTGCCCCTGGAAAGGGTAAAGGGCCTCTTCCACCAGGACCCCCTCCTGGGCCTTGGCCTCCTCGTCTCCTCCCTCTCCCTCCTGGGCCTGCCCCCGCTGGCGGGCTTTTGGGGCAAGTACCTGGTCTTCAGCGAGGCCGCCAAGGCGGGGGCCTGGGGGCTTCTGGTCCTGGCCCTGGTGACCAGCGCCGTGAGCGCCTACTACTACCTGGCCCTGGGCTTGGCGGTGTTCCAGAAAGGGGCAGCCGAGGCCCACCCCCGTCCCTTGGCCCGGAGCGTGGCCCTGGGGGTGGCCCTTCTCCTCATCCTGCTGGGCCTTATCCCCGGGGCGGTTCTCCCCGCCCTGGCCGCGGGCTAACCCCGGGGCTTCCTTTCGGGCCCTGGGGTACGGAAGGTATCCCGGGGCCCGGGATTTTTCCCCACCCCAGGTTTACACTCGAAGCATGGAGGACCCCCTGGCCCATCTGCCGTGGGAGCTTCTGCACAAGGATCCCCTGGGCTACGTGGCCCGGGGGGCCCAGGCCTTGCCCAAGGACCTCCGAGGAGCCTGGCTCCTAGGGGTGGTGAGCGGCTTCCTCTGGCCGGAAGCCCCTGCGCCCAAGGACCTTTCCGCCTTCTTCCGCCGGAGCGAGGGAGCCTGGCGGGAAGCGGAGGAGTACTTCCTGGAAACGGGGCTGGACTTTCCCGTGCTGGTGAGCGAATGGGCGAGGGAGGCCCTCGAGCCCCTTCTTTACCGCAAACGGGGACCGAGCCTGGCCGGCCTTACCCTGGCTTTCCAAGAGGGAAAGAAGGTGGGGACGCACCTGCGGGGACGGGCTAGGGACTGAAGAGGATCCGTACCCCCTCCCGCCTGAATCCTCAAAGGATACGCTTCCCCAATAGACTTGAAGCCAATCCCACCATCATCTCCGCGGTGCGGTTACGCTCGTCCAGAATGGGGTTCACCTCCACCAGGTCCAGGCTCCGCACCCGGCCCGACTGGGCCAGGATCTCCATAAGAAGGTGCGCCTCCCGGTAGGAGAGGCCCCCGGGCACCGGGGTCCCCACCCCGGGAGCCAGGGTGGGATCCAGGACGTCGGCGTCCAGGGAAACGTGGAGGGGCAGGCCGGCGAGCCTTTCCAAAACCTCCTCGGCGATGCGGGCTACCCCCAGGCGGTCCACCTCGTGCATGGTGTAAACGGCAACCCCCATTTCCCGAAGAAGCCGCTTCTCCCCGGGGTCCAGGCTCCGCACCCCCACCAGGACCACCCTCTTGGGATCCACCGCCTGGAAGGCCTCCGTGAGGCGGGGGTGCCCAAGCCCGCAGAGCACCGCCAGGGGCATGCCGTGAATGTTTCCCGAAGGGCTGGTTTCGGGGGTGTTGAAGTCCGCATGGGCATCCACCCAGACCACCCCCAAGGGCTCCTTGGCCACCCCGCTCACCGAACCCATGCTCAGGGAATGGTCCCCGCCCAGCACGATGGGAAACACCCCCTCCGGCAGGGAACGGAGCCGCTCCTTGAGCTCGAGGGCCGCCTGGCGGATCTCCTCCAAGTAGTTCTCCCCGCTCGGGCGCAAGCCCTTGCGCCTGAGGGTTTCCGCCACGGGTACCCGCACGTCCCCCAGGTCCTCCACCGCCAGACCCAGGGCCTCGAGTTCCTCCGCCAGCCGGGCGTAGCGCAAAGCGGAAGGCCCCATGTCCACCCCACGCCGGCCTGCACCCAAGTCCATGGGCACTCCCAGGATGGCCACCCGCTCCATGGGGGGCATGCTAAGTGCCAACCCCTTATTATGTCAACATGGCAGCCCCTCTTCAGATCCAGCTGACCCCTGAGGAGGACCGGCTCCTGCTGGAACTCTCCCTGGACCCGAAGACCCACAAGAAAACCCGCCTCTGGGCCGCCATGGTCCG
>Ga0101945_1002652_pt1 | contig 11949 bp, 12 predicted proteins | sample DewCreD2012metaG_2_FD_75246 | JGI IMG/M metagenome (GOLD analysis project Ga0101945, IMG submission 75246) | Hot spring sediment bacterial and archeal communities from British Columbia, Canada, to study Microbial Dark Matter (Phase II) - Dewar... ... | reverse complement strand
TACCCTGGCTACAGGCGCAATCTATGTGCCCAGACCAAGGAAGAAGCTGAAGAAATACTTTACAAGACAAGGAAGACGTTTTCATGGTTAAAGCAGACCCTTCGACTCTAAATATCATAGATCGATTTATAAAAGCACTTTCAAAGAAGATCAATGTTAAAAAAGTTATTCTTTATGGTTCGCATGTAAGTGGCCATCTCCACGAGTGGAGCGATATTGATTTGGCTGTGATATCCGATGATTTCAAAGAAATGGATGTAAGGGACCGTTTGCTTATGTTAAGTAAAATTGCTTGGATGGAGCAGGCAACTGAAATCGATGCACTCGGTTATACAGAAGAAGAATTTGAGGTAGATGACCCACTCAGTCTTGCATCCGAAATCAAGGAAAACGGCATCGTTGTCTACAAAAATAATTAGTCTACAAAAAGTAATTCTTTAAAACCGCCGATTTACTTCTTACTTATTTAAAATCTTAAGTTTAAGAATTGTAGCTTAAGTTTAAGAATTGTAACGCTGGGTATCCCTGACGTAAATAATCCCAACCGTTGGGAGGTTGTTTGGATGGTTTCTACTGCAAAGGTATCTCAGTTTCTGGAGGGATTGGTTTTTCCAGCAAGCAAAGAGCAGATTATAAATTACGTTAGGGATAATAACGCTCCACAAGATGTACTGAATGTGCTGGAAAAGATGCCTGACGGTAAGTACTATAGCACTGCAGCAGTTCTTGATTCACTTAGCAGGGCAGCATGAAGCTCTAGCTGTCTATTGATATGAAGCCCGCCTGTTGCCTCATGTAAAAATCTACTCGAATGGCCTATTGACTCATACGTCTGGCTTATTTATTCTTCCTATTGTGACCAATCCTTCTTTTCTATAGGGATTATAGATATTACAATGGTCAAGTTTTATTAAGTTTTTGCAAGCAAGCTTAGTGGTAATAGAAATGATATTGTAAGGGGAAGTTTCTTCTTGTTTATAGAATTCAGTTTTAGAATTAGGCTATCTACACAAATATTATCGAATAAAAACGGTGCTCATAATTTTCTCAAAGGTTAGTTATGACGCCAGCGGCAATTAAGAAAGGAGAGGGCAACTTGGAGGTACGGGTGCTACCTGGCAAAATCCCTATAATTGATGTGGATGGGGAGATAGACCATTATGTTGTCCCTGAGCTGGAGAGTAAAATAATGGCGTTCATTAATGAAGGCAGTGCATCTATTATCCTCGATTTTACAGATGTTAGCTATATAGATAGCGCTGGGGTCGCCCTTATCATTTTAAGTATTCAAAGAAGCACTCCGCTTGGGGGGAAAGTAGGGCTGGTGGTTACTAATGAAAATGTCCTAAAGATACTTGAGATAGTTGGAATAACAAGACTTGCTGAAGGCTTTAAGCTATATCCTTCAGTTGATGTTGCGATAGCAGATATGACAGGAGAGCTTCGCAGTGAAGGATAATAATCTTATAAAGAGGGAATTTGACATACCTAGTCATAGTAGACATCTGGCTGAAGTTCGCCAGGAGGTAGAGAATGCGGAGGCTTTGACGAATCCGATATATACCAAATTAAGGTAGCTGTAAGCGAGGCCGTGGCGAATGCAATTGAGCACGGGTCGCCTCTTGGTGAGCTTAATAAGGTTCACATTAATATTGATTGTGATGCTGAGGCCATGTTAATTGAGGTTTCTGATCAGGGGGTGTTTAAGGCCAGGCTGCCTGTAACTGAGGGCAGGCCAAGCCACAGGGGCAGGGGGATATTCCTCATGGCAGCGCTGGTAGATGAGGTAAAGATTATGGAGCATCAGAGCGGGACTGTAGTAAGCCTTATGAAATTGAAGAAGTCCATCAAAAAGATTAGCTAAGATATAGCTTTATTAAACTTTGCTAGGCAACCATCTTTATTAACTGGCTATGAAAATAAATAGCAACCTATTGGCATAAGATAACCTGTCCACACTTGATTTTCCGCTTGAGTCTTGCTAAAGTTTATTTGCTGAAATTAGGCTTCAAGCCAGGTTCTTTAATTGAAAGTAAGATGCACAGTAGGATAACCGTACAATATACGGGCCCTTAGCTCAGCTGGTCAGAGCAGTGGACTCATAATCCATTGGTCGTAGGTTCGAATCCTACAGGGCCCACCCCGTTATGGCTTGCTGACATTTATGACTACATTGCCGAAGACAACCAAGATGCAGCGATCAAAGTTATAGAAGGCATTTATAAGAAGGCACAAACACTCAGGCAATTCCCCGACATCGGCTACATTTATCGATCTGAAAAGAAAGAACAATCCGAATACTGCTATATGGTCATTATCGAATTGCATACTTGCACAAGAAGGAAAAGAACATCATAGACATATTAGGAGTCTTTCACGGATTGCTTGACATAGACAGATATTTAGATTTAGATGGCTAACAAATCACCCCTCATGCCAAGATAGACCCGAAGGCTTGCGGGAGATCAGGGGGTTGCTGTGCACATCTATTTTCTTGAGGAATTCATAGAATGTATAGCAACGTCCCCGGTCTTACAAGGATGGTCCGAAGTACTAGAGATTACTGCTTAATGTCTAAAAGGGCTATTAAAATGCTTAATTAAGGCCTGGCGTTCCAATAATAGTTTTCTTGATCTGAGTAGGTGTATCCAATCAAATGAGTAACAAACCACATTCCATTTTCGCACAAACTTACTTCGTTGGGATCAAAATATGCTGGATATACCGGCCAGTAATCACAATAGAATACCCCAAGCCTAAATAAGCCGCCATTTGTAACTAGATTTAAAAACCCTCCAAGTTGCCGCATTATCGAAATTCTCTCTGTAGAATATATTTTAAGCCACGTTATATAGTCGCTAGGCTCAATTAAAGCTATCACGTTATAATCATATTCGCTTGGGCCTTCATCAAATACAGCAAACTTGAACCTAATAACTCCAAATGATGAATACCGTTCAGCCATCTCGCTATTTAGTCTGTCAACCACTTCTTGTACCGCAACTTGATTTTGCGGATAACTAGGACCAAAAAACTGGTTTAAAGGTATTATGTTTGATGTAGCGGCAGCACCAATTAAGGGTTTAAGCAGATTTACTGGAATAGCAAGGTTGAGGTTCTGGGCTTGGCCTGGCATTAAAGACGCTGCTGTGATCCCAATAAGCTTCGCATTTATGTCAAACAGTCCACCACCGCTACTGCCTGGCGAAACAGGCGCAGTAAACTGCAAGAACTGCTTGCCATCGAGCTGACGAGAAACATTGCTGATTATGCCATCAGAGACCGTGCCCACCAATCCTTGAGGATTACCAATTGCCACGACTTTATCCCCTGCGCGTAAAGAGCTTGAGTCACCTAGTTCTACAGGAGTTAAGTTAACATTTACTTTAAGTATTGCTAGGTCATTTTGAATATCATACGCTATAACGCCCTCGATCATAGAAGTAGAAACTTCTTCACCTTTTATAGTCGCGCTACTTCCACCATCAATCACATGATAGTTTGTCACAACAAGATTTCTATCTATAGCCACGCAACTGCCTTGGTTATAAGGGTTTCCTTTTGAATCGTAAACTTCTAAGAATAAAACGCTTTTACTTACTTTTGCAGCCACTGCTTGTATGCTTGTATTCGTATTTTCGACATCTTCTAATGAAGGTGCCGATTTGGCTATAGCTACTGTTTTTGTTGCTTGATTCCAGCTAACACTGTATCCAAAAGCCTCTCCTATAAATCTTGCTGGCAGATATGTCCTTCTGTTCTTAATTACGGGTGCTACATCCATATAGCCAGGCTTCCCATTAACTACAATTATTTGCTGGCCGATTTCTAGCTTAACCTCTTTTGTATCACCGCAAAGCGTGATGGTTTTTGTAGCGCTGTCCCATTTAACTCCACTATCTGGTATTCCAAGCCCATAAGCTAAATATCTTACCGGAACAAATGTTCTTCCTTTATGCACATATGGAGCTGCGTCCATAACGCAAACGACGCTGTCCACAACATAAATATTCTTGTCTATCACAAATTGTACTGAATGAGAGCTAGCAGCAAATACCATACCAGGTGGTAAACAGAGAATTATCATTGCTGCTATCGTCAGCAGCAAACACATATATAAATTTGTGCGCTTTATAGAGACTTTGGCGGTTTGTTTTATTTGTTCCGTAGGCTTCATTACGCCCATTTTAAACATCCGCGTCTTAAACATCTCTATTACCCTCCTGACTTCTGCTAAATTTGCAAAACTGCTCTCGCTTTTTAACCACAAGCCTAACTGTTAACTTCTTGTAATTATACTTGTCAGTCATATTTTAAGGAAACAGACTGCCAGCTGGCTGACAGTCTGCAAAAGGACATTTTCTTTTTGTTGTAAAATTATTTTGAGAATATGCGTCTTTGTCTCTTAATAAGGAAAGGCTTCCGGGCTGTTCGCCTGGAGACATTATAGGGTCGGCAGCCAACTGCCCATCCGTCGAAAGTTTAAGTACTGTTGGAGTACTGTTGGCGATTAAGAAACCTATTGTTAGATCGATTTTCTACCTCTATTTGCAAAAACCTAAGCAGCCAAGGCAGAAATCATAATATCAGAGTAGTTGGAAGCAATGGCATCTACTCCCATTGAAATGAGTCTTTCTGCTTGAGTTTTGTCGTCAACCGTCCATGTCCCTACGAAAATATAGCGCTCATGACAGTAGTGGATACGCTCCGGAGTGAGCGTGGAATAGTGAACAGTTACAGAGTTTGCGCCAAATTTAAGCGATTCATATATAAAATCAAAAAAGGCTTCATTGCTTGAGCCAACAGGCTCTCCGCCAATAAGTGTATATGAAAGCTGTGGTGCTATTTTCTTTGCTGAAGCTAGCGCTTCGGCATGAAAGCTTACTAGATTTACCCACCTTAGAGCATTATGCCGCTGAATTGTCTCAATGATTTGCCCCTCCGTACCCGGCTCTTTAATCTCCAAAAGCGCCATCGCCTGCCCATTTATAGATTCTAGCGCCTCATCCAAGCTGGGAATTCGCTCGCCAGCAAATTCTTTACCTTTACTGCTGCCTGCGTCCAATTTTTTAATCTCGTTCCAAGTAAGCTCGCTAACACGACCGCTTCCTTGAGTTGTGCGATCTACGGTCTCATCATGGATAACAACAAGTCTGCCGTCTAAAGTTCTTCTTACATCAAACTCAATCGCATCAATTGGAAGCCCTAAGGCTTCTTTAAATGCTCGTAAGGTATTTTCAGGGAAGCGTCCGGAAAGGCCGCGGTGAGCGATTATCATTGGCCGGGTTCGCATGCCCATCGCCTATATCACCCCAAATCTTTACTCATCTCTCAAGATTCCTTTCTTTGAAATTGCTTCTGTGTGCTTCGCGTATACGGAAGTATAGTTTCTTTTGAAGAGCTTTTGTAAACAAGAGCCAGGTAGTTGATTTAATTTGAAGCCAGATAGTTGATTTTATTTAGAAGTTCTGCATAAATGAAGTTTTGCTTAAAGCAGAGAAGGTATATGTAAAACAAGCGGTTGCAAACCACAAAGAAATGATAGATAATTTACTCATCGTACTAGCCATAGATAATTTTGTAGACAATTTAAATTATTAGCGGCAAGAATTAAACCGACCATTAAAAATTATAGAAGAACAGCGCTATTCTAAGGCTTGCCCAGGAGTATCTTATGGCGTTAACAAAACAGCAGATAATGCGGCTTTTTGGCGATTTTGATTACTCGGAAGATCCAAAATGGAAAGGGGCTATAAGCATTGCCCCGAAGTGGATTGAGCTTAATATCATAAAAATCGACACACCATTTGGTAAGTTCCTGTGCAATAAAAAAGTGACGTATCAGATCGGGAATTTTTTAAAAGAAGGCTATGAGCTTGGATTAATCCGCAGTTGCGCAGGTATCTTTGTTCCTCGGTATAAGATGTGGAATCCAAAGCGTGGTCTTTCTGATCATTCGTGGGGCATAGCTGTTGACGTAAATGCAGATGAAGGCAAAGATGGCAGAGGCGGAAAGCTCAATATGGGCGATAATAGCTATGCCGACCCCAAGCTAAAAGAGCTTGGAGAAAAATGGGGCCTTGAATGCGGAGATGATTGGAAGGGCTTTAAGGATGGCATGCATTTTGCAGTTATAAAAATTATAGAACCTCCCATAGGCGCTTTGGAATCATCAAGCGCAGCATCCAAAAGCAAAGAACTAAAACTGCACACAAAGCTATATAATGTAGTGGTAGTAATTGCTGGATATAAACTTTCAACCATTGGAACAGAAGAAAGCTCACAAGAAATTATTAAGGCTGCAGAGAAGTTGGGTCTGCAGGCATACAGAGAAGAGAAGGAAACTATTTAGAGTCTGCTCTTTACTAAAACCTCATGTAAATATATAAATGTATTAAGGCTACTTGTAGCTCTCTGCAAAAATTGCAAGTAAGAAGGGATCGAGCATGCAGATCGAGATTCAAATTTTTCACAGTGATTATTCGCTGGGATTTAATCTAATCGAAAGACCGAGATTTCCGGACAGACGCGGAATAATCGTCCCGGGTGAGGCAATCATTATGCCATTTCCGCATACCTATGTGGTAGGCGACGAGGTTATCGAGGAGAACGAGACGATTTTTTTAAAAGTTGAAGTAAACGAGGATACCGATATAGCTGAGTTTGCAAATTGGCTGTGCGGCAAACTAAAAGAGCATGAAGAAAAGATATTTTCAATATCGGTTGAAGGCGCAAAGATTCCAATTGATGAAGCTGCGCTTACTCAAGCAATAGAAAATGTAGTTAAAAAAACAATAGCAAGCCGCAGCTAATAAACAGCAAGCCGTATTGCAGCTAATAAAAAGTAAACCGCAGCTAATAGCTAAGCCCTTTAAATTTTCCATTCCAGTTAATCCATCGAATTTTGATTATGCCATGGATTTGCTGCCAACCCGTGGCTCTTATTTTTATGTCCATAATGTTTCTCTTGCATGAGAATGGGCGGTTTGCCAACTGAAATATGGCGTGTATAGAGACCCGTGCATAAGTCTAACAAGAATATATAACGAGAGTGTGGCCTGTATTTATGAGCTGTGCGTATTAACACTTAAAGGTAATCTGTCATGCGTTAAATAATCATATCATATGGGTAATAATAGGTAAGCTCTCCCGTGGAATAAAAACAATCTTTTGATTGTTGGGCCTTGCACGTACGGGAGGGCTATTTTAATGGTGTATGTTAAATTAGACCTAATTTAACAAATTTTGCAAATTACATTTGTGCTGATTAAACAGTACAAACTTTGCCTAACTGCCATTGCGAGCGAAGTGAAGCAATCTCAAAAAGAATGTAAAGAGATTGCCACGTCGGCTGCTTCGCAGCCTCCTCGCAATGACAGTTTCTCTTACTTATCCCCTAGCAGCCTCCTCGCAATGACAGTTTCTCTTATTCTCTGCCTTAATCCTCGGCCCTCCCCTAGCTCCTTTCCTCAAGAGAGGGGAATGAGATTGCCACGTCGCCCTAACGGGCTCCTCGCAATGACAGTTTTAACTACCTCTGTCATTGCGGGCGACTGTAAGCCGTAGGGAAGTCGTGGCAATCTCCTCGCAATGACAGAAAGAGTTATCCCTTATTTAATTTTGAATTGTCACTCTCTGCCCTTGCTGCCACCTTTTTGTAGAGCTCAAGCCCACTCAAATCCCACATAGCGAGCGTTATATATGGTACATAGGCAAGGATGACTGGTCATAACGGGTTTGTCTTGTTGCAAGCTGCTTTAGCGTCATGCCCTTAAGAACGCGCTCAATTGCATAGCCAACCTGGCACCACAGGTCCTGCAGAGCACACTGCGTGCTCTTGGCGCAATCAGACGAGCTAGCGTTAGCGCAGGTAACGGTGGTTAGCGGGCCCTCCAAAGCTTTTATAACCTCAAAAATGGTTATATCCTCAGGTGCGCGGGCAAGCGCCACACCACCTTGAGCGCCGCGTTGGCTTCTTACCAGCCCTGCCTTTCTTAAAGCTGTAATCTGCTGCTCTAAAAAACGCTCAGGAATCCCTTGTCTTAAAGCTATCTCGCGGACCCCAACCGTTCTTTGGCCGTAAAAACCTGCCATGTCAATAAGCGCCCTGAGTGCGTATTCGCTCTTTGCTGAAAATTTCATTCGGTGTTCCTTAATAAATGAGAATTTATAGAATATAGCAACGTCCCCTAATTCCAATAATTCCGATAAAAATAGTGCGCTTGAATGTAAAATAGCACTAATCAAGGGAAGATGTCAATTATTTTTTGCTAACTATTTCCTGCTATTTCCAAGACTAGACAGTGCCTGCTTTAAATTAGGATCATTTGGGCTTAAACTTAGAGCTTTTTGTAGGTATAGCTTGGCATCATCTTGCCTTCCCAAATCTCTATAGAGGAGCCCTAGATAATAATAAGCTCGAAAATTGGTGGGGTCGATCTTTGTTAATAGTTGAAGGTTTTCCACTGCAACATCGATTTCGCCATTTGCTGCTGATATCAGTGCATAGATCAAGCGGGCATCATATTTGAGCGGATACCTTTCAAGCGCTGCAAGTGCGTAGTTTAACGAGGCCTGATAATCATTTTGCCGGTAATAGATCTGCGCCAGCCGGAAATATCCCTCATACGCCTCAGGATTTATTCCCATCGATTTTTTATAAACAGATATAGCCCCGTCAATATCTCGAGATGCCTCTAGCAGCTCGCCATACTGTAGCAAATAATCAATTTGCCATGGGGCTATTTGGGATGCTAATTTAGCATTGCTTACTGCAGACAGACGGTCACCGTTAATTTCTGCATCGATGGCCTTTCGAGACACGATATCAGCAGCAAGAGTCATAAGATTTGGTATAAGAAGAAGCAGGCAAAAACCAAGCGCAGCTAATGTTAAAATACCAGGGACATGGTTCTTAAGAACTATTTCCCTTGAACCAATTACTGAAGCAGTTAAGCCCACCATAAGCCACATAGCAGGGGTTACCCCAACAGTTGAAAAATAAAACTGCAGTGAAACAAGATAGCCAAATACACCCAACCCCAAGCCAGCTACCAGGAGTCTATCATCTATATTTACTTGCTTGCGTAAAAAATGCAATATGCCAAGAAAATAAGCACTAAAAAACAATAAGTATATCATAAGACCAACAAAACCTAATGAGAATGTGACCTGCAAAATATCGCTATGCGGCCTATCATAGCGTTTGTTAATCTCAAACGAATACTGCGTAAGATCTAAAGACCGGGTTGATACCTGCAGGAAAGTATCAATCCCGTATCCAAGGATTGGTCTTTTTTGAATCATATCAAGGGTCAATCCCCAGAGATGAAGTCTTGCTGATGCTGTATCACTTTTTTGATCAAAAGCTGATGCAATACGAGACCCAATATCACCCGAATAAATAACGGCTAGTACAACAATCACCAAGACAACAACTGCAGCCCATATAGATGTCGATTTTAAGGGTACACCTGGCTTAGCTAATTTTAGCCATCTGAAAAAAATTACTGCTAGTAAAGGGATTTCTATGGCAAATGCAAGCCAACCTGAACGAGAATAGGTAAAAAGAAGCGCGCTTGCGCCCAGCAATATAAAGGCAATTGTGCTTAGCTGTGGCCGCTTTAGAAGTCTAGTAAATGCCAATGGAAATATTAAAACGATATAGCCTGAAAGAGTAAGGGGATTTCCAAACGTTGAGAAGACACGCTCTCCGGCAAAGGTTCCTTCTTCCCACCACTTCCAGTCAATTCCAAAGTGCTGAATTACACCATATGCAGAGATAAGAACACCAGCCCAAATTAACGCAGATATCAGGCGCTCAACATCATCTCTTCGGGTAACAGTTGGAATAAGAAGTCCAATTGCCAAATAACCAAGATATGTAAGCAGACCCTCAAATCGGCCATGCGACCCAAAAAAGCTTATCATAGGATTAACCGAAAAAACGGTCGAGATTGTGTAGCTTACCCCAAGCAACAGAAGTGGCCAAAAGTAGTACGGGCGGTTAAGAATAATTCGACTTTCCATCCCCCACCTGGCTAGCCAGGCTAAAATTAGAAAGACAGATGCGATTATAGCAAGATTAACCTTCCAGGTAGAAAACGCTTCTTGTGCGATGTTTGGAGCAAAAACAAGAGGAACAAAAACAGCGATTATAATAGCGGATGTAAAACCAAGCTTATTATGTAGATAACTATCTGGGGCTTTCGGTTTACTATTTTTGGCTTTACTTACCATATATGTATCCTTTAAACAAATCTACGATTATCTAGATGCTTGAGCCATTTGTGCCTCGGAACAGTGCGAAGGTCCGAAGCCCGAGGCGCGGAGGTCTTTCACCCCCACCCTTACCCTCCCCCCTCAAGGGGGAGGGAATTATTTTAAGCTCTCCCTCCAAGGGGGAGGGGATTTGGTTGTGCTTCCCCTCAAGGGGAAGGGGATTTTCTGTCATCGCCAGCTAAGCTATACCAAACAAAATAGTCCAATTTGAACTACTGCCCGATTTATTATATAATAGCAGCATATGGTACTATATTAAAGCTCTTGCAAGTTATTTGGGGGTAATTGTGAAAAAAAGCATATGGCTAGTAGCAATAATTTCGATAGTCATGCTCAGCTTAATTGGGTTAACTGCTGGTTGCCAGAAGAAAGAAGATATAGGCGGGTTAACTGATGAGCAAATCAAAGCAGCTAAAAAAGGCGATCTGCAGGCCACGCACGATTTTAAGTACACTGGAGGCATGTGGTCTGAAAGTAAATTACCGCCTAAAGAGGCAAAAAGAATCAAGAAAGAGATTGAAGAGGGATTTAAAAAGGCACTTGATATTTGGATAAATACAAAGGATAATCCAAAAGATTTCGAAAAAGGTTTAGCTGGTAAAGCACTATGGGAGTTAAAGCAGCAAACTGCAGCCGAGCAAGCACAGGGTAAGATTAAAATCAGAGTGCATGATAAAAGAGAGTTTGAAGTGGTAAAGATAAAGGAGGACGCAGGGGCTGTTGCATATACCTATGTTGATAATAGTTATTACATTGATGCAAAAACTAAGAAAAAAATAAGTAAGCCGACTGGAGACAAGAAAGAATGGCTTATAGGTATAGGCAAATATGGCAAAGTATGGAAAATTTCAGAGATAGTTCCGCTAAGGCCTAAAACTCCAACAGACAAAGAGCACAAATCCCAATAGCGAAGCCTAATAGAAATCCCAACAAGCTAGTTTAATTTCTATTTCTATTCCCGGTTCTCAAGCACAGCGCCAGCGGCGCTGCCTGAATGGCAGTATGTACACAACCCGCTCTGGTGGCAAGAGAAACATTTCCTTTCATTTTCTGCCGGATGGCACTTGTCACAAAGCTTGTTGGGCGGAAATGAACCGCCAGAAGCAGCCATGCCGTGATATTTTAGCCACCTCTCCGTTGAGCCATGAACTGACGGGTAATTATGGCATTCGTCACAAAATATTTGATAGCTTGGATATGAACCTTCAATTGCATGAGGTATAGGTGAAAGCCCATCTTTAAATATATGGCACTTCTTACAAAGCCTCTTATTAATAAATCCCGGCAGAGCATGTTTTTTTGCATCCCCTACCCAATCATCCGGATGCGGCATTTCAAGACCATGGCACTTTATGCAAATACTATCCTGAGTCTGCGGATGGCAGCTGCGGCAATTTTTCATAGCCGCCACATCGATTTTTATAATCTCGCTCGCTATCTTGCGGGTTGTTGGCTTGGCCTTACTTGTATGGCAAGTATCACAGCTGGCAGAGGCCTGCTTATTATTATGGCAAGCTAAGCATTTATCCATTGTAGGTACGTTATTGACCGCTAGTGCCTTACCATGCGCAACGCTGTTATGGCAGTCCATGCAAAGTAGGCCTTTTTCTAGTACATCTGTATGACGCATCCGCACTCCCCACTGAGAAACAATCTTGCGAGTGATTT
>Ga0101945_1002635_pt1 | contig 12028 bp, 10 predicted proteins | sample DewCreD2012metaG_2_FD_75246 | JGI IMG/M metagenome (GOLD analysis project Ga0101945, IMG submission 75246) | Hot spring sediment bacterial and archeal communities from British Columbia, Canada, to study Microbial Dark Matter (Phase II) - Dewar... ... | reverse complement strand
CGGCGAACACGCCGCCGAGGTCGGCGAGCTCCATCCCGTAGCGCAGGTCCGGCTTGTCCGAGCCGTAGCGCTCGAGCATCTCGGCGTAGGTCATGCGCGGGAACGGCGTGGGCACCTCCACGCCCTGCGTGGCCCGGACGATCTCGGCCATGAGGGGCTCGATCACCGCGAAGACGTCCTCCTCGGTGACGAAGGACATCTCGACGTCGAGCTGGGTGAACTCGAAGCTCCGGTCGGCGCGCGGGTCCTCGTCGCGGAAGCAGCGCACGATCTGGTAGTAACGGTCCTGGCCGGCCACCATGAGCAGCTGCTTGAGTTGCTGGGGCGATTGCGGGAGCGCGTAGAACGAGCCGCGCCACAGCCGCGAGGGCACGAGGAAGTCCCGCGCCCCCTCCGGGGTGCTCCGCGTGAGGTAGGGCGTCTCGACCTCGACGAAGCCGAGGGCGTCCATGTGGTCGCGGATCATCCGGATGATCCGGTGGCGCAGGCGCAGGATGCGCGTCATCTCCGGCCGACGCAGGTCGAGGTACCGGTAGCGCAGGCGCAGCTCCTCGGAGGCCTCGATCCGGTCCTCGATCGGGAAGGGCGGGGTCTCGGCCTGCGCGAGCACCTCGGCCGAGCGCACCGCCACCTCGATCTCACCGGTCGGCAGGGCCGCGTTCACGGTGCCCTCCGGCCGGCGGCGGACCTCCCCGGTCACGCGGACGACCGACTCGGCGCGGAAGGCCTTCGCGGCGGCGTGGGCCTCGGGGGCCTCCTCGGGGTGGATCACGAGCTGGACGAGCCCCTCGCGGTCCCGCAGGTCGATGAAGGTCACGCCGCCGTGGTCGCGCTCGCGCCAGACCCAGCCGCAGAGCGTGACCTCCTCGCCCACGTGCTCGACGCGGAGCTCGCCGCAGGCATGGGTGCGCATCGCCGTCCGCATCACGCTCATGGTTGCCCCCGCAGCCAGTTCACCACATCGGCGCGACCCAGCTCCTCCTGCCGCCCGTCGGCCAGCCGCCGGAGCGTCACCCGACCCTCGGCCGCCTCGCGCTCCCCCACGATCGCCGCGTACGCGGCGCCGGCGCGGTCGGCCATCCGCAGCTGGGCCTTGAGCGGCCGCTCCTCGTACGCGCCGTCGGCGGGGATGCCCGCCGCCCGGAGCTCGCGCAGGAGCCCCGCGGCGGCGGCCCGCCCCGCCGCGCCGAGGCCGACGACGAAGACCGCGAGCCCGGGCTCGCTCGGCGGCTCGAGCCCCTCGTCCCGCACGGCGAGCAGGACCCGCTCGAGCCCCATCCCGAACCCCACGCCGGGCACCGGCGGCCCGCCGAGGGTCTCGGCCAGGCCGTCGTACCGGCCGCCGCCGAAGAGCGTCCCCTGCGCTTCGGAGAGCACGAGGCTCACGAACTCGAAGGCCGTGCGGGTGTAGTAGTCGAGCCCGCGGACGAGGGTCGGCGTGACCACGGGCTCGAGACCGGCCTCGCGCAGCCCCGCGAGCACGCCCTCGAAGTGCTCGCGGCAGGGCTCGCACAGGCGGTCGGTGATCCGCGGCGCGCCCGCGGCGACCTCCCGGCAGGCCTCGTGCTTGCAGTCCAGGACCCGCAGGGGGTTGTCGGCGAAGCGCTCGCGGTGCTCGTCGCGGAGGCGGTCGGCGTTCGCGCGCAGGTACGCGAGGAGCTCCTCGCGGTAGGCGGGTCGGCACGCGGCGTCGCCGATCGAGTTGAGCTGCAGCTCGTAACGCGAGAGCCCCAGGGCGCGGAGCAGCTCGTCGCCGAGCACGATCACCTCGACGTCGGCGGTCGGCTCGGCGACGCCGAAGATCTCCACGCCGAACTGCCGGTGCTCGCGGTACCGTCCGGCCTGCGGTCGGCCGTAGCGGTACATCCGGGTGAGGTAGTAGGCCTTGAAGGGGCTCGGCATCTCCGCGCGGTGCGCGAGGTAGGCGCGCATGACCGGCGCGGTGCCCTCGGGCCGCAGCGTGAGCGAGCGCCCCCCGCGGTCGGTGAACGTGTACATCTCCTTGGTGACCACGTCGCTCGTCTCGCCGGAGGTGCGGACGAACAGCTCCGTGTGCTCGAACCCGGGGGTCTCGACGTACCGGTAGCCGTACCGGCGCGCGAGCTCGGCCGCGCGGTCGTACAGGGCCCGCATCCGGCTGCCCTCGGGCGGCAGCAGGTCGAGCGTCCCCCTCGGCGGCGCGAGATCCACCGCTCAGAGCCCCTGCAGGAACGGGTTGCGCTCGCGCTCCCGACCGACCGTGGTGCGCGGCCCGTGCCCGGGCAGCACGGGCAGCGGGTCGGGCAGCGTGAGGAACCGGCGGAGGCTCCGCTGCATCGCCGCCGGGTCGGAGTTCGGGAAGTCGCTGCGCCCGATCGCGCCGGCGAACACGAGGTCGCCGGAGAGCACCCAGCCGTCGGTCCGGTAGCACACGCTCCCCGGGGTGTGGCCGGGGGTGTGCAGGACCTCGATCCGGAAGCCGGCGAACGTGAGCTCGTCGCCGTCGACGACGGTGCGGACGTCCTTCACCGGCACCGGCGGCGCCTCGTACCCGGCCCCCCACGCGACGGGGTCGGTGAGGGCGAGCACGTCGGCCTCGTGGATGTAGAAGGGCAGGTCCTCGCCGCAGAACAGCGCCGCCGCCCCGATGTGGTCGAAGTGCCCGTGCGTCGCGAGGACGGCCACCGGGCGCTTGCCCTCGGCCTCGAGCATGGCCCGGACGCGCTCGGGCGAGAAGCCGGGGTCGACGACGACGGCCTCGTCGGTCCCGTCGGCCCCGATCAGCCAGCAGTTCGTCTCGAAGGAGTTGTCGGAGAAGACGTCGAGGTACATCGCGGGCATGGTATCGGACCGGGCGCCAGGGCCGTGGCCCTCAGAGCCAGGCCGTGTCGATCCACAGCGTGACCGGTCCGTCGTTCACGAGCTCGACCTCCATGTGCTCCCGGAAGGCGCCGCGGCGCACCGGGACCCCGCGCGCCTCGAGCGCACGCGCGAAGGCCTCGACCCGATCGGCCGCGATCTCCGGCGGCGCCGCCCCATCGAAGCTCGGACGTCGACCGCGCCGGACGTCCCCGTAGAGGGTGAACTGGGGCACGACCAGGATCTCGCCGGCCACGTCCAGGACGGAGCGGTTCATCTTGCCGGCCGCATCGGGGAAGATCCGCAGGTTCACCACCTTCTCCGCCAGCCGGTCGTAGGCCCCGAGCCCGTCCTCGCGCCCGACCCCGACGAGCAGGAGCAGGCCGGCCCCGATCTCCGCGACGGTCTGCCCGCGCACGCGCACGGCGGCCCGACTCACCCGCTGCAGCGTGATCCGGATGACGCCCTCCTTCCCCGTCTCAAGCCCACCGGGCGCCGAGCCGATGCAGGGGTTGACCGTCGGAGCCCCCGGGCCCTGGGGAGGATACCCGGGTCGTTCCGACGCTGGGGAGGAGATCCGTGGCCAGCACTGCACCGCAGGACCCGAGCGAGCGCCCGTCCGCGGCCGTCCCGGACGGCCCGCTCTCGGACGTGGCGAGCATCCACCAGGCCGAGGAGGCCCTCGCGAGCACGCTCGCGGAGGTCGACCGGACCGAGGAGGAGCTCCGCGCGGCCGAGGAGGTCGTCGCCCGGCTCCAGGCGGAGCTCGGCGGGCGGCTGTCCGAGGCCGAGCGCCTGACGAGCCTCGTGGCCCAGGCCTACGAGATGCAGCGGCAGCGCCTCGAGCGGGAGCTCGAGCAGATCCAGGCCCGTGCCCGTCAGCTCCAGCGCGCGCGAGAGCCGGGATCGGTCGAGGAGCCCCCGGCGCCGGTCGCTCGGCCCGCTGCGGTCGCCGCCCCCGTCACCCCTGCCCCCGCCGCGGATACCCCCGCCGCGGTCGCCCCCGCACCCGAGGGCCCAGCCCCGGCCCAGGTGGCCGAAGCCCCGACCCCCGCACCGGTCGCGGCGGCCGAGCCGGCCACGCCCGCACCCGCAGCGCCCGAGCCGGCCCCCGTCGAGACCGCGGCCGACCGCAAGCGCGGCAAGAAGGGCCCCGAGCCCGTGCCGAGCGCCGAGGGGGGCGAGGCGTACGAGGACCACTGGTACCAGGTCCTGAAGCAGAGCGGGCTCGGCAGCGAGGAAGCGCCGAGCGACGCCGCCGCCGGCCGGTAGCGCTAGCGGGGCACCACCCGGAACGCGTCGTACACGTTCTCGACCTTCTTCACCGCGTTCAGGATCCCCGACAGATGCGTGATGTCGGCGAGCTCGAACGTGAACCGCAGCGTCACCGTCCGGTCGCGGCCCACGGTGGAGGTCGCCGAGAGGATGTTCACGTGGTTGTCGGAGAGCACCGTCGCCACGTCCGAGAGCAGCCGCGTGCGGTCCAGGGCCTCGACCTGGATCGTCACGACGAAGGTCGTCGGCTTCCCCGGCCGCCAGGAGACCTCGATGACCCGCTCGGGCTGACGCATGAGCGCTCGCGCGTTCGGGCAGTCGGTGCGGTGGACCGAGACCCCCTGGCCGCGGGTGACGAAGCCCATGATCTCGTCTCCCGGGACCGGCGTGCAGCACCGCGCGAGCTTCACCCACACGTCGGCCGAGCCCGGCACCACCACGCCGGAGGTGACGTCCGGCTTCTCGATCCGGACCGGCCGGGCGAGCGGGACCTCGGTGACGTCCTCCTCGGTGGCCCCGGTGACCAGGCGGGACAGCCGCGCGATCACCGACTGCGGCGAGACGTGCCCCTCCCCCACCGCCGCGTAGAGCGAGTCGAGGTCGGGGAACTTCATGTCGTCGGCGACCTGCCGCAGGACCTCCTCGGTCGCCAGCCGCTTGAACGGCACGTTCTGCTTGCGCATCGCGCGCTGGAGCGCGTCGCGGCCCTGCTCGATCGCGTCCTCGCGCCGCTCGCGGCTGAACCACTGGCGGATCTTGTTCCGGGCCCGCGGGGTCTTCACGAACTTCAGCCAGTCCTGGGACGGCCCCTCCCCCTCGGCCTTCGAGGTCAGGATCTCCACCGTGTCCCCGGTGCGCAGCTCGTAGTCGAGCGGCACGAGGCGACCCCCGACCTTCGCGCCGATCGTCCGGTGCCCGACCTCGGTGTGGATCGCGTAGGCGAAGTCGACCGGGGTCGAGCCGGCCGGCAGGTTGATCACGTCGCCCTTCGGGGTGAAGACGAAGACCTGCCCCGCGTACAGGTCGATCTTCAGGCCCTCCATGAACTCGCGGGGGTCGGCCATGTCCTTCAGCCACTCGAGCATCTGACCGAGCCACGCGAGGTCCGCGGCCTCCTTCGCCCGCTTGCCCTCGCGGCCCTCCTTGTAGCGCCAGTGCGCGGCGATGCCGTACTCGGCGGTGCGGTGCATCTCGTGCGTGCGGATCTGCACCTCGATCGGGCGGCCACCGGGCCCGAGGACCGTGGTGTGCAGCGACTGGTACATGTTGGACTTGGGCATCGCGATGTAGTCCTTGAAGCGGCCGGGCACCGGCTTCCACAGCGAGTGGATCGCCCCGAGGGCCGCGTAGCAGTCGCGCACCGTGTCGACGAGGACGCGGATGCCGGCGAGGTCGTAGATCTCGTTGAACTCCTTGCCGCCGACGACCATCTTCTCGTAGATCGAGTACAGGTGCTTCGGGCGGCCCTCGACCTCGGCGCGGATGCCGGCCTCGCGCAGGCGCTGCCGGGCGGCCTCGAGCAGGCCCTCGACGTAGGCCTGGCGCTCCTCGCGCCGTCGCTCGACGAGGCTCGCGATCTCGCGGTACGGGCCGGGGTGCAGGGTCTTGAACGCCAGGTCCTCGAGCTCCCACTTCAGCTGCTGGACGCCGAGGCGGTGCGCGAGCGGCGCGTAGATCTCGAGCGTCTCGGTCGCGATCCGGCGCTGCTTCTCCGGGGCGAGCACCGAGAGCGTCCGCATGTTGTGGAGGCGGTCGGCGAGCTTGATGAGCAGGACGCGGATGTCGCCCGCCATCGCGACGATCATCTTGCGGACGTTCTCGGCCTGCTCGAGCTCTCGGCTCCGCAGCTCGATCGCGTCGAGCTTGGTCAGCCCGTCGACGATCCGAGCGATGTCGGGCCCGAACTCGCGCTCGAGCTGCTCGAGCGTGACGTCGGTGTCCTCGACGGTGTCGTGCAGGAGCGCGGCGACGAGCGTCGTCGTGTCGAGCCCGAGGTCGGCGAGGATCGTGGCGACCGCGAGCGGGTGCGTGATGAACTCGTCGCCCGAGATCCGGCGCTGGCCCGCGTGCGCCTGCTCGGCGAACCGGTAGGCGCGCTCGATCTCGCGCAGGTCGGCCTTCGGGTTGTAGGAGCGGACGGTCCGCAGGAGCAGCTCGAGCCCGGTGGCCGGCTCGGGCTCGCCCCCGCCCGGGCGCAGGCGGGACAGGATCCCACCCCGCCGCTCGGATCTCACCTGCTCACGGGCCTCCACGCTGGCTCCCTCCTCCGGAAGAGCCAGTGTACGCCCCGGCCTGCCGCGCGGAGCGCGCGGGCTCAGTACGAGATCAGCGTGAACAGGTCGTAGCCGTCGAGCCTGGACCGCCCCTGGAGGAACCCGAGCTCGATCAGGCACGCGATCCCCACGACCTTGCCGCCGACCCGCTCCACGAGGTCGGCCGTGGCGCGGGCGGTGCCGCCGGTGGCGAGCACGTCGTCCACGATGAGCACCCGCTCGCCGGGGGCGATGGCGTCGCGGTGGATCTCGAGCGTGGCGGTCCCGTACTCGAGCTCGTACTCGGCGGCCTCGGTCTCCCAGGGCAGCTTGTCCTTCTTGCGGACCGGCACGAACCCGGCGCCGAAGTGGTAGGCGACCGGCGAGGCGAGGATGAACCCCCGCGCCTCGATCCCGACGACCTTGTCGACGTTGCCGCGCCCGAAGTGGACGACGATGAGGTCGATCACGGTCGAGAAGGCGATCTCGTTCGCGAGCAGGGGCGTGATGTCCTTGAAGACGATGCCCTCCTGGGGGAAGTCCGGCACATCCCGGATCAGCGCCTTCAGCTGGTCGATCTCCACGGGCTCACCTCCGCTTGCGCTTGGCCGGCGGCTTGCGACGTTTGGCCTGGGGACGGGCTCCCGAGCGGGGGGCCGCCGGGCGCGGCGCCGGCGCGACGATCGCCGGCTCCGGGGCCTCCTCGGCGGGCGGCTCGGACCCGGCCGGGACCGGCGCGAGCCGCCGCCGCTCCGGCTCGCGCTCCAGGCGCGCCCGCACCTGCCGGTACCTCGGCTCCCGCTCCTTCAGCACCGCGAGGATCGGTGCGGCCACGAAGATGGACGAGTAGGCGCCGGTGAGCGTCCCGATGAGCATCGCGAACGCGAAGTCCTTCAGCGTGGAGCCGCCGAACAGCAGGAGCGAGAGGATCGGCAGCACCACCACGAGCGAGGTGTTCACGGAGCGCATGAACACCGAGTTCAGCGAGAGGTTCACGACGCCCGAGTAGGTGTGCTTCGCGACGAGCGCCGGCGACTCCGTGTTCTCCTTGACCTTGTCGTAGATCACGACCGTGTCGTAGAGCGAGAACCCGAGGATCGTGAGGATCGCGATCACCGTGGCCGGGGAGACCTCGCGGCCGGTGAGCGCGTACACCCCGGCCGTGATGAGCACATCGTGCACCATCGCGACCTGCGCGCCGATCGCCATCTTCCACTCGAACCGCAGCGTGATGTACAGCGTGATCGCGACGAGCACCACGACGAGGCCGATGAGCGCCTGGCGGGAGATCTGGGACCCCCACGTCGGCCCGACCACCTGCACGCTCACGTCCGTCGGATCCACCCCCGCCTGCGCGGCGAGGTCCGAGATCAGCTGGGTGCGCCGGTCGGCCGACAGGTCGTCGGTGAGCGCGCTCGTACGGATCTGGATCTGGTCGCCCCCGACGATCTGGATCTCCGCGTCGGCCCTGCCGTACCCCGCGAGCACGGAGCGGACCTCCTCCGTCGAGACGCCCGTCCGGTCCTGGTACTGCAGGAGCGAGCCCCCGGTGAAGTCGATCGAGAAGTTCAGGCCGCGCACCACCAGCCCCCCCAGGGAGAGCACGATGAGCGTGCCCGAGAGCGCCGCCCACCACCGGCGGTGCTCGATGATGCGGAACCTCGGCGTCACGTAGCCGCGGAAGGCATCGAGCGCGTGCCGGAGGTTCATCGCGAACCCCCTGCGACCACCGGCGCCGCGGCGTGGTCGGCGGCCACGCCGCTCTCCAGGCCGAAGCCCCGCAGGCCGACGAGCCGCTCGCTGCGCGCGATGAGGAACACGGCCGGCCGCTTGAAGAAGTACACGACGAACAGGTCCAGGGCCGTCGAGACCCCCAGCGTGAGCGCGAACCCTCGCACGGAGCTGATCGCCGTGATGTAGAGGATGACGGCCGCAAGGGCGGTGACGACGTCCGCGGCCACGATCGTCCGGAAGGCGCGCTTGAAGGCCGGCTGGACCGCCGCGCGGGGCGACCGGCCCGAGCGGACCTCGTCCTTCAGGCGCTCGAAGAACACGATGTAGGAGTCGGTCGTGACCCCGAGCGAGATCACCAGCCCCGCCACGCCGGCGAGCGTGAGCGTGTACCCGATCGTGCTCCCGGCGACGGCCACGAGCCCGAGCGCGAGGGCGGCCCAGATCGCCATGCCGAACCAGGCGACGAGCGCGAGGAGGCGGTAGTAGAAGAGGAGGTAGAGCGCGAGCAGCACGAGCCCCGCGATGCCGGCCACGAGCCCCTGGCGCAGCGACTGCTCGCCGAGGGTCGGGCTCACGGTCACGACCTGCTCCGTCTTCAGCACGGTCGCGAGGTCCTTGGCTTCCTGCTCGGTGAAGGAGCCGGTGATCTGCCCGTTGCCGCCGGTGATCGGCTCCCGGATGGTCGGGGCCGAGATGACCTCGCGGTCGAGCACGATCGCGAGCTCGCGCCCCACGAGCTCGGTCGTGATCTTCGCGAAGAGGTCGGCGCCCTCCTTCGTGAGGTCGAACAGGATGATCCACCCCTGGCCGACGGAGGTCTGCCCGCCGGTGTCGTACACGGCGCTCGCCCGCGCGATCGCATCGCCGGTGATCCGGACCGGGCCGAGCTTGTACTTGGTCGTGCCGTCCTGGCCCAGGTACACGACGTCCTGGTCGGCGAGGGCCTCGAACGAGCAGGCCGGCGTCGCGCGCTCGGCCTCCGTCGCGCACGTGACCGGCGTGGCGTCGTAGCCGGGGTCCGAGGGCGTGAGTGTCTCCAGGACCTCTCGCTCCTCGAGGCGGGCGGTCGTCCCGATGACCTCGAGCAGCCGCTCCTGCCCGGTCTCCTGCAGGCGTGCCTGCGCCCGCTCGCGCGTGAGGAAGCACCCGAGCTCCTTCCCCGCCGAGGACACCACGCAGAAGCGCGTGCGGACCTGCTCGACCTGAAGGGTCGCGAGCTGCGCCTGCGCCTCCTCGCGGCTCGGCAGGCAGGCCGAGCCTTCGTCGCTCGCGAGGGTCTTCCCGTCGGCCTGCAGGCAGTAGGTGAGGCTCGTCGTCGTGCTCACACCGTCGATCACGGCCTGCGCCTCGGCCTTCGTGGCGTAGCCGCACACGGGCGTGCCGACGTTCGGCCCCCGGATGCAGAAGGTGCCCTCGGCCGGGGCCGGCGAGGGCGCCGGGCTCGCCTGGGCGGCCGGGATCACCTCGAGCGCGTCGATCTCGGCCTGCGCCTCCTCGCGCGTGCCGAAGCACGGGCCCTCCCGGTCCCCGAGCCCGGTGAGGCACACCGACTGCACGACGGGCTCGACCGCGACCGCCTCCAAGGCCGCGTCGGCGGCCGACCGGTCCGGGTAGCAGCCGTAGCTCAGGCGTCCCGGGCCCACCAGGCAGTACTCGTCGGCCGGGCGCTCCTCGATCGAGCCGCGGGCGAGCCCGGGGATCTGCACCTCGATGGTCGAGCCGGTGACGAAGATGTTCGGCTCCGCCGTCCCGAAGGCGTCGACGCGGCGGCGGATGTTCTCGACCGCCCGCTCCATCACCGGCCGGGGCGTGCCCTCGGGGGCCGAGAGGATCACCGAGACCCCGCCCTCGAGATCCAGGCCGAGCACCGGCCCGTGCCCGGTCGCGAACAGCGCGGCCGACCCGGCGACGAGCGTGAGCACGAACGCGATCGAGAGCCACAGGCCCCGCGCGCGCCTCATGCGAGCTCCGCCTGGTTGATCACGAGCTTGAACCGGCACCCGAGCGCGTCCGCGGCCTTGCGGCAGAGCTGCATCCGGCCGAGGAAGATCTCGAAGTACTCCATGACCTGGCTGATCTGGGGATCGATCGTGAGCTCCAGCGTGATCGTTTTCGCGGCGGGGTCCACCCGCAGGAACGACTGCTCGGCCGCGAAGTTCACGCGGTCGTGGATGTCGAACTCGGGCCGGCCGGTCTTGCGCACGCGGCTGCGGTGGACGTCGGACTTGTCGGCGAGGATCACGGCGGCCGCCACCTCCGAGACCGAGTACCCCTGCTCCTCCTCGTGGTTCGCGATGGCCGCCACCACCGTGGCGAGGTCCGCGGAGGGCATCCGGTCGCGCAGGGCGTGGTAGACGAGCAGCCCGCCGGTCTGGCCGTGCGCCTCGCGGGTGAGCATGTTCCCGACGTCGTGCAGGTAGCCGGCGATGCAAGCGAGGTTCGCGGTGTGCTCATCGAACCCGACCCGGTGGAGCACGTTGTAGGCGATCCTCGCGGTGAGGTTGGCGTGCCGGAACCCGTGCTCGGTGTAGCCCATCCCCTCCATGACCCGGTCGGCCGCCGAGATGAACGAGGACAGCTCGGGATCGGCCTGGATCTGCTCGAAGGTCAGGCCGCTCGCCTCGGGGGCGGGCTCCACCGCGGCCGGCCGGTCCTCCCGCGCGCGCTCAGCGGCCTCGCTCACGACCGGTCGTCGGTCCCCTCCTCCGGCAGGTCGTCGAGATCCGCGTCGTCCTCGGCGCTCAGCCGCTGCAGGATCCCTTGGCGGAGCAGCCGGACCTCGGTGCCGGGGGCGATCTCGACGTGGACCGTGCCGGCGTCCTCATCGATCTCGGTCAGGATCCCGAAGATCCCGCCGCTGATCATCACCTCGTCCCCGACCCGGAGCGAGGAGAGCATCGCCTGCTGCTGGCGCTGCCGGTTCCGCTGCGGTCGGATCATGAGGAAGTACAGACCGGCGATCATCGCCACCGGCAGGAGCAGGGTGATGAGCGAGCCGCCGGGCTGCTGGGTCGAGCTCTGGGCAAGGATCTGGAGCAACGTGCGTTCGCCTCCTCGTGTTCGGCGAGGCAGCATACAGGCTACCGCGCCGCACCGGGCTCCTCAGGCGAGCGGGAGCGCGCCGTCCGGGGCGAGGCCGAGGTGCCGCATCGCCCGCTCGGTCGCCACGCGGCCCCGCGGGGTGCGGGCGAGGAAGCCGAGCTGCATGAGGTAGGGCTCGACCACGTCCTCGACCGTGTCCGTCTCCTCCCCGACGGCGGCGGCGAGGGTGGACAGGCCCACCGGACCGCCGCCGAACTTGCGGACGATCGTCTCGAGCACGGCGAGGTCGAGCCGGTCCAGGCCCCGCTCGTCCACGTCGAAGAGCTCGAGGCCGGAGCGGGCGATCTCGAGGGTGATGCGGCCGTCGTGACGGACCTCCGCGACGTCCCGGACCCGGCGGAGCAGCCGGTTCGCCACCCGCGGGGTGCCGCGCGAGCGCCGGGCGATCTCGAGGGCGCCCGCCTCCTCGATCTCGACCTCCAGGATGCCGGCCGAGCGCCGCACGATCCGGGCGAGGTCCTCGACCGAGTAGTACTCCAGGCGCGGCGAGAACCCGAACCGCTCCCGCAGCGGGAGCGTGATCCGCCCCGGCCGGGTCGTCGCCCCGACGAGGGTGAACCGCGGCAGGTCCAGGCGGATCGAGCGAGCGCTCGGGCCCTTGCCGAGGACGACGTCGAGCTTGAAGTCCTCCAGCGCCGGGTACAGGACCTCCTCGACCGGGCGCGGCATCCGGTGGATCTCGTCCACGAACAGGACGTCGCCCTCCTCGAGGTTCGTGAGGATCGCGGCGAGATCGCCGGGGCGATCGAGGGCCGGCCCCGAGGTCGGCTGGAAGCCCACCCCGAGCTCGTTCGCGACGATCTGCGCGAGCGTGGTCTTTCCCAAGC
>Ga0101945_1002618_pt1 | contig 12100 bp, 9 predicted proteins | sample DewCreD2012metaG_2_FD_75246 | JGI IMG/M metagenome (GOLD analysis project Ga0101945, IMG submission 75246) | Hot spring sediment bacterial and archeal communities from British Columbia, Canada, to study Microbial Dark Matter (Phase II) - Dewar... ... | reverse complement strand
GACCGCCAATGACCGCTTGTTCAACGCTACGGCGAAGGCGGGGCGGACTTCAATGCCCGTGGACAGTGAGGGTCGGAGACTAAAACTTACCGTGAAGCAACCCTCACCGTCCACCAAGCCTGTTACATACCACGGGTCTAGCGGAGGCATTTCAACCCACCTCGTTCGGAAAGAGGCTCCATAGGTGCTTCCTTCTTGCCCAAGTTAAGGGCAAGGGGTGAGGGCCGGCGTTTTGCGCGGGGTGGGCGACCGCGCCTCCCCTTTCGGGTCAGTCGTTACGGGGTCAAGCCCAACCTAAAGGTTGGGCTGACTTCCCTCGGGGTTACCCCACGCTACCCGCACAGTAGCAGGAGGGCTTCCCCGATATGAGCCGGCGTTTCATCGTCCCTCGCGGGACGAAGGGGCAAGTTCTCACTTACCCGACAAGGAATTTCGCTCACCTTCTCCCAACCTTTCGGCTGGGGGTGGACTATCTCTTCATCCAGCCTGAAGGCGTTGTTTAATCTCGGCAGCAACCTGTTCTAACTGAGGTCGGTTGCCTGTGTTCATCCGAAGGGCAATTTGGACTATTTCCAACAACCCGTCAAGTTTCAGGTGGTCGCCCCTCTCCATCATTGTCAGGATGCGGTTGAATCGGAGGAAGTCTATCCGCTTCTTCGTCTTGAGGGGGTGCTTGAGGAAGAAAGCACAGACCTTTCGCAGCCCTTGCAAGTCCCGAACTCGGTAGGCATAACGGTCATCGTGGTTAGGACGAACCACTCCGCATCGGAAGAAGCGCTTTAGGGCATAAAGGACTTGAATGTCCCGCTTGTGTTGGACGATGACGAACTCAGGGAGGACTCGGTATCCGACGGAAGTTGAAGGGTTTCGGTTAATCCCTACGAAGAAGCAACCCTCTCCATCGGTAAAACCGACGACCCAATCGGGAGACAGTTCCATTGCGACCACCTTCAGGCTGGAGGTCGGCGTATAGCCTCTGAGGATCCCTGCCTTTAGGCAGGTTTCCTGCGGGTTGCCCAATCCCAAGCCATTTTCACGGGCACTTTAAAAGCACCTCGTAGGCTGGGCTCTAAGGGCTTTCCCGCATACAGCCGACTGCACCCATCCCGTTGCCGGGATGGAGGGCAGCATCGGCTACCTTAGGACCGTCAGGGTTACGGCCGGCGTTTACCCGGGCTTCGGGGCGCGAGCTTTGCCAGGTAGAAACCCGGCGAACCCGTCCCCTTAACCTTCGGGCACTGGCCAGGCGTCGGCCCCTATACCTCCCCTTTCGGGTTGGCAGGAACCTGTGTTTTTGTTAAACAGTCGCCCCGGCCGCTTATCTGCGACCGCCTCGGGCTACTCGGACGCGAAGGTCCTTTCACCCTACTACGGCTCTCCTTCTCCCGAAGTTACGGGGACATTTTGCAGAGTTCCTTGGCGGGGGTTATCCCGCGCGCCTGTGGATACTCTCCTCGCCCACCTGTGGCGGTTTCCGGTACGGTCACCGACGCTCCGCGCCATCCCTTACGGGATGGGCTCGGTAAGGGCTTTTCTTGGCTCCCTTAGGGCGCCACTTCGCCGCACAAAGGCGGCTCACTCCCGCCAAGCCAGCCATTCATAGAGAACGACTGACTCCACGGTCGCCGCGGGCGACCATCGCCGCGTAGGCTCCCTTGGGAGCGTCCCCCATCCCTGATGGCGGAGGTCGGTGGGGCCGGAATATCAACCGGCTGCCCATCGCCTACGCCGAACGGCCTCGGCTTAGGACCGCCTCACCCGACGCCGACGAGCGTTGCGTCGGAAACCTTGGGCTTCCGGCGGGCCGGATTCTCACCGGCCTTATCGCTACTCGTGCCGGGATTCTCACTTCCACCCGCTCCACCCGTCCTTTCGGTCGGGCTTCACAGCAGGCGGAACGCTCCCCTACCGCCTGACGGAGTGCTGACATTCAGCGACTCCGCCAAGCCCGCAGCTTCGGTGCCCGGCTTAGCCCCGTTGAATCTTCCGCGCAGGGCTCCTCGGCCGGTCAGCTGTTACGCACTGTTTAAAGGATGGCTGCTTCTAAGCCAACCTCCCGGCTGTCTTAGGAGCCCCACCTCGTTCCCCACTAAGCCGGGACTTGGGGACCTTAGCTGGCGGTCTGGGCTGTTTCCCTCGCGACTCTGGAGCTTATCCCCCAGAGTCCGACTGCCGGGCCTTAGCCCCCAAAGGGACCAGCGGCGGCATTCGGAGTTGGACGGGGTTTGGTAGGCTGTTCACCCCCTACCCCCATCCGTGGCTCTACCTCCGCCGCTTAATAGCCCGACGTCACGCCTACACGTGTTTCGGGGAGAACCAGCTATCTCCGAGCTCGGTTGGCGTTTCACCGCTACCCCCACCTCATCCCACGGTTTTGCAACACCGATGGGTTCGGGCCTCCGTGTCCGGTTAAGGACACTTCACCCTGGGCAGGGGTAGCTCGCTCGGTTTCGGGTCTGCCACCGGCGACTGAACGCCCTATTCAGACTCGGTTTCCCTACGGCTCCGCGCCTGATGGCGCTTAGCCTCGCCACCGACGGCAACTCCCCGGCTCATTCTTCAAGAGGCACGCCGTCAGGCAGTGCCCCACCTTATTAGTTAGTGGGGCATAGCCCTCCGACTGCTTGTAGGCACGCGGTTTCAGGTTCTCTTTCACTCGGCTTCCCACCGTTCTTTTCACCGTTCCCTCACGGTACTGGTGCGCTATCGGTCACCAGGGGTATTTAGCCTTAGAGGGTGGTCCCCCCAGATTCGCTCAGGCTTTCACGAGGCCCAAGCTACTTGGGAGCAGCACCCCGGGAGACCCCTGACCTTTCGCCTACGGGGCTCTCACCCTCTATGGCGGGCCGTTCCAGGCCACTTCGGCTAAGTCGGGGTTTTGTAACTCCCTGAGGGGTCCGCAGCCCCCTCTGGTGCTGTCCCGCTACCCCGTCACCGCAACGCCTGCGGGCTTTGGCACGGTGACGGTTTGGGCTTTGCCCCTTTCGCTCGCCACTACTCGGGGCATCGCGGTTGCTTTCTTTTCGTCCCGCTACTAAGATGTTTCAGTTCGCGGGCTGCCCCCCATCGGGCTATGGATTCACCCGATGGTGACGGGGATTTTCCCCGTCAGGTTTCCCCATTCGGGAATCCCCGGATCACAGCCTGCTTGCGGCTTCCCGGGGCTTTTCGCAGCTTGCCACGCCCTTCTTCGGCCCCTGGTGCCGAGGCATCCACCGCGTGCCCTTTCTAACTTGACTGTGCTCTTCAAGATGAGAGCACCTTGGCGCGCGGTTTCCCGGTTCCTGTGTCCTTGTTCTGCCCAGCCCAGCGACCGGGCAGGGTTCCCCCTCTTCAACTGTCAATGTTCAAGATTGTTAGTGGACCCGAGCGGACTTGAACCGCTGACCCCCGGCTTGCAAAGCCGGTGCTCTCCCAACTGAGCTACGGGCCCTTCGGTTCAAATCCGCTCTGTCCTGAGTGCCCACCGAAGATGGTGGGCCCGTCAGGACTTGAACCTGAGACCTCACCCTTATCAGGGGTGCGCTCTGCCACCTGAGCTACGGGCCCTTGACAAGGGAAGAGTGTCGGGGGTTGGGGTGACGGGTTCGACCTGCAGAGTAGCACCGACTTTTTCTTTTGGGATTAAGTGGGGGAGGGCATCACTGCCCTCCCCAGTCGGTGCTGGGGACTCCTTAGAAAGGAGGTGATCCAGCCGCAGCTTCCGCTACGGCTACCTTGTTACGACTTCGCCCCAGTCACCGACCACACCTTAGACGGCTGCCTCCGGCTGCCCCTTTCAACACCCCGACGAGTTTTTTTCGGGGCGCTCAAAGGGGCAGCCGGTTAGCCCACCGGCTTCAGGTGCAGCCGGCTTCCGTGGCGTGACGGGCGGTGTGTACAAGGCCCGGGAACGTATTCACCGCCGTATTGCTGACCGGCGGTTACTAGCGACTCCGGCTTCACGCAGGCGAGTTGCAGCCTGCGATCCGAACTGAGCCCGCTTTTTTGGGATTCGCTCCCCCTTGCGGGTTCGCAACCCTTTGTAGCGGGCATTGTAGCATGTGTGCAGCCCAGGACTTCAGGGGCACGCGGACTTGACGTCATCCCCACCTTCCTCCCGCTTACGCGGGCAGTCCCGCCAGAGTGCCCGGCATTACCCGCTGGCAACTGGCGGCGGGGGTTGCGCTCGTTGCCGGACTTAACCGGACACCTCACGGCACGAGCTGACGACAGCCGTGCACCACCTGTGCTGGCTGGACGGCGAAAACCGTCCCACCCCACCCTTTCGGGCAGGCTTACGCCAGCATGTCAAGCCCTGGTAAGGTTCTTCGGGTAGCATCGAATTAAGCCACATGCTCCGCCGCTTGTGCGGGCCCCCGTCAATTGGTTTGAGTTTCAGGCTTGCGCCCGTACTCCCCAGGCGGGGCGCTTATTGGTTTCCCTGCGGCACGGGGAGGGTCGAAGCTCCCCACACCTAGCGCCCAACGTTTACTGCCGGGACTACCCGGGTATCTAATCCGGTTCGCTCCCCCGGCCTTCGTCCCTCAGCGTCAGGGGCGTTCCAGCCAGCCGCCTTCGCCACTGGTGTTCCGGCGGATATCGACGCATTTCACCGCTACACCCGCCGTTCCGCTGGCCTCTCCCGCCCTCAAGTGTCCCAGTCTCCCCCGACCTCTGCCCGTTGAGCGGGCAGCTTTCACGAGGGACTTGGGGCACCGCCTACGGACCCTTTAAGCCCAGTAAATCCGGGCAACGCTCGCCCCCTCCGTTTTACCGCGGCTGCTGGCACGGAGTTAGCCGGGGCTTTCTTGCGGGGTACCGTCAACCAACCCCGAAGGGTTGGCTTCTTCCCCCGCCAACAGGGGTTTACACCCCGAAGGGCTTCTTCCCCCACGCGGCGTCACTGGGTCACCCTTTCGGGCATTGCCCAAGATCCTCGGCTGCTGCCCCCCGTAGGGGTCCGGGCCGTGTCTCAGTCCCGGTGCGGCCGGCCACCCTCTCAGGCCGGCTACCCGTCATCGGCTTGGTGGGCCGTTACCCCACCAACTACCTGATGGGACGCGCCCCCATCCCAGAGCGGCATCCGCCCTTTCGGAACGGACACCTTTCCTCCCCCGCCATGCGACGAGGGAGCGTATCCGGTATTAGCCCCAGTTTCCCAGGGTTATCCCAGTCTCCAGGGTAGGTTAGGCACGCGTTACTCGCCCGTTCGCCGCTCAGCACCTGCCTGTAGGCAGAACCCACAGGCAAGCCTGCGCTCGACTTGCATGCCTTATCCACGCCGCCAGCGTTCGCCCTGAGCCACCATCAAACTCTCCAGCAGGAGAGTTCAAACCCGTCGCAAAAGCGACGGGTTCTTTTGCCCTTCCTTGCAGGAGAGCACGAGCGCTTTACCCGTCACTTCACCTGACCCCCGACACTATTCCATTGTCAAGGTTCCCTTTTCGGCACCCATCATTTTAACTCAACAACCACCCTCCGTCAATACCTGCCTCAAGTCCTTCTCTTTTCAAGGTGCCGAGCCTTAATGGCGTCCCTTATAATAACACGCCCATTTCACTTGTAAAGACCCATTTGGGCGGCAATTTAGGGCAATTTGCTGGCATTTTATAGGGTCACCTTGCAGTGCTCTTATTTTCCCTGCCAAAACACCTGAAGGGCTCTTTCCCCGCATAACCCACTTGCCCCCGCTCCTCTATCCGAAGCAATTGGTTATATTTGGCAGTCCGCTCGCCTCGTGCGATAGAACCGATTTTGATTTGCCCCGCCCCCGTCCCGACTGCTAAATCAGCGATGAACGGGTCTTCTGTTTCGCCTGATCTCGCCGAGATGACCGCCGCATAGCCTGCTTGCCGACACAACGCCAAAGCCTCCAATGTCTCGCTGAGGGTGCCGATTTGATTGGGCTTAATGAGGACGGCATTAGCGATGCCCTCGGTTGCGCCCCTCTTGATGCGCTCAGGGTTGGTGACAAATAAGTCATCGCCCAAAAGTTGCACCCGTTCACCTAATCGTTGCGTCAACTGTCGCCATCCTTCCCAATCGTCTTCGGCGCAACCGTCTTCCACTGACCAAATCGGGTAAAGCCGACACCATTCATCCAGCAAAGCCACCATCTCTTGAGGGTTTAAACTTCGCCCTTCCCTTCTCAACTCATAACGCCCATTGCGGTAAAAGTGGGTCGCAGCGACATCCACCGCCAAAACGATGTCATCACCCAACCGCAACTTCGCTCGCTCCACCGCTTCGCATAAAAGATGCAAGGCTTCCTCGTGGCTCTCTAACGGCGGTCCGAACCCACCCTCATCAGCGACCAAAGTTGTCAAGCCCCGCTCCGTGAGCATTCGCTTGACCGCATGGTAAACCTTACCGACCCAGTCCAATGCTTGCCGAAAAGATTTGGCGCCGACAGGGATGATGAGAAAGTCCTGCATGTCTAAATTCCCACCCGCATGCAACCCACCGCTGAGGATGTTCACCATCGGCGTCGGCATTATGGGTTGGTCGTTGCCCGCCAATTCTGCGAGGAAGCGGTAAAGCGGTAAATTGCGGGCGTAAGCGATGGCTCGTGCTGCTGCCAGTGAGACTGCCAAAACGGCATTGGCTCCCAACCGACTTTTGTTTGGTGTTCCGTCCAGTTCGCGCAATCGGGCGTCTATCGTTGAAACATCCGCATGAATGCCCCTCAAGGCAGGAGCGATATGGTCGTTGATATTGTGCACTGCCGTCAAGACACCCATACCTTCCCATCGTTCCCTGTCACCATCCCGCAACTCTAACGCCTCGTGTGCCCCCTTAGAAGCGCCAGATGGGACGATCGCCCAACCGACGGCGCCGTTGTCCAACACGACTTCCGCTTCCACCGTCGGGCTGCCACGCGAATCCAAGACTTCCCGCGCCCAAACTCGCTCAACTTTCATCGCTATCACCTCATTCCCCGGCGCGCTTTAAAAACACCACCGCCAATGGTGGCAAGGTCAGCCGCACCGAGTAAGGGCGATGCTGCCAAGGCATCGCTTCCGCCACGACTTCCCCATTGGTGACATGACTGCCGCCATACTGCTGCCAATCAGTGTTGAACACTTCCTTCCAAATGCCGTTGAAAGGCACACCGATGCGGTAATCGCGCCGAACGACGGGCGTGAAATTGCAAACGACGACGATGCAATCCCGCCAATCTTTCGCCCAGCGGATGAAAGCGATGACCGAGTTATCAGCGTCGTGAAAGTCAATCCACTCAAAGCCGCGATGGTCGCCATCCCACTCGTGCAACGCAGGTTCGTTCCGATAGAGCCAATTCAAATCCCGCACGAGCCGTTGAACGCCTTGATGGCTTTCCCACTGCAGCAAATGCCAGTCAAGGCTTGAAGCGTAATCCCACTCCCGCCACTGAGCGATTTCGCCGCCCATGAAAAGCAACTTTTTGCCCGGATGTGCCCACATGTAGCCAAAGAGCGCTCTCAGGTTGGCAAACTTTTGCCACAAGTCGCCGGGCATCTTGCCCAGCAAACTCGCCTTGCCGTGCACCACCTCGTCATGGGACAAAGGCAGGATAAAGTTTTCGCTGAAGGCATACCACAACGAGAAGGTCAAGGCGTCATGGTGATACTTGCGGTAAATCGGGTCTTTGCTGAAGTAAAAGAGCGTGTCGTGCATCCAACCCATGTTCCACTTGAAGTCAAAACCGAGCCCACCGACATAGGTCGGGCGGGTCACCATCGGCCACGCCGTTGACTCTTCGGCGATCATTAGGGAACCGGGAACTTGCTCGTGAACGACCTCGTTGAGCCGCTTCAAAAAATCAATGGCTTCAAGGTGCTCGTTGCCGCCGTAAATGTTTGGCTGCCATTCGCCCGGCTTTCGCGAATAGTCAAGGTAGAGCATGGACGCAACGGCGTCAATGCGTAAACCATCGGCATGATACTCAAGCAGCCAAAAGAGGGCGCTGGCGATGAGAAAGTTGCGGACTTCGTTGCGCCCAAAGTTGAAGACTTTCGTGTGCCAGTCGGGATGGTCGCCGCGCCAATCACCATACTCGTAAAGGTTCGTCCCGTCAAAAAAGACGAGACCGTGCATGTCTTTCGGAAAGTGCGCTGGCACCCAGTCCAGAATCACCCCGATGTCGTTTTGGTGGCAGACATCCACGAAATGGCGGAAGTCGTCGGGAGTGCCGTAGCGGGAAGTCGGCGCAAAATAGCCTGTCACTTGATAGCCCCAAGATTCGTCCAGCGGGTGCTCCATCACAGGCAACAACTCAATGTGCGTAAAGCCCATGTCCTTGACATAAGGCAAAAGGTTTTCCGCCAACTCCCGGTAAGTCATCCACCGCCAATTGCCTTCAGGCTCTTGAACCCGCCGCCAAGAGCCGAGATGGACTTCGTAGATGCTGATAGGTTTGTCAAGCCGCTGAACTTCGTGGCGGTGGGCAAGCCAGTCATCATCGTGCCATCGGTAGTGGCTCAAGTCCCAAAGGAGGGACGCCGATTTAGGGCGAACTTCGTGATAAAAGCCCAGTGGGTCAGCCTTCAGTTGTAAGTAACCGCCATAGCGTCCCTTGACCTCAAACTTGTAAAGCACCTGCCCAGTCCCCAAAACTTCCTGCGGCAAAAACAGTTCCCAAACGCCCGCTTCGTGACGGAAGCGCATCGGATAGACGCGCCCGTCCCATCGGTTGAAGTCGCCGACGACGCTGACGCGCAAAGCATTGGGCGCCCAAACGGCGAAGCGAACACCATGAACTTTTTCGCCCATGCCATTAGGAGCATCCAAGTCAACGATGTGAGCGCCCAAAATTTGCCACAGGCGCAAATGGTTGCCCTCCGCTATCAAGTGCAAGTCAAAATCGCTGAGCAAAAGCGGAAACGCGTAAGGGTCGTAAAATTCCCGTGTCCCGTGCCCCGTGTCCCATGTCCCTGTCACGATGAGCCGATACGCAAACGGTTCGCCCCGCTCCCAGAAGACCGCCTCAAAGAAGCCGTCTGGGTGAATTCGCTGCATCGGGACAACTTCTTCGGTGTCAAGGGCACGAACCGAAACGCTTTCCGCAAACGGATAAAACGCCCTAACGGTAACGACACGGGACACAGGACGCGGGGCGTGGGGCGCAATTGCTTCCCAACTCATCCCCCGTCCCTCGTCCCACGCCCCAAGTTCAACGACATGCATTCCCAACACCGCAAACGGGTCGCTGCAATAACCGCCGCAAACTGCGGCGACTTGTTCAGGCGGCGTCAGGTAAATTGGGTCTTCGCGATGCAACATTTTGTCAAGTCACCTCAATGAGGGCTTCTTTAGGGCGCAGTTTGCAATCGCTTACAACGTCCAAATCGCTTGCCAGACGAGACGCATTCCGTGCCAAATGCCGTTAAAAGGTTCTGCCACAACGATGCCCCGCCTGTAGTTCACGAAAAGCCTGAACTTTGACAAGACATCAAACCCCAAAACTCCGTCGGCAGGGACCGTTGGAGGCAATGGAAGGCAAAGAACTGACAGGTTGGTAAAAGTGGCGCCGAAAACTCTCAGTTGAGGCAAGTTGAAGATGGGAACTTCCAAACTCCCAGAAGCGGTGCTTACCCACAGAAATTCAGTTGCAGCGTCAACATCAATTCCGAGACCGATCAAAGTTGACCTGCGAAAGCCTGTTTTAACAGCGCCAGTATCAACAAGGACAGTCAAGTCGGCAGGGCGTCCATCAAGAGCAAAAGCGACGGCTTCCACGATTATAACTCGTCGCCTCGCATCAAAGGGAATGGTTGGCATTAGACAATGACCACCTCCGCAATCTCACCTACCCAACGGATGAGAAAATGCTTTGCCTTTCTTGCAGCCATGCCTGCTTCGGTTTCGTCAGGCGTGACTGCCAAGACGCGACCTGTCAGCGGCTTTTGGGTCTTAGGGTCAACGGAGAGCACTTCAATGACCACGAAAGCGTTTTGCCCCTTGTAGCGCCCAAGGATTTGCTCAATAGGTTCTCCTTGCCGCTCCATGCGTTTTCACCTCCAACGCGAAGATGTAGCGCAGGAAAGGCATCCCGTTGCGCTTTGCCCCCTCAGCCGTTTTCTGGCAATGTTGCACCTTGCAAAGGCAAGACCAAGAAACTGCCGTATTGGACGAAATGCTCATCCAATGCGAAAGCGCCCTTGATGCCCAACTGCTCCATCACGGCGAAAGAAAGGGCGTCCGTGAAGGAGAAGTCCTTGTCGGTGTAGCGAAAAATGATGTCCAACGCCCGCTCTTCATCGGTTTCCGTCGGGCGGATGACGAACACAACGGGTCGGACATATTTCAACCAGTCGGCAGCCTTCTGGCGTCCCCGTCGGCTAAGCATCAAAGCGTGAGTCTCGGCAATCACAAAACTGGTTGTGACCACCCCCCAGCGATATTGCCGTGCTTGTTCAAGAATTTGGCAAACCTGCTTGTGATAAGGGTCGCGGCGATTGGCAGCAGCATAGAAAAAACTGCTATCGCTGAAACCGCACCGACTTAGTGGCACGAGCATGTTCCTTCACCGCCCTTGCCATATAGTCGTGGATGTTTCGGCTCACCTGTGGTTCATCTTCAGCGATGCCGACACAATGGCGGAAGAAAATGTCCCAATCGCGCTTGGTAGCGCCTTTCACCTCTACCCGCACCTCTAACCCGTCTGGCAGGGACACATCGTCCAGCAAAACGATGACGCCGTTGCGGACGACCCCGCGAATGGTCATGGTGTTTCACCTTCCTTTCAAGGTCGGAGTAACTTTTGCCGCCACTCATCAACCGCCTTCATTGTAGCAGTGTTGAGAAGTTGTTCGGAAAGTCCTTTGTTACCGCGCGTTGCCAACCATAATGCCCTCAGGGCGCGGCTAATAGCCACTCCGACAGAAGGCTTCTTTTTGCCGCAACATTTCAACTGCCGCAGGGCTCTTAGCGGTGATGAACTCTTGACACGACCGAGGAAGTTTGCTTGCATACTTTTGGCGGCACTTAATTGGCGGAAGGAGGAAAAGGGTTATGGGCAGGGTTGTCTTTTTCCTTTGCGCTTTGGCGTTGCTTTTGGGTTGTGGCGAGAGCGAGCAGGCGAAGCGGGCGAAGGTGGCGGGATGGGTGGCGCAACTGAAAGCCGACCCATCCTTGGCAGACAAAGAGGAGTTCACCAAACCGTTGGGCGATTACGCCGACATCGCTGCCCCCGAATTCGCCAAACTGCTAAAGGAGAAGGACAAGCGAGTGCAAATAGCGGCGTTGAAAGTGTTGGCGACTTTGAAGCGGTTGTCGGTGATAGATGCCATCGCCACAGCGGCAGAAGCGCCTGACCCTGAGGTGCGCATCGCTGCCATCAAAACGCTGGCTTCCTTCGCCAGTCCTTCAGCCATTCGCCCCTTGCTCAAGCGCCTGCAAGACCCCGACCCGAAAGTTCGGGCGGCAGCACTGGAAGGGCTGGCAGGACCAGGCGGACGGGAAGCGCCGCCTTATTTGCGCGAGGTGTTACCCTACCTCGCTGCCGCTTTGGGTGATCCCGACCCACGAATCCGTCAGGCTGCCGTCAACGGTTTGGTCAAGTTAGGGCAATGGTCGCTACAAGCCCTCGCGAAAGTCCGAGAGAGCGGTTCGCCCATCGCCAAGCAGGAAGCCGAAAAAGCTTTCCACCAAATTTGTGAGGGCTTTCGTGCCGACTTAGACCCCAAAAAGAACACTGACCGCCTCGTCCGTCGCGACATGGCGCGCTATTTGGGTGAGTTGCGCTACCGCCCTGCCATCCCTGACCTGATGAGAGGCTTGGAGGATGTTGACCCTGAAGTGCGAGCGGCATGTGCTTATGCCTTAGGCAAATTGCGGGCAAAGGTAGCGACTGCCCGTTTGCGAGAGGTCATGGACAACGAAAAAGAGGAAATGCCCGTCCGTGTGGCGGCTGCCGTTGCTTTAGGGCAAATCGGTGACATGGCGGGCGTTCGTTTCCTCATTGACCAACTGAAGTCCAGCGAAGAAAAGGTTCGGTCAGCCGCTGTGGATGCCTTGCGCACCATCGGAAAGCCTGCCGCCCGCTTGTTGACCCAAGCCGCCCAAAGCAGCGACCCCTTGCAGCGATGGGGTGCCTTAGCAGCATTGGGCGAAACGGGTGACCCCCGCGCTGTTCCTG
>Ga0101945_1002614_pt1 | contig 12116 bp, 8 predicted proteins | sample DewCreD2012metaG_2_FD_75246 | JGI IMG/M metagenome (GOLD analysis project Ga0101945, IMG submission 75246) | Hot spring sediment bacterial and archeal communities from British Columbia, Canada, to study Microbial Dark Matter (Phase II) - Dewar... ... | reverse complement strand
TCCTCTTCGGGCGGTGGCGTACCACGCCAAGCAAAGACGCACGTTTGAATCCACGTCGGACAACGCACCGCCGCGATCTCCAGGTTTGCTTCCACACGCGCGGGCGAAAGCCGCGTACCGTTCACTTGCCACAGTCCCGCGGCCGTCGCGCGATCGAGTTTGAACCATACCTCCCCGCTCAGTTGCGCCAGTTCTTCCAACCCGCTCTGGAGGCTTTTTCGGTGCATCTGGCTGCCGTTCGTAATCAGGAGCGTTTTCACCTCCGGGCCGATGCCAAGCCCTTGCCGCACGCCAGCAACCACCCGGATACACTCCACGAACTCCCTCGCGGTTGTCGGCTCTCCGTTGCCCGAAAACGCAATGTCCCGAAAGACTCGTGCCTCCGGAGGCAAGTGCCGCTGCAAGTAATCCCCCTGCACGACCTCGCGCAAAAAGCTCTCGAGCTCCTGCCGGAGCTGGTTCAAGTCCACCGCTGGTGCAGCCCCCCGGGTGAGCCCTTCGACCTGGCAGTACACGCACCGCCAATTGCACGCGTTGTTGGGGTTCAAGTTGATGCCCACCGACAAGCCCGCCGAACGGCGCGAGTACACTGGGTACACGTAGCGCAAACCGGCGCGATCGCGCGCATGATCCGAGGTGGTGAGGACAGAACTTCGCAAAGACACGACCCTCATGTGTAGACGCCGGAGCGCAAGAAACAACAACGCTTTGCCTTTCGAGCCCCACTCGTACGCTGGAACCCAGCAGCGCGGCGGAACCCTCCCCTCCGCTTGCCTGACGCAGCGCAACATACTAAACGTTCAGTATGTCCTCTGGGATACCGGTCTCCAAAGACGATTCCCGCCGCGAGCTTCTCGCGGTCGCCATCGATTGCTTTGCCACTTACGGTTACGCGGCCACGTCGATCGATCGGATCGCCAAGGCAGCCGGGGTGACCAAGGGCGCCGTGTACTACCATTTCAAAGACAAGGAGGAGCTCCTGCGCGAAGCGGTCAAGCACCGCTTGGGGCAGTTCGAGCGCCGCGTGGTGCAAGAAATCAACGCTCTTTCCGATCCGGCGGATTCCATCCGGGCGCTCGGTCGGATCTGTTACGAGCACGCCACGAAGAGCAATCACCGCCGGCTGATCGTTACCCTCATGGTCGAGGCGTTGGACACCTATCCGGCGCTCGATCGGCTGTTCCGCAACATGATGCGGCGCTTCCGGGGATTCGTTGCCAGCCTCGTGCAACAAGGCCAAGAACGTGGGCGTTTCCGCAAAGAAGCGGACCCGGAGTTGGCAGCCGGGTTGTTTGCTGGGGCGGTGATGGGACTGGAGATTCAGTTCTACCAAGATCCGAGCGGCTTCGACCTGCGCCGTGCACTCGAGGAACAAAGCGAACTGTTCCTTGCCTGGCTCACGGGGCCCAATGGCGAGGTCAGGAAAAAAAGGAGGAAACCACCATGGTAAGTTTCGAACCAAGCGACGAGCAAAAGCTCATTCGCGACACTGTGGCGGCCTTTGCCCGGGAACAAGTACGCCCGCAGGCACGGCCGAGCGACGAGAGCGGGGAGATCCCCTCCGCGCTCGTGCAGCAAGGGTGGGAGCTTGGACTCACGCAAGCCCTCGTCCCGGAAGAATTCGGCGGAACTGGCGAGGCGCACAGCGCCATCACGAGTGTTTTGCTCATCGAAGAGCTCGCATGGGCGGATCTTTCCATCGCGTGCCATTTGCTCGCGCCGCGGCTCGTGGTCATTCCCGTGGTCGAGGCTGGAACCGAAGCGCAACGACGGGCCATTTTGCCGCGATACGCGACGACCAATTTCACGGCCGGCACGGCCGCAGTGGTCGAGCCACGGTGGGACTTCGACTTAGCCTCGCTTGCGGTGAAAGCCCTACCCCGCAACGGCAACTTCGTCTTGCAAGGGAGGAAGTGCTTCGTGCCGCTCGCGGCGGAGGCGGAACACATTCTTGTGTTTGCCCAGCTTGGCGACAGCGGCGAGGTGGGCGCCTTCTTGGTGGAGCGCGGCACTCCCGGCCTCCGTGTGGTGGAGCGCGAAAAGAACATGGGTTTGAAGGGGCTTGCCACGTACGAGGTCGAGTTCGACCAATGCACCGTTCCTGCAGACCAACGGCTCGGAGGCCCCGAGGGTTGCGACGTCAAGCGGCTGTTGAACCTCCAGCGCGTCGCGCTGGCAGCCGCGGCCGTAGGTGTAGCCCGTGCCTCTTTCGAATATGCTCGCGACTACGCCAAGGAGCGCAAGGCCTTCGGTGTCTACATCGCGCAAAAGCAAGCCATTGCTTTCATGTTGGCCGAAATGGCAATCGAAATCGACGCCGCCCGTCTCCTCACCTGGGAGGCGGCATGGAAGCTCGACCGCGGCGAAGATGCTACGCGCGAGGCCGTGCTCGCAAAGCAATACGCGGCCAACATGGCGCTGATGGTGGCCGACCGCGGCGTGCAGATTCTCGGTGGTCACGGCTACATTCGTGATCATCTGGTGGAACTGTTTCTTCGCAACGCGCGCGGATTCGCCACCTTCGAAGGCTTACTGACTGCGTAAAGCAATCGAGAGAGAAAGGAGCAGCGAGTCATGATCGACTTCGAACTTCCCCCGCAGGTCAAACAAGCGCGCGACATGGTGCACATGGTCGCCGAGAACATGATGCGCCCGATTTCGCGCGAATACGACGAGCGAGAACACGAGAAACCGTGGGACTTCCTCAACGCCATGTGGGAGGCCTCCAAGGCAACCAACCCGGTGAGCTTTGGCGGAGGCGGCAAGAAAGACCCGTCGGCCCCGTCCGTGCGCAACTTGCAGACGGTGGTTTCCATCGAGGAGCTTTCGTGGGGCGACGCAGGCTTGTACCTCTCGATCCCGAACCCCGGCCTGGGCGGCGCAGCCGTGGCAGCAGCGGGCACACCGGAACAACGCGAACGCTTCCTCGCTCGGTTTCGTTCCGGCCCGCCCAAGTGGGGAGCCATGGCCATCACCGAACCCCATTGCGGCTCGGATACCGCCGCAATCACGACCACCGCGGTGCGCGACGGCGACCACTGGGTCCTGAACGGCACGAAAATTTTCGTCACCAGCGGAAAAATGGCCGCTCAGGAATCGGATGGCTTCGTCGTCGTCTGGGCGACCGTGGATAAGTCCGCCGGACGCGCGGGCATCAAAGCCTTCGTGGTCGAACGCGGCACTCCGGGCATGACCGTGGTGAAGGTCGAAGACAAAATGGGTATCCGCGCCTCGGACACGGCCATGATCGTCTTCGAGGACTGCCGCATTCCCCTCGACAACATCTTGGGCAGCCCCGAGGTGAAGCAGTCGACAGAGGGCTTCAAGGGCGCCATGGCTACTTTCGACGCCACGCGGCCAGCCGTGGCAGCCAGCGCCATTGGTATTGGCCGAGCGGCGCTGGATTTCGTGCGCGAAGAACTCGAAAAGCACGGGATCAAGATCCGGTACGGCGTGTCTCGCAACAAACTTACGGCCATCGAGCGCGACTTCATGGACATGGAAGCGAACCTGCACGCAGCGCGCTTGCTCACGTGGCGCGCTGCGTGGCTCATGGACCAAGGCCGACACAACAACCTGGAGGCTTCCATGGCGAAGGCCAAGGCCGGCCTCGCCGTAACGCAGGTGACGCAAAAAGCCGTCGAACTCCTCGGACCGCTGGGATACTCGCGCAAATACTTGCTCGAGAAATGGATGCGCGATGCGAAAATCAACGACATCTTCGAGGGGACTCAGCAAATCAACCTCCTCATCGTAGCTCGCCGGATTCTCGGCTACTCGAGCAAGGAACTGAACTGACCCTCCAGCGGCGCACGCGCTGGCGTGCGCCGCTTCTTCCTCCCTTTCCTCACCGGCCTTCGAACATCCCGCGCCGCCCTTGAATCTCCTTCGCTGCCGGAGCGCCTTTCGGCGCTTCCTGCAGAACGAGGCCCTCGACAGATGTCGGGTTCCGAGGTTACTGAGGACCTGGTCAGTCACGCCTAGCCCGGACCGAATCTCCTCACCTTCTTTGACAAGCTGGGAGGTTCGCTGTCCGTTCGTGCGCCCTGCTTGCGGCTGCGGCTGCACTTGCAGTAGGGTCGCCCGTTCATGGCTGTGCTTCGGATCGGACTTCTTGGCGCTGGCGTCATCGGCTCTGCGCACGCCGCGGTGCTGCAACAAATTTCTGCGGCGATGCCCGGGTGTCTCGATCTCACTGCGGTCGCGGATCCTGATCCCAGTGCGGGCGCGCGTGCTCAGGCAGCGTTCGGGTTCCAGCGCGTGTACACGGAAGGCCACGCGTTGTTGGACCGCGAGCGCTTGGACGCTGTGTTTGTTTGTGCACCCACGGCTTTTCACGCCGCGTACGTGGAACATGCTGCCGAGCGTGGTTGCGCAATCTTTTGCGAGAAGCCGCTGGCGATGTCCTACGCCGAAGGCGCAGCGATGGTCGAGTGCGTCGAGCGCCACGCAGTGCCCCACCAGATTGGCTTGGTTTTGCGCTTCTCCGCCGTGTACAACGTCATGCGATCCTTGCTCGACAACCGAAACCTTGGCGTGCCGCTGGCGGTGGTGTTTCGCGACGACCAGGTCTTCCCCATCCGAGGGGTCCATTCCAGCCCTTGGCGAGCCGATCGGGCCCTCACCGCAGGCGGAACATTGATCGAGCATGGTGTCCACGACCTCGACTTGCTCGCGTGGTTTTTTGGCCCGCCGGTCTGGTTGCAGGCATGGCAACGAAACGTGGCAGGGCATCCAGGCGTGGAAGACTACGTGGCCGTAGAACTTCGCTTCGCGAACGGACTCCAAGCCCAACTCGTCAATGTCTGGCACGACATGGTTCAGCGCCCCTCGAACCGCCGCCTCGAGATCTTTTGCCAGCGCGGCTTCCTTGCCAGCGATGCGGACTTCCTGGGCGATCTTACGTGCCAGTTTGGCGACGAGGCGGAGGGATTGCTCGCCGCAACGGAGGTCCTCCAAGGATTCCAGGAACTCCTTCCGCCCAGTATGCCCTCGGCGCTGCGCGAATTTGCCGGAATTGCCTACCTCGTACAGGATTTTGCCTTTGTCGAAGCGTTGCGAAACGGCCACCGACCGCAACCCGGACTCGAGGTCGGTCTCGAGGCCCAACGCTTGGCCGAAGCCGCCTATCACTCGGCCGCCACAGGGCGCGGTGTGGAGCTGGCCTCTTATTTCCCCACGACACCCCCGAGCGCTCGCCCCTAACGTGCCAAAGATGTAGGGGCGACCCGGCGGGTCGCCCGGCGGGGCCGTGGTGGGAGGGCGCGTTGAGACGATGAGGTCGCACGACGACGCGATCGGCCCTCACCCGGCGCTGCGCGCCGGCGCCTCCCTGGAAGGGAGAGGCGTCTCTTTGTTGCTTCGTTGGGAACAGGCAACAGCGTTCGCTACCGGTGTGGTGGAATCCAGCTTCCTGCGCCACCAAGAAGGCCTGCTAAGCCGTTGGCGCGTGTTCGCCGCCGCTACCTCCCGTGCACGATAGCCTGTCCGGGTTCGCGTTGCCTTGCCCGCGCTTGGTTTCTTCTGGCGGCTGTGGCACACGGCTCCCAGGAGGAATTGCCGTGCCAGCGTTGCGGTCGTTCGAAGGATTGCGCGCCGTCGTCACCGGCGCTTCGAGTGGAATTGGAGAGGCTCTAGCTCTACGGTTGGCAAAAGAAGGCACGGATGTCGCGCTCGTGGCGCGGCGAACAGCCGAACTCGATCGGGTCGCTGGGGCCATCCGCGACCTTGGTCGGAGAGCCTTGGTCGTACCGTGCGATGTCGCCCGACGCGACGAAGTATTTGCGAGCGCGGAGCGCATCTTGGCAGAGTTCGGCTCCGTGGAGCTACTCGTGAACAACGCCGGGTACGGTGGCCATCGCCCGTTCCTGGAGTGGGACATCGACGACATCGAACGCATCATGCAGGTGAACTACTTCGGTGCGGTTTACTGGACCAAAGCTCTGCTGCCCAAAATGGTGGAACAACGCCGCGGGTGGATCGTGATGATGGCCTCGGTTGCCGGGAAGCTCGGCGTGCCCGACGAGAGTGCTTATGCAGCTACCAAGTTTGCGATGGTCGGCCTCGCGGAAGCCCTGTCGTACGAAGTGGAAGACTTCGGCGTGCACGTGCTCACTGTCTGCCCCGGAGCAATCGACACGCCGTTTTTCGACGAACAAGCACGCCGCCGCATGCCCGAGGTGGCCAAACGGATGATGATCGAGCCGGCGCGTGTGGTGGAAGCAACCATTCGCGCACTGCGCGCGGGCAAGTACGAGGTCACGGTGCCTCCTTTCATCCGCGCCGGCTACATCGTGCGCGCGCTCGCACCGGGGATCATGAGGCGAAACACCAAACGTGTCGCCGCGCCGCCACTAGCGTAGAGGCGTTGCATCCTGTGGCTGCCGTTTTTATATCCCCGCCACTTTGCAACGCATGTCTCGAGCAACCGCGACCGCACTGGCAGTTGTCCGCGTACCGAAAGGTGCCCCGCGTCCTTCGGACGCAGAGTTTCGCCGAGCCCTCGAGGAAGATTTGGCTCGGCTCGGCTTGGAACCCCGACACGAAATCCCGGACTTTTGCGTCGCTGGCCCTTTTCCGGTCAGTCTCGACGGCCAGGAATTCGACGAGTACGTCGTTTGGGAGCGGTAGTTCCGCCGCGCTGACAGAAGAAAAACACCCTGCCAAGGCCGACGCCTGGATCGGCGGCGCGGGTGTTTGATGGCACTTTCAGGATGCGGACGCCTACGCGCCGCTCCGGCGCGAAAAAGAAGATCAGCAAGTCCCGGCGGGCGCCCCGGCAGCGCCCGCCCGACCTCCGTGCTCAAGTTCCGTGGGCTTTGCGGGCCACGCTCTTTACCCTCGAGTGGCTTGCTGTTGCCCTTGCCGCTTGCGGATACGCACTTGCAGTGTTCGGTCGCACCTTTGTCGCGGCCTCTTGGGTCGCGCCCTTTTGGCTGCGCGTGACCACCGCCAGTGCAGTGAGTTTCGCGGTAGCCACGGGGTTGCTTGCTGGGTGGTCGCTCGTACGCACCCGCCTGGTTTCCTTGCACACAATGTTGCCCGCCGGCTTGGTCTTGCTCTGGCTCGCCAGTGCGTGGTGGATCGTGCAACGAACTTGGGCGCCCGACGTCTACGCCGATCTGCAGTCGGTCTTGGCATCCCGCGAGGAGAGCGAGCGGCAACGTCTTGCCCACCAAGTGTACGCTGCATATCGCCGCGCGAATTTGCAGGAGTACGCAGCAATCTTTCGCCGTGCGGAGCCGTTCGTGCCGATGATCGAGGAGGCTGCGGAACGATTTGGTTTGCCGCACGAAGTGCTCGTCGGGTTGGCGGCCACCGAGTCGTCCTTCTTGCCGCGGCGTAGTCGCGACGGCGGACAAGGGCTGTTCCAAATCACCCTCGTCCCGGAGGCAGCACGCCGCGCCGCGGAAGTGATTCTTGGCCAGCCGCGGCTCGACCTCGACAACTCCCGCCATAACGTATTTGTGGCGGCAGCCACGTTGCACTACTACTGGCAGCAGCAAAAAGGCGATCTGTTCCTTGCTCTCCTGGCGTACAACATGGGCCCCCAAAACGGCGGCCTCCAGTACGTCATGGAGCGCTATGGGGCCAAGGACTTCCTCACCATCCAGCCTTATTTGCAGAGCCTGCCAGCGGACTACCCGATCCGCGTGCTGGCGGCGGCGCTGGCGTACCGTGTTTATCGCCAAGAAGGCCGCCTACTGGCGTACGAACAGGGAGAGAACGCGCGGCGCGTGCAGAGCCTCGGGATTCCTGGGCTCGACTAGTGAAGGTTCGTTGGCGACGGCTCTGCGGCCCCTCCCTCGGGACTGCCGTTGCCCTCGCCATTCGCGCCGTTTGCGTGGTCGCTTTCTCGTTCTACGAGCCGAGCCACGGCCACAACCCGCTCTTCCGGGTCGAGCTCGATCAATCGCACTCCCTGAGTGTTGCGGCCGATCACCGAAACGTCCCGCACGGGAAAACGAATCACGCGCCCCGTGTTCGTCACGAGCATCGCCTCGTCTTCTTCCTGGACCATCTGCACGCCCACGACTTTGCCCGTGCGTTCGGTCACGCGCATGGTAATGATCCCTCGGCCGCCACGCGCTTGCACTCGGTACTCTTCCATGGGCGTACGCTTACCGTATCCCTTCTCGGCCACCGCCAGCAACGTGGCCGTAGGGTCGACCACGTCGAGGCCAACCACGGCATCCCCGTCGTCCAACAAAATCCCGCGCACTCCGGCGGCAGTCCGGCCCTTGGGGCGGACATCCTCTTCACGGAAGCGAATTGCCTGGCCCGCTTCGGTCGACAAGATGATTTCCCTCTTGCCGTCCGTGAGGCGCACGCCAATCACCTCGTCCCCCTCTCCCAGGGAAATTGCCGCGATGCCCGCACGGCGGGGATTTGCAAACGCAGCCAGCGGCGTTTTCTTCACCGTTCCCTTGCGGGTGGCGAAAAACACGTACGCGTCTTGCTGGAAGTCCCGCACGGGCAGCACGGCGGAAATTTTTTCCTCTGCGCCAAGCTGCAACAAGTTCACGATTGCTTTCCCTCGCCCGCTGCGCGCCGCCTGAGGGATCTCGTGGACCTTCAGCCAAAACACCTTGCCGGACGTCGTGAACACCAGGAGATACGCATGTGTGGAGGCCACGAAGAGGTGCTCCACGAAATCCTCTTCCCGAGTGGTCGCCCCAATGAGGCCTCGGCCCCCCCGTCGTTGCGAGCGGTACTCGTGCAAGGCACTCCGTTTTACGTACCCCGCATGAGAAATGGTCACCACCACTTCCTCGTCGGGGATGAGGTCTTCGGCGGAAATCTCGGCAGCGTCGTCGATGATTTCCGTGCGCCGTTCGTCGCGATACTGCTGTTGAATTTGCCGGAGTTCTTCGACGATCAAGGCAGACACCTCGCGCTCGTCCGCCAAGATCTTCCGGTACCGCGCGATGCGCTCGATCACTTCTTCTCGCTCTTGGAGCAACTTTTCGCGTTCCAAATTGGTGAGCCGCTGCAAGCGCATGTCGAGGATGGCCTGCGCTTGGCGCTCGCTCAGGCCCAAGCGGTCCATGAGCCCCGTACGCGCTGTGGCCGGGTCTGCGGCTGCACGAATGAGTTGGATGACCTCGTCCAGGTGGTCCAACGCAGCTTTGAGCCCGTCCAGAATATGCAAGCGCTCTTCTGCCTGGCGGAGTTCGTACGCGGTGCGGCGCCGAACGACTTGTCGGCGGTGGTCGAGAAACACCTGCAGCGCTTCCCGCAAATCGAGCAAGCGAGGTCGGCGGTCCACGATTGCCAGCATGGTCACGTTGAAGGCAGTTTGCAGGTCCGAGAGTTTGTACAGCTGGTTCAACACGACCTCGGCGATGGCATCCCGCTTGACGTCCACAACGATCCGCAGCCCCTCGCGGTCCGATTCGTCGCGGAGGTCGGAAATGCCCGTGATGCGCTTCTCGTTCACCAGCTCCGCGATGCGCTCGATCAAGCGCGCTTTGTTGACCTGGTAGGGGATTTCCGTGATGACGATGCTTTGCCGCCCACTTTTCGGGTCGGTTTCGATGGCGGCCCGTCCACGGACGACGATGCTGCCCCGCCCCGTCGTGTACGCGTCGCGAATTCCCGCACGGCCGAGGATCAAGCCACCTGTGGGGAAATCCGGACCGTTCACGTAAGCCATCAAGTCCTGGTTGGTCAGCTGTGGCTGCTCCACCAACGCCACGAGCGCATCGATGACCTCGGACAAGTTGTGTGGAGGAATGCTCGTCGCCATTCCAACGGCAATTCCCGCCGCCCCGTTGATCAGGAGATTCGGGATGCGCGCCGGCAGCACCACAGGCTCTTGGAGGGTCTCGTCGTAGTTCGGGACGAAGTCCACCGTTTCTTTGTCGATATCCGCCAAGAGTTCGCTGGCGATCCGCGCCATGCGGATTTCGGTGTACCTCATGGCAGCCGGCGGATCGCCGTCGATCGACCCGAAGTTCCCCTGCCCGTCGATGAGCGGGTAGCGCATGGAAAAATCTTGCGCCATGCGCGCGACAGCCTCGTAAACAGGCGCGTCTCCGTGCGGGTGGTACTTACCGATGACGTCGCCGACCACGCGCGCGGACTTCTTGTAGGGCTTGTTCCACTCGTTGCCGAGATCGTACATCGCGTAGAGGATCCGGCGCTGTACGGGCTTCAAACCATCCCGCGCATCGGGAACGGCCCGACTGATGATGACGGACAACGCGTAGTCCATGAAGGACTGTCGCATCTCGTCTTCGATATTGACCGGTAGTCTTTGCCCTTTGGTGGCTTGATCCATGTGCGTGGCCTGTGTTGGGTGAGCGATCGCTCCGTCAGATATCCAGATTGCGCACGTTCAGTGCGTTTTCTTCGATGAAGCGCCGCCGCGGTTCGACTTCCTCGCCCATCAGCGTCGAGAAAATTTCGTCCGCTTCGTACGCGTCCTCGATTTTCACTTGCAGGAGGGTACGGGTCTCGGGATTCATGGTCGTTTGCCACAGTTGCTCCGGGTTCATTTCCCCAAGGCCCTTGTAACGCTGTATGTCCACTCCGTGTCGCGCCTCGTCGAGCACGTGTTGCGCAAGGGCGCGCAACGACGGTACTTCCACTGCTCGGCCGTCGTCGCGCAGCACATACGGTGGGTCGCCAAGGGGTGCGAGTTCGCGGTAGATGCGGGTCATTTCTTCGAACTCCGGCGAGCTGGCAAACGGTAGGTCCAGCAAGAAGTCCCACGTACCTTCGGTACGCCGGAGCCGGACACGTAACCGGTAGCAAGAGTGTTCTTCGTCGGCTTCGATGCTGACAGACTGTTCCGCACCGTCCCCGGTAGCGGTTTGTTCGAGCTGTTTTTGCAACGCTGCCGCTAGTCCTTCCATGGCCTCGCGGTCGCCCAGTGCCTGCGCGTGGAAGCGCCCGTCGCGCAGCAAGTATTCCAGCACCTCCCGTTTGCGGTGGTGGCGTTCAGCCACTTGGAACAAACGCTCCAGTCGCCGCACACGGCGCACAATGTTCTTGATTGCCGGGCCTGCCCAGGTTTGCCCGGTCGTCGGCGACTCCATCGTGAGCTTTTCCGTCGCCAGATCCAGCAAGTAGTCCTCCAACGCGGCGTCGTCCTTCAAATACCGCTCGCTTTTCCCCTTCTTCACGCGGTACAGCGGCGGTTGCGCGATGAAGATGTGGCCGCGTTCGATGAGCTCTTGAAACTGGCGGTAAAAGAACGTCAGCAGCAAGGTGCGGATGTGGGATCCGTCCACATCCGCGTCGGTCATTATGATGATCGTGTGGTAGCGAAGCTTGGAAAGGTCCTTGTCTTCACGACCAATGCCCGTGCCGAGCGCCGTCACCAGCAGACGGATTTCTTGCGAGCTTAACATCTTGTCGAAGCGGGCTTTCTCCACGTTGAGGATTTTTCCCCTGAGCGGAAGAATCGCTTGGTTGCGGCGATCTCGGCCTTGCTTCGCCGAGCCTCCGGCAGAGTCTCCCTCGACAATGAACAATTCAGACTTGGCAGGGTCGCGCTCTTGGCAATCGGCGAGCTTCCCCGGTAACGAGCCCGAATCCAGCGCACCCTTGCGCCGTGCCAGTTCTTTCGCCTTTCTCGCGGCTTCCCGGACTCTGGCAGCCTCTAGTGCCTTGGCGGTAATGCGCCGCGCTTCGGTCGGATGCTCCTCCAGGTACGCACTCAGCTTTTCGTTCACCAAGGCCTCGACAAAACCGCGAACATCGCTGTTCCCGAGTTTGGTTTTCGTTTGCCCCTCGAACTGTGGCTCCGTGACTTTGACCGCGATGACTGCAGTCAGCCCCTCTCGAACATCTTCGCCCTGCAGGCCCTCAGCGTCCTTCTTGAGAAGCCCGTGGGCGACTGCGTACTGGTTGATGGTGCGTGTGAGGGCGGCTTTGAACCCGATGAGATGGGTTCCACCCTCCACAGTGTTGATGTTGTTGGCAAAGGAAAAAATCGACTCGCCATACGACTCGTTCCACTGCATGGCCACCTCGACTTCGCAACCTTCGCGGCTGCCATGCAGGTAAATGACATCTTCGTGGAGGGGCGTTTTTGCCCGGTTTAAGTGGCGGACGAACTCCTCGATGCCGCCGCGGTAGAGAAACTCGTGCCGCTTTTGCGTCCGCTC
>Ga0101945_1002611_pt1 | contig 12130 bp, 19 predicted proteins | sample DewCreD2012metaG_2_FD_75246 | JGI IMG/M metagenome (GOLD analysis project Ga0101945, IMG submission 75246) | Hot spring sediment bacterial and archeal communities from British Columbia, Canada, to study Microbial Dark Matter (Phase II) - Dewar... ... | reverse complement strand
GCTCGCTGGGAGGATAGTCATTGAACCGCCCCACCGCCGCTACACACAGGCTTTGGCGGTTGAACCCCTGCACACAGGCTGGCACCCAAAGGCTTGGTCTGGCCGCGTAAACTGTGCCATCACTGTAAGCAAGATAGTGATACCCACACCCAGCCCAGCCGCGCTTTATGTGCCAGGCGTGGATTTCCTGAGGGGTCGTAGTAGGGAGCGAGTCTGTGTGGTGTATCACGATGTAACGAACGTCCTCACGACTGCGCTTGGGGATTGGTCTGACCCATTCGAGCTTTGCGCTTAAGATCTTCATGGGGCCTCCTCTTGCAGTAACGAAAGAATGCGTCAAGCAAAATCATGGCGGCAAGCTCATAACAGCTCCTGCTTCGCATGGCGACACCGTCCAGCGCCTCCTCAACCCACACTTCTGGAAGCCCCGCGTGGTGCAGCGCTTCATGAACTACGGTGCGGATCATGTCCTCTACGTTATCATGCGCTGTAATGCTGATTAGCACAGATGGCTCGGACGGGTCGTATAGTCCCTTCACGGATTGCCCCTCGTGGATAACAACCCGTGCAACATTCACACACCCGCACTGATACAGTTCACGCAGGATCCTAGCGAGCTTTACGCTTAGTCGTCGCATGGTTTTTCCTTCTCATCTGAGGAAAATGGGCGGCGGCTATGATTTGCTGAAGGGCCTGTAGAGCCTCCGCAAGATGGGGCAACAGCGCCGCAAGCCTCTCCACACCATCAGCCAGACGGTCCAGCCTGGCCTCAAGGCGAGTCAGCAGCCACCAAATAAGCACCGCGGCTACGGCTGCAGGAAAGGCTAACTGACCAAAAAGATGGAACACCTCACTCATGGCTTCGTTCTACCTTCCAGCACAGCTTTCCATAAGGCAAAGGGCAGTAGGACATACCACTCACCGCGATCAGCGCGGAGGGCTACTGCGTCTGCCTTGTCCACACCCAGCCAGGCCGGAAGTGCCCTCCTGCGCTTCACTTGCCACACCACCCTACCCCCCCCAGGGAGCACAGAAACCACATCGCCCCCCCAACCTGGGGCAGCCCCGGAGAGTGGTACCCGGCGGGCATCTATGCCGAGCCCACGCAGGAGAGCAGCCCATTCCCGCTCCCCCGCCGACCCCTTCCGCCTAGGATTAGGCATGTCGCGCTCCTGGCGGGGATTATACCATGCTTACCTCCCAGGCGGTGGTGGCGGCCCAATCTGCGAAGGCGCAATCACGGGGATCCGTCCAAGGTCCACGTCTGGCCCGGCTGTCTGTACAGCCCTGGCCCTGCCCTTCTTGCGCTTGGCCCGCGGCACGTACTCTACCAGCTCGAGCTCAGCCTTCCATATCCCGTGCCCGGCGTGTTCTGGGACCGTGATGCGGCGTACATAGAGCTGTCTCACCCCCGCCTGTTGCAGCGCAGGGTGCAACACCGATACCGCCCTTGCGGCCTCTCCCTTCTTGGGTCGAATTCGCTGGTAGAGTCTTTGCCATGCGGCTGCGTGCGCGTCGGTCCACATGGTGACCTCGACGAAGAACTCTGCCCCAGCGAAGCCGAGGTGTGTTACTTCTGCCCCATCCTGTCCAGGTACCTCGAGTACATCCTCGCGTCGCTCATGCCCTCCGCGAACATTCACCACGCCGGGCACAGGCACCCCGTCGATCGTCATGCGGTGCCAAAGCAGCGGCTGTGCGGCGAATCCCGACATGTTATCTCACCATCCTGCGCCCCATTGCTCGCACGGGTGTGGCTCCTATTTGTGCCGTAATGCTTTCTGCGACCTCGTTCAATGTGCGCATGAGCTGCGAGTGGATAGTCTGTGCCACCTTGCGCTCGTCGTATGCGTCGTTCACCGTGATCGGAGCCGTGATAGACACAGAGACTTGAGCGCCTTGCTGGCGCTCCGCTCGCGGCCCCCGCAACCTCGCCATAGCCTGATGAGCAACGCCAAGTGATAGCGTCAAGGGTAGCGTGCGCAGCCACGTGAGCACATCAGGGTGCTGTCTTGCAGCGCCCGCCAGCGCCCCGCCCACGGCCGCTCCCGCTGCCAGAGGCTGTGGCGCCACCAGAGACGCGCGTGTGACTGGTGCTGCCACCCTGGCCACGGCTCGCAGCACACCTCCGCCCAGGCGCCCCAGCCATAAGAGGGTCTGCACGAGCCACCGCACGGCCCTCACTACTAGCCCAATCATTCGCAGCACGGCACCCGCGATGCGCCCCAGCACCGAGAAAGCCTGTATGAGCAGCTGCACAGCACGTGTAACGATCCAAAACGCTGAAGCAATCGCGAGCAGCCCAGCGACGAATCTTGGGCCCTGGGTTTCCATCCAAGCAGCTACGCGATCAATCAGCGCGGTGATTCTATCTACTAGAGCCCTGGCCTTGTCTCCCGCCGTTGCACCTGCAAGCGGGCCGAAGAAGAGATTGAGCACCGCCGTGACCAGCCGACCGGTTGCCTGTAAGAGCCTGCGCCCCGTCGGACTATCAGGATCCGTTAGCTGAACCAGGTTTTGCAGGAACTCCCGAATGCGCGCTACTGCGCGGTTTCGGTTTGGATCGATAGATAAGACCAGAAACTCAAATGGTCGCCCACGAACGGTAGACCACAGGCCTGACAGCGTTGTGCTGAGCCTCTGCATCAGAGACCCCACCGCAGCACCGCCACTCACGGTGCGCCGGATAGCCTCCACGATGGCGAACAGGGCCACGCGAGCTGGAATGAGTCCCTGTTCCTGCATCTGGCGGATGCGGTCTGTCGTTGTGCCGTATACTCTGGCGAGTTCCTGGTAGATAGCCGCCTTCGAGACTCCCAGGTTGGCAAGCTGGATTAGCTCCTGGCCCATAAGTCGCCCAGACGCCACCACCTGCGAGATAGCGAGCGCCCCCAGCCTGAAGACGTCAGGGTCAAACCCGCGCAAAGCGACTACATCACCCAGCGCAGCAGCGAGACGTTCAACCTCATCTGCTTTGAAGCCGAACATCGCAAGTCGCGTGAAGAGCTCCATGATCGGGCGCGGCTCAAAGGGTGTGATGCGTGCGAACCTCAACGCACGCTGCATCAGATCCTCTGCAGCCTGCCGCGTACCCAGCACCACCTCAAGTCCGCGTTCGGCGTTCTCGCGGAAGGCGATGGCATCCAGGACGAACTTCCCTGCCAAACCCACGGCACCGGCCGTGATGAGGGCGGGGAGGCTGGTTAGCGTCCGAAGGGCAGCACGAAGCGCACCAACCCCAGAGGCGATGGCGCCCTGCGCCAGCCGAAAACCGCGCGACAACACCACCGGTGCCTGGGCTGATATGCGGCGAAGGCTAATTAGGCGCCCCTCGAGGCGAGATAGGCTACGCTCTACCTGCTCCGCGGGAGCACTCGCTCGGTCAACCAACTCGAAGAACCATTGGAGGCGATTCACGGCCCCTCACCCACGTGTGCCAGATAGTGCGCGGCCTCTAGCATGGCCCCCGCGAGAGCTTCTGGTCCCTCTTCACCACGCCGCCACGCCCATAGCAGCTGCGCGGCGCGCAGCACATCCCTGGACCGCACGGCTTCCTGATATAGGGCTACAGCGCTTTTACCCGGGCTTCCTCCGCTGCGCCCGCGAGCTCTGCAAGTTTGACGGCCAGGGTCAGAGTTGCACCTGGCCACCGCTCAAAGAGCTGCTCTAACTCCTGGCCCGTGGGATGAACAGCACAGTCGCGCACCAGGTCTTCGCAGGCAGCTAGCAGCTTCTGTCGATCCTGAACGCGGGCTACGTAGCGCATGAATGCAGATCTCGGAGGACGCACACAGTATACCGTGACGTCGCCCGCGGTCACCTCAAACACCTCGCCGTAGCGGGTTCTCAGCTCTTCCAGATCCATCGCCCCACCTCACGCGCTATGCGGTACCAGCTAGGGGCTTCTTAATAGCATTGAGCCCCCAGAACTTGATGCGCGCGGGCTTAAGCTGCAGCCTCACCTCGAGCGGATCAGTGCCACGCGTGTGCGCTCGTTCGATCTGCACGATCGTGCAGCCAAGGAGCTGATCGGTAACGGTGGGCTGCCCCTCTTCTGCGTAGGTAACTGTGATGTCGAAGGGCTTCTCCATGTATCCGTCACCCAGCTGCTTAATCAACTCCTCAGCCTCCTCGGCGTATGCCACCAGGTCCGCTTCGTATGTGATCTCGCCGCGCGTTAGACCCAATGGCTCTGGGTGCGCACCGCGCACCTCTCCAGGTTCGCGGCGCACCCTGTAGTTGATTTCGCGGAACCCGATCATCTTGCGCCCGTCAACCGAGACCTCGATGGACGCGAAGCTATACCTGAACCCATTGATGAGCGGATATTCCATGTCGGTTCACCCCCGCTACGCCGCCTGCACCACCAGCTTCGGGTTCACAAACCCGATGTCGGTTTCAATCCAGCTGAGGTAGCCTAACGGCCGCACGCGAACTGTAATCCGCGCCGTGCGCGTGGAAAGCAGGTTGCTTTCACGATCGATCCTTACAGCTACACCAGAAGCGTGACCAGGTACAATCAGAGCAGCCTCTAGCTGGCCCTCGACATAGCGCTCGATGGCCTGCGCGTCAGCCTCCAGGATGTTCCCGGCTGGGTCGATGCGTACTGCTTCGTTCAGGAATCGCAGCGCTGCGTTGCGTGCGATCCTGCACGCCAGGTCCATGACGCGGCGTAGTTCGACGAACTGGAAGTCTGAGCCGGGCGGGGCCATGATGCGCCCGTTCGTCACATAGAAACCTCTATACCCGATGATGGTCCGGAACGTCGTGAAGCCCTGGGAATCGAGCCCTGTGGACGCCTGCTCATCGTGATATAGCAGCGTGATGCCAGGCACGGGCCCAGAGATCACACGCCCAGGGTGTTCGTGTACTGGGATGCGCTGCAGGCGCCCAGCGAATGACCACGCGAGCGGCCTGCGGTGCAGCCGCCCCGTGATAGGGCTGATGACTTCGCCAAATCCAGCGACGACCCCCACGCGAGTGCTGGCGAACGCAGACCACTCGCTAATTAGGTTCGCCATCCACTGAGCTGGCGTCTCGTTGGGGGCAACGTCTCTGGCTTCTAGCACAGCGAACGCGAATCTGTACCTTGTCTCGGCCTCGGCCATCTTCGTGGCCACGGCAGCCGCCACGGCTGGAGTCGCCGTGCCCACAACGTGCACGAAGCCCCATTCGCGGGGATCTGCGAGGGCTGCGTCCAGAGCGGCTACCAGGTCCGTAGTGGTCATGGCTGGTGCTGTGGTCCTGAACCTGTACTCGTCCCCAGCGACGAAAGACGTCCCCGAGGGCCCTTCCGTGAAGGTCAGCGTAACTCCCGTGTCCTCGACGGTGTATGTACCGCTCGAGGGCACCAGGATCTCTGGGCTGTACGTGTCGCCCCCGTCGAGCGTGTACTGGAAGCGAGCAGTACCGAGCCCCCCAGAGGTGGTGATACGGACTCGGAGGTCATAGCTGTCCACGGGTGCGCCATTCGCGGCGAGGCTACCGGTTCCCGTCCTGATCGCATCACCTGCGGTGATCGAGCCCGCCACAGATGCATTGCCCCTGATGGCGAAGACGGGCGGCCCACCGATGGCGAGCGCTACAGCCAGAGACTCCACTAGCGGGCCACCGCCAAACAGGTCTTTTGCCTGCTGCAATGTGCTAACCGGCGTGACTACGTTGACGTCTCCCCTCGTGGACACGCCGACCTTCAGATGCACATTTTCGGACGGCGGCGGTAAGATTCCTAGCGCGCCATCCTGCACCGTAACGAATACATCTGGAATAGGTGGCCTAGGCATTGCGGATCACCTCTTTGGCTGCGGCTTCTAGGGCCGCACGGTACTCTTCCTCAGTTAGCTCTTGACCAGCCGCCCAGCGGAACTTCGCCTTCGCTGCGGCGAATAGCCAGGCGGGCGTGCTAAGACGCTGTTGCAACTGCTCGGCAGTTTCCTTGCGAGCCACGGACTCTCCACGATCCAGGGTTTCCCTGCGAGCCTCGAACTCCTCGCGTTCGTCGCGCCTCGGCATCGAGTCACCTCCTCACACGGTGGACTGTAGCTGGCACTCCCGGGCCCACTTCTCTAGCACAGCCCACCTCTCCGTCCTCTTCACGGGGCGGTCCACCGCAAACCGCAGCCTAAGAACATGCCCCAGACGTGTTACGCTTCCAGTTTCCTCCACCCACTCCCCTCCCAGCACTCCGAGACTCCCATGGGTCTCCGCCCAGAGAGCCTGGACCAACTCGTCGCTGACCTGCTCCACCTCTGTGTAGTCCCTGCCCCAGATTAGCACCTCGAAGGTCTCCACGCGCGTGAGGAGCGAGCGCTCTACTCGTCGCCCCTCCGGGGAGCCATGAACTGGCCCACCACCCCCAACCGCTGCCCCAAAGCTTACACCACGTGGGATGAGCACGATCAGCGGGGGAGAGGTGTGGCGTTCCCATTCTTCCGCCCCCAACTTCAGCGGAGTGCCAGGGGGTAGTTTCGAAACCAGCGCCTCAAACAGCTCCTGGATCATCTCAGGGTCCTCCTGATGTAAGCATTTGCCGAACGCTGTATGGCCCCTGCCCACCGAGGGCCAAGATCACCTTCGGGTACCATCTGACGCACCGGAATAACCACCTCGCGCACCCTGCGCCACTCCATAGGACGAGCACGCCCGCGGCGCCCCCCACCCAGTACCGGGACCATGAGGTACCTGCCATGCCTAGGCCTGATCACAGCGCCATACTGATGGGGGGCAGCATACACGACGTCGGTGCCCAGCCAGAACCCGTCGGGTTGTGCCCTCCACCTGAAGGATCTGCGCAGCCTGCCCGTGTCGCTCAGGGTTTGGCCGCCCTCAAGTTCTGCGCGCCGGCTCGGCTGCCACTTCCGACCGTAGGGGTCAGTCTCGGTCGCAAACCCGTCCGCTAGGGCCCCCTGGGCCCCTTCCATGGCAGCCTGCACGAGCCCTAGCTTCCAGCGTGCGTCTCTGATGCGCGCAGGAACCCCCACCACCCTGCGCAGCTCAGACCAGGGGCCGCTAATAGCAATCACTCGCTCCACCCCCGCAGCGGTGCGGTGTAGCCGATAGGCTCTGTGGTCTCGGGCTCTGGGCTAGAGTCCACGATGTGGGGATGTAACTGCCCTGCGGACACACGCTCTAGCCACCGCAGGGCATCCTCGTAACGGAGCCGCAGCTGCTCGTCTGCGCCCGTCGGGCTGAAACCGCGGCGCACCATCAGGTCGTACGCGGCGATGGCTGCTACTGCCCTGCGCAGGTCGTCCTCCCAGGCCACTAGGGGCAGGGTATACCGAGCTCGAAGATAGCCGTCTGCCAGGTCGCTCGCTGCCTCAAGGGCTGCGTCTTGATCTGCCGCAGAGATGCCCATTAGCGCAGCTGCGGGCAGCGCTAGACGCTCTAGATCTGCGCGCGTGGCGTACGACATCACGGTGCAGGACGGAACCTGTGATACAGAACCAGCAGCAACACCGCAACTGCGCGCACGACCTCTGCTGTGCTTTGGTCTAGCGTGAAGTCAGTCACACCCCAAACCGACCCCACCACAATCGCAGCGCCAATAGCGATCCTAAGGATGTTCTTAACGCGCTCGTCCATTAGCGCACCCCCAGGCGTTCCATGATTGTACACGCGCTCCACGTGTACTTGGCCTCGAACTCGCTGTTGGTCAAGCGTTCGTAGTTGTCTGGGGTCCCATCACGATCACGGTCCACCCAGAACTCGAGCTCGTTTGCTCCCGGAGCGGGCCACACGAGTAGGGCAAACCACCGGTCCTCGGTGTCAACGTGTAGGCTGACAGCTCGCCAGTAATCTTGGTCTTCCGGCACGTAGTCGTAGTACTTCAGCACCACGCCGCACAGAAAAGCCACCCCAAAGGCAGCGGGCTCTCCCAGGTCTGTCGGGGGCCGCGAGGGAGCCCAGGCCAGGGCCGCTACAAGGACCACAATGGCAACAGGGGCAACAGCAGCAATCCCTGCTTTCGTGTACATAACACCCCCTCCTAGCCTAGTTCTTGCAACGCCTCAACAACTCGTGCAGCCTGCCTACGAGTCAGGCCGCGGGCGACCAGTTCCTCCTCGCTGGCAGCACGAAGCTCCTCGAGACTGCGATAACCCGCAGCCTCGAGCTTGTCTCTCATCGGGAAGTCCTCGGGCAGCGGCGTCGCAGCTGTGGCTTCAGGGGGCGTAGGTGCCCCCTGAAGCTCAGCCGCTGCCGTGGGGTAGTGGCGTCTCAGCGTTCCAATGCCCATGTGTCACCCACTAGTTGTGCGTGATCTTCACAACACCCGTGCGGGTCGAGCCAGGCATTCTGCTGTAGCGATGCGCAATCCAGTACACGTGGACCGCTGCAACCTGGGTGTCCCGCAGGATGTCGCGATCAGCCTGCACCTCGGGAGAGCCGTTATACCACAGCGCCAATGCGTTGCGCTTGATGAGCAGCGATGTGTATCTCGGAGGGTTCACGGGCTCCGGGGCAAGCCTATCGCTAACCTTAACAGGCACGCCCGCAAACCGTGCAATGCGGTCCTGCGCCTGCAGGTCGTTTACAAGCAACGGACGCCCATCGTTGTCTTTCAGCTTCAGGAGGTCGCCAAGCACTTTCGAATGAACTACGAGTAGAGCAATGTCCTCCTGCTCATCGCCAAACCTGAGACGTGCGTCAACCATCACATCCCAGTTCAACGTACGCGGTGTAGTCGCGCTGTAGACATCGTGAACTAGGTTGGTGGTGTTCGCGGCATCGATCAGGGCTCGATCCATGCGGCGCTCGAACCCTACACGCAGCTGACGTGCTAGCTCTGCGTACGGATCTGCATATGCAGCAGCGAGCTGAGCCCACTGCGTGATTTCGATCGCCTTCCCTGAGTGCTGCACGGTGGCTGTATCAGTGCTCATGACGAGGTCCGCAGGGGTCAGTGCGGTCGCCTCAGCCACGTCCTCATACTCACCGATGGTGCCAAAGTAGGGCACCTTCAGCACATCACCGCCGCGAGCGGACTCAGGCAGGGTCGGAGACACTGCCGCCGCGCCAGAGTTCAGTAGAGCAACAACACCCGCGAACTCCCCGCGGACTGCCTCCTGTAAGATCTCGGGAATGATCAGGTTACTACGCGTAATGATCGGCATAGTACATCACCACCTGTTCCTGATGGTTTCGTTATCCCTTAGCTTTCTATAGAGCTCCGGGCTGCGGCTGTATAGCTCAGCCCGCTGGGTCCAGCTCATCTTTGCGAACTGCTCGGGTGTGACCTCGGCAGGCGGCTCTTGTGGTACTGCAGAGGCCACAAACCTTGGGGCCGCGCGCAGGTAACCACGCAGCAGCTCGACGTCACGGCGCCCTAGCTCGCGGGCCCACTCTTCCATGGCTGGCGTTAGCCTGCCTTCTGCCAGCCCAGTACGGACGAGTTCTTCGACGTCGCGAGTACGGATAACCTCCTCCAGCTCCGCCACGCGGCGTGCCAAGGTTTCGACCTCGTCACGCGCACGCTTCCACGCTAGAACCACACCGAGCGCCTCATGTGGAGTTGCGGCCTCCGTGAGGCGCAAGAGTTCTTGCTCTACCTCCGCTCCAACCTTGTTCATGTCGGCCTCCTTCGTGGTCCCCGATTCACGCTCCCAGGGAGCCTCCTCATCCCATTGGTGATAGTGCTGCGCGATGTGGCCTCGCACGGCATCCATGTCTTCCTCGGGGATGTCTACCCCACCGCGAGCACCCTGCAGGACCGCTGCTGCAGCCTGCACTCCTGGTTTTACCACGACCAGCTCACCGTCGACAACGTCATGGTGAATGAGTTTGTAGGCTCCGAAGTTCTCGGGATCCCTGTCGTCAAACCAAGCAAATGCCTGGCGGTACTTCTCCCAGTCGATCGTTTCCTTTTCGCCACTACCATCTGAGCTCGCCCACCTGCGCACACGGGACTCCGCCTCATCGGCGTCCCAGCTCTCGCGATCTACCACGCGGGTAGAGCGGAACGGCACCGCGCGTGCTACAAGGGGCTCCAGGCGGTGCGTGGCGGGAATGTTCGTAAGTGCAATGTTTACGAGCTCCACAATGTGCTCACCGTCCTTCCGCCTCTCGGTGATGAAAGCGGGGCTAATGTATCTGTACTCGCGCTGACGCAGGAACTCTGCGGCGCGCTGGGTCCACGTCACACGTACTGCCCACAGTCCATCCTCGCGGAGCTCAAGGTCTGCCCATCCCGCTGCTGGTGCTGGTGGGGGGCCCTCGAGGGCTTGGTGCTCGTAGTCGATCGAGATCTGGGTTCCCTTGCGCTGCCAGCGACGCATCAGCTCTTCCGCGTCTTCGCGCGTAAACAAGAAGGTGCCCAGGTCGGTCTCCACGCGGCCCAGCGGGAAGACGCGGAACTCGCCGGGGAGGCCTTCACTAGGCAGGCTACTGAACCATAAACCCCTAAGCCCTGGCATCATTTTAGTTATAGCACGCTCCTGCAAGTAAAATACAGAAGTCTCCGCCTCCCTACCCGGAACCCGGGCCAGCCCCAGAGCCCCTGGGGGGCTCTAAAGTCTCTGGTCGCTCTACGAACATATAGCCCATACTAGGCCGCATTTTCCCGTCTAGGGAGGGACGCCATACGGGTACAGGACGGATCATCCCGCGTTCGGCCATAGCCCGCAGTACCTCGCGGGTTCTCTCATGGGTCCAACCCAGCGCGCGGGCTAGCTCTCTGGTAGTCGGATAGTCCTGGCCCGCAGCACGTTTCACAAACTGCTTGATTGCCTCTACCAGGGCGATGTCGCCGATGGTCGCCTCATTCTTCATAGGTCTACCCATGGCACCTCTCGCTCCTTTAGCGGTGGTTCTACGAGGTAGGGTTCTACCACTACGCCCGCTGCTCCTGGCCCCCGAACCACAAGATCTACCCACCCCACTCGGGGGAGCCAGGTGTAGCGCCTGCGCACCATGGACTGCTCAGACTGGGCACACCATGTGGGAGTAATCACCACCAGCACATTGTCCGGTGTATACTCCCACCCCACAAGGTGCACGTGGCTGACCACAATCACGTCGTGTCGCTCGTCTAGCATGCGCGCTGCCCAGGCGCGGATGGCTTTCACAGCCTCGCGCTCTAGTATGGTGCCCGTGTATAGCGCATTCCCGCCGTCAGGATGGTGGCGAACCACAATGCGCACCTCAGGGTTGCGCACGCGCAGCTTGCACTCCGGCAGCACGTGGCGTCCCGCTACTTCCTGTGCCCCCACCAGGCGCGCCACCGCGGATAGCCTGTGCGGCTCATGGTACGCGGTGCCCATGGTGACGAACACTTTCCCGGCACGTACTGGCGCGAGAACCTGGAGTAGTGCCTCCTCCTGAAGATCCAGCTCTGGGCTCACGGTGCCAGCTCCGCCAGCCCTGGGCTGGCTGCCATCAATCAGGTCGCCATTCAGCACCAGAACATCTGGCTTGGGAAGAGTCTTCCAGCCGCGCTCCCAAGCCTGCCATAGATACACCTGCCATGGGTTCTGTGGATAGGGCTGGCCCGCATAGCTGAAGTTGGGAGGCCACAGACCCCACATGGACCCCACGTGTAGGTCGCCAACGACGCGGATTCGCGGTTCGCTTGTTCGCCTCATCACATGCGACTGACTCTTAGCAGGATGTCCCCTAGCCAAGTGGGGTACATGGTAGTATTGGGGCTCTCTACTCTTGTTAGCCCGTGTGGGGCATACTGAAACGTGTAACTACCGGCTGAGGGTATGCTAACAACCACCCTGTCTATCCAGTACTGCATGATTCCGCCCCACCTTGTCGTTTTGTCATAAACGACTGTACTATCGACCCAAAATCGGCGCCACCAATCTGGGTTACCCTCAGAAGACCACAGGGCATACCCCTCGAGAAGATAGTTGCCAGCCGCGGGGATGTTGACGGTCAGGCTTACGTAAGGCGTAAAAGTACCCGCCGAACCCGGTACAAAGGTCGCCCATTGCTCCCGCTGGGCATCAACTTCGGTTTTGGTGTAGTACCTGTCGTCGTGGTGGTGGTTTAACTGGGCCTCCAACCCCTCTCGCAGCCACCGGGTCCGCTTCGCGAGGGCAGCAAGGGCATGAAACAGGCTGTGTGGTTTAGCGGGGTCATTAGCCATCGCTGCAGGCTCGCCCGGTGCAGGTACTGCAATCACGTC
>Ga0101945_1002604_pt1 | contig 12150 bp, 12 predicted proteins | sample DewCreD2012metaG_2_FD_75246 | JGI IMG/M metagenome (GOLD analysis project Ga0101945, IMG submission 75246) | Hot spring sediment bacterial and archeal communities from British Columbia, Canada, to study Microbial Dark Matter (Phase II) - Dewar... ... | reverse complement strand
CGAAAGAATCAAAAAAGGTTTGATGAATGATCTACTTACCGGCAAGAGGAGAGTTAAAGTAGGGGCTTAAAATGGTTTTTACCGAAAAGAAACTAGTTGAAGATTACATTATCGAAAAACTACAAGCCAAAGACTGGCGCTTTGTTGTTGCCGAAGAGCTAGAACGAGATAGTTACCAGGAGCCCCTCTTAGTCCCGAATCTCAACAGGGCAATTGCAAGGATAAACAAGCCGCTTGGTATTAGCGATGAGGAAGTAAACAAACTGCTAAACGAGCTTAAACTTACGCCAACAGGCATTGAGGGTGCCAAGCGCATCCTTAATTTCTATAAGTTCGGCGTGCCGATCAAGTTTGAAAAAGAGAAAGTCATAAAATATGTTCAGCTCTTTGACTGCAAGAACATCGACAACAACGAGTTTATAGTCACGCGACAGGTAAATTATGACGGCAGAGACAGGATAAGGACAGACATCGTACTCTACATCAATGGCATTCCCCTGGTTAACATCGAATGCAAAAACCCGGCGAGCATATCGGAGAGTTGGTATAACGCTTACGTCCAGATCAAGGACTATGAGCAAACGGTTCCTGAACTTTATAAATACGTTCAACTGGGGGTTGCCGTCGGGAGTGTGGCAAGATACTTCCCGATTGTCCCCTGGCAGGAAGAAGTTAAAACCTATGAATGGCGTGAGAAAAACGAAGTCTCGATTGATTCAACGGTTGAAATGTTTTCAAAAGAGCGCCTCCTTGATATCTTAAAAAACTTTCTCTTTTTCAGGTTTGAGTTTGGAAATGCCACCAAAGTCGTTACCAGGTACATGCAATATCATGCTGCTAACAAAATAGTAAACCGGGTCACTGGAAACCTTAAGGGGGAGGAAGACAAAGACAAGGGCCTTATATGGCACTGGCAGGGTAGTGGTAAGACGCTAACTATGATATTTGCCGCCAACAAACTTTACTACGAAACCATGCTCGAAAATCCCACTGTCTTTTTCATAGTTGACAGGATAGAGCTTGAGGAGCAACTTTATACTGAGTTTTACTCCCTTGATATCGTAGAACCGGAGGTTATCGGCTCGACCCGGGAGCTTAAAGATGTATTGAACTATGACGATTATCGCGGCAAGCGGGGGGTATTTATCGTCCTTATCCACAAATTCAGGCCCGAGGAACTGGAGGAGCTTCAAAAAGAGCTTGAAGAAGTGTCGAAGAAAAAAGAGACGATAACGAACAGAAAAAACGTTATCGCTTTTATAGACGAAGGGCATCGCACGCAATACGGGCCTCTCGCGGCTCAGATGAAGGCGGTTCTTAAGAGTGCATTTTTCTTTGCGCTCACCGGCACTCCAATATCAAAGAAAGGGCGCGATACGTATCTTGAGTTCAGCTACCCGCCGGAGGAGCAGTACCTCGACAGGTATTTTATAACCGATTCTATTCGAGACGGCTTCACCGTAAAAATTGTATATCAGCCGCGACTCGAAAAAGAGGTTCATCTGAGGAAAGATCTGCTCGAGGCGTTTATTGAAGTCGAGTTTGAGGAGATCCCCGAGGACTACAGGGACAAAGTAAAAGAGAAGGTTAAAGACAGGCTTAATGCTATAGAGCTGGTTTTAGAAAACCCGGAGCGGATCAACTTAATTGCCAAAGACATCGCACAGCATTTCAAGGAAAACGTTGACGGTAAATTTAAGGCGATGATTGTCGCCGCAAGTAGAACAGCATGCGTTTTATATGAAAAGGCGTTGGAAAAACACCTGCCGAGAGAATATTTTGAAGTAGTTATGACGATGTATGAACGAGGCGAAAAGCCGGTTGTTCAGGAGTATGTGGCGGAGACAAAGGCACGTTACAAAGCAAAAGACCTTAGCGATGTCAGAAAGACGGCGATAAGTGGATTTAAAGAAGAGGAATTTCCAAAGATTCTTATTGTTACCGACATGCTGCTTACTGGCTTTGATGCCCCGATTCTTCAAACTATATACCTCGATAAGCCGCTCAAAGAGCACAGGCTTCTTCAGGCGATTGCAAGAACAAACAGGCCTTTCAAGGGCGTAAAAGAAGCTGGCGTTATTATCGACTATGTTGGTATCTTGAAAGAATTTAAGAAAGCGCTTGAGATGTACAGCGAAGCCGATATCTCCGGGGCGCTTTATGATTATGATAGCCTGAAGACCGAGTTTGTCTTGCTCATTAAAGAAATTCTTGAGATATTTGAGGCCATACCTAAGGATTATGAACGAGAGACTCTGCTCAAAGCAGTTGAAGTTATAACTACCGATGAGCAAAAGGAAAAGGAATTTGTTGAGAAGTATAGGCATATGAGAAAAGTTTTTGAGCTGCTCGGGCCTGCTGAAGTAAAGCTTGAGTATTTTGAAGATTACAAATGGCTTTCTGCTATTTATGTTTACTACATAAAAGTTGTAGTTCGGAAACCTACTTATAGTTTTTACGCACAGAAATATTATGACAAGACAGTGCGCTTCATTCATAAATCAATCGAAGTGGAAAAAGTGGAAAAAGAGCTACCGGTGATAGCTTTCGACGAAGAGTATCTCAAGAACCTGGAAGAGAAGGTAAAAAACAAGAAGGAGAAGGCCGCCAATATTTTATTTACGCTGAATAGATTAGTTCTCGTTGAGCGACACAAAAGCCCTATTTACGAATCCTTAGTTGATAGGGTAGAGAGGCTTTTAGAGATATGGAAAGAGAAGACCAGGGATTATGCGCAGATTTACACCGAAGGTGTCAAAACTGTAAAGGACGCAAACGCTCTTCTAAACAGGCAACGGTCGCTGGGTTTTTCAAATCTTGAGTATTCTATGTTACTTACGCTTGAGAAGTCTCTCGGCAAGCGTGAGGAAATTAATCTAGTTGAGGAAGTAAAAAGCCTTTCACAGAAGCTTGATGAGCATATGTTTCCTGGTTGGATTAATCAAATAACAGCAAAAAAGGAAGTAGAAAGAGAGATAAGAAGGTTTGCTCGGGGCTTGAAGAGTAGCTATGGCCTATCTTTTGATGAAATGGACGAACTATACAATAAACTCATGGAAAGCATAAGAAATTATGGGGCTGTGTAATGTGGTATACGAGGTTTCTTACCGGCATATTAAATATCCACGGCTAGAATTGAGAACGGGCAGGCTATTGCTTGTTTTACCTTTTGGCTGCGATCCTGTAACCGTTTTAGATAAACACAGGGGTTGGGTGCATGCCAAAGCAAAATTTATAAGCGAGTGTCTAGAAGATTCTCTAAATAAAGAGTTAGCCAACAGATCAGATGCTGAATTTAAAAGTCTTGTTTATACTCTTGCTGAAAAAGCGTCTAGCGAGCTAGCCGTTAAAGTCAACGGTGTTTTTTTCAGATTAATGAAAACTAAGTGGGCTAGTTGTAGCGCTAAAGGTAATTTAACAGTTAATAAACTAATGAAACGCTTACCTGAAGAGCTGATAAATTACGTGATTTTTCATGAAGTTGCCCATTTAATCGAGAGAAAGCACAACGAGATTTTTTGGCGAATTGTCTCTAAGAAGTTTAGCAATATTGAAGCGATCGAAAGGGACCTATTCACTTACTGGTTTTATTGCAGACCTTTCGAAGAACCGGCGAACCGATGTCAGACACCCGTCAGCTAGCCAACAAGGTCAGACCTCCCCACCTTATAAGATTTTCAACCCCTTTTCTTCTTCTTTTTCCCAGCCTGCTATTCTCTCTCTCATAAGAAGAGCATGATAGGTGATTTTGTATTTCTTGCTTCATTGCTCCATTAAGCAGTGTCTTCAACAAAACTAAAGCTTCCCCTTTTAAATCGCCCCATAGGGTTTCTTCATCCTTGACTTCTTTCCATAGGTCAGATAGCTTAAGTTTATCTAGTTCTTTTGCTTGCATTGGGCGTATACCTCCTTTTGGATTGGACTCCTTTAGAGGATACGCCCTTTTGCTTTCTTAGCAAACGAAATTACACATAATAAATACGCTACCCAAGGGATTATTAATGTAGTAAATACCATTAGGGGAACAATTAATTTGTCCAATAAACCACCAGTTTCACTGTGGGTCCAGGCTATGCAATGCGGGTACATAGTGGCGAAAAAATGAATACCTTCTTTATTGTCTTAAGGCAGGTGACCCTAAAGATAACTGGAGGTATTCAAATGAGTGATTTTGAAAAGTTAGCACATGCTCTATGGCAATGTAAAAACCATATTGTTTAGTGCCCGAAATATCGATTTAGGATATTAAAGGCAAAATACAGAAATCGGTCCAAGAACTATTAGAACAGCTATGTGAGTGGAAGAAGCTAAGCATCTTGGAAATGAACATACAGGAGGATCATGTTCACCCGGTGCTCTCCATCCCGCCAAAGCACTCGGTATCAGAGGTAGTGGGATTTTTGAAAAGGAAAAAGTGCCATCAAAATATTTGACAGGCATACAGGGCTGAAAAAGAGATACTGGGACAGGCACTTTTGGGCAAAAGACTACTGCGTGAGCACCGTAGGTCTTGATGAAGAAAAGATCTGCAAATATGTAAAATGGCAGTTGGCAAAAGACAGACGAATGGACCAGCTCACAATCGGATAAAAATTTACCCCTTTAGGACCACCTTTTATTTACACAGAATAATTTACGCTATCTCTTAATAGTCTATAATCGTTAACAGAACGATTTTTTTTAGGTGTATTATTCAGACGGAACGATTTTACCTGGAGGTGGCTATGAACAATTTAATTGACAAGGCGCAAGCTTCAACAGACAATGCAACGCTTGCAGCATTAGAGCAAGCAAAGAAGGCCAATATTGAGACGGTTTGGGATAGATACCAGGCCCAACTTCCTTAATGTGGTTTTGGCGAGACCGGGCTTTGCTGTAGACATTGCATGCAGGGGCCGTGCAGAATTAGTCCCTTTGGTGAAAGCCCGCAAAAAGGGGTGTGCGGTGCTAATGCAGATGTGATGGTTGCGAGATGGATTTCAAGAGCGGTAGCTGCTGGTGCTGCGTCGCATGGTGGCCATGCAAAACACCTAGCGCATACTCTATTAAAATCTGCTATTGGTGAAGCCCCAGATTATTCTATAAAAGACGAAGCAAAATTAAAAGCAGTTGCTCAGAGAGTAGGAATTGAAACTGATAATCGCAGCACTAATGATATAGGAAAAGATGTTGCAAGAAAAGCACTTGAAGAATTTTCAGAAAAAGACTCGCCTCTTACTTGGGCAGCCACCACGGTTACCGGGGGGCGCGTTGACAGTTTTGTAAAGCACGGTGTTGTCCCAACTGGAATAGATAGCGAAGTAGCTGAAATAATGCATAGGACAACATACGGCGTTGATGCTGACGCTATAAATCTTCTTCTTGGCGCAGTCAAATGCGCACTTGCTGATTATGCTGGCTGTCATATTGCAACAGATATTGCTGATGTGTTGTTTGGTACACCAAAACCTTTGATAACGCAAGCTAATCTTGGTGTAATAAATCCAGATGCGGTAAATATTGCAGTGCATGGGCACAATCCATTATTAAGCGATATGATTTCTCAGATTGCCTCAGATGCGGATTTAAATGAAAAAGCAAAAGCTGCGGGCGCATCGGCAGGCATAAACATCGTCGGTGTATGCTGCACTGGAAATGAAGTTATGGTAAGGCATGGGATACCGCTTGCCACAAGCTCGGTTTCGCAGGAAATGGCAATTGTGACCGGGGCACTTGATGCAATGGTTGTTGACTATCAATGCATAATGCCTTCTGTTGCAACGGTTGCCGAGTGTTATCATACGAAGCTTATAACCACTATGCCGATTGCCAAAATACCCGGCTCAGTACATATAGAGTTTCATGAGAGCAATGCTAAACAAACTGCTCAAACTATAATTGAGCATGCGATAGATGCTTTTAAAAAGCGCGACCCAAACAAGATAAATATTCCAACAATTAAAAGCAAAGCTTTTGCTGGTTTTTCAGCTGAAGCAATTATTGAGGCGCTCGCACTTGTTAATAAAGATGACCCGCTCAAACCGTTAATTGATAATATTGTGGCAGGCAATATTTATGGCGTTTGTTTATTTGCGGGTTGCAACAACGTAAAAGTTCCCCAAGATGCTAATTATGTGTCCATGATTAAAGAGCTTGCAAGAAACAATGTTTTAATATTATCAACTGGTTGCGCTTCAGGTGCATTTGCAAGGCAAGGTTTTATGACACAAGAGGCAACCAATGAATATGCCGGCGATGGCTTGAAAGCTGTTCTTACAGCTATTGGCGAGGCAGCAGGTCTTGGAGGGCCTCTCCCACTAGTTCTTCATATGGGTTCCTGCGTTGATAACTCAAGGGCTGCTGATGTAGCTGTAGCTGTTGCAAATAAACTTGGTGTTGATTTAGATAAACTACCCGTTGTAGCTTCTGCACCAGAGCCGGTTACAGAAAAAGCAGTTGCAATTGGTACATGGGCTGTAGCAGCAGGCTTACCAACCCATCTTGGAGTTATACCTCCTGTTCTTGGCAGTAAAACTGTAGTCGAGGTATTAACTTCAGCTATTAAGGGCATGTTTGGCGGCTATTTCATTGTTGAGCCAGACCCAATTCAAGCCGCGAGGGTGCTTTTAGACGCCATCAGTGAAAGGCGAAAAGGCCTTGGCCTTTCTGTTGTTGAGTTCGCAACAGAGGTGGTTTAGATGAAGCAAATATTTGTAAATGCCGATAAATGCACCGCATGTAAAAGCTGCGAGATAGCCTGTGCGGTGCAGCATTCTAAAGGGAAAACATTATTTTCAGCGATTATGGAGGAGCCGGCGCCCTTAAAAAGGATTTTTGTAGAAACAGATGGAGAAACAAAAATGCCCGTAATTTGCCGGCATTGTGAGGATGCGCCGTGTTTAAATGCGTGTATTAGTGGCTGCCTGTACAGAGATGAAAAAGGCTTTGTAAGGCGAAAAAAAGAACGTTGTATTGGTTGTTATACTTGCATTATGGTTTGCCCGTTTGGCGTAATTACCATGGATAAAACAAAACATATAGCAGTTAAATGTGACCGCTGCCATAAGCTTGAAATCCCTGCTTGCGTAAATGCTTGTCCAACTGGATCGCTTATGTTAAAAGAGCTTGATGATTTCTTGAAAGAAAAGCACAAGCAAGCGGTTGAGAGCGCTGCTGTAAAGGCAGCCGCCCTGTAGCAAGCTTATAGCAAGCCACCTGATAATGGAGGTTTTATATGCAGCATGTAATCATAGGAGGAGGCATTGCCGGAATTACCGCTGCAAAAGCCATTCGCTTAAATGATCCGCAAGCTACTATTGTCCTTATTTCAAACGAAAAAGAAAAACCATACTATAGGCCATATTATAGGCCGCTAATTCCTCTGCTTATAAGCGGTGAAAAAAATAAAGAGGATATTTATCTGCAGAATGACCCAATTAAAACATATGGTATTCAGATTGAGCATGGCTTAGCCGCGCTTCTAGAGACAGATAAAAAGAGGATAACTTTATCTACAGGTAAGGTTGTTGCTTACGACAAACTCTTAATTGCTGCTGGCAGTTCGCCGGCAGTGCCGAAAATTCCAGGGGTTCAAAGCAAGGGTGTTTTTACATTAAGAACTATGGAAGATGCTCAAGCAATAAGAGAATTTGCTTTAGCAAGAAAAGCAAAGCAAGAAAAGAAAGCTGTTGTCATAGGTGGAGGGTTTGTCGGAATTAAGGCGGCCATAGCCTTAAGAAAGCTTGGCCTTAATGTGCAAATAGTTGAAAGGTTAGGCCAGCTAGGTTACCCAAGACTAGATGAAGTTGCTTCTTCGATAATACAGAAAGAGCTTGAAGAAAATGGTGTAATTGTACATCTTAACAATATCGTCGAAGAGATTGAAGATAACTTAAGTTATCGTCAGATAAGAATTTCATCTGGGGATAACATAGAAGCAGACTTGATTATCATTTGTGTTGGCACAAAACCAAACGTAGAAATTTTTAAAAAGGCTGGCGTAGATGCCGCTAGCGGTATCAAGGTAAACGAACTACTTCAAACCAATGTGCCAGACGTATATGCTGCTGGCGATATTGTTGAGTTTAAAGATGAAGTAATCGGGAAGCCTCAAGTAAGCGCGCTGTGGACAAATGCACAGGAGATGGGCAAGATAGCAGGGGAAAATATGAGCGGCGGGAATAAGAAATTTAGCGCTTTTTTATCAATTATGAATGCTACAGAGGTTTATAAGCTTCCAGTCATTTCTATTGGCTTAGTAAATTTGCCAGAGAACGAAGTTAAAAGCTATGCCGGAGAATCATTGCATGAGATTTTTATAAGCAGGAGCGGTAAGTTTTATCGAAAGCTAGTGTTTGCTAAAGATACACTTGTTGGGGCGCTGTTAATCGGAAACGTAAATAATGCAGGGCTCTACTTAAATCTTATTAAAAATAAGATACTGTGCGCTCATTTAAAATCAAAACTTGCGCTAGGACAAATTAATCCTAGGCTTCTGATCGTTTAAAACGAAGATAAAAAGACAAAGGGGCAAAAACAAAGAGGCAAACAGCGAACGGGGCGTTTGTAATATTATCAGCGTTATCATCCTCTAGGGCTGGTTTGCGTTTACCTGACGGATTCCAATTATCAAAATACCGTATCTACTTTGGATTTAATAAATAATCGCATTGCGTATAGCGTATAATTGGAACTATTAAGAAGTTTAATTATAATTGGTGCATGATAGAAGTTGGGCGGTTGCTTATGATAAAACCAAAAAATATTGCAGAGAAGATAAGGCGTGTTCTTGAGCCAGATAAGAATATATTGTTGGTATACCTTTTCGGCTCGGCTGTTACAGGTAAATATCACGCTGGCAGCGATATAGACATTGGGGTGTTGCTGCGCTCTTGCCCGGACCGCCTTTTATGTGCAGAGGAATCGCTTTTATTAAGTGATAAGCTTGCCAACGCATTAGCTACTGACAAGATAGATCTCATAATATTAAACAGCGCCGACCCGCTCCTGCTGTTTGAAGTTGCTACAAAAGGTATGTTGGTTTTCGAGCAACGCTCGGGTCTAGCTGATGAATTTAGGCTAAAGGCAATTAAGATGTATATGGATGCAAGAAAGTTCTTTGAACAAGACAAGCAGGCTGTTGAAAGGTTTATAGCAGAGATGAAGCCAGGTGCTTAATACTGCTCTGGTAAGACGAAAATTAATCTCCCTGCAGGGATATTTAAAGGAGCTTAAACAGCTATCCAACATCTCGCTTCAAGAGTATAAAAGCGATTTTACAAAACGAAGAGCTATTGAGCGGCTGATACAACTTCTCGTTGAAACAGCGTCTGATATCAACGCCCACGTTCTGATCGAAGAGACCGGTGAGCCGCCTAGAGACTACTTTACATCTTTTCACTGAAAAATCGCGAAACTTTTGGCAAATCTGGTACGGTGTTGAAAATGTGTCCTGAATGTCTCCGAGAGGAAGAGAAGGGACTTTTAAGTAAGCTTAAAGATTTTCTATTAGCTCATCAGTTTATTATGGCTGGGGGCACTGCTTTGGCTCTGATTCTAGGTCATCGCAAATCAATTGATCTTGATTTTTTTACAAATGAATCCTTCACGCTTGACTTTCTCCTACGAGAGATCGAGGGGAAGGGAATCGATTATGAGATATTGGCAGCGGAAGAAGAAGCCTTAATTATAATAATAAATCAAACCAAAGCATCCTTTTTCTATGATCCATATCCTCTCACTTCAGAAATAAGCTATCAAGATATTCCCTTGGCAAGCATTGAAAGTATCGCTGCCATGAAGCTATTGGCTATCTCGCAAAGAGGGGCTAAACGAGATTTTGTTGACCTTTATTTTATTTTGCAAAAAATTCCTTTTCATAAAGTTGCAGAAGCATTTATCAAGCGATATGGCAAGAAACGAACAAACCCTATTTATATCGGTAAATCGCTGGTTTATTTTTTCGATGCTGATTCTGACCCCGACCCCGAATATCTTCCGGGACTTAAGATTGCATGGGAAGACATAAAAGCATTCTTTAAAGCGCATATAAGACAGCTAGTTCTGGATTTGGAACAGGCAAAGAAGTAAACCCTTAAGGCCTATAATCCTTTCCACCAAGAACAAAAGAGAAAGGATACAGGAAAGCATCCTTTACCAGATTACACCTAACTGGATTCTCATAGATAAAAAGAGCACACTTTACAATATCTTCATCTAAAAGAGCACTCTCTTTAAAAGAGGATTGCCAGACCGGCCTTAATCTACCCTTTTTAAAGAGAATATATTCAAACCTAAATTTAAGAAGGTCAATAAAGCTATCTAGCACAATATTGCCAGGCTGACAAAGGATGTGAACATGATCTGGCATTATACAGAAAGCAAACAGACTATACTTATGAAGAGTGGATGTCTCAAATATCAGATAGGCTAGATTATTACAATTGGTAGCTAAAGTAAAAAGAGGCTCTCTTTTGTATGTATAAAGAACGGCATGATAGTTAAATGGCATTGGCTTTAGAGCGCCTGCTATATCTTCCTCATCCATCCTCTGTGTATCTATGCTATATGGCTGCTTCCCCTCCATGGAGTAATAATATAAGCTTTGTGTATATTACAATGCAAGACCTTAGCTAAAATATTTAGAAGAATTTTTTCATCGGCTGGTTAATGAATGGCAGGTTAGTTAAATTCGATTATGGCTAGGAAGGGTCTTCCCTAATTAGACAGAGCAGGTGGGGAGGCCTGTTGTTTTCATCAACAAAGACCACGTGCGGTTTCCAATCGGCCAGCTCCTCCTCTTGAGCAAGTGCGTACGCAAGAATAATGACTTTCTCGCCTGGCTTCATTAGCCTTGCGGCGGCTCCATTTAAGCATATGACCCCTGAATCTTTATCGCCAGATATGGCGTATGTCTCAAGGCGCACGCCGCTATCAATGCTTACAACATGAACTTTTTCGTACTCGTGGATATCGGCAAGCCTCATTAACTCAGAATCAATTGTTATGCTACCGATATAATCAACATTGGCCTCAGTAATTGTTGCCCTATGAATTTTACTCTTTAGCATAAAGCGCTGCATAATCATTCACCTGTTCACAATTTAACCTAAATTACCTGGATTTTCAAGCTTTGGTCGAATAATGGTGTTATCAATCAGGCGCGCTTTCCCCACCCATGCAGCAATAGCTACAAGAGTATCAGCTTTTATTTCCTCGACCGGAGCAAACGTTTCTGGATCACATATTTCAAGATACTCTAGCTTAACTGCCTTCTCTTTTTCAATCAGCTCTTTTTGAGCTGATGCTATTTTGCTAGCACTTACTTCACCTCTATCTACCATATTTGCTGCCAAAGTAAGCGATTTTGAGATAACAAGAGCTGCTGATCTTTCTCCTGCAGATAGATACGAGTTTCTTGAGGACATAGCAAGCCCATCTGGTTCCCTTACAATTGGAATGCCAATAATTTCAACGTCCATGTTTAAATCTGATACCAGCCTCTTAATAACAATGAGCTGTTGCCAATCCTTCTCGCCAAAAAGCGCTATATCTGGTTGAACTATGTTCAACAACTTTGTCACGACCGTTGCAACTCCTCTAAAGTGGCCGGGGCGCTGCCGCCCACATAGAGCATTGGTTATACCCTCCACATCGATGTAAGTTGAATAACCTTTGGGATAAATCTCATCCACTGTCGGGATGAAGATAAAATCAACACCAACCTTGGCTGCCAATGACCTATCTCTCTCCAGGTTTCTCGGATATTTATCCAAATCCTCATTAGGTCCAAACTGGGTCGGGTTAACGAAGATGCTTACCACAACGCAGTCCGCCCTCTTTTTTGCTTCCTGCATAAGTGTTAGATGCCCGTCATGAAAATAGCCCATCGTCGGCACAAACGCGGTTGTTTTGCCTTTTGATCGCTCAGCTTTTAATGCTTTTCGAAGCTCGGCAATTGTATTAAATTCCAACATAGGTTTTTATTTCCTTTAAACCTATTTTATAAGTTTTTTTAAATTCTCTAGAGCCTTTGGTCCCATAGAGTAAGAGTGATCACCTGCAGGGAATTCGCCGCTTTGAACATCGCTTATGAAACTTTTAACGGCCTGATCGATGGTGTTTTTTAGGTTTGCATATTGTTTTACAAACTTAGGGACAAATCTATCAAAC
>Ga0101945_1002597_pt1 | contig 12184 bp, 7 predicted proteins | sample DewCreD2012metaG_2_FD_75246 | JGI IMG/M metagenome (GOLD analysis project Ga0101945, IMG submission 75246) | Hot spring sediment bacterial and archeal communities from British Columbia, Canada, to study Microbial Dark Matter (Phase II) - Dewar... ... | reverse complement strand
GGGGCATGGCTGGTCCCAGCAGGCGGCGCAAAAACGCCTCGGCGATGCGGAGAGTGTCCATCGCCAATTCGTGCGCCGCCGCTTCCCCCAGTCCGTGAATTCGATCCAACATCCGAATAACATCAGCTAAATCTCCTCCGCCTGGCATAATTCGTATAGGATCAGGTGATAAAGACTGCAAAAAAGCTCGCAAACGTGGTCCGAGATCGGGAAGATCATAGAGGCTGCCGCCGACTTTGAGGATGATCATGGGTTGGCATCTCGCGGGAGGTTGGGGTCTATGCCAGGCGGCAGGCCGGCTGCCTGCGCGGAAGGTGCGGAGTATTGTAGGCCGAGCTGCTGCGGAACGGAAGCAGAAAGCAGAGGCGTATGGTACAATGGCAGCACTGGGGCGCAAAGCCGGTTGGGCAGGAGGGCGATGCGATGCGGGAATGGAGAAGCTGGGCGTTCCGTTCGGCGAAGCGGTGGGGGGCCGTGCTGGCAGCGCTCCTGACGGCGGCGGCTTTAGCCCAGGTTCCGCTGCCCCCGGTTGAGGAGAAGGAGGACCCGAAAGGGGGTGTTAAGCGCAAGGTGGTGGTCGAGGATGACCTGCCGCCGACGCGGCGGCCCGCGGCAAGCATGAGCCACCCGCCGGATGTGCAGCTCGATGAGCTGGAGGCGGCGGCGGTGGCGGCGTCCCAACCGCAGCATAGGGCCCTATTGCAGAAGTACCGTGTTCCCTTCGACAGTTTGACCGAGGCCGGGGGAGCCAGCCGGATTCGTCCCGTGCCCATTCACCGCTCGGAGTGGAAGGGGGCGGCGTATATCCGGGTCACGCCGCTGGACAGTGCGGGCCAGCCGCTGGCGGAGCGGGGCGTGGCGGTCAAGGATGTGCGGCAGTTGGAGTATTTCGAGGCTTTGGTCCTGGCGGATGTGGAGAAACTACTGGGGAAAGAGGGGAAGCCGTCGCTGGACGATTACCTGGTGGCGGAGCAGTTGCTGGCGGCGGCATTGCGGTTTCACGATTATGCGCGGGAGCGGAACCTACGGCGGGGACGGGGCTGGGAGGCGCTGCGCAGCCCGCTGGCGAGCCGTTTGCGGCAAGTGCGGCTGGAAGCGGTGCAGTTGGCCCAACGCAGCGGCGATATGGTCCGCTTGCGGGAGCTGAGCCGGCGTGTGGGCGAGGCGTACCCGCAGGATGAGGAGGTGGCCCAGGTGGTGGCCGCCGTACGCCTGAGCGAAGCGGAGCGGCTCCTGCAATCGCCGCAGCATCTGGACCATGTGCGGGCGCGCGAGTTGCTCGACGACTACCAGGCACGCTTTCCAGGCACTCCCGGCGAGGCGGTGCAGCGCCTGCGCGGCCAGTTGCGGGAGATGGCCCTGCAAGCCCTCCAGCGAGCACGGGAGAAAAAGGAGGTGGGGGACCTGCCCACCGCCCGCGACGAACTCGCCCGTGCCGCCGCCCTGGACCCCAACCTGGAAGGCCTGCGGGAATTGCAGCGCGAGCTGCGCTTCGGCTACCCCGTGCTCTATGTCGGCGTCTGGCAACTGCCGCGCTACCTGAGTCCCTCCCTCGCCCTGCTCGATAGCGAAAAGCAAGCGGTGGAGCTGCTCTTCGAGGGTCTGCTGGAGGAAGTGCGGGACAGTAGCGGCCTGATCGGCTACGAACCGGCGGCCCTGCGTGCGCTGCCTCGGCTGCTGCCCGGCGGGCGCGAATGTACTTTGCGGATCAGTCCCGGTGAAGGGGACCCTCGGACCAGTTTTACCAGTCACGATGTGGTGGCGACGGTGCAACTGTTGCGTCGTCAGCCGCACACCTGGGCCGCCTGGCCGCTCCTGTGGCTGGCGCCAGAGCCGCCGCAACCGCGGGACACCGCCACGGTCCGCCTGTTTCTGGCCCAGCTGCACCCTGATCCGCGGGCCTTGCTTACCTTCAAACTGCTGCCGGGACGCTGGCTGCAACAACTGGGAAAGACAGCGGACGATCTGGATTTTGCCCAGCGGCCCTTCGGCACCGGTCCCTACCGCCTGCATGCTCGAGTGGACCAACCTCCGCCTGGCCAGCCCCGCGAAGTCATCTTCTTCGACAACCCCCTCTACGCTCGCAGTCCCGATCGCGTCCACCTGCCGCGGATTCGCGAAGTCCGGCTCGTGGAAATCCGCCCTTCGCCGACGGACCCCTATCTCCCGCGGGTGACCGAAGCCTTCCGCAATGGCCGCCTCCATCTGCTGCCCGATATTCCCACGGTCGATGTGCCGCAGTTCACCGGGCCAGGGTCGGGATTGGCTGACCGGGTGGAGGTAGTCACCGTGACGCAGCATCGGCGCATCCACATTCTGGCGGTGAATCTGCGCCGCCCCTACTTCCAGCGCAAGAGTCTGCGGCAGGCGCTGAGCCTGGGGATCGACCGGGAGGATATTCTCGATCAGGTGTTTCGCGGCAGCGCCCCGGAAAACCGCAAGTATCACCGGGTGATGGGAGGACCGTTCCCGCCGCAGTCCTGGGCCGCCGGCAGCAAGCCGATGTCCCTGACCAACCGCGACCTGGCTGTGCAGCGCCTCCAGGAGTATCTGGCGGAACCCGGCGCCACCACCGCCTTTCAGCTTTCCTATCCGCAGGATGATCCCCGGGCCGCCGCCGCCTGCACCCGCTTGAAAACCCAGCTCGAAACTCTCTTTGACAAACGCCTGACCCTGGAGCTGGAACCGGTCCCCATGCGCGACCTGCTCGTGCGCGTCCACGAAGAACACCGCTATGACCTGGCCTACATCCCCTTCGACTACCCGGATGACTACTATCCCTACGCTCTGGCTGCCTTGCTCGACCCCTCGGCGGCTGCCCGCTCCGGACGCAACTTCTGCCACTTCCTTGACCCCGACACCAACCCCGATGCCGAAGACCTCCGCCTCGGCCAGCTCCTCAATGACCTCAAACAATTCCGCGACTACGACACCCTCGCCCAGCGTGCCGCCGACATCGCCGAACGCTTCAACCAGTCCCTCCCCTTCATTCCCCTCTGGCAGCTTGACCGCCACATCGCCGTGCACCGCCAGCTCCGCATCTTCTACGACACCTCCACCCCCGCCGATCCGACCACCCTCAATCCGACCACGCTCTTCACACGCATCGCCTACTGGCGGCTGGAATAAGAGCCTGCCGAGGGGAAGGGCAGCTCTTCACGGACCCGGTTTCCCAAGACGAGCAGCGAGCAGTGAAAAGGGCGAATGGTGGATAGCGTATGGCGAATGGTGAGTGATGGAAGAAAGCGAAGGGCGAGCCGTAGGGCCAATGGTGAGTGGCGAATAGTGGTATAGAGGAGGACAGGGAGACACGGAGACGAAGAGAGAGACGGGAAGAGGACAAACGCTGAGCGGCGAGCGGCGGAGCGCAGAACGGGGGGAGGGGCGAGGGGAACGTTCACTCCGCGGCGTAAGCCCGCTGGAAGGCGGCCACTCCGGCCCCCAGCGCCACACTCAAGCCGCTTTGGGCCAGCACCAGCTCCAGGGCGGCGATTGCTCCGAGCACATCGAACGGATCGACATATCCCATATGGCTGAGGCGCCAGATTTTCCCCTTGAGGGTGTCCTGTCCGTCGGCCAGTTTGAAGCCGAAATCCTTCTCCAGTTTTTTCAGGACGGCGGAGCCAGGCAGGCCGGCGGGCGAACAGTTCCAGGCCTAGGGCTTGGACGGCGGCACGGCAAGCGCGGGCCAGGCGTTCGTGGCGGCACCAGACCTGCTCGATACCTTCACGGCGGAGGCGTTCCAGGGCCAGCCGCTGCGCGCGGATCAGGGTGTTGGCGGGGGTGAAGGGGGTGTCCGGCCCGTCGGCCAGCGCTTTGCGGTACCGCCGCAGATCGAAGTAAAAGTTGCGTACCGGCGTGGCTTCGATCTTCTGCCATCCCTTGGGGCTGACGGCGATGTAGGCCAGTCCCGGCGGCATCATCAGGGCTTTTTGCGAACCGGTCACCAGCACGTCGATGCCCCAGGCGTCCATGCGGCACTCCATCGCGCCGATACCGCTGATGCCATCGACGACCAGCACGGCCCGGCTGTTGCGCACGAGCTGTCCGAAGGCGGCGATGTCATGCCCTACGCCGGTGCTGGTTTCGCACAAGGTGGTGAAGACGGCGACGGCGTCGCTATGCTGCTGCAAGGCTTCGGCCAAGCGTTCCGGTGTGACGACATCTCCCGGTGCGGCTTCCACAGCGACCACCTCCGCACCGTAAGCCCGCAGGATGCCCCGCCAGCGTTCCCCCCACCGGCCCGCGGTGCCCAGGATCACCTTCTCCCCGGCTGCCACCAGGTTCGTCACCGCCGCTTCCATCGCCCCGGTGCCGCTGCTGGTGAGCACATAGACCGGCTGCTGCGTTTGCAGCACATATTGCAAGCCGGCCACCACCTCGCCCAGGATCGCCTTGGCCTCGGCACTGCGGTGATACCCCACCGGCCGGGCCAACTCCAGCAGCACTTCCTCCGGCACGGGTGTCGGACCCGGCGTGAATAACCGCGACTTTTTCATGCTCTATCCTCTGAAGCCTCACTCTCACCGAGTTGTTGTAGGAATTCGCCCCCTCCCGCTCCACCGCCCGCCTTCCACCCTGGCTCGCTTGCTGCTCCCCGTTTTCCTGGACCATCTTGGCCCCATTTAATCCCGGCCACCGCTGGGCAGGGGCGTGGTGTTTTTCCCTGGCGAAGCCGATCTGGGCGGGGAGGCGGTTTTGGCAACGTGGACGCTGGCCTCGGCGGAGAAAGGACAAGTGCGGATTCAGGGGGTGTAGGTTTGCCACCACCGCAGCCAGGGGTGAAGTCCTGGCGTTCGCTGCGTGGAGCGCACGGCGTCGGCGAAGCGGGCCTTGTCATCTTGGGTATTGCGGTAAGGGATGGTGCGGACGAATTCGAGCAATTCCTGGGGCGAGCGTTTCTGGGTGCGCAGGTCTTTCATGAGATGGCTGCCGGCCCAGTACACTCTCAGAGCTTTCAGAACGGTTTCCGGCGGGCTGGTACTCCACAGGGGTGCCTGGGCGTGATCCAGGAGCAAATCCACGAGGTGGCTCATTGCCGCTTGGTCTTTTTCCGGGACCTGGAGGCGCACGACCAGCCAAGGACTTCCCGCGGCGCGGGGACGAATGTCCAGCCGGTAAGCGGTTCCTTTTTCTAGCACAATCCAATGTCCAGGGGGGGCGGGGGGTGCGTCACTGGGCTTGGTTTGCAGGACGATAGAGGCTTGACTTTTTTGCCGTTGGCGGGCGAAGAGAAGCTCTTGCTGGAGGAAAGCAGCGGCGCGGCGCCAATCGGGGCGATCTTGGGCGACTTGGATGGTCACGTCCTCCTTGACCAGGGCCTCGAAGCGGGCATCGTGATCCTTGAGCGGTCCCCAGTCCGCGACGACTTGAGTTTGAGCGGCTACCGCGACGTAGCGATAGAGCGTGGCGGTCGCTTCCACCCCGATGCGGAACTCCTCAGCGAAGACCGCTTGCAAGGCCTCGGAATCGCGAAACGCGGGCTTATCCGGCCAGTGGTGCCAGAGGGCAAAGGGCAAGAGCCACTGGCCTTGGTATTCGGCGGCCAGCCAACGATGGTAGAAGCTCCAGCCTTCGATGCCGTTGCCTCGCTCGTATTCGGCCAGCCGTTCCAGAGGCGTGCCTTGCAAGGCCTGGCTGCGTCGCCGAAGAATCTCTGGCCAGGTCCAGGCGGGTCGTTGGCCGAGACTCTGCCCGCCGACGATGGCGGCTCGTTGTGCCGGGGGCAAGGACAGAGCAGCGGCGGTATCTTCGAGCCAATCGTGGACGTAGCCTTGGACGCCCGTGTAAAGCTCCGGTAACAATTCGGGAGGCTTCTGCGCGGTGAAAAAGCCGCGGTTCTTCATCAACTCGGCTTTCCGTCCGCGGCCATAGCGGCGCACCTCTCGGCTGGCGCGTTCCACCGGCAATTTGTCCAGCAGCGGACGGACGGAAGCAGGAAGCAGATCGGCTGACGCCCTGGCATTGCTCATCATCAGGAGCGGACTGTGGCTCATGCACAACGCATCCTGAGGATAATGGCTGGCTACCGAGGCCAGAAAGCAGGCCTGGGGGCCATCGCCCTGCCGCAACGCCTCGACCGCTGCGCGGACCAGCAACAGCACGGCCCAGCGGCCATTCTCCCCTTGGGCAATGTCCCAGTCGTTCATCCGGTCCGGATAAACCCCGAAAGCGCAGTGGTCGGGATGGGAGCGAAAGGGTTCCGGAACCAAACCAGCGAGGGCCGGCATGCGGGACGCTTGGTCATGTGCTCGCGTCCAACCCCAGACCCAGGAGATTGTCCCGACCAGGACAACGGCGCAAGCCAGAAAACGGCAGGCAAGCATGCAGCTTCCTCCGGAAGTGGGTCAGCACTGCGAACGCTTGATCTCGCACCTGGCTACCGGTTCCGACGAACTAGCTCGGCGAAGCTAACGGGGCTAGATTTTGCGGCTTTGTAGACAAAGACGCTTCGCTGGGGGAAAGGTTCCTGTCCGGGGCCGGAATGAAAGGTGAAGGAGACTCCTGAAGTAGGGTGGGGATGTGCAGAGGCGGAGGAGGGAGGTCAGTTCTGTCCCTGGGGCTGAGTTTGTCCCTGCGGCTGGGTCTATGCCTGGGGCTGAGAACGAGAGAGGCGGGCGGATTGTAATTTTTACCAGGCGGCGGGAGGGGTGGGGCGCCGGTTGTAGTTATTACAGCGACGCTAGCGTCCGCTGATCTCTTCGCTACGTCTGGTGCGATCGGGAAGTTGCATCTGAGCCGCAGGAAAAGCGGCAGGTTTTTGGGGGGAGCCTTCCGCGCGCTATGCCCGGCACGCCAGTTGCCAGATAAACTTCTGACGCACGGAGTTGACAAGCCGATCGACAGGAAGTCGAGGGTTCCGGCGTCGTTACCACGGAGGTCAAGGGAATGACGCTGCGGTGGCTGGTGGTTGGGGCGATTGCAACCGGGAGTGTGCTGCTGGGCGGGGCGGAAGCATCAGCGGCCGTCTTCGAGACGCCGAATTTCCGCGTTGAAGCTCCCACGCCGGAATTGGCGCGCAAGTTTGGGGAAATGGCCGAGTTTTACCGGCGGCAGAAAGCCCTGGAATGGCTGGGGCGGGAAATGCCTCCCTGGCCGGAACGCTGCCTGCTGCGCGTGCGGGTCGAGCTAGGATCGGCGGGAGGTGCTACCACCTTTTCCTTCCATCCCCGCGGCGGGGTCGCTTCCCAACAGATGGAAATCCGCGGCGAAGTCCGGCAGCTCCTTCACAGCGTCCTGCCTCACGAGATCACCCACACCGTCTTTGCCCATTACTTCGGACGCCCTGTGCCGCGCTGGGCCGATGAAGGCGGCAGCGTCCTGTCGGAAAACGAAGAGGAGCGCTTCCAGCACGACATCCGCTGCCGGGAGATTCTCAACGCCGGCCGGGCTTACGTCCTGCGTACCCTCTTCCGCATGACGGATTATCCGCGGGACATGATCGTGGTTTACGCGCAGGGGTACTCGGTGACGGCGTTTTTGGTGGAGCGCGGCGGCGGCGGCCAAATCGGGCGGGCCAAGTTCCTCCAATTCCTGGCCCTCGGCATGCAAGGGAATGACCCACGCTATCACGGCACGATCGAAAGCTGGAACGAGGCGGTGCGGCGGATTTACGGCTGGGAATCGGTCGATGCTCTGGAGCGGGCTTGGCTGGAATCGCTGCGGACGCCGCCTTCCCGGACCGCGGCACGGGAGCTGGGAAATGTCTTCTCCGACCGCGGCGGCCAACTCACCGCCACGGCATCCACGGCGACAGGCCGCACTCCGCCTTCCAATCCCGTGACCGGACGCAGCGAAGTCCGCAGCAGCGCCCTGCCGGCTCTGCCTCTGCTCGAACCGCCCGTGCGGGCCATCCGCGCTGCCGCCCCGGACCACGAACCGCTCGAAACGGTCCCGCCGCGGGGAACACTTCCGCCGTCTGCAACGGTCCCAGCCCAGGGAGCGGTCCCACCGCAGGGAGCGGCTTCGCCCCTTTCACCCTACGGCGCGCGTCCTGCCGTCGTCCCGACGATGCCGACTTCCTGCCCGAATGGTGCCTGTCCGCCGCCGGTGCTGCTCCCGCCAGAGATTCCCGCTCCTGTTCGTCCTTGAGGCCTGTTCGTCCTTGAGGGGGGCCTTTGGGAAAAAGCGAGCCGTTCGGAAGAAGCGAGTTCTTCTCGAAAATCCCCCAGCTTCGGCGAAGCCAGCGGCGTCCTGTGTTGTTTCAGGCGGCTGGTTTCAGGCGGCTTCGGCGTTAGGTTCGGCTTCGGGACGGGCGAGTTGAGCAGGGGAAAAGAGGTAGCCCGCGGGGGCAGGGAGCTGGTGAGGTCCGACCGGTCCGTGGGCGTGGCCTTCCCAGGCGTGCTGGTGCAGAGCATCAAGGACGCGTTCGGCCAGGGCGAGGGCTTCCCGGCCATCCTGACCGCTGACGCGGGGCCGTTCCCCGGTGCGGACGCAGTGCAAAAAGTGCTGGATTTCCGCGGTGAGCATGTCCCCCTTGCGGTCGCCGTCAAGATGAAGGACCTGGAGGTAGCGGCCGAAGAGTTCCTCCTTGAGGCGGGCGCGGGCGGCGGCGTCGAGCTGCTCCAAGGGGATGCCGTAGCGGCGCACCTCCTCGCTGGGTTGGACCAGGATCAGCTTGCGCGTGACGAAGTCGATGCCGGCGTACCCTTCGGGCGCCCAGATGCGCAGGCGGCGCTTGGGATGGCGGGTGATGCGGCTGGCCGTTACGTGGGCGATGCAGCCGTTGGCGAATTCCAGCCGGGCGTTGACCATGTCCTCGTGCCCGCCGAAGACGGAGGCTCCCACCGCCGCCACGCGCTCCACAGGAGCGCCGACCAGGGTCAGCAGCAGGTCCAGATCGTGGATCATCAGGTCCAGGACCGCGCCGATGTCCGTAGAGCGGCCGGTGAAGGGGCCGTGGCGTTCGGCTTCGATGAATTTGGGGCGGATGGGCCGGCGGAGGAGTTCCTCGAAGGCGGGGTTGAAGCGCTCGATGTGCCCGACCTGGAGGGGGACGCCGGCGCGCTGGGCCAGGGCGATGAGGTGGTCCGCTTCGGCCAGAGTGCGGCAGATCGGCTTTTCCACCAGCACAGGAACCCCGGCTTCGAGAAAGGCGGCGGCCACCTCGTGATGATACACGGTTGGGGTGACCACATGCACCGCATCCACCTGGCGCAGAAGCGGCTGGTAGTGGGTGTAGGGGCGGGTGCCGAGACGTTCAGCGACGAGGCGGGCCTGTTCGGGATTGACATCCACCACGCCGACCAGTTCCACATCCGGCAGGTGGGCCAGAATGCGGGCATGGTGCTGGCCCAGATGTCCGACGCCGATGACAGCGGTGCGTAAACGGGTCATGTCAACCCCAGGATGATGGTCGCGGGATGCGGGAGCGGAACCTCCGGTCAAGCGGCCCAGGAGAGGGCGCGTGTCGCAGTCGGCCGGGCGATGGCTTGCCGTCCCTGTCCCAGACGCCGGGCCAGTTCCACGTTGAGGGTATGGCCGGACCGGCAGGCCACAATATGCCCGGCCAGGTCTTCGCCGAACAAGGCCAGATCGCCGATCAGGTCCAGGATTTTGTGCCGGGCCGGTTCATCGGCAAAGCGCAGGCGGTTGTCCACCGGACCGCTCGGACCGAAGACCAGAATGTCCGACGGTTGAAGATGCGTCCCGATGCCCTGTTCGCGCAACTGCTGGGCTTCCCGCACGGTGAGGAAGGTGCGGCAGGGGGCCACGTCCTGGAGGAAGACCGCGGGTGTCAGGCGGACGCTGAAGCGCTGCGGTGCGATGGGAGCAAACGGGCCGTAGTCGAGCAGGTAAGTCAGCCGCAGTTCGCAGCAGCCAGGCGGAGGCGGATGGAAAGTCAAGGTCGCGCCCTCCCGGCGGAGCGTGAGGGGCTGCGTGACACTCCAGATACGGCGCGGGCGGGGCTGAAGGATGCTGCCAGCGCTCAGAAGCAGGCGGGCATAATCGGCGGCGGAGCCGTCCAGGCCCGGCGGTTCCGGCCCTTCCAGATCGATGCGGCAGTTGTCGATGCGCAAGCCCGCGAGAGCAGCCAGCAAATGTTCGACCACGGTGACGCTGTGGCTGGAGCTGCTCAGGGTGGTGCGCCGTTGGGTCCCCACCGCGGCGGATACCTGAGCGGGAATCAGCGGGGCGCCGGGCAGGTCCAGCCGCCGAAAGACGATGCCGCTATCCGGCGGGGCTGGATGCAAGCTGAGGCGGACCGGCTGGCCGCTGATCAATCCCCGCCCCGTGAGGGCGGCACTTCGAGCCAAGGTGCGCTGCGCGCGTGTGGCCAGAATCTGCACGGTGCCTCCTTGCTATCCGTGGGCAGGCCGACGTTCGGAACTGTGCTCCCACCATCCCTGCGGGAGCGCACCGCGGTCGGCCTCTGAAAATATCGGCACGAGTGAACAAGGGAATTTACCCTGGAACTGTCTTGCCATGCTAGAGGAAAAAGGCCGGGCCGCTGCCCCTGAGGCTTCCCGGCGTCCAAAACCGCTCGCCTGGGCTTCTCCCTCAGCGCTGAGACGGATTGGCGGGGGCCGAACCGCCCGTGGGCGTCACCCCTTGACCCAACGGCGGCAGCTTGTTCACATCCACGATGTTCCCCTGGGCATCCTTGGGGGGATACCAGGCGTTGAGCGTCTGGATTAACACCGGTGTCAAGTCCACTTGCCGGGCGACGTAGAACGGCTGGGCCGCCGGCGGCTTGAGCTTTAGCTCCTTAATCATCGGGTTTTTCATCTCCTCAGCGGTGACCGCATCGGGATAGGCAAAGACAATGTGATAGCCGTTCATCTCCGCAGTTTTGTCCACTACCAGTTTAATTTCGTCGTAAAGTTGCGAGATAATGGCGCTCGCCTCGTCGTTGAGGATACGGTTGACCTCGGCTTCGCGGTCCTGGATTTTGCGGCTCAGTTCGACCATCTGCTTGCCGATTTTGTCGCGCAGTTCCGCCACCTGCTGCTGCTGGTACTCTTGCTGGAGTTTGGCCAATTCCGAGCGCCAGACGAGGATGTCCTTGGACAGTTCCTCCCGCTTTTTGTTGAGGAGGTACACCTGGTATTTGGCTTTGCCGTAGTCGCGCATAACGGCGGCCATGTTGAAGACGGCGATGGTGGGCCGGGATGGAGCGGTTCCCTGGGGTGTGGTCGCGGGCTGCTGGCCTTGAGCCGGGACGCTCAGTCCGGCCAGTGCGAGGGCTGCCAAACCTGCCGCCAGTCGTCGGAAGAGTCGTATCACGCCGGGTCCTCCTGATACCAGCCACGGAGCGGTGCGCGGGAAAGGCGAGCCGCCTGTGCCCATTGGCCCGCTTTCCGCGAGGCCCAACCTGAGCGGACGTCCCCCGTGGTCGTCCCGCCTGGCCTCTCTGCTTCGGTGATCCGTGCCGTGGGTTCGGCGGAGATACCACCGGTGCTCCAGGCCGTCAACCCCGACGTGAGCCTTGCTGACCGCGCCCCTGGGGGAAGGCCCTGCCGCTGCCTTGGCTCCACCATTACGGCTGCCACCTTGGCCTTGCTGCTGTTGCCGCCGGACCTCAAGCGCCGGAGCCGTTTCGCTCCACCCCCGACCCGTTTCGCCCCCTCCGACCCGTTTCGCTCCGCCTCCGACCCGTTTCGCCCCCTCCGACCCGTTTCGCCCCCTCCGACCCGTTTCGCCCTCCTCCAACCCGTTTCACCTCACTCGGATCAGATTTCCCCCAGGCGGCAGAAAGCGAGGCGAAATCACCGGGAAGGAGGTTCAACGGAGGGGGAGAGCGCCTGGGATTGATGCCCCGCCGCAAGACCGTTACAGTGATGCGCTCTCAGGGGGACGCTGTGCTCCCCTGCGCAGAGAGGGGACGGTCCGGAGAGGTGCGCGGGATGAACGGCTGGCGGTGGTGGTGGCTGCTGGCAGGGGGTGTGGTGCTGGCGGGTCACGGTGTGGCGGCGGCGCAGCTTTTCGGCGGTTGGGCGGGGTTGTGCGATGAGCGTCCGGTGCTGTCGGGGCGGCATGCGTTGCATCAGTATCATGCGGTGCTGGGGGCGGCGCGGTTGTGGCAGGCGGGGCAGAATGTCTGTTATGATCCGTCCTTTGAAGCGGGTTATCCGAAGACGCCGGTGTTTGATGAAGGGTGCCGCCTGGCGGAGGTGTGGTACTGGCTCGCCGGGGGGGAGTATGCGGCGGGGGTATGGAAGTGGGGTCTGTGGGGTCTGATGGG